>Ga0182017_10001873_pt1 | contig 16130 bp, 14 predicted proteins | sample 712E3DmetaG_FD_120492 | JGI IMG/M metagenome (GOLD analysis project Ga0182017, IMG submission 120492) | Permafrost microbial communities from Stordalen Mire, Sweden - 712E3D metaG | ecosystem: Environmental > Terrestrial > Soil > Wetlands > Permafrost | place: Sweden: Stordalen | collected... | reverse complement strand
CGGAGCGGAAAAAGAACTGGGGTCACCCCGGTCATCTCCAAGAAAGGGAAAACTGATCTCCGTTATGGACATTATCAGGCAGCACTCATTACCTCAACGAGAAATCACCACTTCATGACCTACTTCACCGGTCAGCTCAAAGGCAGCGAGCGGGAGAAGGGGATTGGTACCAAGATGCGGGTCAAACTTGCGGCAAAGATGTTAGTGATTGCCTGGACGCTCATGAAGAAGAAGGAGATGTTCGATCCAGGTTGCGTAGAAAGTACGTAACGAAAGGCTACTCCAGGCGAGAGAGCCCGATAACGAACGTAAAGGCTTACATGACCTCGTGCGGAACACTCCTCTGGGCCTCTTACCAGAATCGTGCAATCAGGATAAGGGATGATAGGCTGCCTTGTGCAGGCCGGATAATGATAACGATAAGGTACGGATTCACCTTAGTGTGAGAGACTCGCCAGCCAATGGAAAAGGCTATGACAAAAAGCAGACAGGAGAAGTGTGCCCATAGAAAACGATGAATGACTACGTTATCAATATCATAGAGGTTATTTTTTCTTCATTTTCTTCTTGACAGGAGGAACATGGGATATCCCCAGACCTACCCCATGTCAGCGCGCCGTAATGCCACCGTCAATGGCGATAACCTGGCCCGTAACATATGTAGAGGCATCAGACGCCAGATAAAGGAGCAGACCTTTCAGCTCTTCCGGCGTCCCTGTCCGTTTCAGCGGTATGAACTCGCTCCGCCTTTTCTTCAGGGCCTCATCGAGGTCAGCCTTGCCCTCGGTGCGCGCGCTCCCGATGTCTGTGCCGCTGATCCACCCCGGTGCAATGGCATTCACCCTGATGTTATCCGCCGCGTATTCCAGGGCCGCCTGTTTTGTCAGACCAACCACGGCGTGCTTGGCCGCCACATAGTTTGCCCTGGGCAATAACTCCGGGGCTACACCACGAATGCCCGCCACAGACGCAACGTTAATGATATTCCCTGTCTTCTGAGCCACCATAACCCGCAGTTCCTCCTGCATACAAAGGAATACGCCGGTAAGATCGATGGCAATGAGCCGGTCCCAGTCAGTGCGGGGGAGTTCGTGAAACCGGTATGGCTTCGTGATAATGCCGGCGTTGTTTACCGCGACATCAATGTGTCCGAACTCCTTTACGGTCTCCTCTATGAGGCGCCTCACATCTTCCGGCGACGAGACATCGGTTAAAACGGTGAGACATCTCCGGCCTCCCATCTCTACGGCTTCACCCGTCTCCACGAGCGCCTCTCCGTTGATGTCGGCACAGACCAAGTCGGCGCCTGCATCGGCAAGGACCAAAGAGAACAACCGCCCCAACCCCCGCGCCGCCCCCGTCACGAGAGCAACCTTTCCTTCCAGATTAAAGTCGATACTGCGCGAAGCCATAAAGCCTCCTCGTCGTCTTAGCCAACAAAATGGAGTTTGATTCTATCGCTTTTGCTCCACAATCTCAACCTTTCCTTTCCCTCTTCATTATTGAAAGAACGGCAGCCCCTGCCTTCAGTGCCGTAAGCGTTGGGAGGCGCTGATTGTCCTGTGTTCAGATTTGCGATAGAAGGTAGTTCGATACCCACCTCCCTTGGTCGCTCCTCGTTCCCCTCTCCGCACCCTGGCTCTCTCGAGGGGTTCATTCCGCCAGTTAAGGGGGTGCGCCAGATGCGAACTATCCTGACTCTGCCGGTAGCCCGCCGGTACACGACACGGAAAAGTGGATGTATCGAAGATTGTCAAGACTTTTGACCACTTTTTCGCAAATAGGATTGACCATCCCCAGCATCACTGATCCTGCACTTCTTTCCGTACACCCCATGTGAGAGTATCTCTTTCTTCCTGGTGGGAATGTGGAAAGCCCTGTATCCTCCGCAAATTCCCGCAATGACGGCGGCGTCCCATGACATTATTCAGTCCTCCTTATCTTTAGTCGAGAGTGTCTACTTTATCAGGGGAGGTACGCGATCCGGTGCACGCTGTGGTTATGCTGTCATTCAATCCCCATAAATCGAGCCCCAGACTTCTTTGCTGAAAGGAGCTCTCCGTTTAGGACAACCCTCACGGTGACAGACCTGACAACTTTGAAAATCGGTCTCTGTAGGGAAAAGGATTCCCGAAACAGACACATCAGGTATCATTAACCATGATTCTGTTAACTTCACGCCTATCAAATTTTCGACGTCCCCGAAGATGGAAAACAATTCCTTCTGTTGCGTGATGGGCCATACGGCCGCATCGCCTGAGCCTGGGTTCATAGTTGAGAGCTTTGAAAATTTGCAATGCTTATTGATATGCCCCGACACATGCATCGTGGCTATCTCAAGGAGAACTCCTTTGAGACTAAAGAGCCATGTTTTTCGTCGAATATCATTCTCTGGTACCCTGATCGAATCAACCTCCGTACCGCACGTGGCGATATAAGGAAAGACTTGTTCAACCGAGTCAAGATTTCTCCTCAAGGCACGACTCGTAAATCTGACCCCGCCTATAATAATTGAATTATCTCCTTTTTCATCAATAAAAGAAACATCGTATAATGCTTTAGGCTTCCCTGATTCCTGAACCTCGCCGACAAGCTCCTCAAATACTCTGGCATGTTCGGAACCCGGCTTGATTCTGTATCTTTCCAATAGTAGTTCGGTATTCAAAGAAAATGGTATGTCCTGTAATTTAACCATCTAAAGTCCCGTTAAGCATAATATCCCCACCCCCATTGTCAAGACAATCATGCGGAACCCTGATAAGGCATTGCATAAGGCTCTGAAGATATCGGCATCGATGCGATTCAGCGTCTCCGGACGGTTAAGCGTGATTATCACAATGTTAAACTCTTTCTGGTAAATAACAGCCATTTCCACCTCCCCTTACCTCATCCGCGAATAGATTCCCACGGGCAAGTCCCTGGCACTAATAATATACACGCTTGGCGTGAATCACAAACGCATTCACCCCCGGGCTTACACCCAGAGTCCTCTGCTGCCTCGCACCGCGGGTACCCGTGGTGTTTTTCCACGGGTGTTGGGATTAGCTCGCACAGTGAGCGAGAGGGGGCGACTCCGACAGCTTTGCTGGTGGAGGGGGCGACGTGAGCCCCAGTGAATGGTTACCCAGGGAGAATGCTTGCGCCTAAAAAGCCCGCACCCACTCTGGCCTAAGCCCTACTTCGCCCCTCAATGCCGCATCGATCAAATCCAAGGCGGCTTTCTTGCCTGCCGGGAGCTGAACCCGTATGGGCAGGTAATTAGAGGAGTGCCTCGATGAAAAGAGACCGTTCGTGAGGTTTGTGTGGTCGAGCATTTCCCTCATCTCTATAAGGAAGCCCCGCTCGTCAGGCAGTTCAAAGTCGCCCCTCTGCCAGTCGTCCCAGAGGGGGGTGCCCGGAACAAGTATCAATGTCAGGGCGCTGACGTAGTCGGGATCGATGGCGCTGATGAGGTCTCCTGTCGACCTGGCATGATCCAGGGACTTCTCCTTACCCCCAATACCCAGTAGAACGGTTATCGTCAACCGGATCCCCGCATCCTTCGCTTTCATGGCCATCTCGAGGCACTGCGCCGCAGCCGACCCCTTGTTGACCTTCGAGCGGATCTCGTCATCCCCCGTTTCCACTCCGAGGTAGAGCATATCCAGCCCATTCTCGTGGAGTTCAACCAGTTGCTGGGGTGATTTCATCCTGATACTCTTTGTATTGGCATAGGCGGCAATCGCCTTTACCCAGGGGAGATGTTCCCGTACCTTCTCCAGGATCCACATCAACCGTTTCTGGGGAATGATGAGGGCATCGCCGTCCATGAGGAAAACCCGATCCTGTGCCTTCAGGTGTTTTGAGGCAAAGAGTATGTCGCCCAGTATGATGTCGTCGCTTTTTATCCGAAAGCGTTTTTCTTTAAAGGTCCCGCAGAAGGTGCACTTGTTGTGGGAGCAGCCCAGGGTTACCTGAAGGAGAATGCTCTCAGCCTCTGGCGGCGGCCGGATGCAATCTCCCTCGTAATGCATGCCTTCGCTCTCCACTATATTGTTCATATGACCTTATCTCTCCTGTTTCACGGGGATCGATGTCATCCCTTGTATTCCGGCTTTCTGTCTTCCTCCATGGCCCGCAGTCCTTCCTGGTAATCCTCGCTGTGGAGGGTTTCCTCAAAAAAGGCCAATTCCAGCCGCAATCCCTCTTCCAGGGACATCTCTCTGCCCCGAATCATGGCCTCCTTGGCTCTTCGAATGCCAAGTGGGGATTTTTCACAGATCCTGGCAGCCCATTGCCTGGCCGTGGGCAGGAGTTCAGCAGGGGGAACCACCTTATTGACGAGCCCAAGCCTCCAGGCTTCCTCGGCACTCATGGGGATACCGAGAAAAATCACCTCCGCAGCTATTGCCGGGGAGACCATCCGTGGTAGTCTCTGAGTGCCGCCCCAGCCCGGCATCAAGCCGCGCCCTGGCTCAGGCAACTGTAAGGTGGCTTTCTCAGAAGCAATCCTCAGATCACAAGCCAGTATAATCTCGAAACCGCCACCCCTGGCCGGACCATTAATGGCGGCAATGAGGGGCTTCCAGATCTCAAGTCCCCGAGTAATCAAAGGGGGTGCCTGAAAGGATCCGGCGGCCCAGGGTTTGAGCACTGTCTCGTGGTCCGCACCGGTGGAAAATGTCTCTCCTGCGGCGGTTATGATTCCCACCCATGCTTCCGGGTCATCCCGGAAGTCCGTCAAGGCTTTACTTAAACCCCGGAAGATATCGGCGTCGATACGATTCAGCGTCTCCGGGCGATTGAGCGTAATCGTCACAATGTTAGACTCTTTGTGGTACACAACAGCCATTTCCACCTCCTCTTACCTCATTCGCGAATGAAAACCATTCCAGATCGGCCCACTGTCAACGCAGAATTGTAGCCAAACATAACTTGGCGGCACGTCGGCCGGTGTCCCATCCATGAGATATCGTGATTGTCTCTCGATAAGCATACTCATATTGCCGAACGGTCATGGCGGAGTCTCTCGATTATGCGCGGGTAGCCATGCATCAACAGGTCCTCGGTTTCCGACAGTATTTTTGTCACGTACTCCGGATTTTCCTCAAGATAGTGCCAGTAGTCACCATCTTTCGGAGGCTCGACAAAGTCCTCAAGAACCAGATGCTTATCCCAGGCTGCCATCTCCCTAAGAGAGAAAATCTTTCCTTCCGCTTTCGGGAACAACATTAGCAGCTCTCTTTTTTGTATGGGCAAAGCAGTTATGATCAGATTTGCCTCTTCAACCATCCCAGGAGTCAATTCTTTCGTTCTCCATTCAGACGGTACTGTAATGTCCTTCTGATGCAGAATTCTTCGCGTCATTTCAGCGATAGGCCTGTTAAAAAACGGTTCGGGAAAGCCTACATTGAACTGAGCCACGATATCCTTTAATGCCTGGGGCACGAATCCGGCCGATGCCACTTCCACCAGGCCCACTATGTCTTTGTCCTTTTCGCCCATCATCTTGTCGAATAAGAATTGAGAAAACGGGCTTCGATTTCGATTGCCTATGCATACGAATATCAATTGAATCTGCTTCGTTTTCATGTAACCGTTCCTTTTCCATTCGTAAGCTGATAGTAGAAATTCCCGTTGGCGCCGACTGTCCATTTTTCGAGAGGCTGCCCGATCAGACAATCGGTGGCTAATTCCCGGCCGGAGGTGTAACCCGTTGCGGTATTTATGGTATTTATCCAGTACATAAGTTACAGATACCTCAAGACCGGAAGGGTGGAGTCTTCGATCCTATGCAGGTAAATGCCCACATAGGATCGAAGTACCAGTAGTTTCTTCCGATATTAACGAGGTCCGTTTTGTCGTAGGACCCCGTGGGTGCAACAAACTGGAACGCGAAAAAGTGGTGAAAAGTCGGACTCGGGTGCCAGGAAATCGCTGCACCAGCTTCGATATCACCAAGTCGGTTTTCGACTTGGTTCCGATGTCTACCAGGCCCGTAGCCATGCTCGTATTACGAATAAGAAGCCCTCCAGCCCTTTTGTAATAAATTTCTAATGACATTGCCTCTAAGGAACGGAGCTAATATCCGATGGCATTCAGCGCCTATCCCTTTTCATTTCCCACGATCACAACGCAGCCGATACCTGCTCCGGCGTTACCTCCCAGGTTGTGGGTCAAGGCGAGGTGCGGGTTCTTGACCTGCCTCGGACCGGCCTTGCCCTGGAGTTGCTTGTACATCTCATAGAGCATCCTGAGACCCGACGCGCCAAGGGGATGGCCGAAGCACTTGAGACCGCCGTCGGTGTTAATCGGAAGATCGCCCTGAAGCGTGAATGCTCCCGAGTTAATATCTTCCTTGGCGCCTCCTCTCTTGCTGAAACCCAAATCTTCATAGACGATCAGTTCATTGGTCGAAAAGCAGTCGTGCACCTCTGCGCAGCTTATTTCCTTTCTGGGGTCCTTCACGCCGGCCTGAGCATAGACCTGTTGTGCGGCGAAGACGTTTTCGTCGATGTGCACGTAATCATAAGCCGGCCGCATCGAGCCCTGACGCGCCCCCGCGGAGATGGCCATTCCCTTTATGTAGATGGGGTCGCTCCTGAAGTTCTTTGCCATATCAGCTCGGCACACTATGGCTGCCGCGGACCCGTCGCTCACCCCACAGCAATCGAAGAGGCCCAGAGGCCAAGCGACTATCGGGGCCTTGACCGCCTGCTCGACGGTAATGACGTTGTGGAAATGCGCCTTCGGGTTAAGGCTTCCGTGCTGATGGTTCTTTACCGCGATCTTGGCAAGGAGTTCCTTGCCCTCATCCCTGTCTATACCGTAGTGGTGGAAGTAGCGCGTCCCGAGATAGGCGAAGGAGGCAGGGGCGCTATAGCCCGAGCCGACACATGCGCTCCCGTCGGGGTTGTCGCCGACGACGGCGGGGCCCCTTACACCGGTCAAACCGGAATCCTTGAGCTTCTCCACGCCGATGGCGAGAGCTATGTCACATACACCCGCCGCAACCGCGTAGGCCGCGCCTCGAAGCGCCTCCGAGCCGGTGGCGCACATATTTTCTACCCTCGTAATGGGGATAAACTGGAGTCCTAAAGGCGCGAGCGTCATTGCGCTCATGCCCGAAAAAACCGTCCCAATCCATGCCGCCTGCATATCCTTGGGCGCTACGCCGGCATCCTCGAACGCCTCGTAGGCCGCCTCGACGAGGAGGTCTTCCACACCCGCGTCCCAGCGTTCTCCAAAGCGGGTACAGCCCATCCCTATGATCGCTACCTTGTCTTTTATGCTTTCCATAGTCGTAACTCCTTTGCTCTTTCTTAATAGGTCCTATAGATCGTATAGGACCTATTGAAATCCGCTTATTATCACTCGATCGGTTTCGCCTTCCAAAAATAGTTGACTATGCCCTTTTCCTGTGACATCTTTCTGAACGTCATCTGAACGGGCATGCCAACCTGCGCCTTCTTCAGGTCATAGTCGGTCAGCTCGCAGATCATCCTGCCGCCTCCGTCGAAGTCGATGACACCGTTGAGGCCGGGCGGGTTCTTCGTCGGCTGGAGTATATCGACCGCATAGGTGAAGAGCTTACCCGTTTTGTCGGAGAACTTGTAGCTCTCGAAGTCGTCCTTCGCCTGGCATTCAACACAGACCCGGACGGTTTGTCCCAAGGGGTGGAGCTGAGGCGTCCCACACTTTCTGCACTTGAACCCATAGAGACTCGATATGGTCTTATGCATTCTCCACCTGCTCGCAAGCGATGGCGCGGGCCGCTCGGGCAGGTTCGGTGGCTCGACTTCCAGCAGTTCTTTCCACAGGAGGTATGAGCCGTAGTCTATATTGACCTTCGCTGCAAGCCTGTCTTTCATGGTACGGCCGGAAGGACGCTTTTCGACACGGAGTATCAAGGCGTCGCAGCCGTCCCCGTAACCTGCAAAGAGGATCCTGTCGCCAGGCGAGGCCTCTTCTAAGGCGGCAATGAGCATGATGAGGGCGGCGGCGGCTCCGGTGTTGCCGATTACGTCGTACATGGGGTCCTGGACCTGGGCCTTGTCGAAACCGAGCCCCTTTGCTATAGATGCGTGACCCCGTCCGTCCGGGGCATAGAAAACGACTTTTGCAAAATCGGCGGGGGTGAGTGAATATTTCTTTATCGTATCGGAGAGTATCTCCCGCATGGCGGGGATATAGCCCATCTCCTCGATAAAGCGACCCTCTCCCGCCCGGAGGAAGTTGTCCTTGCTGGTCCTCCACACGTCGGTGAATTCGCTGAAGACCGAATAGCTCCCCTCGATACTTGCGAGGAGGTCGGTCGATCCTATCATTATGGCGCACGCCCCATCTCCGAGGGCCGACTCGAACCGACCCATGGGTGCGCCGAGACGGCAATCAGAGGCGGTCACGAGGGCCGATGAAGCGCCGGCCTTTACCGCGTCGACAGCCGCGAGCAGGGCCGTGGTGCCTGCCCGTAGGCTGTTTGTGAAATCTGCCGTTCGGCACGTTTTGTCGAGATCGCAGGCAGCCGCTACTATTGAGGCAGCCTGTTTCTCCTTGTAGGGGGCGGTTGTTGTAGCATGGTAAAGCGCTTCTGGCGCACCTTGGCCCTTCATGCATTCCAGGGCAGCGGCTACCGCCATCGTGATCGTGTCCTCGTCATACCCGGCTACTGCTTTTTCTCCTTTGCCGCCCTTTGCCCGCCACATCCTGCCTATTTCTTCGCCTGATAGCCTGTATCTCGGGATATAGGCGCCAACTGAAGTGATACCTATCATAATCTGTTCCTCCCTTCTTTACAACGCTTATCGTTCTATTTTGATGCCAGCCTTCTCCCTGTCCCACGTGTTCGCAGTGATTCCTGCCTGCCTGAGCTGGTATTTCTGCACCCGTTCCGTGGGTGTCTTCGGCAGGCTCTCCAGGAACTCTATGTATCTCGGCACGGCGAAATAGGGCATCCGCTCAGCCGCGTGTTTGGTCAAATCCTCATATGAAAGCGTCTCACCGGGCTTGAGGACAACGCATATTTTTACCTCATCTTCGGCAAGCTCGGACGAAACGGCAACGGCTGCCGATTCGAGGATCTTGGGGTGCGTATTGATGGCCCGCTCCACCTCAAAGGAGGATATGTTCTCGCCTCTTCTCCGCAATGAATCCTTTTTCCTGTCGACAAAATAGTAGTAATCGTCCGCGTCCTTCTTTGCCAGATCCCCCGAATGGAACCAGAGGTTGCGGTACGATTCCAGGGTCTTATCCGGCATTTTGTAATACTCCAGCATCATCGTAAAGGGCTCTTTCGGGCGGAATATGATCTCCCCCGGCTCTCCGACGGGGACTTCGTTGTCTTCATCGTCAACGAGCATCATCTCGTAGATATCCATCGTCTTTCCGCAGGAGCCCGGTCTCCGGTCGTTCCCCCTGACGTGGATCGGTATGCCGATCTCGGTCATCCCGAACCCTTCCATACAGATGAGGCCGAACCTCTTTTCAAAGACGTCCATGACATTCTGGGGACAGCCTGCACCAAGGGCGACGCGGATGGGATTGTCAATATCGTCAGGTTTTTCGGGCTGTTTGGCCAGGATCGGTATCACCGCCCCGAGATAGTTGAACTGGGTTGCCTTGTACTTACGGATGTCATCCCAGAACCGGGAGGCACTGAACTTGTCGGAGAGGACCATTTCGGCCTCTGCTAATAGGGCAGTTATAGTAGTGAGGACTTGGGCATTGAAGTGATACATCGGCAGGAACGTATAGAAAATATCATCCTTCGTGCCCTCCCGGTACTCGAGCATTTTTTCAGCGCATACGATCCAGAACTTGTGGGGACCTAAGCCGCCTTTGGAAAGGCCTGTCGTCCCTGAGGTATAGATGATGCTGATAGGGTCCCAAGGGTAGACCTCGACGTCAACAGGGGTATCGGGGGCGTCAAAGAACTCCTTGAAGGCCATTACCGGGATCTTCAATCCTTTTACGTCCTTCTTCTCGAAATCTCCTAAAATAATCACCTTCTCCAGCTTCTTCAGATCATTCTGGATCAGCCTGACACGGTCGATGTATTCCGGGATAATCGCCAGGATCCTTGAATCGGACTGGTCAACGATGTGGCGCAGGAACTCGCCCTTGTAGGACGTATTGATAGGTACCTCCACCGCGCCGATCTTTGCTGCGCCAAACCAGAGGAACATGATTTCCGGGCAGTTGGGGAGCATGAAGCTCACCTTGTCTCCCTTCGCGATCCCCAGCTTCAGGAATCCATTAGCGCACCGATTGGACAACCGGTTTATCTCATTGTAGGTGAATGTCTGGTCCTGAAAGCGCAGAAACACTTTATCTCCCAGCTTCTTTGCCCGGTCTTCAATCAGTTCCCCCAGTACTAATGGTGTTTTCATGTTTTCCATCCTAACGCCTCCTTAATATAAAATAAACATCTCGGTCCTTAAGGTTCGTAAAATTATGTCTTCGTCAGATTATAGTCTCATACCCCCGCCATTACTTTTTCTTTTTTGCCTCCAGCACTTCTTTTATCTTGGGCAGGTTCAACCTTTTCACTTTTCTCTTCTCTCTCACCTTATCAGCCTCGGCAAATATGGCATAATCCCTCTCGAGGCTGGCATTGCCCCACTCGTCGTCCTTCACTATATCAAGACGTTCATAAGGCGGGTTCCACCAATCGTCGTGCGTTTTCATGCCTCTCTTGCCCTGGTCCCTACCTGGCCCGGTGAAACGCATCCAGAGTGGGGGGTACGCCAACATCTGGCCCTTCCTCGTCACTTCAGCTGATTTGAAATCCTCCCTCCCTGAGCCCGGGTCAAAGTACCAATGTTCCTTGCACGGGCCTAGAGGCAGTACAAGGACCATGCTACAGTCGGGTAGGTACCCCATACGCATAAAAGCCGTGGCCGGAACCATTGTAACTCTGCTCTCCACATTATTCCGATGTGCCGCTGCCGCTGCCCAATCAACAGCAATTCCCAATTCCATGAGCCTCCAGATGCAGCTCGGTCCTTTCATGAGCCATCCCCAGGGCTCGCCCCCGGTCTCGTTCAGCCTGTTCTGGCAGTTAATCGCTGCCTCACGGCACGTCTTGAAACCACAGGCCCCGCAATCCAGTCCGACTTCATTGCACTTGAGGCAGCGGGTCGTCTCCAGTAAGGATGTCCGCTCACTGAGGCCGCACTCCGCCTCGGCAAAACCCGCTAACGCTTCCTCTGTAGGAAGAAACGGAATTGGAGCTCTCCCGGGATCACCGGCCGTATGAAGAGCTAACGCTGCCGGAGATACCTCAGGCACCGTTTCCAGTGGGGCAAGCACCTCGTCAATGATCCCCATGCCACCCAGATATTGATCTATCGAAGAAGCAGCCTTTCTACCAGCCGCTACAGCCTCAATGAAGGAGGCCGGACCACTGACCGCATCCCCACCGGCGTACACTCCGTGACGCTCCGTGGCCAGCATGAAATTGTCAACGTGAAGCCTGTTTCCGTTTTCCAGGGACAGGCCAAAACCAGGAGGGAGATCCGGCGACTGCCCGATCGAGACGATCACCGTATCGGCATCGATTGTTTTCTTCTGTGCATCATCAAAGGCAGGGTTGAACATCCCTTTGTCATCGAAGCAGGAGGTACAGTGGCGCAGTTCCAAGCCGGTAACCCTGCCTTTCTTACCGAATATCCTCGTCGGGCCCACAGACGGCATGAGCTTCACGCCTTCTTTCACCGCCTGCTCAATCTCCCATCTGTTAGCCGGCATTTCCTCTTGTCTCTCGAGAGACATCACGGTCACTTCCTGTGCCCCCAAGCGTTTTACTGTTCGGGCCACATCAATTGCCACATTGCCGCCGCCGATAACCGCCACCCTTTTGCCCACCTTGGCGCCCTTGCCGGAATTCATATCGCGGAGAAACGAGAGACCCTCAATGACCTCGGACATATCCTCGCCCTCGATTCCCAACTTGAATGAATGGTGTGCCCCTATGGCAACAAAAATGGCATCGAAGCCCTGCTGGAAAAGCGCATCTATGGACTCTATCTTTGCGTCCAGCTTAATCTCAACGCCGACATTTCTTACAATATCTATTTCCCTGTCCAAAACCTCCCTTGGCAGACGGTATTCGGGAACCCCGACACGCATCATACCCCCGGGCTTAGAGGAGGCTTCAAAGATGGTGGCGGCATGACCACAGACCTTCCTTAAGTAATATGCCGCGGTCAGCCCAGCAGGACCTGAACCGATGATCGCAACGCGCTTTCCTGTGGTGTCGCCCATGGGTGCATTCAGCTTTGCATCCGGGGTAGCTGAATCAGTGGCAAAACGCTTCAGCGCCCGTATTGCAATCGGATCATCCCTGAGTGTGCCGCGCCGGCACTTGATCTCACAGGGCGCATGGCAAAGCCGGCCACAAATCGACGCAAGGGGCAGTTTCTCCCTGATTACCGCCGCAGCTTCGTTGTATTTGCCATCGCCAATCAACCGCACGTAACGGGGCACATCTATACCCACGGGGCAGGCTGCCGTACACGGCGCCTTCACAATGCATGTGACGTCCGCCCCGATAAGCAGCAGGACAGGGGGCTCGCCTAAGTCATGGGCCATTTTGATGTTCTCATTGAATCTGACACCCAATTTCCCGGACTTGGCTTGAAGTTTGAGAAATTCCTCCAAATCATTGTCTGTCAGGATCACCATCTTAATATCAGTTTTGCCCGTCAATTGCGGCGCGTGTAGCACGGCTTGAGCACAGTGCTGCGCTATCTGAAGCAACCCCTGGTGGGCAAAAGCATTTCCGTCGTATTCAGCCATCGTGACACCCCCTATCGTTTCTTCATCGGATCGCCCGATCTGTAATTGACCCCTGTTGCCGGTCTCACGCCTAACTGATTCACATTCCCACGAATGGCGTCTATTGCCCTTACCAGATTAACCCGCTGGTAGTCTGGAGCAGGATCGGATGCTTCCGGCTTACCTCGAGCGGATATACCGATTCCCACCACTATAGCGGAATTACGACAATACCCGAGCTTTTGACCGGCGATGCCCATCGTGATAAGAGGGCGTGTATCCACATAGAGGTGCGTTGCCGTCATGAGCGCGCTGCCGACGTTGTAGCCCAGTTGATGACCGTACGCGGCGCATAGAGGGCCTTTGACCATCGTGTCCGATCTTCTGTCGGTTGTATCTATCAACCCTGCCGACTGCGTCCGGTTTTCATAGACAAAGCTACAGTCCGGCCTGCCCGCACAGAGACCGCATTCTCCGTTCCAAGGCTCGGAGTACGCGCGGGTGTTGCCGAGAAAGAGGATGACATCGACCTCCCGGGCCATGACCGCCTCATACAGGAAGATATGCTTCCAGGAGTAGGAGTCTGACTTCTCATGAGCAAGTTCTTCCATCTTCCGGGCTATGCTCTCTTGCTCCTCTTCGCCATACACGATTTCAGCTTCAGTCATGGGGATACCGCCAATGGTGGGAGCGGTGAGCGCTGCGTTCACCATCAGCTTCGCTGCAATAACGGCGTTGTCCCTCCTTTGCTGGTCTGTCGGCGAGTACGGTGGCCAATCTCTAATAGCGATCTTCGGCATAATACCTCCTTACAAAAAACTTATTGTGTTCTTCCCTACGTTTGGCGTCCCTCGCGGGGACCTATCCTTAAAAGAAGTGCCTTCCTACCTTTTCCCATCACTTGTGGCGTATACAGATCCATCCAAATGTTCCTCAATTTAGAGTTGCTGCCAAGACTATTCGCAGTGCCGGTCTTCTCGCGCCCGCTACCTTCCGTAAAGCGTCCTCAGCTTGTCCTTGAATTCCTTATCCGGATCGGAGATCCTCGTCAGGAGCTGATCGTCTGTGAGCCCCGGAGCGAGCTTGCGCAGATCGTCAATGGTGATATCCGCAGGTTTCCAGTTCAGGAACTTCTTCGCCTTCGGCATACTCAGTATCTTGTCCTTGACGTTCTGATCAACGGGGCCGTCGATAGTACCGATGATCCCTGCCAGATACATGATGGTCTCATCGGAGACGATCTTGTAGCGACCTCCGGAGGTGACATTAAAGAGCGCCTGGGCGCCCACGATCTGCGAATAAGGCGTGGCCATGACCGGATAGCCGAACTCCTTCCGAATCAGCTTTATCTCTTCCAGTATCTCCGGGAACCGGTGCTCCTGCTTGATGTCTGTCAGCTGGTTCCTCATGGTGCCGAGCATACCGCCCGGAAGCTGATGCTGGAAATTCTCAAGATTAAACTCAACCGGCACCCCTATCCGCATCCCCCTGGCTGTGGCTTCTTTCCTGAAGTGCTCCGATTCGGCCTTCAGTGCGTCTTCGTCTATGTCGACCTCGAGGCCGAGGGCGCGGGCATTCCTGATGGTCCCCTCTGTGGAAGGCAGCGAGCTGTCGTTGGCAAGGGGCGAGACGGCCGTGTGGAACGTTCGTATGCCCGCCTGCATACCCTCGACATAATACTGGGGTGCGAGTCCGACATAGCAGTGCCCGTGGAGTTCCACCCTGATGCCCTTGGCCTCCTTCATGATGACCGGAAGGAGAGTCTTCGCCCGCTCAGGAGTCAGGACCCCGCTTGCGTCTTCTATGTGTATCGCATCAACGCCCATGTTCGCGATGATCGCCGTCTTTTTGGCAAAAAGCTCGTCGGTATGAACCGGGCTCGCGGAATAGAGGATGGCCATGATTATCTCGGCGCCCAAATCCTTGGCCATCTTCACGAGATAGGTTGTCCTGTCGATCATGTTTTGATAGTCACAGACCCAGAACTGCTTTACGCCGGCTGCAAAAGTCTGTCTTACGTAGAGCTCGATCACGGCAAGGGGCTCTACATCGAACCCGAAGGCAGACCACGGCTGGAACGAACCTCTTATGGGTGTTTTCTTGATCAACTGAGAAAGCGCTCTCATTCTATGAAACATATCGCTCTCTTTCAGGTCACGGCTCCCTATCACACCGGCCCGTGCGCCGGTGACTCCAATCGCCCTGTAGCCGACCTGATCCATGATCGGTGCAATTGACGTCATCATGTCCGTGGGCATCCGGTTGCCCCACAGGCTCTGATGGGCATCCCTGATCGTCTGATCAACAATACTTATTTTTTTGTTTTCCACTGTTGCCTCCTTCGCAATTAGGTGTAGATGCAAGAATACGCACCCAAAACCATCAAGGGTGATGGGTGCCGAAGCCCCTGTTGCTAACAATGCTGTGGGTTGCCATCTATACTTCCTTAATTCTTTATACCACTTCTCGGCATGGTTTACGGTCCTGTTCCGGAACTCTCTATCAAATCCATGCTTTGCCTACAGGAAGGATGTTTTTACCGAAAACGTCCATGAAGATGATATGCGCCATGACGTACCAGGCAGACAGGGCCGTTATGATGAGCTCATATCCGGCTATCCGTGTGAGGAAAGGATACCCGAAGTGCGCCAGGACCAGTAACACAAAACCTATAAGAAGCGTCATGAACGTAAATGCAAGGGCACTGCTTACGCGCATGGAGCCAATCCACATGATTGCGGTATAGAGGGTCCATGGTACTAAAAACCATCCGATGTCTGTGGTGCTCGATTTAAGAAATCCAAAATGATCTGACAGAATTATTAAGGTCAGGGCAATCCAGAAGGCGCCATAGGCGGTAAAGGCACTATAGCCGAAACTGTTGCCTGTTTTCATCTCCTGAAAGCCGGCGATCAACTGGGCCACTCCCCCGAAAATCAATGCACATGCTACAACAGGACCGAGACCACACCAGCCTAAATTATGGAACTGAAGCATCATTGTGGTAAGACCGAAGCCACCAAGACCTACAACGCCTGGATTTGCCAATTTTGATTCACCCATTATCCTCTCCTTATACGTCGGTTTGCCCTTTTCCCGTATCCGATCTTCTTGACTGCCTCTTCTATTTTTGTCAGCACCGCAGGGTCATCGATTGTACTATATGGGACCAGCGTTCACGTGATGTTTCATTCAGATGACCTGCAAATGTCGCTCAGTCCTCATTAGAATCACTAGAATTCCGGCCATGCTATCATTATTTTTCACGCATGTATGTTATCAAGGGGCTGGAATCGTGTATATACGTATTGCTACCAGCTTAAGCGCAAAAACGCCCCTGTTTTTATTTCGAAGCAGTCGTTGCGAAAACTATT
>Ga0182017_10001872_pt1 | contig 16137 bp, 16 predicted proteins | sample 712E3DmetaG_FD_120492 | JGI IMG/M metagenome (GOLD analysis project Ga0182017, IMG submission 120492) | Permafrost microbial communities from Stordalen Mire, Sweden - 712E3D metaG | ecosystem: Environmental > Terrestrial > Soil > Wetlands > Permafrost | place: Sweden: Stordalen | collected... | reverse complement strand
CCGCGCATGGTCGATTCACACACCCCGTCGCTTCGCGCCACCCCTCTCGGGAGAGGGGACTCGGAGCGCCGCAGGCGAAATCCACTCTGGAGAGGGGTGCCCGACAGGGCGGGGTGTGTCGGTGCGGATCCGGAAGTGTGAGAAACCCGGGTTAGGAGCAATACCGGGCGGCCGGCACCACGGAAGGCGCGCTGCGTCCGCCGATCAAGGGCCGTCGATCTTGCGGATGCGCCGGAGGTGGCGCCCGCCCTCGAAGGGAGTTTCCAGCCACACTTGCACGATCTTGAGCGCCAGATCCAAGCTGACGGTGCGGGCGCCGATCGACAGCACGTTGGCGTCGTTGTGCGCCCGGTTCCACTTGGCGGTCTCCTCATTCCAGCAGACGCCGCAACGGATCCCGCGCACCCGGTTGGCGACGATGGCCTCCCCGTTGCCCGAACCGCCCAGCACGATGCCAAACTCAAATTCCCCGCGCGCCACCGCTTCGGCCACGGGCCGGATGAAATCCGGATAATCGCACGGCACGGTCGAGTCCGTGCCGAAATCCCGCACGACCTGGCCCGCCGCGGTCAGGCTGGCTTTGATCGTCTCCTTGTAGCCGTAGCCGGCATGGTCGGAGCCGATGGCGATGGTGTGGGTATTCATGCAAAAAGGCGGTGGCGCCGCGCCCGGCATCGAGAACCGGGAAACCAGGAGCAGTTGCAGCGGTCGATAGTTGGGTCATGCTATCGTTCGGCAACCCCATTCTACCGTCATGAATCCGAAATCCCTGCTGGTTTTTCTCCCGGTTCTGGTCCTCGCCGGCTGTGCCACGACTCCGGCGGAACGCATTGACCGGAATCATGCCGCCTATGCCTCCTGGCCGCCGGACGTGCAGGCCCGGGTGAAGGCCGGGGAGGTCGTCCCGGGGTTTACGCGGGCGCAGGTGCGCGTGGCGCTGGGCGAGCCGGACCACGTGGTCGAAAGCACCACGGAAAACGGAACCGCCGAAATCTGGATCTACCGGGACCACCGTCCGAGGATCAGCGTCGGGGTGGGGGTGGGCGGTGGCGGCGGATCGACCCGGGTGGGCGCCTCCACGATGGTGAGCACCGGCGGACATTACCGGGATGAAGTGATGCGCGTGGTGTTCGAAGGCGGTCGGGTGACCGAGGTGGAGAAAACAAAGTAGGGGCCCGCGGGCGGGCGGCCCGCCGCCAAAGGAGGCAGGGTTTTTGACCACGGATGACACTGATTTCACTGATGTCCTTTTGCTCCATTGTTCATCCACGCCATCCGCATCACAATCCCCAGAAATCTGGTTCTCCCGATAAGAATCGGGCACCGCAGAATCACCTCCCGCGAATCACGCGGATGGACGCGGATAGGCCGGCATTCATCCGTGGCATCCGCGCCATCCGTGGTTAAGATTCTATTCCTTTGTTAGGTTGCGGCGGAGTCGCGCCAGGTCATCCGTGTCCATTCGTGGTTTCCCACTGAATGGAACCGGCTCAGGTCCCATCGACGACCCGCCAGAACGCCGCGGTGTCTCCGAAATCCCGGGCCACGGCGTCCGGGTTGGCGGCCTGCAACTCGTCGACCGTGTGCCGGCCGGTCGCCACGGCGAACGAGCGCGCCCCGCACGCACGGGCGCAAACGATGTCGTGCGGTGTGTCGCCGATGACCCACGTGGCGGCGGCCGCAAACGGCACGCCGTGATGGGCCCGCGCACGGCGCAGCGCGTGGGGTCCGAGCAGATTGCGGTCCTCAGCGTCGTCGGCGAAGGCTCCAAAGGGGAAGAAGCACCACAGGTCGCGGCTCGCCAGCTTGGCTTCGGCGCCGCGCCGAAGATTGCCCGTCAGCAGGCCGAGGGCGACATCGCCGCGCCTGCGGGCATCATGGAGCAGGTCGGGCAAGCCTGGGAGCAGGCGCACGTTGCGGTCGGCCAGCGCCGCTGGCAGCGCTGCCACATAGCCATCCGCGTAACGCGCGATATTCCCCTCCGTGACCGGGAGGTCGAATTTGGCGAAGATCTGCCGCATGATCCAGCGATCGGTCCGGCCGGCGAAGTCAATGTCATTGATGGAGCCATTGATGCCGAAGACTTCGCGCAACGCCTGACCCAAAGCGTGCATGCCGGCACCCCCCGCCGTCAGCAGGGTGCCATCGATGTCCCACAGGAGGAGGGTCTTCACCGGGATGAAACGGGAAGCGTCCGTCGGGCGTCTTTTGTTTGCGAGCAAAACCAATCTGCATAGACTATTCCAGTTTCGGTTCTCCATGAAAACATCCAAGTCGCTTCTGCTGGTGGCCGCGCTGCTTGCGGCCTTGGCCTTCGCCGGCTGTACGACGCCTGAATCGCGCATCCGCCGGAATCCTGAAGCATTCGCCCGGTTGTCGCCTCCTCAACAGGAGCTGATCCGCCAGGGCCAGATCAGCCTCGGTTTTGACCGGGAGATGGTCCGCCTTGCCCTGGGCGAACCCGATCGTGTCACCATCCACACCGACGCCCGCGGCACCAATGAGATCTGGCGGTACGTGGAATACGAAATGCGGGAGGATCTCTGGATGTATGACACAACGTGGGCTTACTCTTGGCACCGCTGGGCCTACCCATACTATGGCGGATACTACCGCGGGCGGCCGCACGACGTCATGCGGGTGACCTTCCGGGACGACAAGGTCGTCTCCTTCGAACAGACCAAGGATTGAGGAGAGGCGGGCCGTTGACCATCAGCGCCGCAGCATCGTCAGCAGGGTACCGCCGAGGATGAGCGCCGCGCCGAGGATTTCGCCGGGCCGGAACCGCTCGCCGAAGAACGCCACGCCGCCGGCGGCGATGCCGAGCGGTACGAGCATCTGTAGCAGGGATCCCCGCACCACGGTCAGCTCGCGGTAGGCGCGCGTCATCGTGAGCTGCCCGGCGCCGGCGCAGAGTGCGCTGGCGAGGAGCAGCGCCCACGCCGCGGGTGGCGGCATGGCAAAACGCACGATCGCTGGCACGAGGCAAAAGAGCAGTCCGTAAAAACACTGTGCGCCGAAGATCGTCGCGGTGTGCTCCGTGCGATGCAGCTGGCGGATGGTCACGATCACCACCGCCGAGGCCAGGGCGCCGAGCAGGGCGAGCAGATCGTAAAACCCGGGGCCCGGCGCGAACGTCAGCACGCCGGTCAGCAGCGCGAGACCGAAGAAACTCACGGCCGAGCCGGCGACGAGCGCCGGCGTGAGCGATTCCTTGAGCATGACCACCGCCAGCAGCCCGCCCAAGGCCACATAGGTGTTGCTGATGAACGTCGCGCGCCCCGCCCCGAGGTGGACGATGGTCAAATAGTAGAGGTACACGCCGACCCCACCGACGATTCCCCGGATGATCAGCTGCGGGTTGCGGTAGAGATTATTGAACTGAAACACCTTTCCCAGCGGGAACAGGGTGACGATGAGGATCAGGCCGACGATGAAACGCACCGAGGACAGCAGCCAGGAATCCACCGAAAAATGGGTGCCCAGCACGCGGATGATGAGCGCGTTAGCAATGAAGCAGACGGTCGACGCGAGCATCAGCACGAGGCCGCGGCGGACGTCGGGTGCGGGCGGTGGTGCAGTGGGACTCATGAAGCGGAGTCGCGGGCGTTGGATCTGGGCAAAAAAAAGCCGCGCCAGGGACGGGCGCGGCGGCGGGTCGGGCGGTAGAGGTTCAGCGGGTGACGGACTCCCCAGCTCGGCCGTGTGCGCGCGCCCGGCGGGATCGCCAGGCGAGGCGGAGGGAGCGTTTCAGGGAGCGGAGGAACATGGAGATTGCGAGTATGCGGAATCGCCCGCCATGGAAAGGAGAAAGTTGTGGGGCGCGGGTGCCGGGGAGCCCCATGCTTCCGATTGCCGGCGGGTCGAAAGTGGCACGGGTTTCCCGACCCGTGGTTCGGAAGAACCCCAACTATGGGCCGGAGACCCAATCCACGCACCGCCACGAAAAAAGCCTCGCGGATTATCGGACACGTGTTGCAATCGGGCCCGCTATGAGCCCCATCAATGCCTTCCTGTCCAAGAACCGCCTGCGTATCGCCGAGAATCCGTGCGTCTCGCCCGACTTCTGCCTCGATTGGGAGAATCTCGCGGCGAAATTGAAGGCGGGTGGCGCCGGCACGCGCAAATGGAGCAAAAGCGGATTTGAGACCGCGGCGGGCGCCTGGCAGCTGATCGAGGATGCCGTGACCGGGGACTGTGCCTGGCTGCTCGCGCCGCGGGCGGGGGCGAAGGCCGCCACGGGGCTGGCCGACGGCGTGTCGCTGGAGGGTGCGATCCAGGCCTTTCCGGCGACTTTCGACAACCTGCTGCGCCTGAAGAACCTCGTGCAGGAGCACAATCCGGACTCGACCATCTTCCCCTCGGCGGGCGCCAAGCTTGGCCAGAGCACGCTCGGCATCGGCGCGCGGTTCACCACGCTGCACTGGCCCGCGGTCGAGTGGGCGATGAGCGCGCTCGAGCTCGGCGTCACCGCCAACCAGAATTCCATCCCGCGCGAGCTGGTTTACGACGTCAACGCGATGCTGGAGGGGCGGCTCGACACGGTGCCATTCCCCTTCATCGGCACCAACGTGCCGGAGGGCCACCAGGGGCAGAGCGTCGAGGGCATGAGCCACGGCTGCGTGCTGTCGAAGCTCAAGACCGGGTTCCACCGCCGCGGCATCGCGTGGAGCTCCAACGCCGACCACCAGCCGATCGGGGGCAAGTTTGACAATCGCGAGGATCAGCTCGTCGCCGGCTGCGTGCTCGCCAGCTACATCACGTTCGATCTCTCACCCGAGCTGGCCCAGACCAAGGTGCCCGAGGGTGCCGCGGCGCAGCGCGACTATGTGCAGGCCAATGTCGACACCGCGCTGGTGCAGCAGGTGAAGGCCCGCGTGGCGGGCGCCGGACTCCAGCTCAACGAGGAGCAATTTAACGCGTTGCTCTGCTACGTTTGGCCCGCGCTGCGCAAGATGAAGGTGCGCGACGGCAAATACCGCGCCGCCCGCGAGCAGGCGTTTACCACCGCGGCGGGCCGCACCTACCTGCGCGAGTTGTCGATCGACGAACTGCCCGGCCTGACGACGCCGGAAACGACCGCCATCATGCTCGCGTTTTGCGAGATCATGGGGATGCCGATCCATTTCATCGCGCCAGCCTTCGGCTTCCAGAAGAACATGCCGTACCCGGACAACGCCGCCCTGCGCGCGCTGATCGGGAAGCAGTGGACGGTGTGCCAGAAATTCGGAGCGAGCATCGGCTTCCATTCCGGTTCCGGCAAGTCGGCGGAGAATTACCAGGTGATGGGGCAGGTGACGGGTGGACGCCTGGAGATCAAAACCAGCGGCCGCTACACCTACGAAATGGGCGTTGCCCTCTTCCATTCGCAGAACCCAGCCGACCAGGCGCTCTGGCGCGACTGGTATCGCTTCACGGTCGAGCTCGCGCTCCAGGGGGCGGTCAGCGCCGACGCGACGGAGCAGAAGATGGCGCGGGTGTTCATCACCGATGCTCTGACCCGGTCTGGCCGGCCAACCGACGTCTTTGCGTCGCCGGCTGCCACGCGCGCGGCCGTCGAGGCGTTGCCGCCGGGTCCCGACCACATGTTCTGGTTCGAGTACAACTTCCTCTTTGTGCTGGCGGCGGGCGGCCGGGCGCAAAAGACGGCGCTGGGCGACCATACGCCGGCCGGCTACCAGCAGCGGGCCCGATTCTACGCGATCAGCGAGGAGGGCCGGCTCAACTTTGCCAAGGGCATCGCCCGCTACATCGTGTTCCTCGCCGAAAACACCGGGCTGGCTTCGGCGGCCCGCTGCGCCGCCGCCCGCACGTTGCTTGATCGGTACACGACGATGGCCGATTTCCTCGCCGACATCAGTCGGTGACGATGGGCGGAGCCGACCGAAGGGTAGGGCGGGTTATCCGTAACCCGCCGATGCGACCGGATGCCGAGGGACGGCGCGATAGGGATAACGCGCCCCACCTGGACCGCATATGGGCTGCCGTCACCCGCCCTGGATCTGCCGACTATCTGGCGTGTACTCCATCAGCTCGATCGGGTTGCCGTCGGGATCCTTGATCCAGCACTGCCGGGAATGGTCCATGCCGACCGCCACGGCCGTGACGGCGACGCCCTTGGCGACGAGGTTCGCGCGGTAGTCCTCGATTCCCTCCACCTCGAGGCAGAAGTGCTGATAAGTGGAATCGGGTGGAGTTCGCAACGGCACGATGGCGCCTCCCCATTGGCGCACCGCACCGCGCTGATCGAAGATCTCGAGGAATGTGGTGCCGCCGCAGTCGAAGTAATAGCCGAACGGCCGGCCCTCCTGATCGTCCAAAGTGAACGTGACGGGCAGGCCGAGGAGATCGCGGTAAAAGGAGATCATCCGATCCACCTGGTCGGTTTTGAAGCAAAGGTGGGCGAGGCGTTTGATCATGATCCTGAGCTCAAAGTCAGGAGTCCGGCGCGTCAATCGAATGCCGGCCCGCGGTGAGCCAACCCGCCCGGGATCACCCGGCACCGGTGCCGGGTGGGAGCGGTTGCAGCCGTCCGCTAACCTCGGCGTTCAGTTCGCCCGCTGGCAATCGGTCCAGCAGCGCCTGGATGCGAACGCGGTCGGGCGCCGAATCGGCGGGCGGAAAGCGGGACACGGCCAGGAGGATGACCTGCAGAGCCAGCTGGTGGGCGCCGTGCGCGAGCGCCGCCTGATCCTTGGCCTCATAGGTATCCGCGGCCTCAGTCAGGAGGTTGGCGTAGGCCAGACATTTCTCGCGGGCGTGGGGGGCGGTTTCGTCCAGCGCCAAGAGACGCACCTGCTCCTCGATCGACATCGCCATGAACTGGTCGATTGGCCGCGCAAACAGCCGCTGCTGGGCCTGCAGCAGCACGAGCAGCGCCGCGTCAAAGCGACCGGCCCGGCGGAACCGAAGCACCTCCGCGAGGAACTGGTTCAGCTCCTCGATCATGCGCATCACGTAGTCTTGGCGCTGGGGCATGGGACGGAGGGCTCGGGGTCGGCCGCACTGGCGTCAGGCGCGGAACACCCGACCTACGATGCGGGCGGGCAGGAACAGGAGCGCGCGGATCAGCGACAGAACAGCCTCAACACAGGCGCCCGCCAGACGGAAGGGCAACGACAGCAGCCACAGGAAGGGCAGTAGCAGCGCCACCAGCAGCGCCAGCGGCCAGCACAGCACCAGCAGAATGCACCAGACCACGATCAAAATGAGCGATTTCATCCTTTTCCGGGTTCAACATTCGGTAACCACCAATGGACACTAAGGCACACGAAATTCCCAGGGAACACCAACAGGCGGAAGGAACCAAACGGGCAACCATTCGGTGAAGCCATCAACTTCTCCGTTTCGCCTCCCATCTTGTTCGTGTCCATTCGTGGTTTGACCTGGTGGTCTCACGTTAGGGTCGCGCCGGTCCTTCGATCGCGACCGCGATGGCCTCGCGATGCACCGGGTTCACCTTCACCCGCTCGGGCGTCTCTTGCACGACTGACTGGTTAGCGGAGATGCGGTGCAGCCGGATCGCCTCGATCGCCTCGAATTCGACGATGAAATCGACCCGCGAAAACAGGAACTCGTTCTTCAGCCCGTCGAAATCGGGCAGTTGCGGCAGAAGAGCGGTCACGTCCTTCCCCGCCACGCGGTAGTGCGGCTGGAAGTAGGTCACGGCCAGGCTGACGCGTTCCCGCAACAACGCACGGGGCAGGCGGAAGATCAGGATCGCCACCCGCATGTCCTCCGGGAGCGTGAGCCCGCGGACACCCGCGCGATCCACCGGAAACTCGTGGTCGACGGGCTGGAACTCGGCGGTGCCCACCCGCAGTTTCATCTGGGTGATGGCGAGCAGCGCGTCGAGGTCCTCGGCGTCGACGGGCACGAGGACCGGAAATTCAAACGGTACGGTGTCGCGCAGGGCTGCCCCGTCGAAGCGCGCGACATATTTGTAATCGTACCGTCCCTCCACCATCGAGAGGCTTTTCGTGACACTCACCTGGACCGTTTCGCCGATCAGGCAGAAGGGCGCGCGGCCCAGATCGAGCGCGATCGCCTCCGCCCGCAGGGGCGCGGCGGCCGGGAGCAGCAGGAAAAGGCCGAGCAACACCGGGCGTAGAATCATGGAGTCAACAGCTCTCAGGTCCGGGATGGGCCGGGCTCATTTCTTGGCGTGGAGGAGGATTTCATTCCGGTCCGGATCGCAAATGATGCAGCCGCGACAGGACGGAGAATCGAAGGGTCCAGTGATGATGGTGATGGCCTCGTCTTTCAGGTGTTGGAGCGCGACGTCGAAATCCACAACCTCCAGTCCGATCGTCGCGCCGTGGGTTCCGGCCTTGTGGGTGGCGTCGGCCGTCGTGATCGCGAGGGTGCCGTGACCGATGTCATACTCCACCCATTGGTCATCCCAATTGGCGGTAACCTTGAGCCCGAGCTTCTCCTCGTAAAACCCCCGGGCCTTTTTGACATCCGTCACCGGGTAGAAGACGAATGCGACATCCTTGAAAAGCGAGGGGCGTGCGGTGGGTGGATTCATGGGCCAGATCATGCCGGTTTCTGTCCCCGGCCTCAATAGAATCCTCTCCTTGGCCCGAATGTTCCCTGGCGCGCAGAGGGGCGACCAAAAGCGGAGGGCCCGGCGCCGTCCGGGCCAGAGAGGCGGACCTCGGCGGTGACGGCCGGCTGCGCCGGCCCGGGTTCACGCAAACACGCCCGATTCCTTGAGCACCACGGCGGTGCCGTAACAGAGCACCTCGACGGCCCCGCCCCGGGGTTCGACCGACGACGCATCATAGCGCACGCCGAGGATGGCGTTGGCGCCCATTTCCCGGGCGTGGGCAATCATGGACTCGTAGGCTTGGGCGCGGGTCTGTTCGCACATCGTAGTGTAGGCGCCGATCTGCCCGCCGACAATGTTCTTCAGTCCGCCCAGAATGCCTTGGGCGATCGTGGGCGAACGCACGATGATACCGCGCACGAGGCCCTTGTAATCGGCGATTTCGTGGCCTTCGATGGTGAAGGTGGTGGTGACCAACATGGGGGTTTGTTCGCTGGATGGTGTCATTGGATATCGATGGTTGGGGTGAAGTGCGACATAAGTCAGGGTTTCTGGGTCGGACCCCAATCCGGGGAGGTCGGCGGGCGCACGAGAAGACGGAGCACCTTCGCCGTCAACGCAATCGCCGCGAGGTAAAGGGCACCGATCAACAGAAAGCCGCCCAGATAGGTGACGTACGGGTTTCCGTGCTGATGGCGTTGATAGGCGATGTAATCGGCGGGCGCCAGGGAGTCAATCCGCGCGAGTTCCCGCGCGTCGCCGGTACGAGCCAGCCACGCGGCGGCCGCGCTGATGAGGAGAAAGGCGATGAGGCGGAATGGCAGGTCTTGGCGGCGGGGGGTATCCATGGGGTTCAAAGCGCGTGGAGGGCGGATTTTGACACGGCCAAGCCAGCTTCCTTCACGGCTTCGCTGAGGGTGGGGTGGGCGTGGATCGTGCGCCCGAGGTCTTCAGCGCTGCCGCCGTACTCCATGTGCGTCACGACCTCCGAGATGAGTTCCGATGCGCCGGGCCCGATGATCTGCGCCCCGACGATGCGGTCGGTTTTGGCGTCGGTGATGATCTTGACGAATCCGTCGGCCGCCTCGGCCGCGAGGGCCCGGCCATTGGCGGCGAAAAAGAACTTGCCCACGCGCACGTCCAGCCCTTTCGCCTTGGCGCCGTCCTCGCCCAAGCCGACCGCGGCGACCTCGGGCTGGGTGTAGATGACGGCCGGCACGAGATTCCAGTCGACGTGGCCCGCCTTGCCCGCGATCCACTCGGCCACCGCCACGCCATCCTCCTCGGCCTTGTGCGCGAGCATGGGGCCGGCGACGACATCACCGAGGGCCCAGACGCCGGGCACGGTGGTGCGCAGGTGGTCGTCGACCTTGATGCGCTTCTTCTCGTCGAGCTGCACCCCGACCTTCTCGAGGCCGAGGTTCTCCGTGACCGGCCGCCGGCCGACGCACACGAGAATCTTGTCGGCCGGGAACTCCATCGGCCTGCCGTCCCGCTCGGCCGTCAGCACTGCGACCGCGGGCGGCTGGAGGTCGTTGGTCGGGGATTTCAATCCGGTGACGCGGGCGGAGACTTCAATCCGGAGTCCTTGTTTGGTGAGCAGACGGGTGAGCAGGCGGACGACGTCGTCGTCGTAGTTGGCGGCGATCTTCGGCAGGAATTCGACGATCGCCACCTCGGCGCCGAGGCGGGCCCAGACCGAACCGAGTTCCAAACCGATCGCGCCGCCGCCGACCACGACCAAGCGTTTCGGGACAACGTCGAACGCGATCGCCTGATCGGACGAGACGACCGTGCGTCCGTCGAACGGCAGAAAGGTGAGTTCGGACGGCGCCGAGCCGGTGGCCAGGACGATGTGGCGGGCGGAAATGGTCGAAGCCGGGCGCGGTGAGCCGGGGCCGGGGCCAGCGGCCCCGGCTACAGCGGAAACTTCAACCGTGCCGGCGCTGGTGAGCGTGGCGTGCCCGGTGAAGAGAGCGACCTGACGCGCCTTGGCCAGCTGCGCCACGCCGCCCACGAGCTTCTGCACAACCGCGTCCTTGTTCTTCAGCAATGCGGCGAGGTCGAGCTCGACACCGGCAAATTTGATTCCCGCCGCCGCGGCGTGGTGCCGGGCCCAGGCCAGTTGCTCGCTGAGGTGAAGCAGCGACTTGGTGGGGATGCACCCAACGTTGAGGCAGGTGCCGCCGAGGGTGGCGCGCCGCTCGACCAAGGCGACCTTGAGCCCGAGCTGGGCGGCGCGGAAGGCGCACACATATCCGCCGGGACCGGCGCCGACGATCGCAACGTCAAATTCAGAGGGCATGGGTTTGGGTCACGGAGAAAACGTAGATTAACTGACGCCGCGGAAGCGCGACCAGCGGGGAACGAACTGGTTCTTTTTCACCACGGATATCCCAGCGCGGATCTGCCGCAACCGAAAGGAAACAGAAGGGCCTTTGACCACGGATCACACGGATTTCACTGATGATTGCATAACTCGATTCCCATCCGTGTCATCAGTGTGATCCGTGGTCAAGTTGTCGGACGAGGAATCGCCGGCAAGCAGGCTCCTGCAGGGGCGGCGATCACACGCTGAGGAGCAGGCGCGCAGGGTCCTCGAGGGCCTGCTTGACCTTGACGAGGAACGTGACGGCGTCGCGGCCGTCGACCAGGCGGTGATCGTAGCTGAGCGCGAGGTACATCATGGGCCGGATCACCACCTGACCGTTGACCGCGACCGGGCGGTCCTGGATGGCGTGCATGCCGAGGATGCCGCATTGCGGCGCATTGAGGATGGGCGTGGAGAGGAGCGAACCGAAGATGCCGCCGTTGGTGATGGTGAAGACGCCGCCGTCGAGGTCGGCGAGGATGATCTTCCCCTCGCGGGCGCGCCGGGCGAGGTCGGCCAGCTGCTGCTCGATCTCCGCGAAGCTCCGCCGATCGCACTCCCGCACCACCGGCACCATGAGACCCCGCTCGGTCGAAACCGCCACCCCGATGTCGTAGTAGTGGTTCTCAATCGCGGTGTCGCCGTCGAGCAGGGCGTTGACCGCCGGGACTTCCTGCAGGCCGCGCACCACCGCCTTTACGAAGAAGGACATGAAACCAAGTTTCACGCCGTGTTTCTTGGTGAAATCCTCCTGATACCGGCTGCGGAGCTCGCGCACGGCCGACATGTCGACCTCGTTGAAAGTCGTCAGCATGGCGGCTTCGTGTTGGGCTTGCACGAGGCGCTGGGCCAGGCGCTGGCGCAGGGGCGTGAGCTTGCGGCGGGTTTGCCGGGCCGCCGGTGCGCTGGGAGCGGAGGGCGGCTGGGGCGCGGCCCCGGCCGGTTCCGGGATTCGGACCTTGGGCTCCGGAACGACCGGCTTCGGGCCTGTGTCAGCCGAACGCTGACTGGCGGTGTCCGGTTGGGCCGGCGCGGATCCCGCCGCGGCCAAGAGGTCTCCCTTGGTGACCCGACCGCCCTTGCCCGTGCCAGCCACGCCGCCGGGACTGATGCCCGTCTCTTCGGCTAGTCGGCGCACGGCGGGCGAGGTCGGTGTCTCGGGTTTTGCGTTCTGGATTTTGGGTTTTGGGTCCCGGGTTTCGGTTGGCGGGGCAGCCTCGGTGGTGGCTGGTGCCGCTGCGCCAGTCTCCGGTGTCCGGACGGCAGTCTCCATGACCTCGATGGTGGCAACAATCTCGCCGACTTTCACCTCGGCCCCGGCCGCCACCTTGAGCGCAACACGGCCGGCCACCTCGGCGGTGCCCTCGGAAGTGATTTTGTCGGTTTCCAGTTCGAACAAGGGCTGGTCTTTCCTTACCAACGCGCCGTCCGGCACGTGCCATTTGGCGAGCACGCCGCCAGTGATCGATTCACCCAGGGCTGGGATTTTGACTTCGATTAAGGGCATGAGGAGAAGGACGAAGGTCGCAGTGCGGTGGGGAAAGGCGCGGGAGGCGAACGGCCGGTCCGTTGACGAGGTAATCAGGAAGAAGAATCAAGCAAAGGAGAATCCATCAGTTCCCGGTTTCCAGATTCGATCAGGCGGCCGCGTTTTCCATAAACAGCGGCGCAGCGATCTACGCACAGGACGGGAGGGCGCCGCTCCGTCGGCGCCGCGGTCAACGGTACGGGCACGACGGAGCGTGCCCCTCCAGATTATGTCGGCATCTGCATGAATCAATGACGTTCTGGGCAGTTCGTCTCAAACACCGAACGCGGCGCGGATGAGCGCGGCCTGTTCGAGGCGGTGGCGGGCGAGATGGCCGACGGCGGGCGAGGCACTGGCGTCGCGACCGGCGTAGAACGCCTTGTGGCCGAAGATGTGTTCGAGGTGGGGGGCGATGAAGCTCCACGCGCCCATGTTCTGCGATTCCTCCTGGCACCAGACCACCGTCGCGCCGTCGTATTTGTCGCAGAGTTCGGAGAGGCGGTCGCGGTGCAGCGGGTAGAGCTGTTCGACGCGGACGATCGCGGTATCGGCGATCTGGTTTTTCGTGCGGTAATCGACCAGGTCGTAGTAGACCTTGCCGGAGCAGAGAATGAGGCGTTCGGCGCCGCTGCCGGGGGCGGTGGTGTCCGAGGAAAACAGCGGGTCATCGAGGATCTCGTGGAACCGGCCGGAGGTCAGCTCGTCGACGCGGGAAGTCGCGGCCGGGTGACGCAGCAGGCTCTTGGGCGCCATCACGACCAGCGGTTTTCGAAAATCGCGGCGCATCTGGCGGCGCAGGGCGTGGAAATACTGGGCGGGCGTCGTGAAGTTGCACACCTGCAGGTTGCCCTCGGCGCAGAGCTGGAGGAAGCGCTCGAGGCGGGCCGAGGAGTGCTCGGGCCCCTGGCCCTCGTAGCCGTGCGGCAGCAGGAGGACCATGCCGCTCACGCGCTGCCACTTCGATTCGGAGCTGGCGATGAACTGGTCGATGATGGTCTGGGCGCCGTTGGCGAAATCGCCGAACTGCGCCTCCCACAGGCAGAGCATCTGCGGGTAATCGAGGCTGTAGCCGTAGTCGAACCCGAGCACGCCCGCTTCGGAGAGCGAGGAGTTGTAGAGGCAGAACTCGGCCTGCTTCTCGTCCAGATGGCGCAACGGCACGTAGCGCTCGCGCGTGTCGAGGTCGAACACGGCGGCGTGGCGCTGGCTGAAGGTGCCGCGCTCGCTGTCCTGGCCGGAGAGGCGGACGGGCGTGCCTTCGAGCAGCAGGGTGCCGAAGGCGAGAGCCTCGCCGAACGACCAGTCGACCGGCCCGCCCTCCTGGGCCGCATGGGCGCGGGCCTCGAAGAACCGCTTGATTTTGGGGTTGAGCTTGAAGTTGGGCGGTACGCGGGTGAGACCGCGCGCGCACCGCTCGAACAGCGCCGGGGAGACCGCGGTTTCCACCGGGGCAAAGAAATAGGCGTGCTGGAAAATCGCGGTCGAGCCCTCGAAGCGCTTGAGGTCGTCGATCTGGCGTTCCTCCTTCTTGCGCGCCTTGGCCAGCGCCTCCTCCAGGGCCGCGGTGTACTCGGCCTGGATCGCATCCGACTCGGCGGCGGTGATGGTGCCTTCCGCGATCAGCTTCTTGCTCAGCAGCGTGGAGGGAGACGGGTGGACGGCGATCTTCCGGTAGAGGATGGGCTGCGTGAACGCCGGTTCGTCGGATTCGTTGTGGCCGTGCCGGCGGTAGCAGACCATGTCGATGACCACGTCGCGCTGAAACTGCTGGCGGAAATCGAGTGCGAGTTCGGTGACGTAGCAGACCGCCTCAGGGTCGTCGCCGTTCACGTGGAAGATCGGCGCCTCGATCATCTTCGCGATGTCGGTGCAGTGGCGGCTGGACCGGGCCTCGGAGGGATTGGTGGTGAACCCGATCTGGTTGTTGATGACGAAGTGCACGGTTCCGCCGGTCCGGTAGCCCGGCAGCTGCGAATAATTCAGCACCTCGGCGACGATCCCCTGGCCGGCAAACGCCGCGTCGCCGTGGATCAGCAACGGGAGCACGCGCCGCCGTTCGGTGTCGCCGCGCAGGCGCTGGCGGGCGCGGACTTTGCCCTCCACGACCGGGTCGACCGCCTCGAGGTGCGAGGGATTGGCGGCGAGACGCACCTCGACCTTCGGGCCAGCGGTGGTGTCGAGGACGGCTTCGTACCCGAGGTGGTACTTGACGTCGCCGTCGCCGTCCACGGTGTCGGGGATGTGGTTTTCGGAGAACTCTTCGAAGATGAACTCGAACGACTTGCGGAGGATGCCGGCCAGGATGTCGAGCCGGCCCCGGTGGGCCATGCCCATGACGATCTCTTCGACGCCGACCGCCGGACAGCGTTCCACGAGGGTGTCGAGGGCGGAGATGAGCGTTTCGCCGCCCTCGAGCGAGAATCGTTTCTGGCCGACGTACCTGGTGTGGAGGAAATGCTCAAAGATCTCCCCCTTGTGCAGGCGGCGGAGGATCCGGATCTTCTGTGCCTTGGTGAAGTTGGGTTGGTTGCGGCGCGGCTCCATGCGGGCCTGGAGCCAGCGGCGGATCTCGGTCTCCTGGATATGCAGGTATTCCACGCCGATGGGCCCGCAATAGGTCTGAGTGAGCCCGGCGATCAGGTCGACCAGACGCATCTGGCCGCCGTCCAGGTAGTGGCCGACATCGAAGAAGGTCTCGAGGTCCGCGTCGGACAGCCCGAACTCGCGGAGGGCGAGGCGCGGCGCGGGCGAAGGCGGGTCGCTCAGCGGATCGAGGTGGGCTTGGAGGTGCCCGATCGCGCGGTAGTGATAGATCAGGCTGTGGACCTGCGACTGCTTGAGGCTGTCGATCAGCGCGGGCGCGGCCGAGGCGGAGCCGGCCAGCACGGGGATCTGGCCGCTGAGGCCGAGCGTGAATCCCTGGAAAAACGCGCGCCAGGTCGGATCCACCGCCTCGGGATTCTCCAGCCAGCGCAGGTAGAATCCCTCGATGAGGTCGGCGTTGGCGCGGGTCGGAAGAGTGGCGGCAATCATGGGAGGAAGGCGTCCGGGGCCCGCGGGGCACGGCTGGGAGTGGAACCGGCCGGCTCGCGCAAAGCGGGTGGCGCGACGTGGGAGGCTAGTGAGACTTTGCGCATGACGGCAAGGAGGAGACAAGTGGATTTCCCGTGAGGCGGAGGGGTTTTGGGCCTGCCCCGACCTCACCCAAGGGGCCGTACGATACCAGTTTCCTGGGTCGTTCTCACGGTCCAACCGCAACTCGAAGGGCGGCTAATCGCGGGGCGCCTCGGCATCAAGCAGCCTGATGGGCGGAAGGCTTGCGTGTCGCCGCAAGTCATGGATGCTAAGTCGGTGATGAATGCCGGTGACCGGATCCCGACCGAGGGGGGAACGCCGCTGGGACAGAATCCGTTTGCGGCCCTGAGCGGCGCCGGGTTGCCGCCCGCGCCCAATCCGCCGGTGGCCCGCGCGCCGGAACCCGCGCCGCCCAGCGCGCCCAAGGACCGCGGCCGGGTCGACATTGTCCGGGAAATTGCGGGCCGGGGGGGCAAGACGGTGACCGTGGTCAGCGGTTTCATGGGCATTGGCCAGGCCGAAAAGGAGCAACTCGCGCGAAAGATGCAAAAAGCGTGCGGCGCGGGCGGCACGGTCAAGGAGGGACGGATCGAAATCCAGGGCGACCGGCGG
>Ga0182017_10001871_pt1 | contig 16138 bp, 15 predicted proteins | sample 712E3DmetaG_FD_120492 | JGI IMG/M metagenome (GOLD analysis project Ga0182017, IMG submission 120492) | Permafrost microbial communities from Stordalen Mire, Sweden - 712E3D metaG | ecosystem: Environmental > Terrestrial > Soil > Wetlands > Permafrost | place: Sweden: Stordalen | collected... | reverse complement strand
CGGCACCACACTCAGTGTGATTAATGCCAGCTGCCAGTTCATGAACAGCATTACCACCGCGATGCCGACCAGCGTGACGGCATCGGCGGCGAGATAGATGATATCCTGGGTTACCAGTGTTTCCAGGTCGTCGACATCATTTTGCACGCGGGACATGACTTTCCCCACCTTATTATGGTCGAAGAAACTCATTGAAAGCTCATGCAAATGGTCGAACATCTGGGTGCGCATCTTGAGCAGGATGCTTTGACCGCCGTAAGAAAGGAATAATGTCTCCAGGTATTGTCCGGCCATCATCAGAAGAGCCAGTGCGAGATATACCAGCACAGCGATATTAAGGCCGTTAATGTTGTGGTTCCGGATGTAATTATTGGTCACAAGTGCGACGACAAACGGAATGGCGATATTGGTGAAAGTCCTCAAAACAGTGCCGATTCCGGCCAGAGCCAGGTATTTTTTCACCCAGGCCATGTAGCGCGGCAGACGCTTGATAACCTTGATATCGTAGACTTTGCCGAGGGCGTCATCCCTGTCGGCGGCATCGAGGGAACTGCGCAGCCGTCCGGCCATGCCCTGGGGCCTTTGGCCGGGCCCGCCGGCACCACCGCCGCGGTAGAAACCGCCGGTTCCGGGGCTGTACATTATCGTGCCTCCTTCGGGTTAGCGCCGGGGTCCTGCGCCGATGCCAGCTGCGAGAGATAAGTTTGACGGTAAAGCGTATTGCCGGCCATGAGTTCCTGATGTTTACCGCGTTCGACGATTTGTCCGTCTTTGATAACCAGAATCAAGTCGGCATTGGTAATAATCGGCAAACGGTGGCTGATGATAAATGTGGTGCGCCCCTTGATGAGTTCATCGACTGCCCGGCGGATGAGGCGCTCGGTTTCGGCGTCGACGCTGGAGGTGATTTCGTCAAGAATCAGGATACTGGGATTTTTAAGAATGGCGCGCGCAATCGTGACGCGCTGCTTTTCCCCGCCGGAAAGGGTGTGGCCGCGTTCGCCCACCCAGGTTTCGTAGCCGTCGGGCAAGCCCATGATAAAATCGTGAATTTGGGCGGCTTTAGCAGCTTCGATGACCTGCTCCAACGTGGCATCAGGCATACCGTAAGCGATGTTGTTGCCGATAGTGGTGGAAAACAGGAAAACGTCCTGCTGTGCGGTGCCGATATTTTTACGCAGCGAGGCGAGGGAAATATCCCGGATATCGATGCCGTCCATGGTGATACGGCCGCCGGAAACATCGTAGAACCGGAGGATAAGATTGATAATCGTGCTTTTGCCGCTGCCGGAGGCCCCCACCAGCGCCACCAGTTGCCCCTGCTGCACGCTGAAATTTATCGAATGAAGCGCCGGAGCATTTTCGGCGTAACTGAAACTGACATCTTCGAAAGAGACCTGCCCTTTCAGTTTATCCAGGACAAGAGCATCCGGTTTATCTTTAACCTGGGATGTTGTATCGAGGATTTCCAGAATGCGTTCGCCGGCGGACATGGAACGCGAATACATATTAGTGACCATGCCCAGCGCACGGATGGGCATGGCGAGCATGCCGAGGTACATGATGAACTGCACCACGCCGCCGATGGTAAGGTTGCCGGCGATAACCTGGCGCCCGCCGTACCACAGCACCAGCGCGGTCGGCGCGCCGATCAGAAAAACCATTAGCGGGGTGTTGAAAGCCACAATCTTTGCCGCGTCAATTTGAACGTCGTAAAGCTTTTTAGAGTCATCAGCGAATTTCTTCTCTTCCGACTTTTCCTGAGCGAAACTCTTCACAATTCTGACCCCGCTCAGGCTCTCCTGGAGCGTGGTACCGAGGGAGGCGATCATCTGCTGAACTTTCAACCAGACCGGACGGAGGCGGCGGCTGGTGGTAACCGCCCTGTAGGCCATCAGCGGTACAAATGCCAGCGTCATCAAAGCCAGCCGCCAGTCGAGCGAAATCAATAGATATGAAATCCCAATGGTTAAAAAAGCGGTCTGCAGAATCTGAAGCAGGCCCATGCTGATAAATGCCCGCACCGCCTCGATATCGACGGTAGCCCGGGACATTAGCTGGCCGGTCTGTGCTTTATCGAAATAGGCGAAACTCAATCCCTGCAGATGGTCGAAGAGGTGATTTCGCAGGTCGTAAGCCACGCGCTGGGAAATTACCTGAGTGAAATAGCGGTTGCCGTAGCCGGTGATACCCCGGAGCGCGCTGGAACCGAGAATGATGCCGGCGGCGATAATCAGTGTGGCGGCGCGGCCGGAATTAAGCACCGTGTCAATGCCGTTGCCCAGCATTTTAGGAATCACCAGGCTGAAGGCGGTACTGGCAGTAAGACATACAAATGCCAATATCCACATTGCCCATTGTTTCTTCAGAAAACTCATTAAACGGAGAATAATTTTCATGATTAGTGAATGTTACCTTAACTATTATCCTAGCACAATATCTAATATTTGTGCATAAAACCGGGGGAAAACCAAAATTCCCTATCAACCGCAAATTCAAATAACCAACGCCAATATGGGGAACAAATTATTTGCCGCGGGTTCCGGACAGCTTTCGATTATGGTTTGTCCTCATCCTGCCAGCAGTGATTACAACCCTGCGGTTGTTGCCAAACAATTCGCGGCTAACCTGGCCCCGGGAGGAAATAATATCACGATAAATTTTGAGCAGTGCGGTACGCAGGTGAACCCCGGCAGTATACCGGTTGAAACTACCGGTAATTGAAAACGTATTTCAAGAAAATATAGTTGACGGCTATAACAATTCGCAGCTTATTCTTCGGAATATTCATTCAATTTTTGGAGTAATCGGTCCAGAAGTGAGCGCAGTTGTTTGCGTTCTTCCGTATTCAGCACGGACATGATTTCTTCCATTGCCTTGCTTTTCCGGTCGATTTTCGTCATGCTCAGCCCTTTCGGCGTTAATTCGATTTTCAAAAGTCTTGAACGTGGCGTTACTTTGACCCGCTTGATCAGCCCGTATTTTTCCATGTTCTGCGTTTGCTGGGAAATTACGCTGACTTTACGTTCAACTTTTTCCGCGATGGCGGAGAGAGTTGCCTTTGCGCCTAACTGATGGATAATGGTTAACATCCGGAGCTGGCGGGTGGGGATGTTGTACGGGCTTAATTCTCTTTGCCGCACCAGCATCCTCTTATGATGGATCTTGCCCAACAACAACCAAAGCTGATCCACGTCTTTGTCATTTGAGATAACGGTATCGGTCTTCACTCTAATCTCCCTGCGGGTCAATTTGCCTAAATTGTAGTCTTCAATGATTAATCTGTCAATTTTCCACCTGGAAATGACATTATTTTGTAACTATTTACTGCAATGTTTTATAACTTTTCAAGGAATAAGTCAATATAGTTAATTTAGGGTTATTATTGTGAACCCATGTATTTCCGTGGAGGCTAAAGATGAACGGGCTAAACAGTTCGATAAAAATATCGGGACGGGAACTTGTAATTACCAGGACTTTCGATGCGCCACGCAATATCATATGGCAAGCTTGGACCGAGCCTGATCGTGTCAAAAAATGGTGGGGTCCCAGAATATTTACAGCGCCTGTTATCAAAATCGATTTTAGGGTGGGCGGGGAATATTTGTACTGCATGCGGTCCCCTGAGGGTAAGGATTACTGGAGCAAAGGCACCTACCGTGAAATAGTGGCGCCGAAGCGGATTGTTTTAACCGATTCCTTCTCCGATGAAAAGGGTAATACCGTAGCGGCTTCGTACTACGGATTGAGCTCGGATTTTGCGCTGGAAAGTTTGGTTACCCTGGTTTTTGAAGAATATGAGGGAAAGACCAGATTCACTTTACGTTATCTGAGTATCCCTGACGGGGACTTTGATAATGCCCAGGCCGGCTGGAACGAATCCCTGGATAAACTGGCGGAATATCTGGCTGGCATCGGAGGCACTAAAATTACCGCCGAGCCGGGGAAACAGGAGCTGTTTATCACCCGGGAATTTAACGCGCCGCCGGAGCTGCTTTACAAAGCATTCACGGACCCCGATCTTTATGTGCAATGGGTCGGCCCGCGCCGTTTTAAAATGACATTGGACAAATTTGAGCCGGTCAGCGGCGGCAGATGGCGCGATGTTCATGAAGATACCGGCGGCTTGAAGTTCGGGTTTCACGGGGTTTTTCATGAAATTTCGCCGTCGCTGCTGATCGACACGTTTGAATTTGAGGGGTTACCGGAAAAAGGGCATGTCAGCCTGGAAACCGCGCGACTGGAAAAGTTGCCGGGCGGCCGGACCAGGTTGACCATTCAATCCGTTTTTCAATCCGTGGCAGACCGGGACGGGATGATTCAGGGTGGCATGGAGGCGGGAGTCAGCGAATCTCACGAACGGCTCGCCGAACTGCTGGAAAAAATGAAAAAAGAGGATGGAAATCAGATGGTAAAATTAAGCCCCTATTTGAGATTTAACGGAAATTGCCGGGAAGCGATGGAATTTTATAAGGAATGCCTGGGCGGGGAACTGACAATAATGACGATGGGAGAATCCCCGATGGCATCGCAAGTGCCGCCGGAAATGAAAACCCGTGTAATGCATTCCGTGCTGAAAAAAGATAATATGACATTCATGGCTTCGGACGCGATGGGGCCGGAAAAGATAATGAAAGGTACCAATATTTCACTTTCGATTATGGGAACCGACATGGAAGAAATCCGGCCTTATTTCTCGAAGCTATCCAGCGGCGGCGTTATCAAACATCCCCTGGAAAAGACATTTTTCGGAGTTTACAGCGATTTTACAGACAAGTTCGGCATCGACTGGATGTTTCAGGCCGATAACCCGAAATAACGGAAATAAAGTCATTAAGTAATCTTTCCCGCAGGCCAAACGCGCTGCAGGAATTTAAGCAGTTCTTTGTTAAATATATCCGGGGCGTCCTGATGCGGGCTGTGCCCAACATTTTTAATGGTAGCCAACACCGCGCCGGGAATTCCTTGCTCCAGGGTTTTGACGGCTGTCTCAAACCGCTTGTCCTCTTCTCCCCAGAAAATCCTGGTCGGCACTTTAATTTCATGGAGTCTTGGGGTTACCGGCTGCCACTTGGCAACTGTCCTGGAGCCCCAAATATAGGCGTTCACGGACATCGCCACCATCGTTACCCGCGCGTCCTCAATTAATTCCGGGTGCTGCTTAAATTTTTCGATTCTTTCCGGATTATGTGCCGCGTCGTAATCAAAAACGGCGTCCATTCCCCGGGAGACGGCTATTTCCACGAGTTTCTGCGTCAATTCACCCGTTTTTGTGTTGCCGCCGCCGTACGGACCGCTGGAGGTATCGACCGGAACCAGTCCAGCCAGCCGGTCCTGATGGGTGACGGCGAACTGGAGAGCGACAAATCCGCCGAAGGAATGTCCGACGAGACAGCATTTGGCGATATTGAGCACGTTGAGCAGTCCTAATACATCCTCCGCGATCAACGGGATAGAATATTCGGCTTCGGTTTTCGGCCCTTCCGATTTGCCGTGCCCGCGGATATCCAGAGCGATTGCGGTGTATTCGGAAGATAATACCGGGAACTGGTTTACCCAGTCCTGAGCGCGGCCGTTCCCGCCGTGCAGGAAAACTACCGCCGGCCCCCGTCCGCTGATTTCATAATTCAGATTTATCCCGTTGATATTAGCGACAGGCATCGGTGTCTCCTTTTATCCCGGCAGTTTGAATGCGTACCTGATTATATTCTTTCCGCCGGGGGGCTATCAAGCCCATTATTTGTAAACAAAAAAACGAAAGTTTATACTTAGGGCATGTTTTAATTTTTTTCAGAAAAAATCCGCGCAAATATGCGCAATTACCATACATATCTTTCGAGCTTGCTGTAATTATAAAAGTAAAAGAGAAAGAGTCCTGATGAAATTCAAAATGGATTATAAATGGGTGGCCCTGTCCGTGACGAATATCGGCACGTTCATGGGTACGCTTGATTCCAGTATTGTTGTCATCGGGCTGCCGACCATCCTGAAGAATCTGCAGGCGAATCTGGTGGAAGGCGTCTGGATTATCACCGGCTACAAGCTGATGATTACGATACTTTTAATCCTGTTCGGACGGCTGGCGGATTTATACGGCCGGGTCAAACTATATAACCTGGGATTCGTCATCTTTACGATCGGGTCCCTGCTGTGCGCGCTCTCCCAAAACGGCGAGCAGCTGATTATTTTCCGGTTTTTGCAGGGAGCAGGCGCGGCTTTGCTCATCTCCAACAGCACCGCCATTATTACCGATGCCTTTCCCAAAGAAGAACTCGGCATGGGTTTGGGGACAAATATGATGGCGGCCAATTTGGGGGTGATTTCCGGTTATACGCTGAGTGGGGTATTGATGAATTTTTTCAGCTGGCGCTCGATATTCCTGGTGAATATCCCAATCGGCATTTTCGGCACAATATGGGGCTATTTACGCCTCAAAGAAATCGGGAACAAAACGGTCGGGCAAAAATTCGATTTTACCGGATCGATATTGTACTGTATCGGGCTGTCGACGATTTTGCTGGCGATAACGATCGGTAATCCCGATTCCGCCCGGAATATCGTGATACTGGCGGGCGGGGTGGCCTTTTTTGTGGCGGTGATATTTGTCGAGATGAAACAAAAGTACCCGACGCTGGATGTTACCCTTTTCAAAATCAGGCAGTTTGCGGCCGGGAATTTAGCCAATTTTCTGAATTCACTGGCATTTGCCTGCGGGCCGTTTCTGCGGTCATTGTACCTGCAATTGATACTGGGCTACACCGCGTTGAGAACGGGCGTCCTGCTGATCCCGATGGATATTATCATCCTGGTGCTGAGCCCCATTTGCGGGAGACTTTCAGACCGCTACGGCAGTAAGGTATTAAGTTCGACCGGGTTGGCCTGTAATGCCGCGGCGTTAATCTGGTTTTCCACCTTGAGCATTAAATCTTCTTACACTACCGTATTAATCAGCCTGGTGCTATTTGGTTTCGGCCTGGCGTTGTTCGCGCCGGCCAATACTAGTTCGATCATGGGCTCGGTCCCGGCGGAAAAACGCGGCGTGGCCAGCGGTATCAGAAACACCATCAACCAGACCGCCGGCGTGCTCAGCGTGCCGTTTTCCCTGCTGCTGATGACGCTGGTAATACCCTACCACAAACTGACGCAGATAGTCGGCGGGTCCCAACTGGTCAGTGCCGTCGACGCGCCCTCGCTGCTGAGTGCCATCAATCGCGCCTGCCTGATATTAGGCATCATTACATTATTGGCGATTATTCCGGCTTTGCAGACGGGAAGGCAGAAAAGTAAAGAGAAACGGATAGATGGTGGGCAGTAGTGGATTTGAACCACTGACCCCTTGCGTGTGAAGCAAGTGCTCTAACCCCTGAGCCAACCGCCCTTTTTTGTGCCTGAACCACGTGCCTGATGGGGCCTAATTATTACCGAAGCAAGTGCTCTGACGCGGCACTTTTCCCCGGGCTTTTTTTGTCCGGTGCTCACCAAGCATTATACCCTGTTCCCTCCCTTGGTTTCAAAACTTAGTTTTTACCATAATTTTACTTTTCACGCCGCCGGCAGCATAAGTTACCGGAATCACAGGGAAAAATGAGCGCAGCAAGGAAAGTAATCAACTGGTTTGTTAAAACACAATCCTCCTGATTTAGATTTCTTTTTTACTGAACTTTCGACATCGGGTAACCGGTTAACCTTGTCCTTGCAATTCTAAAATAGGTATCTGAACTGTATCAAACAACTATTTCCAGTTGTTATATACTGATAATCAGAAAAGTAATCGGCGCGAGAAAGTATTTGTGCTGTTATTTTACGATTAATGTTGTCTTCAAAGTAATAAAAACTCGGTTTGGGTGACTTAATATGAAAATGAAATACTATTTACCGGTGATATCACTATGCGTTGTCCTTAACATGTTATTGATCACAGGTTGCATTCAGACAACTGTTCAAACGACCCCAACTCCCGCAACTACCACGACCGCATCGGTTCCTACCATCGATGTACCGGATGCCTATAATTTGATACAGCAAAACGTAAATAATCCCCATTTTATCATACTGGACGTCAGGACGGCGGATGAATACAATGCAGGGCATATTGCCGGAGCTGTCAATATAGATTACACATCTGCACAATTTACCGCAGACGTTAGTTTATTGGGCAAGAGTAACCAATATTTGGTATATTGCAAAACCGGTGTCCGCGGCGCGGCTGCAACCCAGATAATGTTAGGTCTTGGATTCACCAATGTTCAAAACGTCGCCGGGGGTATCACTGCCTGGATTCAGGATGGATATCCCACGACTGCGCTGGTGACAACAACGCTGTCGACCACTTCTACACAATCTGAGAACGGATTGCAGCTCCGGGTCTCCCTAAATACGACTGCCTTAACTCCGCGTGAGGCTCTTCAGATTAACGTCAGTGAGTATAATACACTCTCCACCGACAACAATGTTTTGATAGCAACAAATTGGGGAGTTAATGGCCTCACCATCGGTGCATGCCCGAATATTAATGTGCTGCCCTTTGGAGTTGCAATATTTCAGGGAAACTACAATGCCAATAATATTTCGCAGGGTACTCCGTTAGAATTATTTGCAGCGGTTCCTTGCGCTCAGTTAATGAGATTGATAACGGGGTACGACTTTCTACCCGTTAGCAGCAACGCGGCTATCATGCCAGGCGGTGATCTTAAATTACCGACTTCGATGTCAGCCACCGAAACCGTCAATGGAACCTACATGCAAGGATTTCAGCTAACTTCATTCGCTGCCGGGATGTACACGGTGGTGGCTGGTGATGAGTGGGGTAATCTGGAATTTCTCTATTTCACTGTTAAATGAGAAGGTTGGAAAAGCAGTTACTTTAGAATTTGTTACCAGACTTATGCTTTTAGGAGGAACGATGAAATACCCAAAATTGCTTCTTCTGTTTTTAGCGTTGGTTGCCATATTGGTGCCATTAATGGCGTGCTCATCGAAATCAACAACCAGTTTGCCTGCCGCAACGACATCTGCAGAAGTAAAAAAATGGAGCAGCCCGCCTGCGATGCAGATTGATACCGGCAAACAATACATGGCCGTTATCGATACGAACGTTGGAGATATCCAGGTTCAACTATTCGCTAATGAAGATCCTAAGACGGTTAATAACTTCGTTTTCCTGGCAAACCAGAAATTTTACAACGGTTGTAAGTTTTTCCGCATTGTGAAAGGTTTTGTAATTCAGACAGGTGACCCCACCAATCTCGGAACCGGTAGCCCCGGTTATCAATTTGCAGATGAGCCGGTAACGAGAAACTATGTTACAGGCACTCTTGCGATGGCAAATTCAGGTGCGAATACTAACGGGAGCCAATTCTTCATCTGTCTCGGGAATTTGACCACGTTGCCCAAGAGCTACACGATTTTCGGAATAGTCACAAGCGGTTTGGATGTAGTGCAATCAATAGGCAATACCCCGGTGGTTGCAAACCCGATGATGGGAGGAGAGATGTCTTCTCCAACCCAGGATGTGCATATCAATTCCATACTGATTAGTGAAAAATAGGCGGCTAATCCGAATTACAATAAACACCCACCTTCTTTCCCGTAGAGATGGCTGTGTTTGGGCATCTACACGCTAACACTCAAGAATGGAACAGTTCGAAGTGAGTTGTGAAAGCAGCCAATAATGCCCTAATTCAACGAGCAGACGGGATGGGCTGGAACGATTGGCCGCGCTGGATAGCAGACGCTCGGCAATCCTTAAATCACTTGAAGAACAAAATGTGCTTACAGAGCAGTTACGCAGTTCCATCGAATCGGCGGCGACTATGATGGAATTAGAGGATATATACCTTCCTTACCGTCCCAAACGGCGCACCCGGGCGACAATCGCTAAAGAAAAAGGACTTGAACCGCTGGCAAAATTGATATTGACGCAAGAAATTGCTGACCCGGCTCATGAAGCTATCACCTTCGTGAACGTGGAAAAAGGTGTCGGTTCTGTTGATGGTGCCCTCGCCGGAGCACGCGACATTATCGCCGAATGGGTCAATGAAGATACGAAGGCAAGATGGACTATTCGCAGGCTTTTTCATAAGGAGGCCGCTATCCGGTCGAGTGTGGCGAAGGGCAAGGAAACTGAAGGTATAAAATACAGCAATTATTTCGCCTGGCAGGAACCTGTTACCCGTGCCCCCAGTCACCGGATGCTGGCGATGTTACGCGGCGAGAAAGAGGGGTTCCTCAAACTCAGCATCAGTCCGTCGAAGGAAAAAGCAATAACACTCCTGCACAGGCTCTTCGTGAAAAATACAGGAGATTCATCATCTCAAGTTGCAATCGCCGTTGAAGATAGTTATGAACGTCTTTTGGCGCCCTCTATAGAGACTGATATCCGACAGCAGGTTAAAGAGCGTGCCGATACTGAAGCACTGCAAGTCTTCGTGCGTAATCTACGCGAAACGCTCATGGCTCCGCCATTAGGACAACAGGCTGTTTTGGCTATAGACCCCGGTTACAGGACAGGATGTAAGGTAGTCTGTCTGGACCCACAAGGCAAGCTTTTGTTCAATACCGTGATTTACCCGAACCAATCGGCGGTACGCAGTCAGGAAGCCGGGAAGGTAATAATCGACCTCATCGAAAAATTTCACATTGAAGCTATCGCTATCGGCAATGGTACAGCCGGCAGAGAAACCGAAGAATTTGTTCGAGGACTGGGTTTGCCGGATAAAGTGCCCGTCGTAATGGTCAATGAAAGCGGCGCATCAATCTACTCCGCATCCGCTGTTGCACGCGAGGAATTCCCCGAACAGGATATTACAGTGCGCGGCGCAGTATCCATTGGAAGGCGGCTGCTGGACCCTCTGGCAGAATTGGTAAAGATCGACCCCAAGTCCATCGGGGTGGGACAATACCAGCATGATGTCGACCAAAATAGACTTAAAAATAACCTTGATGAAACCGTCATGAGCTGTGTAAATGAGGTTGGTGTAAAAGTAAATTTAGCCAGTCAACAACTCCTCACCTATGTTTCGGGACTTGGCCCGACGCTGGCAAAAAACGTTATCACTTATCGAAATGAGAACGGTCCGTTTAGCAGCCGGGCAGCCCTCAAGAAGGTGCCGCGATTAGGCCCCAAGGCATTTGAACTGGCAGCAGGGTTCTTACGCATAGATAATGCACCGAATCCCCTCGATGCCAGCGCCGTGCACCCGGAAAGCTATCATATCGTAGACCGAATGGCTAAAGACACGGGCTGCACCGTGGCTGACCTCATGCGCAACGAGGAACTGCGCCAACAGATTAACCTTGAGCGCTATGCAGGAGAAGATTATGGACTGCCGACATTGCAGGACATTATGCTGGAGCTGGCCAAACCGGGACGTGATCCTCGCGAACAGTTTGAGGCGGTTGCTTTCGCTGCGAACATCAGGACGATTGCCCAACTCACACCGGGAATGAAGTTGGCCGGGATTGTAACCAATGTGACTAATTTTGGAGCTTTTGTTGATATCGGGGTGCATCAGGATGGACTCGTGCATATAAGCCAGCTATCTGATAAATTTGTAAAAAATCCGGCTGATGTGGTCAATGTCAATCAAAAAGTATTGGTTACAGTGCTCACGGTCGACACGGAACGTAAACGTATTTCGCTGTCAATGAAATCAGATGCGTCTCCGCCCGGACAACCCGGGTCAGATACTTGGTAATAAGATAATCGGCGTCGATTTCGTACTAAACGAAGAGATGTACTAACGAACTGATGACAGACGGCGCAAAATATAAAATTAAAATTACTAACAATGGTGTCAGGTCTAAGCCTCCGAATGCCGGTATAATACGTCTTAATGGTGTAAGTATTGGGTCGGTAAGGTCATATAGCGTAACCATAGGCCAACTGGAAGAATCCGGCCTGAACCAGGATAACAGGGCGCTTGCGAAAACTAACAAAGCCAAAATCCGGCAAAAATAGGCGACCCAACCCAGGATAAAATCAGTCCAACCCGAGTGGAACCCCACGCTAACCCCGGCAAGAATTAATGACAAGAGGACGAGTATTATCCAGGTCCACTGCTTTCGGTTAGGCCATTGTAACCTGGAACGTTGTTTCTTATTGTCCCGAGAGCCGGTCGCGTACCAAGATGATCTTCCCATCAGTATATTGACATACCTTTATAAAACATAAATCACTATTAATAGCCTATCATAAACGGATTAATTGCTCGTTCAGGCGAAAAGAGGGGCGTAGTAGAAATCGGACAATGATTATAAAATTGCACGGCGGCAAAAATAGGCAATAAAAAAGGGCCCAGATTCGTCTTTTAGATTTCTCCAGTCCCTGATGCTGGTTTCACCCAGCGCTATTTATTATATTACCATACTCCGGGAGCCTTTGTCAAATAATACACGGGAGTGTTGTAATTGTAGCCGAATGTCAGAATTCGCCGGCAACTTTACAAAGAGGTGTTTTACATTTTACTATTGTGGTGGACGTGCGAAGAAAATTATGCTTAAACCATTAATTGTTGATCAAAATGCCCCATGGAAACAGCGGTTCCGGGCAACGGTAATTGCCGGTGCGCAGATAGCCAGTGCCAAGCCTGACCACGGACTTGTCACCAGCACGCAGTCAGGGCAGTACCAGTTGTTTGCTTGGAATGTTTCATCAAATTCCTTATTACAACTTACATTCAATGCTGATGGCACCGTCTTCGGCTTACTTTCTCCGGATGGACGCTATGTGTACTATCTGGAAGATAAAGGCGGCAACGAAATGGGGCATTTTGAACGGATTCCCTGGAGTGGCGGGGAACCGGAAGATATCACGCCTGATCTACCACCGTATTCCGCATTTGGTTTAAGCATGAGCCGCACGGGCAATATCCTAGGCGGCACTTTTGCTGATGACTGTGGTTTTCATACAAGGGTCATGACAATAGGAACAGGAGACATCATCGGTCCCCTTAGAGAGTTGTATCACAGCCGCAAAATGATGTTTGGTCCCACTCTTTCTTATGATGGGCAGGTCGGAGTTGTCACATCCACAGACCGTACAACCTTTCAGCACAACGGTTTAATAGCTTTTAACACCACCACCGGTAAAGCGCTGGGCGAATTATGGGACGGTGGTTCCAGCATAATGGCCTTCGGGTTTTCACCCTTACCGGGCGATTTCCGTTTATTGGCAACGGGTACTAAAACGGGCTATAACCGCCCGTTTATCTGGAATCCGGTCAGCGGTGAAACTACTAAGGTGCATTTGCCTGACTTCCCCGGTGATGTATCGGTTATGGATTGGTCATCGGACGGCAAAACGGATTTTACTGGCACGAACCCATCAGGCAAAACAGAACCTGTTAATTTACGAATTGGCGACAAGTAAGCTGATAGAACTAAAGCACCCCGGCGGTTTCTACGGCATGGGCATGACCTTTGCGCCGACAGCACATCTGATGAACGGTGAAATCCTGGCCGGTTGGCAAGACGCTGCCAATCCACCCCAACTTATCGCCATTGACAGCCTAACCGGCCGGAAAAAGAGAACGGTGCTGCCTGCCGGCGCAGTACCACCGGGCCGCCCGTGGAAAAACATAACTTTCAAGTCTACCGATGGTCAAATCATTCAAGGCTGGCTGGGATTGCCGGAAGGCAAAGGTCCCTTCCCCACCATTTTGCATACCCATGGTGGTCCGGAAACGGCCACTGTGGAGTATTTCATGCCCAACAGCCAGGCATGGCTCGACCATGGTTTTGCCTGGCTGGCGATCAACTACCGGGGATCAACCGGCTTCGGACGACAGTTCCGTGAGAAGATCTGGGGTGACATTGGACATTGGGAAGTCGAAGACATGGTAGCAGCACGTCAGTGGCTCGTTGACCAAGACATTGCCATCCCCGAACAGGTTTTCCTCACCGGATGGTCGTACGGGGGTTATCTGACATTACTCGCACTGAGTAAATACCCCGAGCTCTGGGCCGGGGGTTTGGCAGGCACCGCAACTGTTGACTGGGCGATGGAATATGAAGACCTTTCATACGGCATGAGAGGGTATTCCGTTGCTCTCATGGGCGGCACGCCCCAGGAGAAACCGGAGTTTTACGCCGCGGCTTCGCCCATGAGCTACATTGAAAAAGTGAAGGCCCCTGTGTTAATAATCCAGGGACTTAATGACACACGCACGCCACCGCGCCCTGTAATGGTGTATGAAGCTAAGATGAAAGAACTGGGCAAAAAAATCGAAGTGCATTGGTTCCAGGAAGGACATCTCGGTGGCGGAACGGAGCAGGATATCGAACATATGGAGATAATGCTAAACTTCGCTTATAAAGTTTTAGGGAAATACCCGGCCGCTCATCATATTGACAATTAACCACAGAAGGCATTAGATTCATGGTCGTTTGGATAAATTAAATACCCAATACCTCTCCAGCTATTTATGGCTGCAACCTACCAAATGATCATTTACTATGCCAACTGCCTGCAGATGCGCATAGATGACTGTGGAGCCGACGAAGCTGAAACCGCGTTTTTTCAAGTCCTTACTTATTTTATCTGATAATTCCGTTGTTGCAGGGAGGTCTTTCAACGATTTCGGCATGTTATTTATAACCTTCCCTTCCGTAAAGCTCCATAGAAAATTATCAAAAGATCCAAATTCCTCTCTTACTCCAATAAACCTCTTCGCGTTGTTGATTGCAGACCTGATTTTAAGTCGATTACGGATAATACCGGGATCATTGAGCAATCTCTCTACATCCGCCTCCGTCATTCTTGCAACCCTGTCCCAATCATAATCATAGAATGCTGCTTTGTAGCCTTTACGCCTATATAGGATTGTCTTCCAGCTTAAGCCAGCCTGAGCTCCTTCAAGGATCAAGAACTCAAAATGAACTTTATCAGAGTGATTGGGTTTGCCCCATTCCTCATCATGGTACTTTTTCATCAGCTCATTGTTCCCGGGCCAATTGCAATCAGTCATCGTAATTTGTGTCAAAACGTTCCTTAATTGTTAACGAATCCCCACTTTTTATGGGGAACGTCGAACTCCATATCATTTTGCTACTGTTTTAACGGGTAATGTCAGGTCTACCGCGTATTATGGGCAGGTGACAAAAATAGCGTGGATGATTCCAAGCGATTGCAGTTATTTTTGATGGTTAGTTTCCTGCCACTGGCGTAAACTTCGATTGGCATTCTCAACAAATAGAGCATCCGATTTGGGGGTGATTGTTATGCTCAAACCTTTTTTCATTCCTATTCTCACATAGGTGTTTGTAACCTTGCTAATCAGCTTGATGGTGGTAAACTCGGAAGTCGTTTTATCTGTGACTTCTATGGCAGCGATTTGATCAAACCTGATCTTGACTACGAACGGTCCCCCTAACAGGATTTGCAGATGGTCTTCGTAAACTTGATACTTGCTAGGAGACACAATCCAAAATGCTAAACCTATCACGAATGCCACAATTAGCATTGCCAGACTGCCCGCATTATCTCCTGATACCCAAAAGTACACACTAACTGCTAAGGGCACCAGTGTTATTAGCACGAAAAAGAATTTAAATATCCATCCTGCAGGCTCATCTTCATAAAGCAAGATGTTTGTTGGATAACTCATATTTGTAAATTGTAACATACTTGGGAATATGGCAACAAAGAATCAAAATTATTATGGCATTGGTACTGTTACCTTCGGCGGAGGCATAAAGCCGGTAGCCGGCGATGAGATGTTTGGGGTCGGATAAATTACTGACCGTCATATTAACTTCGCCTACCATTCAAGCCCATGACGGTAATATCTCCGTTAAAAGCGAACAGGGCAATGGCTCCGTTTTCAGCTTCACCCTTCCCATCGATAGCATTACAATTTCCTTAAAATCAACAAAATTTAACAAAAAATTAACAATACCTTAAACGGTTCTTAAACTCTGTCTCGTATTCTGAGTATAGATGGAAAAATGGGTAACAAATTCTAATATCGTAATTTAAAATATGGGGTTAGATATGAAAAAAGTTTTAGCGGTGATAGCTCACGACTCCAAGAAGGATGACATCATCCAACTCATTAAAGCCCACAAAGAAGAGTTGGCTGAGATAGATATGATCGCTACGCTTGACACCGGACAGCGCATTCGAGAGAGGACAGGACGT
>Ga0182017_10001870_pt1 | contig 16141 bp, 9 predicted proteins | sample 712E3DmetaG_FD_120492 | JGI IMG/M metagenome (GOLD analysis project Ga0182017, IMG submission 120492) | Permafrost microbial communities from Stordalen Mire, Sweden - 712E3D metaG | ecosystem: Environmental > Terrestrial > Soil > Wetlands > Permafrost | place: Sweden: Stordalen | collected... | reverse complement strand
GGGCGTGATGTCAAAATCGCCGCGTAGCCCCAGAATGTGAAACCGCCCGTCGGTGGGCCGCACGTCCCCGGCCAGGGTGGGTGACGAGAGGGTTCCGCCCACGAACAAATCGACTTGCAGATAGATTTCCGTCGCCAGGTTGTTCTGCACCATGAAGCCGTCTCCCAGAGTGCGCACGCGCAGATTGAGACCCAGGTTTTCGAGCAAGGGCACACCTTCCCAGAAAGGACGCGACTCGGACTCGTTGATGCGCGGGGTGAGCATCAAGTTGCGCACATTGAAATCTCGGATGTATCTCCCAGAGATCAGACGGACATCGCCGCCCAGGCTGAGCGAGTTATGCAAGTCGCCGATCAGATCCAGCGTGAAGGAAAGATCGTCAATCTCGAGGCCCGGCGACCGGTAGACCAGGCGCTCGCCCTCTAGTGGCAGGTCTACCTTGCCCAGCACCAACTTGGGGCGCAGGCTCACGATGTGCATGCGACCGGGGCGTACCCCGGCGGCGCCGATCAGCAAGCGCCCGTCGTCGTTAATGCGTATTTTGACCTCGCGCAGGAGCAGCTCGCGGCTCGACAGCTCGATGGTACCGCTCTCGACGGCCACTCGGCCGCTGATGCCGCGTAAGCGTATCTGGATCTCGCCCAGATCGATGTGCGCCGAAACATTGGGCTGGTCCAGCGTCCCCGAAACCTTGGCGTCGATGCGCGCGCTGCCGGAGACATCCGATACGGCGTCGGGCACCAGCGACTCCAGCAGCGATGCGCTCACCTCCCCATGGACCTGCACGGCCAGAGTGGTCGGCACAAAGTTCGCGCCCAAGCCGGCCCGGCCACTGAGACGCAAGGTGGCCCCGCCCACTGTCACCGCCAGATCTCTCAACTCTACCGCATCCGATTGCAGATGCACCGTGCCCGACGGCACCGTGATAGGAGAGAGAAACCCCGCTGGCACTGCACTGATTGGACGAGCGATGGCGAGAGTACCGTCCACCAGGGGCTTCTTCGTGGTTCCAGACACCCTCGCCTCCAAACTGATCGCGCCTCCCACTTTCTGGAATTTTCTCCGCAAGAACGGTTGTAGGAATTCCAGGTTGAGTTGGCCCGACAGTGCGCCACGTAGCGATTCGCCGTCCAGCTCGCCCGTCACGCTGAAGCGCCCGCCCTCGTTGATGAAGCGCGCCTGCTCCAGCACGATGTGATCGCCCGCCACCGTGGCTCGCAGATCACCGTCGTTCTTCAGGCCGATCCGGCGGGTTGCGACCTGACCGCCAGCCCCCGTGATTTCTTCGCTGATGGATGCCTCGATCTCGGTCAGCACGGCCTGAACGGCGAAAGGCTTTCCCGGCTGCACCTCTACGCCGATATGTCCCGACAGGACGGCGTGAGCATCGAGATCCTTCAGTTGTCCGACCAATTCCGTGATCTCGCGGTTGCCCCGGAGCTGCAGCGCCAGATCCTCCAGAACCACGTGGGTGAATGACAGGTTTCCCTTGGCGCGCAGGCCGGCGGGAGTGAGCTGGGCGGTGGCGTCGACGGTGAACCGATTGAACAGCGTGCCTTTGACGGCGATGCCGGACTCCAGCGCGCTCAAGTTCAGGGTCGCATCGCCCAGCGCCACGCCCATGACGTTCACCCCGCGAAGTTCGATGGTGCCCGCTACCAGCGGGGACTTGGTGCTTCCTGACAGGCGCAAGTCGACGGACAGGCGGCCGGCCGCCGGAAGGTCGACCTGGGCTGCCGCCAGCACCGCAGCCACGGGCAGGTCTGTGACTTTGAGGTGCCATTCGATGGGCATGGCCTTGGGCACGAAGCGCATGTGGCCCTCGATCTGAATTTCGCCGCCACCCTTGCCGCTGGCCTGCAGCAAGCGCACCGCTACGCCCTCCTGGTCCACTTCCAGATCGATGCCCCCGATCTCCCAAGTCTGCCCAAGGACCGAAGCCGTCACCCCGGCCGGCATTTTGAAACGAATCTTCGGGTGGCGAAGCGGGCCGCTGGCCGTCACCTCGAACGCCATCTTGCCGGATACCAAACCGCCCGTGATAAGGGACTCCAAAGCAATCTGCTCGCCTTCCAGGCGGAATTCCAGGGCCGGCGACCGCAACATGTGCTGCACGGTCTTCTCGAACAATTTGAGTGTCCCGCTGCCAGTCAGAGAGCCGCCGGCCACCGCGGCAGCCAGTGAATCCACGTACAACGCACCGTCCCGCAGATGGAACTTGGTTTCGAGCGACGGCACCGAAGGAATGCCATCGACGCCGCCGATGTCTTTGACTTCGATGTGGCCGCTGGCGCGCGGTTGCTCCATCGTGCCGGTGACATCCAGCGCCACCGATGCCTCCTGCGCCAAGGGCGGCACGCCCAGCGAGGCGAGCAGGCGCGGCAGATTCGTGGTGCCCACGCGCAAGCCCAGGGCCAGCAGATGCTTGGCTAACTCGACCTTGCCCTTCACATCGACGCCAGCGCCTGGCACTTCGATGTGTATACCCGAGGTGCTGACCTCGGTGGGCGATGCCGTGGCCTGCCCGCGCAAGCGCAACGAGCGAGGCAAGGACATCCTCTTGCCCGTGCGTTCGAAAGATAGATCCAATCCACTCAACCTCCCGCGCTTGACCGCTGACATGGTCTTGTCGAATTCGGCCGTCGCTGACACTCGACCGTGCAACCTGCCAGCGGCCAGTTTGCGCAGTCCAGCCGGCAGGTAGCTGTCCACCGTGAAATGCTCGAAGCGAAGCTGCGTGCTGAGCTTGGGGACCATGAGATCCGCCTTGATGGAAAAGCGCCCCCCGCCCGGCGGCGAAAATGACAGTTCTTCCAGCTTGGTGTTGGGCGCCGATGCCTTGGAGTTGGGATCGAACTGCATACCCGCACGCAGTACCAGGTTGTGCACGGCGTACTGGTCGTAGGCAGCGTCCAGTCCGGCGATGTCGGCGTTGATGGCGATGCTCACGTAGGGCCCGAGGAGATCCGCCGCCACGCGCGCGCCGGCGCCGCCGACATGCAGCCCGGGAATGTTCATCGGCTTCAATATCGCGTTCAGGGCGTCGGCGGCCTCGTGGAACTCGGTGTGCATGTGAATGGCCGACACCGACTCGGCCGCATAGATGCCATTGAAGAACCCCTTGCCCGCCAGGGTGGTGTGCCCGGTCTTGCCCTCGGTCAGATCGAGAAAGATGTCGTCGGAGTACTCGCGCAAGGTGGCGACCTGTTTCACCTTCACACTGTCAAACGGCAGCACCTGGTCGAGCACGGTCAGGTATCCGCCCTGGCGCGCCTCCAGTCCCACGGCCTCCCAGCCGCAGAAGCCGTCCTCGACCTGCAGCCACGCCGGCGCGTGCAGATCGCGCAGGTCGAAGCCCCAGACATGGGGAAAATCGAAGACTACCCGCAACCCGTTGAGCTGGGCGTTGAAGATGCGGACCGCGAAGCCCTTGTCCGGCTTGGCGCCTGGTGGACGGGGCGGGGGAGGCGGCGAGGGATGCTTGGGATCGAACGCGGCCAGGAAACCGATGCCCTTCTTGGTCTTCTGCATGCGACCAAAACGCCAGTACGAGTTCGGTCCCACCTCCAGGTCGTGCATAAAGAGGCCGGCGCCGTTGATGAGCTGGTGCAACTCGATCTTGACGTCCAGGTGAGGCACGTCCAGCACCACCGTGCCTTCGGGGTCGAAGAATTTCACGCCGTCGACGGCAAACGGGGTGGGGCGCTTGGCCAGGATGTCCACGAGCAGCCGCGCCGGCCAGTGAATGGAGCGAAACTCCAACTTTCCGCGCATCTCGGGCAGGACCTTGGCCACGAACGCGCCCATGCGCTCGCCTTGCAGAAAGAACACTGCCCCAGCGACGGCCAGGCTGACCAGGCCCAGGAGGCTGGCCAGCACGATGCCGCTGATTTTGAGGATTCGTCGTCGGACCGAGGGCGCCACGTGCTCCCTCAGAGTAACCCGAAAAACCAAAGGCCGAGCGGAATTGCGGCCGGCTGAGTGGTAGTTTCCACCACACCATGGATGGCACGCTCTACATCGTAGACGCGCTCAATTTTCTGTTTCGCGCCTTTCACGCCTTGCCACCCCTTTCCAATAGCAAGGGCGTTCCCACAGGCGCGGTGTACGGGCTGTGCCAGATGCTGCTGCGTATCGAACGCGAGTGGCAGCCCACCCACCTGTGCGTGATCTACGATGCGCCGGGGCCGACCTTTCGCGACGAGATCTTCGCCGCGTACAAGGCCAACCGGCCGCCCATGCCCGCGGACTTGGTTGCCCAGATTGGCCTTTCCCACCAGGTGGTGGAGGCATTCGGGCTGCCCGTGCTCGCGCTGCCCGGCGTGGAAGCCGACGACACCATCGCCAGCTTGGCGCGACAAGCTGTGGCAGTCGGCCTGCGGGTGGTGATCTGTTCCTCGGACAAGGATCTGATGCAGCTCTGTTCTGACCGGATCCAACTGCTCGACACCATGAAGAACAAGCTGCTAGGGCCGGCAGAGGTGCAGGAAAAGTTCGGCGTCCCACCGGACCGACTCGGCGACCTGCTCGCCCTGATGGGCGACAGCGTGGACAACGTGCCTGGCGTCGCAGGCATCGGACCCAAGACCGCGGCTGATCTCATCAGCCAGTATGGCTCGCTGGATGGCGTGCTCGAACATGTGGCGGAGATCAGGGGCAAGAAGGGTCAGGCTATCGGGTCGAGCCGCGACGCCATCGAAGTCTCGCGCAAGCTCGTGCGCTTGCGTGAGGATGTGGCGCTGGGTCGAGACGTGCGAGATCTTCGGCGCGCCGAGCCCGACCGCGCCCGTCTGCACGAGCTGTTCGGGGATTTGGAATTCACCAAGCTGCTCGCGCAGGTCGATAGTGCGCGGGCTGCGGCGCTGGCGCCGAAGTCGGCGCCGGCCGCCGGTTCCGGAGCCGGGTCCGGTTCCCCCTGCGGGGACTTCGGGACCGCTACCCACCCTACCCACACCGCGCGCGGCGCTCGCGCCCTCGGCGAATCCGACGACCGGCTGCCGGTTCCCCCTGCGGGGACTTCGGGACCGCCACCCACCCTGCCCACCCCGCGCGCTTCGCGCGCGCCCTCGCCGGTTGCCGGTTCCGCCACCGCGCCCGAGATCACCGCGTTCCCCCTGCCCGCAGAAATCGTCCTCGACCGCGCTGGCCTCGCTGGCCTGTGCGCCGCCATTCGCTCCGCCCAGGCCTGCGGCGTGGCCGTGCTGGCCGAGGGCGCGCCGTACCCGCGCGCGGCGCTCGTGGGGCTGGCCTTCGCTTTGCCGAGCCGTGCCCGTTTCTACCTGCCGGTTGGTCACCGGCTGCTCGGTGGTCCGGCCATGCTCCCTGCCGCAGAGGCATTGGCCGCGCTCGGGCCGCTCTTGGCGTCCTCGGAGATCCGCAAGTATGCGCACGACGCCAAGGTTCTCGACGTCCTCCTGCGCGTGCGCGGAGTCACCCTGGCTGGTCTGGCCGGCGACGCGATGCTTGCTGCGTATCTGCTCGATGCCGGACGCGCGCCCTATGACTTGCCAGATTTGGCTGCGGCGGATGGGGCGGGGGAGGTGCCCGCGCGCGCAGCATGGCTGGGCAGCGGTCGCAACGCGCGGCCAGCCGGCGAGGTTCCGGTTGAAGATGTCAGCCGTCCCTTGTGCGACGAAGCCTGGGCCGCGCTAACCCTGGCCCGCCACCAGGACCAGGCCATGGAACTCCTGGGCCTGACCAAGATCTATCGCGAGGTCGAGCTGCCGCTGGTCTCCGTGCTGGCACGAATAGAGTGCTGGGGGATCCGACTGGACTGCGACCTGCTCCGGCAACTGGGCAACGAGGTCGCCGGGACGATCGCGACCCTCGAACACGAAATTCACGAGGCCGTGGGCACTCCCTTCAACATCAGCTCGCCCAAGCAACTGGCCGAGGTTCTGTTCGGCAAGCTGGGCCTGCCCGTGATCCGCAAGACCAAGACTGGCCCGTCAACCGACGCGGACGTGCTGGAGGAACTGGCCACCCTGCACCCGATACCAGCCAAGGTGGTGGAGTATCGCGGCCTGACCAAGCTCAAGGGCACGTACATCGATGCCTTGCCCGCCCTGGTCGATCCGCGCACCGGCCGCCTGCACACCACCTTCAACCAGGCCGTGGCCGCCACCGGCCGCCTGTCTTCCAGCGATCCCAATCTGCAGAACATCCCCATCCGCTCCGAATTGGGCCACCGTATCCGCAACGCCTTCGTGGCTGATCCCGGGTATCGGATCGTGTCGGCCGACTACTCGCAGATCGAGCTGCGAGTGCTGGCGCATTTTTCCCAGGATCCGGCCTTCCTCGACGCCTTTGCCTCGGGCCAGGACATCCACCGCCGAACCGCCGCCGAGGTCTTCAACGTGGCGCTGGATTCGGTCAGCAGCGAGCAGCGCCGCATCGCCAAGGCCATCAACTTCGGCCTGGTTTTCGGGCAGACCGACTTTGGGTTGGCCCAAACCCTGCGCATCGCGCGCGCCGACGCCCACGCCTACATCGAACGCTACTTCCAGCGCTACGCACGGGTGCGCCAGTACATGGACGAGGTCATCGCCGAGGCGCGACGCACCGGCGCGGTTTCCACCTTACTCGGGCGCACCCGGGCGCTGCCGCAGATCAAGTCGAGCCGGCCCCAGGAACGCAACTACGCCGAGCGCATGGCCCGCAACACGCCCATCCAGGGCTCGGCCGCCGATCTGCTCAAGCTGGCCATGATTCGCGTCGATCGAGAAATGCGGCGCTTCCCCGACGCGCGCCTGCTGCTCACTGTCCACGACGAACTGGTCTTCGAGGTCAAGACCGACGAGGTCGCGGCCTTCTCTGCCTGGGTCAAAAGCGTGATGGAGTCAGCCTACACGCTGCGCGTTCCCCTGGTAGTCGACGTCCACTCAGGGGCGAACTGGGGCGCGGCACACTGAAAGAAACCTGCCGAGATATACGGCGGTTTCGGCGAGCGCAGGCCGGCCAGCGTGTCCGTGAGCGGTAGCGGTAGCGACCAGCGTGCCGCGGTCTGCGTGGGAGGTAAGCGTGAGCGGTTCGCGACCCGCCTTCCGTCTTTCCGCATGCCGCCCACGAACTTCCATGAGGAGGCCCGTCGTCGTCAAGATGATCTCGCTCACGCCCTCGCACACGCGACCCGCGATCCGGCTCTTCTGGCTCCCCCCCAGACTCTCCTTACTTCTTCTTGCCGCCGGGGACGGACTTGTCACCCTTGGGCTGGCTGTCGCCGCCCTTCTGGTGCGCAGCCCAACCCACTATTTGGGGCGTCTGGCCTTCCAGCTGGATGGTCTGCGCCTCGGGGGGCAGGACCGCGTTGCCCTCGGCCAATATCTTGCCCTGCATATCCTCCAGCTTCTTGTGGATGATGAGCCCGTTGGACGCGGCAAACCCAGTGATGGAGTTAATAGAGAAGGTGCCGGTCACGATGACCTGTTCGCCTGGCTTGACGGTCAGTGGCTTGAGATCGCCGGTGTCCCAGTCTTTGATGGGGTAGTCGGCCACCAGCAGCGCACGCTCGCGCTTGGTGCCCGGGCTATCCGCCACGAAAAAGTGCGGCTGGTCGCAAGGCCGACAACCGGTCCGGTCGACCGCGATCGGCGCGGTCAAGGCATCGCCGCCCTTCTTCATGGCCTTCTTCTTCTCTGCCTTCTGTTTCTCGAAAAGCGTGTCGTTGCACTTGCGCAACTCGGCCGGGCACTCGTAGACCTCAGTCAGATAAGCTTTGACCCGCACGTCCTTGTCCATGTACTTGTCTTTCTGCTTGCGCAGACCGAACACCGACAGCTCGCCAGTCGGATACTGGACAGGCGCACTCGACACATTGAAACTGGGCGAGGGCGGCAGGTTGACCTTCACCGGCGGGAGAGCCTGGCCCTGAGCCAGCGCCGCACCCGATACCAGGGAAGCCATCGTGAAAACCGATACCATGGAGATTCGGAGCATGAGTTTCCCCTCTTCGAAGGCCAAAAGCCGCCGAACCGGCGGCCCGTATGTGAGGTTCCTGCATAACATGGTCATTTGCGCGCCACAAGGCCCCAGAAGTGTCCTTGTGATGTTGCTGGCGTCGCTGGCCTGCGTCGCCTGCACCCGGCACCACGGCAGCCCACGCCGGCCAGTCTCCGCGGCGCCGCACGATGCGGGCGCTTCCGAACCACATCGGCTGGCTCGCCCATCCGTCGGCGTCAAGCTACCCGAGATCGCCCCCAAGCCCACCCGGCCGAATCCCTACGGCGGGACGCTCCGTGTCCACCTCGAGGCCGAGCCGCCGCACCTCAACCCGCTGCAGGACCAGCTTCAGGTCATCCAGCGCGTGGTAGACCACCTGGTTTATGAAACATTGATCGAGTGCCGGGAGAACCAGTATAGGCCGGGGCTGGCCGAGAGCTGGGAGGTCTCGCCCGACGGCGAGCGCGTCACGGTCAAGTTGCGCAGGGACGCACGCTGGCACGACGATCGCGTGGTGTCCGGCCTTGATGTCCAAGCCACTTTCGAGCCGCTCCTGCGCACGGGCAGCCGCCAGGCGCTCTGGCACGCCATGCTGGAAGACGTCGAGGGTGTGGACGTGGTGCCCGAGAGGGGGGCGCGCTTCCGTCTGCGCCGGCCCTCTGACCTGGTTCTGCGCGCCCTGTGCGAAATCCCCATCCTGCCCGCCGAAAACCTGCGCAAGACGGGTTCGGCGGTCACCCAACTGGGACGCCAGCCGGTGGGCACCGGTCCCTTCCGTTTCGCCTCTTGGGAGCGCGGCAAACGCATCCGACTAGTTCGCAGCCGACCTGCCGAACGGCCGCAGCCGCCGTTTCTCGATGAGATCGTCTTCGAGATCGACGGTGACGGATCCCGGGCGATGGTCCGCACCCGACGGGGCGAAATCGACGTCCTCCCGCGCGTACTCGACGTGCTCTATCCCGAGCAGGTGACGCCGGCCACCCTGCGGGACACCTTGGAGGTGTGGTGGCTGACCCCGGATCGCTACTCGTTCATCGTACCCAACCACCGCCGCGGGCCGCTCGCCGATGCTCGCTTCCGCCAGGCACTCAGCCTGCTCTGGGATCGCACGCGTCTGGCAGACGAAGTCCACCACGGCCTGGCGCGGCCCATCGGTGCCCCCACCTTCGCCCAGGTTCCCGCTGACCCCTTGGATCTCAAACGGGCCATTGCTCTTTTGGAGAGCGCCGGGTTTCGCGACAGCGATGGAGACGGCGTGCGTGACGTGGGGGGGGTGCCCATCCGCCTGAGCTTTCTGCTGCCGTCCGGCGCGCGCAGTTTGGCGGCCGAGGCGCGCGGGTTCGCCCTCGACCTTCGTCGCGCCGGGGTCTTGCTCGACACGGTCGCGATCGACGCCACCTCCCTGCAGGCGCGACTGGATGGCGGCGATTTCGATTTGGCGACTCTGACCTGGGAAGGCCGGCGGGATGAGGATCCCCGGCTGCTTTTCGGCAGCCAGGGCCAGCTCGCATTCAGTGGCTATCGCTCAGAGCCTTTGCAGGTGCTGCTCGACCAAGTGCGGCTGGCCGTGGGCCCCTCGGCGCGCGTCCCGGTCCTGCAGCATCTGGGCGAATGGCTGGCCAGTGAACGGCCGGTCATCTTTCTCTACCGCCATGACGTCCCCGCGCTGGTGGCCAAACGGGTGCATGGCTTGGCCGGCGTGGGCGATCGCTTGGACCTGCGGTCCGTGTGGGTTGATCCGTGATTGGTCTTGTCGGCACCTGCCTGCTCCTGGCTGCCTGCCCCGCGGCCAAGCCGGATGCGAGCAGCCCCGGGTCAGCCCAAGTGGCGCACCTACCACCGCAAGAAGCCATGAATCTCAACCGCGAAGGCAAGACCCTGTACCGCGACGGTCGTTTTGCCGAGGCCCGCGGGAAGTACCAACTGGCCAGGGAGCTGGACCCTGACTTTCTCGCTCCCTGGCTCAACCTGGCCTGTTCCTACGCACGAGAAGAGCGCTTCACCGAGGCGACGGAGCAGGCCGTGGCCCTGATCCGCCACGCCTACGTTCCCGGGGCGCGCGAGGTCATGGAGGCGGCTGATCTGGGAGCGCTGCAGATTCGCCCCCAGGAACTGGCCAAGCTGAAGTCCGCCCTGGCCGAAGCGTCGACTAATTGGAGTAAGGCTGCGCGCGATGGCTTTGTCTTCGTGGCGCGCACCCAACCGCCCGTCAAGCTGGAAGGGCAGGGGATCTTGGTGCTGGGGATGAATCAAGAGATCTACGCGTGGCTGCCGCGCTCGGGACGCTACCTTCCCATCACGGCCGAAGACGGGCGTGTGCTGGCATTCGCGAGGTCGCCGGATGGTCGCCGAATCGTGTTCCTGCGCGCGGGCCGTCTGGTGCGGGCGGCCGGCCAGGCGGACCTGTTGCGCGGACTCGGCGTGCGAGAGCTCGACTTGGTCAGCATGGCCTTGGGTCCGCTGGTTGAGTTGCCGGGGGACGTCCGGCAAGTGACCATGTGGTTTGCTGGCCAAGGCGCGTTCGAGATGGAACTGGCCGGAGCAGCGGGGGTGTCGAGCAAGTTCCACTTCGACGGCGAAAAGCTGGAGCCCTCCCAGAGGATCCACCGACGATTCTCCGCCAGCGTTCACCCTGTGGTGCTTACTGCGACGGGCGTGGCGCCCACCGGCCGCGTGGTCACCGACGCAGGCTGCGGTTTCTCGGCACACGATGAAATCGACGGGAACGGTCTGCCCGGCATCCGCATCTCAGCGGGAGCGGGCAAGGGCTTCTTCCTCGACGCTCGCTACGGAGCGGGTCTGGATGGACTGCCCTTCCCGGGGTCGGCTTCCTCGCCAAGCAAAGCCCTGTCCCCGGCGAGAAAAACGCGCTAGACGATTGCCAAACTGAGGTTGCCAATCATCATGTCCAGAAAGATTGTCGTTACTGGTGGTGCTGGATTCATAGGATCTGCTCTCGCGCGCGCTTTGGTTGCGCGCGGCGATGATGTCTCGGTGCTGGATAACTTCTCCACCGGGAAACGCGAGAATCTGCAGGATCTGGCCGGAAAGCTGGCGGTCGTCGAAGGCGACATCCTCGACGCGGCGTTGTTGGACCGAGTTTTTGCAGGCGCGGACGTCGTATTTCACGAAGCCGCCATTCCGTCGGTGCCGCGTTCTCTGGCCGCGCCTCTGCCCAGCCACAACGCCAACGCGACGGGCACGCTCAACGTGCTTGAGGCCGCACGCCGCTGCCAGGTGCGACGCGTGGTTTATGCCGGCTCGTCCTCGGCCTATGGCGAGCCGCCCAGCTTGCCGGTGGTCGAAACCATGGCCCCCGCGCCGCTGTCGCCCTATGCTGTGTCCAAACTCGCGGGCGAGCACTACCTTCGGGTGTATGCGCGGGTGTTTGGCGTGCAGACGGTGACCCTGCGCTACTTCAACGTGTTCGGTCCGCGCCAGGATCCCAACTCGCAGTACGCGGCGGTGATCCCGCGCTTCATCACGGCCGCGCTGGAGGGCCGCTCGCCCACCGTGTACGGCGACGGCGAACAATCGCGCGATTTCTGTTTCATCGAGAACGTAGTCGAGGCCAATCTGCGGGCCGCCGATGCCGAGGGTGCATCAGGCAAGGTCTTCAACATCGCGTGTGGCACCGGCACCAGTCTGAATCGGGTCTTGGCTTTGCTGGGCGAGGCCTTGGGGCGACCCGTCGTGGCCCTTTATGAGCCGGGGCGGGCTGGCGATGTTCGCCATTCGCTGGCCGATATTTCCCAAGCCAAGACCGTGCTCGGCTACACGGCTGCGGTGAACTTCGTCGCCGGGCTGGGAAAAACCCTGGCATGGTTCCAACGGCAGAGATCGACGCCATGAGCAACTACCTGCTCAGCATGACCGGGTTCGGACGAGGGATAGCCGAAGCCGGCGCGCGGCGTTTGGTCGTCGAGATTCGTTCGCTCAACGGCCGCGGCAGTGACGTCAAGGTACGCGGTCGCGACGGGGACATCCCGGCGTCGGTGGAAACCGAGATTGTGCGCGCGGTTCGCGCGCGCGTCGCACGTGGCACAGTGAGTGTCACCATTCGGGAAGAAGGCATCGACGCGCCTGATGCCTTGATCGATCTCGCGGTGGTTCGCCAGGCTCACGAGGTTCTCGAAACCCTGCGGCGTGAGTTGGGCCTGGCACAGCCCGTCGACCTGGCCACGGTGGCCGCCTTCTTGGCTGGCCCTGGGGCCCGTCCCGTCCGGCGCGACGAGATGACCTGGGACGGGGTGCGACCCGCAGTGGACCAGGCGCTGCAGGAAGTGCAGGCCACCCGGGCCCGCGAGGGAGCCGCTCTCTCCGCCGATCTGCGCCAGCGATTCGATCGCCTGCGCGAGCTGGCGGCAAAGATCGCGCAGGCCGCCTCCGGCCTGCCCACCCGTGCGGCCCGCAAGCTGGAAGAACGGTTGGCCGCCGTGGTGACCAGCGGCACGGTTCTCGATCCCGCGCGGCTGGCCCAGGAGGTGGCCATTCTGACCGAGAAGCTCGACGTGTCCGAAGAGCTGGTCCGGTTGCGCACGCATCTGGATCACCTGGGCGGGCTTCTCGCCGCAACCGCGCCCGAGGCCGCGGGACGCAAGATTGACTTTTTCGTGCAAGAGGTCGGGCGCGAGATCAACACCATCGGATCCAAGGTTCAGGACGCACCAATCGCGGCCCTGGTGGTAGAGAGCAAGGCGGAACTGGAGAAACTGCGCGAGCAAGCCCAGAATATCGAGTGACACCCTCGACGAGAAGATCCGAGACATGACTTTGTCTGACAGACGCCCCAGCCTCTTGCTGGTTATTTCCTCACCCTCGGGCGCCGGCAAGACCACGCTGGCGCGGCGGCTGGCCGGGGACTTCGACCTGCGCTTCTCCGTCTCGTACACCACGCGCCAGCCGCGCAAGGACGAGGTCCACGGCAAGGACTACCACTTTGTGAGCCGTGTGCGCTTCGCCGAGATGGTCGAGCGCCACGAATTCGCCGAGTGGGCCGTCGTGCACGGCAACCAGTACGGAACCAGCATCGCAACGGTGAACACCTCCCTGGCTGACGGCGTGGATTGCCTGTTCGACATCGACTACCAGGGCGGCCGCCAGATTCGCCAGCTGTGGCCTACGCAAAGCGTGCTGTGCTTCATCTTGCCCCCCTCGATGAAGGAACTGGAGCGTCGTCTGCGCCAGCGCGCCACCGACGCCAACGACGTCATCGAGCGACGGCTGGCCATGGCCCACCAGGAGCTCACCCATTACGGTGAGTACGACTATCTGGTCGTCAACGACAACCTCGATCAGGCCTACGCCAAGTTGCGCGCCATCTACGTGGCGGCCGGTTGCACGCGTGTCCGCAACGACGCTCTGGCGCAGGCTCTGTTGCGTGAGGCGGCCGCTGCGGTCCACAAGCCGTGATGGAGATCATCGACCTCATCTGCGAAGCCGCGCAGAAGAGCGCCCCCACTGCCGATCTCGGGCTCATCCGTCGTTGCCATGACTTCGCCAAGGAACGACATGCGGGACAGATGCGGCGTTCGGGTGAGCCGTACTTGGTGCACCCGCTGGGCGTGGCCAAGATCATCGCCGATCTGAATCTGGACGTGGCTTCCATCTGTGCGGGGCTGCTGCACGATTGCGTGGAGGATACCAGCGCTACCTCCGATGACATCGGCCGCCTGTTTGGCGCCGAGATCCAGCGGCTGGTCGAAGGCGTCACCAAGCTGGGTCAAATCCCCTGGAACACACGCGAGGAACGCCAAGCCGAGAACTTCCGCAAGATGCTGCTGGCCATGGCCCGGGACATTCGGGTCATTCTGGTCAAGCTGGCCGACCGCGTGGATAACATGCGCACCTTGCAGTACGTGTCGCACGAGAAGCAGGAACGCATTTCCCGCGAGACGCGCGAGATCTACTCGCCCATTGCCAACCGTCTCGGTATCCAGTGGATGAAGGTGGAGCTGGAAGATCTCGCCTTCCGCTACCTCGAGCCCGATGACTACCAGGATCTTTCGACCAAGATGGCGGGCACGCAGGCCAGCCGCGATGCCTACATTACCGAGGTTTGCCAGGAGCTGCTGCGTGTGCTGGCCGCCGCCTCGATTCCCGCTCAGGTGAGCGGGCGGGCCAAGTCGTTCTGGTCCATTAACCAGAAGATGAAGCGGACGGGCCGCGAGTTGGAACAGGTCTACGACATCGTTGCGTTCCGCATCATCACCGACAGCGTGCAGAACTGCTATGCCGCCCTTGGCATCGTGCACTCCAACTGGATGCCGGTCCCCGGCCGCTTCAAAGACTACATCGCGCTGCCCAAGCCCAACCTGTACCAGTCGCTGCACACCACGGTGATCGGGCCGGGGGCTGACCGCATGGAAGTGCAGATCCGCACCCCCGAGATGCACCGAACTGCCGAACAAGGCATCGCCGCCCACTGGCAGTACAAAGAACCCACGGTGCTGGGGACCGGCGACCGCCAGGCCTTCGCGTGGCTGCACCAGTTGATGCAGTGGCAGCGCGACCTGAAGGATCCCACAGAATTCATCCAGACGGTCAAGATCGACCTGTTTCAAGAAGAGGTTTTCGTCTTCACACCAAAGGGGGACGTCAAGGCCTTGCCCAAAGGGGCGACCCCCATCGACTTCGCCTACGCGGTTCACTCCAAGATCGGAGACCACTGCTCGGGCGCTCGGGTCAACGGCGTCATGGTTCCCCTGCGCTACCCCCTGCGCAATGGCGACACGGTCGACATAATCACCTCGAATTCGCAGAGACCGTCCAAGGACTGGCTCAAGTTCGTGGTGACAAGCAGCGCCCAGACCAAGATCCGCCACCACCTGCGCAACGAGCAGCGCGAACGCAGCCGCCGACTGGGGCACGACCTTTTGGCCCGCGAGCTACGCAATCACCATCGCTCGCTGGCGACAGCCGAAAAGGAGCGATTGCTCGACAGGGCCGCCGCGGCCCTGCGCCTCAGCAGCGCCGACGATCTCATTGTTCACGTGGGATACGGCAAAATCGCACCCGAGCAGGCCTATGCCGCCATCTATCCCGATGCCCAGCCTGTCGATGCGACTTCCGAGAATCTCTCAGCCGTGATCGCGGATGCGAGCGCGCAGGCCCGACGCGTGACCAAGCGCTCAGTGGGCGGCGTGCGCGTGCAGGGCGAGGCCGACATCGTGGTCCGCTTTGCCAAGTGCTGCAGCCCGGTGCCCGGCGACCATATCGTGGCTTTCATCAGCCGTGGACGCGGTGTCATCGTGCACACCCTGAGTTGCCCCAAGGCGCTGAATCTGGATCCCGCGCGCCGGGTGGAGGTGTCCTGGGACGAAGACACCCGCATGCTGCGGCCGGTGGCGGTGGAGGTCATCTCCACCGACCGCCCCGGCATCCTGGCCGCCATCTCCAAGTGCTTCACCGAGTTCGGCGTGAACATCATCCAGGCCAAATGCAAGACCACCGAGGACCGCCGAGGCATCAACACCTTCCAGGTCACGGTCAGCCATGTGGACCAGCTCAAAAAGGTCGTGCGTGCCCTGCAAGGAATCGATGGTGTGACCTCAGCGGAACGACAGTAGCCCATCTAGGGCTGCCATTTTGGCGTCTTCAGGTACTCCGGAAGGCCGGCACTGCAGGCGGCTGTAGCTGCTCGACCGGATCCAGCCGATCGAGGAATCACCTGGGATTCTTCCCGTTGGCCATTGGCTTGCTGTTCGTCGTGAGACGCTGGAGCGTGCGCCGGCGTCGCTGACCGTAGCAGATGCGGAAACAGAGACCTCTCTACATTTGACCTCGCGCTTCGCCCCTGCTAAGTCAGGAGCCCCATGGCATCGAATAGTCGTCAGACCTGGAAGCGCCGGCAGCGGCACCACTCGAACGCCGGACACAAGCGCAAGGCCAAGGAAAGCGTTAGCTCGACCAAGTCCGAGGCCGACCTGTTCGCGGGGATGGGCGCTCCAGGCCAGCCCGCGCCCAAAACGGCGGCCAAGTAGCTCGCGACGCAGGGCGGCTTTCCATTTGCGTATCCTGGCTGGGTGCGCAGAACCCTTGTTGCTTTCGTCGGTGCCTTCGGCTTAGGATTTGTCCGCTTCGCGCCTGTCGAGGAATTGTCCTTGCAGGCGGAGCGACTTCACCTCAGGTACCGGATGAAAACCTGCCCAATCTGTAAGTCAAAGTACCCCGAGGACGCGAATTTCTGTCCCCAGGAGACCTG
>Ga0182017_10001869_pt1 | contig 16144 bp, 17 predicted proteins | sample 712E3DmetaG_FD_120492 | JGI IMG/M metagenome (GOLD analysis project Ga0182017, IMG submission 120492) | Permafrost microbial communities from Stordalen Mire, Sweden - 712E3D metaG | ecosystem: Environmental > Terrestrial > Soil > Wetlands > Permafrost | place: Sweden: Stordalen | collected... | reverse complement strand
TTCTCAATCTCCAGACCCTTATCTTCATAGAGACCAAAAATGAGGCTTGTAAATGTTTTCAGTGCACCTATTAATTGCTCTCGATCCGCTTTAGCCTTTTTTCTTGTCTCTTCGTGTGTCAGGATCCTTTCTCTGTCAAGCTTATGGAGTGCAATAAAACCTCTTCTTAAAAATAATACATGGTCTATTGCAAACTCCTGTTCGTATACATAGATTGTCTCTTGCGCATCATGGAGCAAAATGCCGTTTTTCAGCCACTCACCCATGGTGTATTTCGCATGAGCATATTGATCCATTGAGCCGGACGCCACGGGGAGTTCCAACCTGATTGCGTTCAAGCTGTTTCTTTCGTAGTAGGTTTCCCTGTTTGAGATGACATCATATGGCGGACATACTACGAGCGAGATGTCGTCGATCTTTTCTTTATTGTAGAGGACCCCGCTGAATGGTTTTGTCAATGTCTCAAGCATGGAGAATGTGTTAACATAAGGTTGTATTCCCTGTCAAAGAGTTTGTGTTATCATGAAAGTATTGACATAGGGCGAATAGTTATGTTTTAAATAAACATCAAAATGCCGAGGTAGCTCAGTCGGTAGAGCAGGGGACTGAAAATCCCCGTGTCAGCGGTTCAATTCCGTTCCTCGGCATTTCTTTTTGCCCAAAAACACAGGACATCACAGAGCATACCCTTAGAAAAGCCTTGAAATCTGGCTTGCCCTTTTCAGGTCCTATTCATTGACGAGCAACGCAGTATGCCCCGTCCTGTGGGCGGGGTAATTCACTGCTGACAGGAAAAGGAAATATTGCCTAACACGATTTTGATAGGAATTTTGCCTTCAGGATGCTATATTGTGCCATATTCCATATATTGATAGGGGAGAAAGTATGAAGAAGATAAGCATGTTAGCCCTGTTTTTTACATTTCTTTTTGTTTTTGCCTTTGTTCTTTATGGAAGCGCAAACGCGCAAACAACAGCGAAAACAGCAACTCAAAAAACAGCGAAGACAACGATAGAAGAAACCTTTAAAAAGGTCTTTCCCAGAGTTCCCTTTGATTCAATTAAACCTACCGATATAAAGGGCGTCTATGAAGTGAGCAAGGGATCGGAGCTTATTTATTTCATCCCGGACCCCGGCTATCTCTTTGTCGGTGATATCGTCAGCAAGGAAGGGAATAACCTCACCGAGGTAAGAAAAGGTGAACTTGTCACGGAAAAGGCAAAGGGCCTCCCTCTGGACAAGGCCGTTAAGATAGGCAGCGGGAAGAATGCAATTATAGAATTTACCGATCCTGATTGTCCTTATTGCAGAAAAGCGTCGGAATTTCTGGAGCAAAGAAAGGATGTCACACGCTATATCTTCTTTTTTCCTCTCCCCATGCACCCCGATGCTGAAAATAAGATAAAATACATCTTTTGCGCGGAAGATAAGGCAAAGGCCTATGAAGACGCGACGAAAGGCAAACTTGATGATCAGAAATATGAAAAATGTGACAAGCCGGAAGCGGCGGAGCTTTTGAAACTTCATAAAGAGATTGGGGCCAAGATGGGGATAAACGGCACGCCCTTCTTTATCATTAACGGCAAAAAATCCGTAGTGGGGGCCAATACGCCTGAGATTGAGGCCGCGCTCATTAAGTGATCGATCACGCGAGGCAGATAATTGCTGTACGCATTCGACGGGAAGTGCCCTGACATTGGAAAGAAGACATACGTAAGCGAAGAGGCCCTTGTCATCGGTGATGTGAAAATTGGAGATAATTGTTATGTAGGTCATGGAGCCATACTCCGCGGGGATTATGGCTCCATTTTTATCGGTTCAGGTACGGCTGTTGAAGAGGGTGTCATCATTCATGCCCCTCCAGGCGAAGGCTGTGCAATCGGTGAAAAGGTAACCATCGGTCACGGCGCTATCATCCATGCCGCGAAGATCGGCAATCTCGCCGTCATCGGTATGGGGGCAATCCTCAGCATCCGCTGCGAGGTAGGCGCAAATACAATAGTCGCCGAAGGCGCCGTTGTAAAGATGCGACAGGTGATCCCGGACGATGTGGTCGCCGGAGGAAATCCGGCCAAAGTGATCCGTAAGATCAGCAAGAAAGACATTGATTTCTGGAACAAGGGCAAACAACTTTACATAGATCTCGCAAAAAAATGTCTCGCCGGCGGCATGGAGAAACTATAGAACATGAAGAAAGTGACTATTGAAAAACTGCCGGAGACAAAAGAGATTGACGGCGCGAAACGCTGGGAAGACGCGAAAGGCGAATTCGTTCAGATATCATACCAGGAAGATATAGGACATGTCGCCTTTTTTGAGTTAAAGAAAGGCCAATTTCGGGGGAACCATTATCACGAGAAAAAAGAGGAAGTCTTCTACATCGTAAGCGGGAAGATTCGCGCTATTTTTGTTGATCTCGATACTTCTGAAAGGGAAGAACGGGTGCTCACAAAGGGGGACAAAGTGAAAGTTCCGACCCGCGTGGGCCACATCTTTCACGGACTTGAAGATTCCACCGTTGTCGAATACAGCCCCCAGTATTATGACAAAGAAGACGCGCTGAAGATAAACATCGATATACTCCCCTAAGAAATATTTTATGTTTTGTGTTTGGATAACGGCTTGTTCGGGAGACTCATCTGCGGCGTTCTGCTTCGCCTTGCGCTGCTCCATGTATGCATATACACGTCCGCGCCAGCAAGGCTCGCAGCCCATCCACATCTGAAGCCTCCACTCCAAGCCGGTATCCACCCACGCCGCGACCCTCAGCTATCATGCTGAGTTCGCGGATATTGCATCTGAATATTCAATTGGCTTGCGCTTCGCTAAATAGATCAAGTTTTATTCTGCATAGCACACCACTTGTTGTATCCATCGCCAGTAATAGCGGCTATTTTTCTAAGAATTGGATTCGGCTCAACGATATTTCGCTTGAAATCTGCTGACGATTGCGGGAAAATGGATTTATGGCCGGGGAAATCCGGAAAGTTACGGAAGTTACTTACGATTGTGTAAAAGGAGCTTCTTGAATAAGACAAACGAAAGTGGTGTTCGTTCAGAAAAAAAGACATTGCGGGGCATATTACACCTCAACGCAAAGCAACAACTCCAAGTATATGTTAAGGAAATTGTCAGTTCGACTATGTTTGAAGATGGAACCGTGGACGTACCCTTCAACCTTGTTACAAAGATTAAACAGATGGGGGGAATTGTTGGTTTAGATTCCATAGACCTTTTGGGATTCTATGTGCTGTCCCTAAGGATTATTTACAAATCTGTGATTGGCCTGCAGATTGATGAACACTCCAATGGATGCCTTAAAGATTTGACTCAGCCGGATAAACTCGAAGAGATATCGAGCCGTCTCTTCGAGGCGATTCTTGATTTACCAAAGGAATATGAGGTGAGAATTTCTTTGCCGGGATTGGTCTTAACAAACAAAGAGCCCTTGGTTTTGAACGACTGCATAAGAATTATTACCAAGGAGGAAGAGGATTTTAGCAAGGCTGGTTTAGGCGTAGAAGGATTGTATGGTCATTTATTTTCTGGAACCACGCCCAAATCCGATGTGACATACCTTTGTATTAGTGTTCGCGGTATTGCGTATAATGGAACATCGTGTCAGCTTTTTCAAGCCGCTTTGAGTATCGTCAAGCAGTTCATTGCCGCGGCGTTAATTTTTGATACTTTTAAAGAGGAAACTGGCCGTGCATTAGCACTGAGAACGGAGCTATCGCCCCATTTCGCCGAGCCCAAATGTTCCATATATGACGTATTGAATGAAAGTGAAAATCCTCTGGCCGTTGAAATACCAGTCACAGAAAGACTTTTCCTTTCGAAATTGGAATTAGGAGAACGGTTCCTGAAGGACACCGATAATCCGCAGAAACAACAAAGATTACAAAAAGAGGCGCAAGCATTCTCTTATCTATTTCGTGATAGAACGGATGATGAAAAAATAGACAATGAAGCTGGCCGCGTTAGGACAGCATTAGAATGGTTCTTTAACGCCTTAGCAAATGATAATCAGACGTTTGCCCATGTCCAATTATGTATTGCAATGGAAGCACTACTAGGGGAACGGAATGAACGCGACAACATCATGGATCGACTTTCCAACCGCTGTGCATTCCTGATAGGGCGCAACCCCATAGAAAGACGCATGATGAAGAAAAGGGTTGAAGACGCGTATGATATGCGTTCAAGAATAGTTCACAGGGGGGAAATAAAGCTGAGCTTACAAGACTCATCTATTTCCCATTCGTTTAGAACATTACTCAGAATATCATTAAGAAAGGAAATTTCAGGGATTGCTCATGCCATAGAACATCAATTGCAGCCCGGCCAAGAAAAGCAACCCGAGATTAGATCATCTTGACACCAAGGGCCTCGAAATAATAGCATTTAATAAGTTGCTGATATCTATTTATCTATTGTTCGGCCCTACAGTTGACAAAAGGAGACTACTATGGCGAATCTTCCAGGTTCACAGTCAGGTATTAAATTTTGTCCTGTCTGCAAGTCAATTTTAATGAATGTGCCCAGAAGCAAGATGAAGTCGAAGGGGTATGTAAAAAAGGACGGCGCAGTATCTGAACATACACATACATATGAATGCACTAACTGCAAAAACAGGTTTGAAATAAACCAAGACAGAGACGTGGCAGACTAACCAACGGTTCCGGGAGGCAGGGAACAGACTACAAACAGGGTTCAGGATCTATGTGAAATCGAGTTCTCCTGCCTTTCCGCTTCTTTAATTGTACCTAATAATTACCATAAATGAATAGGAGGTGAAGTCAACCATGAGTAACGCGTCGCTGGGTGCCCTCAAGGCATGAGAGCCAGGTCTCTAATTAGCGAAGCGCAAGCCAATTGTAAACTCCGCGACTATTCCCGAACAAACCGTTGCCCGGATACAAAATATCTTTGCAGCTTCTGGGTCGTCCCTCTTGACTTACGAATATAATCGTATATAGTTAACTGTGTACGCAGAAAGGGTCTCATGAAGGACAGATTTGAGAGAAGATTAGCCCATGTCCCGGCTGAAACTCTGGCGAAGGTTGCCGGAATTGACGAGTTAAAAGGTCGCTGGGTCGGTGGATTGCAATTGAATCCCCAAGCTCTGGGCCGCTTGAAACGCTCTGTCTTGGTTACTTCTACCGGTTCTTCCACCCGTATTGAAGGAGCACGGCTTACCGATGAAGAAGTAGAGAAAGTGATGCAGGGCGTGCAAACCAGGAAATTGAGCGATAGAGATTCCCAGGAAGTGAAGGGGTATTACGAACTTCTTCATAATGTTTTTGATGCATGGGTAAGCATCCGGCTTAGTGAAAGCACGATAAAGCATTTTCATAATCAGCTTCTCAAATATGTAGAAAAAGATCAAAGACATAGAGGTGATTACAAAAAAATTGAAAATCTTGTCGAAATGTTTGACGAAAAAGGGAAAAGCGTGGGGATAATATTTGCGCCTACCAAGGCATACCTTACCCCCAAAGAGATGCAGGAGCTTGTCGATTGGACTAAAGATGCACTGGAAAAACAAAAGTATCACCCTCTTCTTATTGTTGGCAACTTTTTGGTAGAGTTTCTTAAAATTCATCCTTTTCAGGACGGTAACGGAAGACTTTCCAGAATTCTCACAAACCTCCTGCTTTTAAAAGCAGGCTACCAGTATATACCGTATGTTTCTCACGAAAAACTGATCGAAGACAATAAAAACAGCTACTATCTGGCGCTTCGCAAAAGTCAGAATAGCTTCGGAGGGAAAAAGGAAGACATTTTCCCCTGGCTCCATTACTTTCTGGATATTTTATTGAAGCAATCTGAAATTGCAACAAAACTCATTCAAAGCGAAGAGGTGGAAAAGCTGCTTTCCCCGAGACAACTCCAGGTGTGGAGTTATTTGCAGGAGGTTATTGAAGCTGGACCAGGTGAAATTTGCGACAAAACCAGGATAACCAAGCCCACCGTCATTCAGGCCCTTAATCGATTAATCAAACTGAAGAAGATTGAAAGAATAGGAATGGGAAGGGCAACGCGATACCGGAAGTTGTAATGGTACCTTCTTCACATCGGTTAGCCCGAGGCGCGTCAGCACGCTCATAGGCGCTTTTTTGCTCGACTGCGCTCGCAATTAAACCTTACTCGAACACGCCGTCAGCCGTGCACAAAACACAAATATTTCATAATTATACAGTCAGGAAAAAACACTTAAGATATTCCCCTTCCGTGAATGGTACGGACTGGGGATGGTCGATGCCGTGCGTAAATGTTTCGAGGATTTTGAACCCCCTTCTCACCTTTCCGCCCGCCTCCGACAGGAGAAAGCGGAACTCTTCCAGCGTTAGATGATTTGAGCAGGAACAGGTAACGAGCACCCCATCTTCCGTGAGTGCCTTCATGGCCATTCCATTGATAGTCTTATAACCCTCAATGCCTTCCTTCTTTTTTCTGCGGTCTTTGACAAATGCCGGTGGATCGAGGACAATGGCATCAAATTGTTCGCTGATGTTTCTCAAATAAGGCTTCACGTCGCCACAGATAAATTGGCATTTGTCTGTGGCAAAACTATTAAGTTTGATATTTTCCCGCGCAAGGGCAATGGCGGCCTCGGAGCTATCGATGCTTGTTACTTTCTTCGCCCCTCCCGCGAGGGCATACAGGGAGAACCCTCCCGTGTAGGAGAAACAGTTCAACACGGAAGCATTTTTTGCGTATTTCGTGAATGCTTTTCGCTTATCGCGCTGATCGAGAAAAAAGCCTGTCTTCTGACCGTGCTGCACATCAACGAGAAACTGAAGGCCATTCTCCCTGATGGTTATTAGCTCAGGAATAGAGCCGGACAGAAGACCCTGCGCGCTGCCCAGGTGATCGAATCTTCTCACGGCCATATCGGAGCGTTCATAGATACCCTTTGGGCGCATGATTTGTTCCAAAGCGGCAATGATCTTTTCCTTCCAGGACTCGATACCCGCTGTGTGAAACTGCACGACGAGATAATCGGCGTACTTATCGACAATGAGCCCCGGAAGAAGATCGTTTTCTCCATTTACAAGACGAAATGCATTTGTTTCAGGGCTTTCCACATATCTTTTTCTTGTGCTGTACGCGTTTTCTATGCGTTTGGTGAAGAAGGCTTCATCGACTGTTTCATCTTTGTCGTAGCCCCAGACACGGACCGCGATTTGGGAATAGGAATTGAAATAGCCGGCGGCGAGAAATTCACCCTTTTCGCTTCTCAGATGTACCGGCTCCCCCGATTGAATACCATCAGGGATATTGACAAGCGCTTGCGAAAATACCCAAGGATGAAAACCCGCTATGGGGCCGGTGCGTTTTTGCTTTACCGTAAGATTTATCATTTGTCGGCAAATATCATACCTGTTATCGCGTAAAATGGCATCAACAAATTTTTTCACTAAGGCAGTTGTGGAAAGGCACGTGACCTGATATCCTTATACTTAAGAAGATAAAGATATCCATGAGCAGGCTCAAAGAATTGAAAACACCGGTTTTCTGGGTTGAGGGGCACCCGGGGAGGCTTAACCGTGAGGGCTGGAAAATCGAGGTGACCGGCTCCTGTAAAAACCCGAAAATATTCTCCTGGCATGAACTGTCGGCTCTGCCGAAGAATATTGCCGATGCCCGCCTGACGAGTGTGACGCGGTTCTCGGTCCGGGGACAATGGGGAGGGGTCGCCCTCTCGCAGATCCTTGAGCTGGTGAAACCCGATATAGCTGCGCAATATGTCCGCTTCTGGTCGCTGAAAAAAATATACGATACATCCATCCCCATTGAAATGGCCCTCAGGGAAAGAACGCTCCTTGCCTATGAGTTCGACGGCGAGTTTCTTGAAGAGGATTACGGAGGACCCGTAAGGGCTTTTTGTCCCTACCTCTGGGGCTACAAGTCCGCGAAGAGTGTTGTGGGAATAGAATTGATGGACCATTATGTCAGCGGATTCTGGGAAAAGAGAGGATACACGGATGACGGTCTGATCACAGCGGGAAAGGTGCGGGACATGAACGAGGGAGGAAGGGTCCGGCCCATACCGGACGGAGAAGTGGTCAGTTTTCTTGATGAATAATAGCGGTTGACAAAGGACCTATCGGGGCTTATGTATAATTGCATGGATGTAAGCAAAGGTTTGGAGTTTTTTTAACGATTTCTTCGCAAGCAGTTTTCATAAAAGGAGTCTATGATGAGTAAAGCGCAGGCGGTAACAGACGGTGATTTTAAAAAAGAGGTGCTTGATTCGAGCGTGCCCGTTCTCGTTGATTTCTGGGCCACATGGTGCGGACCCTGTCAGGCAATGGGGCCCGTCGTGGATATTATTGCCGGAGAGAATGAAGGCAAAGTGAAGGTATTGAAAATCAATGTAGACGAAAACCCTGCAACTCCCGCGCAATATGGTGTAAGGGGCATTCCGACGCTCATCCTCTTTAACAAGGGCGAAGTAGTCGATAGAATTATCGGCGCCCAACCGAAAGGCTCGGTAGATAGTCTGCTGAAAAAAGTTGTTTCATAAAAAGGGATTTGTTATTTTGTTTCTTGTTTTGGTTGGACTGTAATGTGGGCTTTTTTGTCCTTGTCCGCCTGAACAACAACCCTATCTTCATTGACATAGTAGATAATAACATCTCCGGCAAGTTTGTCCTGACCCTGATAGACGATGACGTTCCCTTTCAGGGTGATTTCGCCTTTCGCGTTCTCAAATATGGCTTCCTGGCATGTTGCCGTACGATCCTGTTTTACAATCTTCACGTTTCCCTTTGCATGCACTTTTTCTATTTCGTTGTTGCCTTCGCTCGTGTAAGCTTCCATGGCATCGGCAAAGATAAACAAATCTTCCTGCTTGGCAACGACCTTCCCCTTAAAGACAACATACTTTTCTTTATCGAACCCTTCCATTGTATCCGATACGATATCGACAGGCTTCTTCTTGTCGAAGAATGATAACCCTTTATCCTTCTCTTTTTCTTTTCCCTTTTCTTCTTTTGCCACCTCATCCCCTTTTGCCTCCACGTGAGGAGTTAAGGGGATGTTTCTTTTCTTTGTTTCTTCGTAAAGGGGAAGCGGCCCCCCTGCTTTTGCCTGTTGCAGTGTCTTTCTTCCTCTTATGGAGGATCGCGTATAGAGGCTGTTCGGATATTGCGTGCGTAACATCTCCAGGTATTGATCGCTTTTTGCCTGTTCGCCCATTTCCCGCCAGGACAGCGCTAAGTAAAATAAGGCCTTATCAAGCCCTTTTGCATCGGGGTATTTTTTTATGAAATATTCCAGCCGCATGATCGCCCCATTATACTGGGAGGTCCTGTAGTAAAATTCGCCCACATACAATTCTCGGTCGGCAAGCCTCTGGAGCATATTTTTCAATTTTGGTTCCATTGCTTTTGCTTCGGCGCTTGCCGGATAGCGGTTTTTCAGGTATGTCAACCGCTCAATGCCTTTCAGCGTATATGCCTGATCCCTGTCGATAGAGAGTGATAATTTTTCATAACAATCTCCGAGTTTGGAAAGTGCGTATGGGATATTTTCGTCTTCAGGATAGGATTTAAAAAGATCTTCATACACACCGGCCGCAAGAACATAGTCTGTCTTTGCGAAGTATGTATCGCCAAGTTTCACTGCCGCAACGATCGCTAAGGGATCGAAGGGATAGTTTTCACGTAAGACAGAGAATTTCTCAATTGCCTTATCATATTTTTTTGTCTGCAGGAAATTGACGCCGTCGACGTAAAGGTTTCCGGGGCTATCCACTTTTTTTGGTCCCTTTGACGCACAAGAAAAAAGCAGAAGACAAACGGTCACGATGATAACCAGTTTTTGCATTGGGCATAAGTATAACAGAAGGAAAAAAAATATGCTATTCTTTAAATTGTGAACGTGGAAAAAACCATCAGAGAAGGGCTCACACACTTCCGTATTGACTATGATGAAACACACCTTAAAAGCCTTCTTTTCTATATGGACGAACTGACGAAATGGAATAAAAGGGTAAACCTTATAGGGATACAGGACATGGAACGTGCCGTACGTGAACTTCTCTACGACGCATTTTTCCTGAGAGGATATGTGAACCAAGATCATTCAATACTTGATCTTGGTTCCGGTGCAGGGATACTCGCCATTCCTCTCTCAATATTGCTGGAGCATGTGGATGTCTTTTCCGTGGATAAGAGTTTGAGGAAGATCCAATTTCAGCGGCATATCAAGAGGATGTTACACCTTAACCGATTCACCCCGATGCATGGCAGGGCGGAAGAGATGGCGCCAACAGGTGTCGACAGCCTTGTCGTAAAAGCCTTTGGCAGTATCGAGGAAATACTTGAAAAAGGGGGAGGACATATCAAATTCAACGGGCGCGCGCTGATCGTGAAAGGGAAAAAAGAAGAGCATATACACTTCGAAGGATTTCTCCTCGAGGACACAGTGCCATACGAAATCCCTGTAATTTCAAGATCATATAAGCTTTTGATATATAAAAAAGTTTCATAGTAATTTTATTTGTGGTATTGTAATAAATCCGTCATGGTAATATCCATTGCAAACCAAAAAGGTGGGGTTGGAAAGACTACAACAGCGGTGAATCTCTCTGCATCGATTGCGGTGTCGGAGAAAAAAACCCTTGTCATAGACATGGATTCCCAGTGCAATACCACATCGGGGTTCGGCATATCCTACAACGGTGCTTATGACCATATCTACCATGTAATGATAGGGGAAAAGGACATCCGGGACGTCATTAAAAAGACTGAAATCCCATTTCTCGACATAATCCCAGCCCACCCTGACCTCATAGGGGCAGAAGTGGAACTCCTCGATATGCAGGAGAGGGAGTTTAGATTGAAAAATGCCCTTGAAGGATTGAAAGACACCTACCAGTACATATTCATTGATTGTCCTCCCTCGCTCGGTCTTTTAACGATCAACTCTCTTGCGGCGTCAGATTATGTGATTATACCCCTGCAGTGTGAGTATTTTGCCCTTGAGGGGCTTGCGATGCTTTTAAGGACCATATCGATCTTCCAGAGGAAATTAAACCCGAAGCTCGAAGTGTTGGGCATTCTCCTCACCATGTTTGATCGGAGAAACAACCTTTCCTTCAGGGTCTGGGAAGAGGTGAACAAATGTTTTAGCGACACCGTTTTTAAGACGGTGATCCCGAGAAATGTGAAACTGAGCGAATCACCGAGTCATGGAAAACCGGCCCTGCTTTATGATATAAGTTCAACGGGCGCCGAGAGCTATCTCCGGCTTGCCTCAGAAATCATTGAGAAAAGGAATGAGCATTGAAAAACGATCCCCTGGGAAGAGGCTTGTCGGCAATACTGAAGGATGAGGAGAGAGCTTCAAGCAAGCTCATTCCAATAGACCGGATAGTCCCCACTAAAACCCAGCCGAGGTTGAAGATAGATGAAAAATCTATAGCGGAGCTTGCCTCATCGATAAAGGAAAAGGGGCTCCTCCAGCCGATCATTGTCAGACGGAAAAACAAGGAGTATGAAATTATTGCCGGGGAGAGACGATTCAGGGCTGCTGTCATGGCAGGGTTAAAAGAAGTACCTGCCCTTATCAGGGATGTCGATGAAAGAGAGGCCCTTGAAATTGCACTCATCGAAAATCTCCAGAGGGAGGACTTAAATCCTCTCGAAGTGGCCGTTGTCTACGAAAGGTTCATCGAAGAGTTCAGTTATACCCATGAGGAATTGGCACATAAAATGGGCGTAGACAGAAGCTCCGTGTCCAATTTTGTCCGGCTTCTCAAGCTCCCCCAGTGGACAAAAGAGCTGATTACAGACGGAAAATTGACGCAGGGACACGCGCGAGCCCTGCTGACGTTAAAGAGCGAAAAAGAACAGAAGAGGTTTGTTGACCGGGTTTTAAAAGAAGGGACCTCTGTAAGGGAACTGGAGAGACAAACACGAAAGAAAAGCGTACAAAGAAACCCCGCTTTTTCCTCTATCGAAGAAAGCCTGCAGAAAGCCCTGCAGACCAGAGTGAATATTACTTTCAAGAGAAATAAAGGCAAGATTATCATAGAGTTCTATTCGAAAGAAGATCTCGAAAGAATCGCGGAACACATAACGGAATTCTGATTGTAAAAAAAAAATTGAAAATTCAGGTCGTTTATGGTACATACCTACTGTAGCGATATGTGAAATAATTCTTTAACTTTTCACGAGGAAGTCTGATGATTAATTTTGATATTACTATCCTTTATCAGTTTGCTAATTTCTTAATTCTCTTAATACTTCTCAATTTTTTACTCTTTAAGCCGGTCCTCGGGGCCCTTAAGAAAAGAGAAGGCGCCATTCATTCCCTTGTGGAACGGGTTGAAAAAGCGAAAAAAGGCGCGAAAGATTTTGAGAGACAGTATGACGAAGTGACCCATGAAAAAAAGAAACCCATCCTTGAAAGTAAAGACGCCGCTATTTCCGAGGCAAACACCGGCGCTATGAAAATCATCGAAAAGGCACGCCTGGAACTCACCGATGAATTGTCAAAAATAAAAAGCGAGATTGAAAGAGAAGGCAAGAAGGTATACGAAACACTGAGGGCCGATGTGGACAGGCTTTCCGGTGATGTCGCGGAGAAAATACTGAGAAGGAGCTTGTAATGACAGTCGGCGGAGAGTCATTATGGTCAATAGCGCTTAAATTTCTGAACTTTGGTGTCCTCCTCGCGATCCTCATAAAATTCGCAGGCAAGCCCCTGAAAACGTATCTTGTGAACCGTCACAACGCCATAAAAGAAAAGATTGAAGAGACAAACAGGATGCTTGATGAGGCGGAAAAACTGAAGCGGACATACGAAGAAAAACTTGCCAGGCTCGATGAAGAAATAGCGACCTTCAAGAAGACCGTCATGGGTGAAGTGGAAAATGAGAAAGCAAAGATTATCGCCGAGGCAACGCAGTTCGCCTCCAAAATGAAAGAGCAGGCACAGCTCACCTATGAACAGGAACTCAAAGAAGTAAAAAATAAAATCAAAGAAGATATAGCACAGCTTACCATTGAAGGCGCGGGAAAGCTCATCGCGGAAAAAATGAGTAAGTCGGACCACGAAAAAATGATAGAAGATTTCATTGTAAAACTGAGGAGTTTGAATTGATAAGCCAGTCCATTGCACGGAAATACGCAAAAGGGTTATTCAACGTTGGCGAAAAGAACGGGAAGTACAGGGAGTATTTTACAGAGTTCAATGAAGTGCTGAAAATTTTCGATAAGGAAGATCGTCTCAAAAAAGCACTCATGTTTCCCCTCGTTGAAGTAGAGAAGAGGAAAGAACTCTTAGGTGATGTCACAAGGATGCTACAGATATCGTCACCACTTGCCGCTTTGTTTACCATGCTTCTCGAAAACAACAGAATGACATATCTTCCCCTCATCAAAGACGTGTATGGTGAACTCGTCGATGAAAAGGAAGGCAGGGTCAAGGGCGCTATCTGGTCGGCCTATCCTCTCGAAGAGGCAACAAAGAACCGCATTGAAAAAGAATTAAGCGCTAAATTACACAAAGAGGTGCTCCTCACCTCCCATGAGGACAGAGGACTCATCGGTGGCATCAAGGTAATGATCAGAGGGACTATCATTGACGGCAGCGTTAAACAGCAGCTCGCAACGTTGAAAGAAAATATACTGAAGGAGTAATGTCTATGGAGATCAAGGCCGACGAAATAAGCAGGCTAATAGAGCAGAAGATATCAGGTTTTGAAAAGGAGATAAATCTCCGGGAAACCGGCATTGTCATTTCCATTGGTGACGGTATCGCGAGGATCTATGGACTTGAAAATGCCATGTCAGGGGAACTCCTTGATTTTTCACAGAATATTACCGGCATGGCCTTAAACCTTGAGGAAGATAATATCGGCGCCGTTATTTTTGGAGAAGACTACAAGATCAAAGAAGGCGACCTGGTAAAAAGGACAGGCAGGATTGCCCAGGTGCCCGTTGGCGAAGCCCTTGTCGGCAGGGTTGTTGATGGCCTCGGCGCCCCCATAGACGGCAAGGGACCTATTGAGGCCAAGGAATTCAGGAACATCGAGCAGATGGCCCCGGGTGTTGTTGTCCGTCAACCTGTTCGAGAACCACTTCAAACAGGTATAAAAGCTATTGACTCCATGATCCCCATCGGAAGAGGACAGAGGGAACTTATCATCGGTGACCGAGGAACAGGAAAAACAGTCATCGCCATCGATACGATCATTAACCAGAAAGGGAACGATGTATTTTGTATATATGTGGCCATCGGTCAGAAAAGATCATCTGTCGCAAGGACCGTTGACCTGCTCACCGCCTATGGCGCCATGGAATATACGACAGTTGTGGCCGCCACGGCAAGTGACCCGGCTCCGCTCCAGTACCTGGCTCCGTTTGCCGGTTGCTCCATGGGTGAGTATTTCCGGGACAGTGGCCGTCACGCCCTCATCGTCTACGATGATCTTTCAAAACATGCCGTCGCGTATCGCCAGCTGTCTCTGCTTCTGAGAAGACCGCCGGCACGTGAAGCATATCCCGGCGATATTTTCTACCTCCATTCACGACTTCTCGAAAGGGCGGGAAAATGGGATGATGCCCATGGAGCCGGTACACTGACAGCTCTTCCAATCATTGAGACCCAGGCAGGCGACGTGTCGGCATATATCCCGACAAACGTTATTTCCATTACCGACGGCCAGATATATCTCGAACCGGAACTCTTTTACTCAGGCGTCAGACCAGCCATCAACGTCGGCCTCTCGGTATCGAGGGTTGGCGGCAATGCCCAGACCAAAGCTATGAAACAAGTTGCAGGTCGTCTGAGGATGGAGCTTGCGCAGTACAGAGAAATGGCTGCTTTCGCGAAATTCGGAAGTGACCTTGACAAGGCAACCCAGTCTCTCCTCGCCCGTGGCTCCCGTCTGACCGAACTTTTGAAACAAGGCCAGTATGTACCGATCCCCGTAGAGAAACAGGTGGTACTTCTTTATGCCGGTGCGAACGGATATATTGACGCATACCCAGAAAGCACCCTCAAAAAGTATGAACAAGAAATGACCAAGTTTATTGAGGATAAATACGCAAATCTCCTTGCTGAGATTAAAGAGAAGAAAACAATCGAGTCTGCAACTGATGAAAAGCTCCGTAAGGCGTTGGATGAATTCAAGGGAATATTTACCTATTAAGGGCTTGAGATGGCGACACTAAGAGACATTAAAAGAAAAATCGGCAGCATTAACAGCACCCAGACCATTACGAGGACCATGAAAATGGTTTCCGCGGCGAAACTGAGAAGGGCGCAGGAAGAACTGGAAAAGATAAAAGACTACGCGGTGAGAATAGAAGAACTGACAGGCCGTGTTCTAAAAAACATGCCCGAGGACGCCCACCCTCTTCTTGTGCCAAGGGACGAGATTAAAAAGGTGCTCATTGTTTCTATCGGGTCCGACCGAGGGTTGTGCGGAGGTTTTAACAGCAACATCGGTCTTGCCGCACAGAACTTTGTTCTGCAAAACAGTCATAATTACGAGCGCATTGGGGTCTATGTATTCGGACGAAAAATAAAGGACTATCTCACGAGAAGAAAAGTTGACGTTATCAAAGATTTTATTGATGTTAAAAAAGTCAATCAGGCATTTGTCGATATGATGGCCAACGAGCTCATAGAACTTTATCTCAACGGCGAATACGACAAGATTTACATCTCCTACACACACTTTAAATCAGCCGTTAAGCAGGAGATCATCTTTGAAGATTTTCTTCCTATCAAGACCCCGGAGGATGTCGAATATATCGATTATCTCTGCGAGCCTGACCGGATAAAGATTGTTGAATCATTAATCCCTCGTTATATCAGCACGAAAATATACTACGCATTGATAGAATCACAGACATGCGAACATGCGGCCAGGATGAGCTCCATGGAAAATGCCACAAGCAACTGCGGTGAGATGGTAAAATATCTTACCCTTGTTTATAACAAGAGAAGACAGGAAAGCATAACTAATGAAATGATGGATATTGTTGGTGGTGCTGAAGCGTTAAGAGGAACGTAAAAGGAGGAAGATAGATGAGCGTGGAGGTAAAAGGTAAGATAGTCCAGGTTATTGGTACGGTTATAGATTTCAGGTTCCCGCCTGATCAGCTTCCACCAATTT
>Ga0182017_10001868_pt1 | contig 16148 bp, 10 predicted proteins | sample 712E3DmetaG_FD_120492 | JGI IMG/M metagenome (GOLD analysis project Ga0182017, IMG submission 120492) | Permafrost microbial communities from Stordalen Mire, Sweden - 712E3D metaG | ecosystem: Environmental > Terrestrial > Soil > Wetlands > Permafrost | place: Sweden: Stordalen | collected... | reverse complement strand
GAGCAACACGGGCGGTGCGGGCGGGGCCGGCGGCGCGAAAGGCACAAGCGGCGCCGGTGGCACGGGCGGCGCAGGCGGCACCAGTGACACGGGCGGCACGAGCAACACGGGCGGTGCGGGCGGAGCCGGTGGCGCCTCTGATCCGAGCCTGGTCGGCTGGTGGAAGTTGGACGACGGCCTGGGGACAATTGCCAGCGACTCGTCGAGCACGGGTGCAACGGGAACGCTGGTGGGCACGCCAACCTGGACTACGAACGGGCCGACTCAGCCCGGACCGCATCCGCCCTACCCAAAGGCGCTCCATTTTGACGGAGTCAACGATCGGGTGGTTTTGGGGAATCCGACTGCCCTCAATTTCAGCGGGCAGATCACCATCGCGGCATGGACCAAGTTGGATACGCTCGACCGCGCCCTCCACAACATCGTTGACCACGGCTACACGCGCTCGCCCAATGCCGACGTATCCCTCAACTTTCAGGCTGGGGCGTACTGGATCGGTACGTGGACTGGCGGATCGGGACCGACCTATGGGGCCAGTATTGCCGTGCCGAACGGTGATGTCGGGGTTTGGAATCACCTTGCCGGGACGTACGACGGAACCAACTGGCGCCTCTACCGCAATGGTGTCTTGGTCGCATCGGTTCCAGCCACGGTCGGGGCCGTCACAGTCTCGGCGGATTGGGTGATCGGCGGGTCGGCTGTGCCTGGCGACTTGCGCTCGTTTCCGGGCACCATTGAGGACGTGCGCGTTTACAAGCGCGCACTCTCCACCACGGAAATCGCATCATTGGCTAGCGGACAGTAGGGGGACGGGCACCCTAGTGGCGTCGGCTACTCGCAGCGCCTCCTCGGCGTGCTCAACGCCGATTGGCATCACGGGGACGGGCACGGTCTTGCGGGCCAGCAGCGAGTCGAACGCTGCTCGCCTAGAATGCTGCTGCGGTAGCTCGCAAGCGGATCAGGGCTGAGCGCGCGGTCGTGTAGGCTCCGGTCACCTCACGCTTGTAGGTCTGTAGCCGCCCGAGCAGGGCCTTGTCGGCGAGCGCCCCCGCAGGGGCAATGCGACCTGTCCCGAACGGTTGCCAGCGCGCGGGCTCCTCCAGCGCTCTCCGGCCGGCAACACTGGATCGAATCCCTGGGCTTGTAGGTCGTGGAACAGGACCTCGTGGCCGGCCGCGCGGGCCGGGATCGCGCCCCGCGTTTCACGGCGATTTCTGAGCCGAAAGTCTTTCCGGTGCTACTACCATGGGTGGTAGGTCTTTCATGATGCGAAGTGCATGCTTGCTCACACCGATCAAAGAGATGAACAGAAGATTCTCGCGACGTCTCACCATTCTGAGATGGACTTCTCTGCGAAGCGTGGTGCAAAAGGGACGAGAGCCGCAATGGAGCTAGATGCCTCACGCAGCATGCGCGGGCAGGCACCTTTGGTCGCTTGTGTCCTGCTCGCCCTGGTTTCTAGCTGCGCTTCGGAGCCAGAGACCAGAGAGATGGGTCTATCGAACACGTCGCGCGCCCAGCATGTGACTTTGGCCCACGCGGCGGTGACTGGCGACGACAAGGCGATGGACCTGCAGATGTCCATCGGCGTGCTCGACCAGCGCGCGGTGGAGAGGGCGATGGCGCCCCATGTACCCGCTTTGGTTGAGTGCTTTGATCGCGCCCGAGACGCACGCAGGTATCTGTCGGGCCAGATTGTTCTACGGTTCGTGGTCGAGGCCAGCGGATCGGTTTCCAACATTCAGGTCGTGAAGAACGAGTTGGGCAACCACCGGGTCGAGCACTGCCTGACCAGCACCGGCAGGCGCATCGCGTTTCCCCCACCCGAAGGCAAACAAAAAACTGATTTCGAGTATTCCATGCGTTTCTGAGATAGTCCGCCGACGGTGCATCGTCCGGCAGAACCGGGGCGTGGCGTACAGAGATCCGACAGGCGCACCCGGCCGATCCAGTTGCCGATCGGTCAAGGGTGCGAAATCATGGTCGTGTCTACTGCCCTGTACTGGGCCATGCGCAAGGCACGCGGCTTGCTTCCCTTCCCGGTCGTGTGGAGAAGAACTGCATGCCGTTGGCCTGGCCCGCTCCTGCTTGCGCTCAGCCTCGTTTGCGGGCTGCCAGCCGCGGCAAGCCCGGCGGCGCGGCGGGTCGCTGTCCTGGAATTCCAGGGCCGCGCGATAGATGACGAGGCACGGATGACACTTTCTGATTCGGTTCGCAGCGGCGTGCTTGACGCGTCCAGGGGGCGCGACCTACTGGTCATGACTCGCGAAAACATGGCCGCGCTGCTTAAGGAGATGGGCAAGCCCGATTGCAGCGAGGGAGACTGCGAGGTAGAGACCGCCCGCAACATCGGCGCCGATTATGTGCTGTCCGGCGAGATCGCCCGCATCGAAGGGACGTATGTCGTGGTCCTGAAGCTGCACGCGTGCGATGACGGCCGACTGCTGAGCACGGCCACGGCGCGCGGGCAGACCCAGCTCGACCTCATCGATCCGCTGCGCGAGCGTGGGATGGACCTGGTCAAGGCGAACGTCGGCGTCACACCCATATCGCCGCGAGAGATACCGCGGCCCCCAGCGCTTGCCGCCGCGGTGCCGGCCGCCAGCCCGAACGGCGACCAGCTCTGGCCGTCGAGCAGCGGCGAGCTGCGGAGCCCGTACGAGCTGCAGCAGCAGTCGTCGACGGTGCGCGTTGTGCGCATAGGCGAGCTGGCGGCAGTCTCGCCGACGATGCCACAGAGTGGCTACCCCGTCGGGATGCCGACCGACAGGGATCTGCCGTATCTCCCGACCGATGTATCGCGCGACATGACGATCCTCGTGCAGTCGGCGAACGCCACGCCCCTGACGGTGTACGACAGCAGGGGCGAACGGCGGAGAACAGCCGCCGCGACAGTCGAGGAGCCCGTAGCGTCGCGCAGGGTATATCGATCGATGCCAGAGCCCGTCGGACGCGTCCCCATGGCTGCTGCGCCAGCGCGGGCACAGCTGCGTGCCCGTGCTTGGGCCACGGTTCCACCCATCGGGCGAGCCGTGCCGGCTCAGCGGCTGGCCGAGCCAAGAACGGCGTCCAGACCTCCGGTCGCGGCCGTTCGTGCCGCTGCAGCGCCGTTGCGGGCGGGGAGTCACGGCCGGCGGTAGCATCTGTCGCGGTAGAGCTGGGCGACGACCGAGACCTGATGCTGGGCGCTCTCGGCAGAGCGCGACGGGGCGATAGAGTCTATCTCGTCGATTGCGGCTCGGGCTCTCCAGGGCGAGGATCAGTCAACTGCTGGACCTGACGTTATTGGCGCCGGATAGCCAGGAGCAGATCCTCTTCGCCGAGTCGGTGGATGCGGTCGAGCCGATGAGCGAAAGTGCCCTGCAGGAAGTGGTGCGTCTGGAAGACTGGGCGAAGCAACGCGCGGCGCCCTCACTGTGTAGGGGATAGTTGTTGCCGACGGCGGCCGCGCGCGTGCTCGGGCGCCTGCGTGACCTTCGCGAAACGCTTCTCCTGCGAGATCGCTTCCAACCGGTCCCGGGCCACGGCCCGGACACCAAGGAATAGTCTGCCTGGGAAACCACCGGCAAGAGAATACGCGACTCGGGTAGCGCCCCCGCGAAGTCCCGAGGATCGGCAGCCGGGTTTGCGCTGTCTACTGCCTACGGAATGAATATCGGGATCGGAACTTGGCAGGTTCCGGCCACCGTCAACCACTTGATGGTGTTCGTCCAAAATAGCGGAACTTGATAGTCTGGGTGGTTGACCCACTCGCTGTTGTAGGTGATCCACTCATCGCCCCAAACGTCCACGTGGCCTTTGCCAATTTGGATGGCCTCGCCGACCCGGTATCCGCCTCCGGTTGCATAGACGGTGAAGTTGGACTGCGGGTCTGGGCTTGCCGGGCCGCTCACTTCATATCCGTTGTCTACACCCACCGCGGTGACGCCAGTAGTGATGGGGTGGGCTACGAATTCCGTGATAGGGACCGTAGTTGCACTCGCACCCTTTTTCAGAATCTGCACCTCGCCGTAGCTTAGCCCGAAGGGAGCAAGGAGAATGTTCACGTTGGCATTGTCGTTCGGGGGACTGGAGTATCCCGTCATGGTTATGAGACCGCCGCCCTTGTTGACCCAGTCGGAAAGAACCTGCGCCTCGGCGGCCGTATAGGCTCGCCCTTTTCCGTACAGATAGATGTCCTCAATGACAATAATGTTGAAGGGGGTGATGAGATCAGCAGTCAGCACCTGGCTGCCCAGCGAGACCACCGCTCCGCTGCTGGCTCGGCCCGCGATCCAAGTACCAAACACGTCGAGCGTGCCATGCGTCCCAGGATTGCCCACGGTCGCAATCTTGATGCAGTCACAGATGCCATCATTGTTGACGTCGAGATCGTCCACGATCCCATTGCAATCGTTGTCCAGGCCGTCGCAGATCTCGGGCGACGGCGTGCATTGGCAGACGCTGCTACTCTGGCCGTTCATCGTTCCACAGTTCCAACCCGCGAGGCAATCCGATGTGCTGCCACAGGTAGTGGTGCACACATTCGTCCCGCTGCTGAGCGGAATGCAGATTCCACTTGGGCAACTCGCGTTGTCGGCACACCCATTCGCGCCCGCAGCGCCGCCACCCCCACTCGAACCACTAGCGCCACCAAGGCCAGTCAGAATAACAGGCGATGCCGACGAACTGCCGCCCGCGGCAAGTCCTCCTCCTCCGCCTCCGACCGACCCGGCACTGCCTCCGGCCGACCCAATACTGCCTTCGACAAGGTCATTTCGACACGCGCCAGCCAAGATGGCTGAGCCCAAAATGAGTCTCGAAATCCGCCTGGACAACCAGGTCGGCCGATTGGAGATCATGCCCGATCCTTTCCTGTCGATTTGCCACGCGGTTCGACTCCGCCATAACCAGGTCGATCCTCTATTGTCAGGTGTTTGACAATAGGGTAAGTCGAACCGATTCTGATTCGCTGTCGCATCGCTGGCAAGAGCTTTGGCAGGGCAACTGACAAGCGACTAGCGCATGGAGATGTACGCCGCATAATTCTTTGACGGGAAGGCTGACTCCATGACCCCAACTGGAAGAAGTCTATGTCGCGTTCGCGCCAGTCTTCGTTCTTGCTTGCTCGGCCTGGCACACCCGTGGTGTGCAGAAATTCATCGCCACCCTCATGCGACAGCACGGTCGTGGTGGGTCAGGAATCCCCCGAGGCGGGAGTGGCAGGCAACCGATGCCCCCGTAGTGTGCGACAAGTCGTCGCAGGGACTCTGGCATGATTCGCGAAGATGCGCAGCTTGAATCGGCATGCCTGAATGGGCAGGCTTCACGGCAGAGTTTTTCGGCTCCAAGTCCTAGCCGTGTTGCTAGACTCTAACCAAGCCTAGCCGGCTGTCTGGCCCCCGATGAGGTGCGTCCCCATGCCGAGTATCACAGTTTCAAGTCGCATTCGTTGCACGACGAAGTGGGTCTTCCTCTTCCTAGGAGCGATGGCGGTGCTGACCGCACCGGCCTGTTCACCTGCCAGCGTTAGCGGCGCCGTCCCTCCGGGAGGGGGCGGAAATGGAGCCGGAGGGGGAGGCGGCGGTTCAAACGGCGCGGGCGGTTCCGGACCAAGCATCATCAACACCCAGCCACCCGGGCCCCGCGACGCGGGGCCGCCGGTGACTGGCAAGTTGTGCGGCAACGGGGCGATCGACACCAGCCAGGGCGAGAACTGCGACGACGGAAACACCGCGAGCGGCGACGGCTGCAATAGTATATGCCAGACCGAGGCGAACTGGAACTGTCCCACCCCCGGACAGAAGTGCGAGAACCTTGCCAAGTGCGGGAACAGCATCCTGACCTCCGACGAAACCTGTGACGACGGCAACACCGTCAGCGGCGACGGATGCTCGGCCGACTGCAAGACCGTCGAGCCTGGTTGGCAGTGTCGGGTCCCTGGCAAGCCTTGCAGTCCGGCCTGTGGTGACGGCGCGGTCACCGCGGGCGAGATATGCGACGATGGCAACACGGTCAGCGGCGACGGATGCTCAGCCACCTGCAAACTAGAAATCGGCTACAAGTGCACCGGCAGCTCGGGTCAAAAAAGCGTCTGTACCCCGACCGTCTGCGGCGATGGAAAAGTCGAAGGGGCCGAGGGCTGCGACGACGGCAACACCATGCCGTTCGATGGCTGTTCCGAGGATTGCCAGATCGAGCCGAACTGCAGCAATCCCCCGTGCACCTCGAAATGCGGCGACGGCATAGTGCTCAACGAGGCCTGTGACGACGGCAATCAGGCTAATGGCGATGGTTGCTCCAAGACCTGCCAGGTCGAGCCCGGCTGGACCTGCACCCAGCCGACCCTGGGCGACACGATGATGGTTCCGGTCATCTACCGGGACTTCAAGTACCGCAACCCGAGTGACTTCCAGGCAGGAGTGATTGGCCAGAGCGTCGCCACCCTTGGCGAAGTCAACTCTGACCTCGACCAGGACGGAAAGCCGGTCTTTTCGGGTCTGGCGACTGCTCACATCGCGAGCACGACCACCTTTGCCGAGTGGTATCGCACGACTGCAGGCGTGAACCATGCCACCGCCTCGAAGCTGGCCCTGTGGAAGAATGCCGATGGGAACTACGTTAACCGCTACGGACCGAACGGGGAGCAATGGAACGTCACCGAACCGGCCAACTGGTGCGGCAGCGTGGGGCAAGAACTCCTGGACGCGAATGGCAAGGCCATTCCTTGCACCTTCCAGTATCAGCAATCAGCGACCAATCCGACCGGGGGGCAGACCGATTGCCAGAAGGAGGAGGCGAAGGGCTACACGCAAGTCCCCGGCAGCTGCAAGAACAACGGCAGCGGCACCTACGTCGCGGAATACATTGTGGCCAAGGTCGACGGCAACCCGCTTTTCTTCCCCATCGACAACGATCCGTTCTCCGCGTCCGAATTGGAGGCTGCTCAGATTCCGTCGGTCCCCCTCGGCCTCTACGACAACAGCGGCACCTGGCCCTGGGACGTCGATGCCAACGGCAAGAATGTTATGCACAACTTCAGTTTCACGGGCGAATTCCGCTACTGGTTCAAGTACGATTCCACCAAGAGCTACACCCTGGATTTCGTGGGCGACGACGATGTCTGGGTTTTCATCAACAACAAGTTGGCCGTCGACCTGGGCGGCATTCACACCCCGGTGGAAGGCTCTGTCACGCTGAACGCCGCCACCGCCAGCAAGCTCGGAATGCAGTCGGGCAACGTATACCAGATCGCGGTTTTCCAAACCGAGCGCCAGACCACTTGCTCGTCCTACAAGCTGACGCTCAGTGGATTCAATGCGGCTCATAGTGATTGCACGCCGAAGTGCGGGGACGGCGTGACTGTGGCCGACGAGGAATGCGACTGCGGCACGGGAACCGGGCCGTTTCCCGCGGGCTGCTCGGGCCCCAACGATGACAATACCTACGGCGGCTGCACGACCAAGTGCAAGTGGGGCGGATTCTGCGGCGACAACGTCGTGAACGGATTGGAGGAGTGCGACAACGGCCCGAAGAACGGCACTCAGTATGGCGGCAGCGGATGCACCCTGGGGTGCACCAAGGCCCATACTTGCGGCGACGGCGTGGTGGACACCGCCCAGGGCGAGGAGTGTGACCTGGGCACTGCGAATGGTGGCGAGCTGTGCACGGACAAGTGCAAGCTGGTGATTCAGCAACAGTAGGCGAGGAGAGCACGCACAGCCCCGATCAGCCTCGCTGGCACCCACACTGCGGTCGCTGCGAAAGCCACCGCGGTGGGCGCCAGGAGGCCCACCTTTGCACCCGAAGTGCAGTACCCCACAGACTCCTGCCCTGATGCCATTTCCGTCAGCGACTTCAATGGCGATGGAGCGCCCGACCTCGCAGTGCCGCTCTATGTCCCGACGAACGGCCCCCTGTGCCTGGTGGGCGCGGTTCTTCTCGGCCACCAGTATCTCCCACCAGCTGGCGCCGTCGCGTCAGCACGGGACCTACGGGAAACGCACGTCATTGGAGCTAACGCTGCAGGTGCCGATTGTGGCTCCGATGAAGAAGGTCTCACCCATGCCACGTCCGTATGTCGTGGTGTAGGTGGTGGCGGTCGTCGTGGCTATCGTCCCGAGCGTTGACGTGGAAGTGAAGTACAACACGTCGTACCTTGGTGCGCTCACATCGGTCCAGCCGAGCAATGCGACGCCGCTAGAAGTCCCGATGCTGGTTGCGGTTGCGGTGAGACCAATGGTTGGGCATGCCGCTGCCGACCCGTCTTTCGCAGCTCCGCCGTCGGTTCCCGTCGCCCCGACCGCAGCATCGGCACCGGCGCACTCGCTCTGCAGGACGCACCCTTCCCAGCAGATGCTGCCTGACGGGACATAGGGCGCTTCACATGAGGGCGCCGCCATATTGCAAAAGACATTGCCACTGCAATTGGCGTGACCGCCATCGCCGCAGCCGATGAAGTGCGTGCAGCAGCCAGCAAAGGCACAATCGCAAATGCCAGAATCCATGAAGACCGAGTGGCAATCGCTGCGGCTGTCACATTCCGCCTGGGTCGTCACCTGGCCGCAGCTTCCCGAAGAAGCGTCGCTCGTTCCAGCGTCCGGTAGGGGACAGGCGAAACCAGGACACCCTCCGGTCGAACAGCCACCCGTTCCATGCGTGCACCCTGGGCACCAGATCTGTCCCGCTGGGCACGGTCCCGCATCCGCTCCGGCATCCGGGCCACCAGCCATGACGAAGGTCATGCACTGACCGCTCACGCACTCCAGTCCGACGATGCCCCCCTGAACCGTATTCTTGCCATCCTCGGCCTGCTCCGGCTGGTTGGTGTAGGCGGGGCAGGCAGTGTTTTCGCAGGACGGCGTGGGAAAAGTGCACGAGGACGACTTGGCCAGGCCCACCTCCATGAGAGGGCCACAACAGGTTGGCTCGACTACCTGCCTGCAATCGCTCGCCAGGGTGCAGGTCTTGGCCGTGGTCGCGATGGCGCCGCTGGAATCGTAGCAGGAGATGCCGGTGCTACTCGACGAAGCACCTCCGACCCCGGCTGTTCCGCCGTTTCCACCCTGGTCCGCGCTGCCACCACTGACGGTACTGCCATCTTGCGCTGTGGTTCCACCAATAGCCGTGGTCCCGCCGGAGCTATGGAGACCGGTCTTGGCGTTCGAGGTACAGCCGCTGCCCAGCATTGCTGGGCAGAGTCCAAAGACTGCGATTGTGCACGGCCTGAGATAATTGAGTTGGTCGGTATTCATGATGCTTCTCGTGGTATGTGGCCGTCTACCGGTGTCGAAGGCGAAAGTGAGTGGATTCCCGCGGGCTTCTATGTTGGAGGAGGAGGTAGTACCACGCATGACCAGTAGCCATTCTGTCCGTCGAAGGCACAGCTCTTGAGAGGCATGCAATCGCTGTCGTCCATGCAGGTGTCGCTTGAGGTGTGGCAGTGATAGGGCGCATCGACCCATGAGGGGCTTGGCGAGCAGAAGCCGGCCAGACTACAATCCGAGTCGACGCGGCAATCGCTCCCGCTCCAACAGCGGTTCGGCGCCGAGCTGGAAGCCGAGTCACGGCATTCGCAGGGAATATTCGCCGGACAGTCCGCGTCGCTGAAGCACTCGTCGTAGGAACACAGCGCGAGTCCACCCGGATTGCTAGTCAGACAGCGACCGTTGGTGCCAGCCGTGCAATTCGAGTCCTGGACGCAGGAGTAAGCCGGACAGGTCACAGAATTGCAGCCAAATGTGAACGGACCGGGACCGGGGGCGCGTTGTGCTGGACAGGTGGCGCCGACGGAACGATGGAGCAGCGGCGTGCGCGTGCCCGCACCCTGAGCATCCTTCGCCACGCCGGCGTCAGGGAGCGGGGCGCAGATGGGACAACCGCAGGGCTCGGGATTCGGCAGGTATCCATAGGTGCAGGCTATCATTGGGCACATCACGTTACAGATCACCGGCGTGTCTGGCTTCCCAGCGTCGCTGGTTCCACCGTCCACCGGCATGCATCCGGTGCAGCCGCAGGGCGGAGAGACCAGCTGGGACCCAGCGGGACAGGTCTTGGGGGGTGGAGCGCAGGGGGGCATGGGGCCGGAACAGACAAGGCTGTCCTGGCTGGTGTCCTTCGCGATCCCAGCGTCCACCGGAGCGCAGATGGGACAGCCGCAGGGGTCGGTGCTTGGTGCGTACCCGCTCGAACATCAACTACGGGGAGACGGACACAAGTGGCGGGTGAAAACACGGCCATGGAGTCCGTCAACCATCAGAATTCTGAGACTGGCACCAGCGACTACATCGTGCACGGCACATTGACCGCGACCATGATTGAGGACCAGAGCGCTGTGGATGCGGGGGTCGTGAGCGCTAGCCTGAGCCTTAGTTTCTAGCCCGAGGGGATCGCTCGTCGGCACGTGGTAGGCTCTGTCGGTGAAGACGCTTTCGCTTCGGCTTCTCGAACATGCCAATGCGCTCGCCCAGGAGATCGACGCGAAGGCGGTTGTGATCTATGCCGACGCGCTGGAGGGGGAAAGCGACCTGCGGGAAGCGCTCTCGACCGTCAAATTCCCAACCATCCTGTTTTCGCGCGTCCGTGAGGCACCAGCGCCATCCCAAACTGGTGGGCCGACATGGATTCGGGTCGAAGGCGTCCATACTACGCGTACGGGACAGGCACGTCTTGCCTTGCTCATTTGTGCCGCACGGGGAGTGCTTCGTCGCGGTGACCGCGTTGTGTGCCTAACTGGACCCGATGGATCGAACCGAATCGACACCGCTATGGTGCTCGATCTCGGTACTGAGTCTGAACTTTTTCCCTCCTTGGGCGACCTAGATCTCGGCGGCGACTTTTCCGCGGAGGTTTTCGAGCGCGTCTTGTGGATAGCTTCCCGCATCGCGGCCGAAGGCCGTGAAGGCCGTCCGATTGGCACTATCTTCGTCCTCGGTGACGCTCTTGAGGTGCTCGCCCAGACCCGTCAGCTGGTCCTGAACCCATTGCAGGGACATCCAGAGTCCGGGCGAAACGTTCTTTCTTTGGAACTAGAGGAGACCATCAAGGAATTTGCGACCATTGATGGAGCATTCATCGTTCGCGGCGACGGTGTCGTGCTCGCGGCAGGAGTTCAATTGCAAGCGAAGCCGAGTAAGCTACTCGACCTTCCCGCCGGGCTCGGCACGCGCCACGCGGCCGCCGCGGCCATCACGGGCTCGACGAGCTCCGTCGCGTTCGCGATTTCGCAGTCCACAAGGACCGTCACGGTGTTCAAGTCAGGACGTATCCTCACCCAGATCCAGCATTCAGAGGGGCATCGCGAGGCGAGCGCGCCTTAGGTGGTCGCGGCGAGCCGCGGGTGGTCGGCTCGGGTCTACTCCCACCCCGCCGACGAAGACTTGGTCCGCGCGGTCAGCGAGCTCCCCTGCTAGGAATGGTCATCAAAGCCGGCTGGCGTAGGCCGTCTTCATCGGCGGATAGAGCGCGAGATCCGGCAGGGCAGTGTACGTATTCCCCGACCGCTGCCAGAGCGCGTGGGTGGTGGTCCCCGACGGGTCGGACGGCTGAGCCGCATTCCAGCTCCCCTGCGAAGTAGGCTCCCAGTCGAACGTCCCGAGCCCCTGGTTGTTGGGGAGGCCGAAGACGACGTCGTTGATCTGCCGCTCCATGGGGCCGTACTCGGCCGCGAAGAAACGGATGTTGGGGTAGTTCGTCACCAGCTGGGAGAACGTAGTCTGCCATCCGTTTTGCGTGTTGGTCTGGCTGTTCGCGTCGCCCTCGTACTGCTGATAACAGGACTCGCCGAATGCATCCATTGTGGCGCCCTGTTTGATGGCATTGTCGATCCAGTTCTTGGTGGTGGAGTATGCGTTGCCACGATCAATGTGGAACGAGATCAGGATGCCGGTGTCGACATCCTTCACGCCCTGGACGCCGGCTTTGAGCAACATGCCGAGGTTGGGCCAGCCGGCGGTCGTTGCCGCGCCCGTGACCTTTGGCGCGGTGCTGGTCGGCTGGCCGCCTGAGTCGCAGATGTGAAGCAACATACCGGGCGTCGTCTCGTTGCCGATCTGGACCATGTCCGGGCGGGCGCCGCCGGCGATCAGTGAGGTGATCGAGCTCTTCACGTAGTCGTGGAGGGCCGTCGAGAGATCGGTGATGTTGGTGTAGCCCTGCCAGTCGACCGGGACGCACTGCTTGCCCGGATCGGCCCAATTGTCGCTCATGTGAAAGTCGATAAGGAGGCCCATCCCTGCGGCCTTGACCAGCGCGCCGAACGCGACGGTATGGGTGATGTCGTCATAGCCGTTGGTCTGGTCGTATCCGTCGGAGGCCTTGGGATTGACGAAGGTTCGCAGGCGCACGAAGTTGAAGCCGTTGGACTTCATCTGCGACAGGAGGTTGTTGATGGCCGCGGTGGGTGCCGGCTCTTGGTCGGTGACGTCGGCACCGAAGAAGTAGCGCGGCAGCGTGCTCGTCCCCGAGCCACCGGTCCCCGTCGTTCCGCCCGTCCCACGCGTGCCGGCGTTGCCTCCCGTCCCGGTTGTACCGCCCGTCCCCATCGCGCCGGCGTTGCCGCCGGTGCCGGTTATACCGCCCGTCCCCGGCGCGCCGGCGCTGCCGCTGGTGCCGGTTGCACCGCCCGTCCCCGGCGTTCCACCCGTCGCACCGCCAGTGCCGGCCCTGCCGCCAGTCCCCGGCGCGCCGGCGGCTCCAGACGTTCCAGCCGTACCACCGCCGGTGCCGGTTGAGCCTGCCGTGACCCCGCCCATTCCCGCGACGCCGCCGGTTGCGCTCGCCCCGCTGCTGCCGCCGCCGGCACCGGTTGCGCTGCCACCGGCGCCAGACCCGCCGGTGCCGTTTCCACTCCCTCCCGAACCGCCGTGGCCTGGCGCTCCGCCGGTTGCGCTCGCCCCGCCAGTGGCGGATCTTCCGCCTTCACCGGCGTGGGTGGTGCCGGAGCCGTTGGCGCAGCCCCATAATGGGACCGCAAACAGAAGGAGATAGGCGTGCTTTGACATGGAACTCCTCGGATGTGGGATGTGGAAGGACAGCCATCACCGCCACTGTCTGCCGAGCCTAGCAGAACCAATCAGGGACGAGCTGCTCTCGCGTGCGCGGAGCTGTACCAGCAGCCCGACGGCCGAGCGCCAGCTACAAGACGCTCGCGCCAAGCGGCGAGCCAGGGGGCGGCGGCGGGCGGAAGGCGACCTTGGCGGGGACGCAATGGGGTAGACTGCACCTTGTGGTCCAGACAGACTTTTCAGCGCCCATCAGGCGGTCAAACCCGCCCTATCGGGCCCTCCCGGCGCGCACCGAGGTGTGGCCGCGTGGAGAGGAAGGGGTTCTCTGACCAGAAATACCCCTATCGATTGCCCTATGCACCGCGGAGGCGAGGATCAGGGTAACCCCAAAATCGTAAGTGCATAAGTGGCGTATTTGCACGTGTATTTGCACGGATGCGACGTCGACCTGCAGCGGTACCAGCGCTACGGTCGACTCTGTTGTTCTGAGCAAGAGCGGCACATCGCCAACTGTGGCACACCTGTCACCGTTTCCACCAAAAGGCGGCGGCGCCTAGGATCCGGATGGGTACACGATCTGAATACCGTTGACCGGCGCGCGCTGCAAACCCGTCGACGTTCCCGGCGTCGCCGTCAACGTGAAGCTGGTTCCGGTCACGTCGTGGAAGACGACATAGTTGCCTGTGCCTCCTTCGGACGTCACCGGTGTGAACCCTGCGAGGTCATGGACGGATATTCCCGTCTCTGACACGGCGTGCGTCGTCGAGCCGATTGTGTATCGGAAGGTGCGCGTCTCCACCAAATAGATATCCCCGTAGCAATAAACGTAGACGTCGTATCCGCTGCTCATCGGACTGGCCAGGCCGCTCACTGTGACCGTCGCTGGCGAGGCAGGCGCCGTCGGATCGAGGTAGCCATTCATCATGCGCGTGTCACCTGGGGCGTCAGTCAGGTAGAGGCTCCATGTGCCTGCCGCGTTCCAGGTGACGGATGCGGAACTCGTAGTGCCATCTGCCAACTTCAGCGATGACAGCGTGCCCGCGCTGCCCGCGGCACCGTTCCAGTTCGTCGCCGGCTTCACCCCGGCGGACTCGGTGGCGGCCATCACGGCCGTCGCGGTTGTGCCAGCATCGCCGGATAGCACGCCACCCACGAAGTCAATGCTGATGATCATGGGGGCCACCCTAGCGTCGACTACGGTTCCCCCGGTTGCGGTCGCGCCGCCGGTTCCACCGGTCACGCTCGCTCCGCCAGCCGCGCCCGTTCCGCCAGCGGCACTCGTTCCGCCAGACACACTCGTCCCGCCAGCCACACTCGTCCCGCCAGCCACACTCGTCCCGCCAGCCGCGCTCGTCCCGCCAGCGGCACTCGTCCCGCCAGCCGCGCTCGTCCCGCCACTAGGAGTCACGCCACCGCCTGCGCTCGTCCCGCCACTCGCCCCACCCGTCGCGCTCTTTCCGCCACTTGCGCTCGGCCCGCCGGTCGCGCTCTTTCCGCTACTTGCACTCGTCCCGCCGGTCGCGCTCTTTCCGCCGCTAGCGCTCGTCCCGCCGATTCCGGCAGACCCACCGCCTCCGACGTCCGACGGTGCAGGGGCATCGAAACCCGCACTGCCCGTCGCCGTTGCGCCAGCCGCGGCATCTACGGCCACGTTTCCCGCGCCACCCGCCGCTGTCCCGCTGGTTCCACCCATCGTCGTGGCTCCGCCAGCTCCGCCCACCGCTGTTCCGCCCGTCGGAACGCCACCGACCGAGACACCACCGCCCGAACCACCATTCGCGGCGTCCGGGCCAGCGATGACTGAGCCACCGCTGCCCCCTGTTGCCGCGTCGGTGGACACCTGGCCGCCCTGGCTCACCCGAGGCTGCGTAAGATCCACACAGGCTACAAGCCACAGGCTTGCCGCAATCGCTGGCAAGGCCGATGTGAAGAAGCGAGCCAAGTTCATTCCAAGCTACCCAAAAGAAGCAAGGCGCACGGAAACCTTCATATAGATACTTCGGGCGCTTTGCCGGCAATCCTTAGCCCAGCTGTGTGCGCAGACATTCCGCACAAAGGCGTACGCAAGGCTGGGTTTGGGATACGGCGGCCACTGGATCACTCATCTTGAGGATCTCCTTTGTGCCTCTTTCGGCACAGGAGCCGCCGCCGATAAGCTCGGAAGGTTGATCCTTTGGGAGCCGAAGGCGAGAGATCTTCGCCCACAGCAGTAGGAGACTGTCTTCATCCCCAGATCCCCAGCACTCGTTCATAGAAGGAACAAGTAACCCCAACGTCGTCCACGGTCAGCCCGCGCTCACGCCTCAATGTCGATTGGCAACCGGCATGGGCATCTACGTCAGCAATATCGCTACACCACACCGGACCTTGCCCCTCGCTTGGAGGTGCTGGTTAGGATCTTGAACCCGGCCCATGAACAGAATGGCACCGGTGGGCTGGTCATACAGGAAATAGATGAAGGGACGGGTTGCGTCGACCACTAGCCCCATCGGGGCGGCACTGCCGGCTCCCACAACCCCGGCAGTGGCGGCTGCCGCTTCGGTGCCCTTTTCCGCGACGTCGATAAATGCCTTGTGGATGACGTCCGAGATAAACAGGTTGTGCGTACCATCCATGCCCGAGAAGTCGGCGGTGCCATAGATGAAGGCCGATGTCATGCCCAGGGCCTGGAGGAGTACCTTCAAACTCGTCGCGGTCTCGATTTTGAAACGGGGAAGCGTAAGAAGAACCTGCTGGTTGGTCAGCCCTGCCACCAGAGGGAACACAACAACCGGTCCCAGGTCGAATCCATCGAGTCATGGCTGCCTCCAGATCAAGTGAGCAGGTTATCAGCAAGTTCGAGGCCAAGGCCGAGTCTGGTCCAGTGCTTCTGGCAAGGCGACGGCGCCTTCTCGAAGGTGAACTGTTCGGACCCGTGCCGCCGCCAAACGAAGAGGGTCACGGAAGACCGCAAGTGAACTGGGTGCACTCCCAGCGACTGTTTTGCACGTTGTAAGCGCAGGGCGTGTATGTCATGGGGTTCGTGACCGTCCCCGCATCGAGCGGAGCGCAGTCCGAATCGTTGATGCAGAGGTCCGATGCCGTATGGCAATAGTAGGGGTTCGGACCGCCATAGTTCCTGCCCTCGACCACGGCTTCGGGATTTGTAGAGTAGCAGGTCTCCAT
>Ga0182017_10001867_pt1 | contig 16150 bp, 12 predicted proteins | sample 712E3DmetaG_FD_120492 | JGI IMG/M metagenome (GOLD analysis project Ga0182017, IMG submission 120492) | Permafrost microbial communities from Stordalen Mire, Sweden - 712E3D metaG | ecosystem: Environmental > Terrestrial > Soil > Wetlands > Permafrost | place: Sweden: Stordalen | collected... | reverse complement strand
CAGGTTTTCGTATTCTGTTTCAACGGAAGAAACCGTTCCGGTCTCCGGCTCATCATGGTTCCCGCGGATAAAGACGATGTCCCCGCGGAGCCGTTTCTGGTACCGCTCAGCCGGTTCAGCCTTCGGTCCATACCGCAGGTCCCCAAGGCAATAAATCCGGGTTTTTGGCCCGATAGTATAATTCCAGTTTTGTATAAGCACGTGATCCATTTCCCCGCTGTCGGAAAAAAGGAACGGGCGGGAGCAATAGCGGATGATATTGGCGTGGCCAAGGTGCAGGTCTGCGATCAGGAAAACATCATCTGGATGCGAATGTTCGGGATCCTGGTGCTCAAACCCGGCATGGTAACGGAACTGCCCAAGGGTTTTCTGCCACCGGGTTGTGCTGTGGCGGTGATCCCCGTACACCCACCGTTTTTCGATAAGATCATATTCCGCAAGGATTGCCATGTCCCTCATGACCGTGATCCGGATCCCCGTTTCATCGAGCAGGACCGGGGGAATGGTGCGGACAGGTTTTTCACGTAACGAACCCGGAAGGAATCTCTGGAGCAGCCCGGGTTTTTTCTGGTGCATCTCTTCCCGGTCCTCAGGTATTTGTTCCTGACCGGTGAGCTGTAAAAAGACTGCCGAAGCCTGATCAGAACCCAGGCGGTTTGCTATCGTGACATGGAACCATTTCTGGTCCGGTTTCCCATCATAAGCATTCTGGCTTGAAGAAAGGGGTGAAAGGACCTGCGCAATGTCGCGGGTGAGCTGCCGGAGCGGTTCTGAAGCCCGTACCGGAAACGCGATAACGCTCCCGTGCATGCCGTCCCGTTTCTCCCAGCCGTCAATAAGGAACGGGACCGGATCATAGCGCGTGGCAATACTCCCGATTGCATCCAGCATCTGCTGGCTGCTGACACCCTCATTCAGGGTCAGGGGACCAAACAGGGTCACATGAGGGTGCAGTTCAAGAAAATCCCCTATCCCGAAATTGTGTGCAATTTCTTCCGTGATTTTCCTGATACGCCATTTTGTCCGGGAGAGACGGATCTCAACAAGGTACGTGGAGTCCATGGGTTGAAACGGTTATTTTCATTTCCTGTTGGTGCTGCAAGGTTAAATTCATGGGGGAGAATCCCGGCACGGAAAGCGGTCGAAATCCCCCGGATAATGAATTCCTGAACCGGGCTGGATAACGGTGATGTGATACGGGTTAAAAAACCTCTTCATATCATCATGAGCGGTATCTCCCGTACCCAAACTCTTCACGCATACATGAGCAGACTGCAATTCAGTCAGCATGATCGCAACCGCTTGCCATAACCGATATTATCATGGGGGTCCTTTCCAAACAAGTATCTGTGGAAAAAACCAGCACCAATGATGTTCTTTCAGTACTCAGGCATTCAAATAATAATCAGTCTCCCTCAAAACCAGTACGGGCTCTCTTATTCGATATGGACAACACCCTGTTCGACCTTGTCGGGGCACAGATAGCTGCCTGCCGGGCGGTCACGCGGTCACTGGGAGTGAAGGAAGAAAACCTGCTCTTCCCGTATTTTCTCCGGCCTGTCCATGGATTTGAATCCCATGAGAATATCCTTGATTTCATGCAGGACCGCGGGATACCTGTACCAGGGTCCTACGACAGAGTGCGGCGCATCTACGAGCAGGAAAAAATCCGCGCCATCACCCCTTATCCGGGGGTTATCGATACCCTGAGCCTGATCCAGGACCGGGGACTTCCCATGGGGATCGTGACCGATGCGCATTCACGCGATGCGGTCATGCGCCTTGAGAAAGCAGGTCTGCTGCCTTTTTTTTCCTGCATGGTCACGTACGACCTGGTACGGGTAAAAAAACCCGCCCATGAACCGTTTATCATTGCCCTTGACATGCTCAAAACCACGACCGATGAAGTTCTGCTGGTGGGGGACAGCCCGCGACGGGATATTGAACCCGGGAAAACCCTTGGTATCCGGACCGTGTATGCCCGGTACGGGGACCGGTTTTCTGATGACCGTTCGTTGGTGCAGGCTGATTATACTATCGATACCATGGCGGAATTACCGGAAATACTCTCCAGCCTCTCAGAATGAATGAGTCAGTATGCGCGGCACGCATCCGGTATTCCGGGCATGCAGGGGTTTTGTCTGTGATAACCTTGTGGTGCCTGACGACTGATTCCTGTACAAAAGGGCTGACCACAACTTAAAAAGGCAGGAAAAAAATACACTGAGTATGTTTGTTCCGCAAAGGGTTCCACAAAGGATCTTTTTCACCAAGGGCGTTGGCGTTCATAAAGACCGTCTGGCATCCTTTGAACTTGCGTTAAGAAAGGCAGGGGTAGAGAAATGCAATCTGGTATATGTTTCAAGCATTTTCCCCCCCAATTGCAAACAGATATCAAAAACCGAAGGACTCAAATGCCTCAATCCCGGTGGGATCACCTATTGTGTCATGGCACGGAACGAGACCAATGAACCGAACCGGCTGGTCTCTGCTGCAATTGGTCTCGCGATGCCCAGCGTTGCCGAAGAATACGGGTACCTCTCGGAACACCACGCATTTGGCGAGACCGAAAAGAAGACCGGGGAATATGCAGAAGACCTGGCCGCAACCATGCTTGCGACCACGCTTGGTATTGAATTCGACGTGAATGCCGCATGGTCCGAGCGCGAACAGATCTATAAAGCAAGCGGAAAGATTATCAAGACCACCAACACCTGCCAGTCGGCCGAGGGTGACAAGAACGGCCTTTGGACAACGACGATTGCGGTTGCGGTATTCCTCTGATTCTTTTTTTGGCTTTTTTTTCGCACAGGTAAAAATCATAATTTATTTTGAGTTTACCCCCCCCTTGAGGTCGCTCGGCCGCCTCGCTGGGGCCTCGCTTGGCAGGTTCGGTTTAATAGCCGGAAAGATCTATGAGCCGCCGCGGGGCGCCCCGTCGGGGGCGGCGGGACAATCCTGACATGGTTTGGGGCGGAGCCCCGTCAGCATATTTTATTATTAGACAAGACAGCAGCCTGACAATTACGTTTTTCATAAAGATGGTGGTGGGAATAAAAAAATCGCTTATTTTTTATTTCCGCTCTTTTGCCATCACGACTATTTTCTCTGCCAGTTCCTGCACTGCTACCCGGGCCGGGCTATCGGTGGGAACAAGCGATACCGGCGTTGCCGTGAGATCTGCCTGCTCAATCATATTATCTTCAGGAATAACCGCTATCGGTCGTTCGGCACCGATATCCACCGGCGCGGTACCACTCCGGAACCGGTTAAACACGACCCGGATCTTCTCATTCTCGAGACCCAGCTGCGTAGCAATCTCCCGGATGCGGGCAATGGTGCGGAGCCCCCGTGCACCGGGATCGCTGACAATGAGGAGGAGGTCCGGTCTGCCGATGGTCCCCCGTGCTATGTGTTCCATACCAGCCTCGGTATCGATGATGATAAAATGGTAATCTCGTTCGAGTTCCCCCATGCATTCGGAGAGGAGGTCGTTGGCAAAACAGTAACACCCGCTCCCTTCCGGCCTTCCCATTGCGATCAGGTCGAACCCTTCAGATTCCACCAGCGACTGGCGGAAGCGGTAGCGCACGTAGTCATGCCGGTTCATGCCCGGCGGAATCGTGCGGGTGAACGCCTCCTCCCGCATGCTGCCCAGGGACTCCCGGACGGTAACCCCGAGTGCCTCGTGCAGGTTCGCATTCGGGTCGGCATCAACCGCGAGGACCGGCGTTTCCCTCATGGCGATAAACGAGCGGATGAGGAGCGAGCTGACCGTTGTCTTGCCGGTACCGCCTTTGCCGGAAAGGGCGATCGTGAACGGCTTTTCTGGCATGGTCACACCAGGCCGGCAGTGTTCCTGATACGGCGGGAAATCTCTGCAGCAGCACCCATGATCGCGAGCGATCCCTCGCGGTCGGCAAACCTGATGCCGCAGCTCGGGGTGATCAGGGACTGTGCATCAAACAAGTTCTCCGGCATGCGGGCACAGAGCTGGGTGCGGATGTGGAGATATTTGTCGTAGAGCGAATCCGTTGTTTCGGTAACAAACAATTTGGTATCGGCCGGGACAATGCCCCATGCCACGATCCCTCCCCGCTCCATATAGGATACAATGGCATCGGAATACAACAGGAACTCCTTCACTGTCCCAAAGGCATCAATAGAGACAACCGACGGGTTCAGGCCGAGGATGAACTCCCAGTCCGTGTTCGAACAGCAGTGGATGCCGAGCCCGCCTTCCACGAGCGCTGCAATGTCTTCCCACCCGGCCCTGACGGTCTCCTTGTCGACCGGGACGACCGAGGATCCCAGCGATCCAAGGTACGGTTCGTTGAGCACAACCAGCGTTTCGGATACGCCGGTATTCTTTTTCATCTCCTGCTCGCACCAGCGGGCTTTGAGGGCAATCATCTTCGAGAGTACATCGGCCAGCTGGGAATCGTAATAGATCGGCCGCTTGTCGGCATCCACTACCTGCATGCCGAACGTCACCGGCCCGGTGACCTGGCATTTCAGGACTTTTGCACCGGGAAGTCTGCGGGACATCATCTGGATGAATGCCGACGCATATTCCTTGTGCAGGCCATAGTCCGGGAAATTTCCCTCCATGTAGTCCATGTACACCTTTTCCATGGCACCGGTCTGGTCTCTTGTACTGTCGAAGAGGAGCCGGTCGTCCTGGATTATCCGGCCCGGGAGCTGCTCGGAGTCGTTGAACACGATGCTCTCGAGCTGGCTCCGGTCCGGCAGCGTCGGGATATAGGGAAACGCCGGGAACAGGGCAAGGACATCGTCGCATGCCTGTTTGGGATCGGTATGGGGCAGTGCACCGACACCGGTGGCTAATGAACAGGAGGGCGGGATCATCTTTGCCATACCGGTCACCCTTTCCTGACGCGGCAGGTCTCAAGCATCTTCTGGACCATCGGGAACAGGGAGAGGTCGGTGTGGGGGAGGAACGTGCTCGAGGTGTATTCATCCATGAACGAGGACTCGGCGTTCAGCTCGATATAGGCGATCTTATAGGCAATCTCATCGAGTGTCTTTCGGGCCCTCCGGTTGATCAGCGCGATATTTGCCCCGGCAACGGCCCCGTTGCCGATATTCTTGATCTGGTCAAACCCGATCTCCGGTATCAGCCCGATGGTTGTGGCATTTTTCTTGTCAAGATAGTTGCCGAATGCCCCGGCAAAGTAGATGGTGGAGATCTCCTTCCTTGTAACCCCCGCTTGTTTCATGAGCGTGACGCAGGCTGCATGGATGGACGCCTTGCTCATGATCAGGTTCTTGATATCATTTTCTGTGATCACAATATCTTTGCCGATATCTGTCTCTTTCGCCCACGCAATGACAAATTCCGGAAAGTGAGCGGTTGTGCGGATCCGGGGGTTATCAATACCGGTGTTGATCCGTCCTGTCCGGTCGATGATACAGGCACTGAGCAGTTCGGCAAGCAGGTCAATCAGGCCGGAACCGCAGATCCCCCGGGGTTTGATGCTGTTAATCGTGGAATAGCGGGGATTCAGGGTCTCGGGGTCTATGGTAATCTTCTCAATGGCCCCGGGGTTTGCCCGCATGCCGAAGAGTACTTCGCCGCCCTCAAGGGCCGGCCCGGCTGCACCCGCACAGGAGAACATCCATTCCTTGTTGCCCAGCACGACCTCAAAATTCGTGCCGATATCGATCAGAAGCGAGATCTCCTCCCGTTCGGCCATGCGGCATGCAAGGATGTCCGCAATAATATCCCCACCGATGAAGTCGCTGACGGCAGGGAATACAAAGAGCCCCCCGTTGGGGTTGCAGGTGATCCCGATCCTTCCTGCTGCAACCGAGAGCGCCCTGCGCACGACCGGGACATACGGCTCGGCTATCATGTAGGCCGGGTCAATGCCGAGCAGCATATGGGTCATGACGGTATTACCGGCAACCACCACTTCATAGATGTCTTCCCGGTCAATGCCGGCCGTGTTGGAAGCGGAGGTAAGTGCCTGGTTGATGCTCTCCGTTGCAAGGGCCTGCAACCGGCCGAGGCCGTTTTTCCGGGCATAGTTCACGCGGGCAAGGATGTCCTCACCGCAGCTGATCTGCTTGTTGTAATTTGACGCGACGCTGACAATTTTTCCGGATAAGAGGTCCCAGAGATATACGACGATTGTTGTCGATCCGAGATCGACTGCCGCACCATAGACTCTTTTTGATGTATCATTCTCCTGGAGGTCGATGAGGCGGTACCCGCCGGGGACAAGGGCAATGGTCCCGGTCACTTTCCATTCGCTGTGGCGCAGGATACCGGGGATTTCCCGGAGCACCTCAAGGGGAGCATACATCTTTTCCGCTACCGGCCCGCCGCTTTTCTGGATGCCCCATAACAGCCGCGAGAGGTCAGGAGAGGGATCTGAAAGGGAAGGGGGAAGGAGTTCCACATAATATTTTTTCACCGAGGGACGGAGTTCAATGGGATTGTCCTGCCCGTCAACAAGGATCTTCTGTTCCTGGATGAGCGTACTTTCGGGAATGACGACATGGAGATCTCCCTGGACAATGGTTTCGCAGGCAAGGCAGGCCCCTTTTGCCAGTTCCTCTTCTGAAAAAAACCTCCCGTATTTCTGGACATCGAATTCGGTCCTGCCGGACTGGATGAATACGACACATTTGCCGCATTTTCCCTGTCCCCCGCAGACCACGTTGATGTTCAGCCCGGCCCGCTGGGCTGCGTCGAGAATGGTTGTGCCTCTCTCCACCTCGATCTTGCGGTAACTGGGAAGGAATGTTACGGTGCGTATAGCCATAGTACCCTACACCTATGATAGGGATATAAGAATGAAATATCCTGCGGTTCCGAACGGTTCATCAGAACCGTGAGGAGAAGAAGAACGCATCAGCGTTCTTCGACCCGTGAACGGTTCATCAGAACTGCGAAGGTCGGCATTCGCCTCCATTCCCGTTGTCGAGGTTTTGACGAACCTCGCCACCCGTGAGGAGGAGAATGCTGAGGCCATCAGAAAGTTGAAGGGCAGCTGTTACTGCCCTTCTCCTTGTCGGAGTTTTTCAAACCCCTCCAATCCCGAAGCAGGAGAATCTCGAAGGTCTTCATGTCCGAGAGAGGAGAAGAACGAAGTTCTTCGACTGATCATCAGGTCTTCGACCGAACGCATCAGCGTTCTTCGACAGTGACACATGCTTCCCTTCTTGTTGTTGTGATCCGGTTGGATACATCAGAACCACATCTGCATTATCTGTCGGGGATGACGCATTCTAAAAAAAAGGTTGGTTATCAGCAATTCCCGGAAGCGGAAGCCGATGAAGAGGACACCACGGTACTGCATTCTGCCGGTACTGTCTCGAATGCGTTACAGATTCCCTGTTTGTATGCATCGGGTGTCCGGGCACCTGAATACAGGACACCGTTGATGAACAGCATCGGCGAGACCCTTGCGTGGTCATTACCTGCTGCGGCTTCATCGGCTTTCAGCAGGGTGATGCCTTCAGAGCCCTCTGCACAGGTATCAATTTTCGCACTGTCTATGGAAAGTGCTGCGGTCGTGTTCTTCTGGCAGGAGTCCAGGACTGTTGCATTCCGCCATGATGGATAACACTGCTGATTGAATGCATTAATATACGACCAGTACTGTTCGGGATAATACTTGTTGATACATATCTGACGGAGGTCTTCCTTTGCTTCAGCGGGGCCGTGCAGCGAGGTAACAGAATCGACAGTAGTACCGCTTATGGTTGTGAGATACCGTATCCGGATATCCGCCTTCGATTTGAGGAGGTCGACAACGGGGCCCATGGCCGTTTCTGCCTGTGTACCGTAGGGGCAGAATGACATGACGTACAGATCTACGGTAGGCCGTGCCGATTTAACCGGGGCTATGGTTGCCTGCTGGGGTGCCTTCCGGCTCTGCTGTATCATGCCCATTGCGAGAAGGGCTGCGACAATGATCACGATAACGATAATCACGGCAATCATGCCTCTCGTAAAAAAAACAGTGCTCGCTTGCTCAGGTTTTGTTTTCCGTGCCATTATGATCCACGTATACTATTCAAAAAGACCGGCATAAAATAAGATCGGTTAAATTTTCGCCGAATCGTGGGATTGATCAGTCCTGCTTCTGCCATTCTTCATGCAGGAATTCACCAATCTCGGCTGCGTCCCGGGGCCCGACAAGAACTTTCCAGCCGGTGGCTTCCTCGATCCTGCCGGAGAGCGGCGACGCATAGCCCGGGATGATCAGTTTCCGATGCGTCACTTCATTCTCCACGCCAAATTTTTTGAGTGAGTCCCGCACAAGGGTTTCGCTGAGCTTACCTGCGGCAACTGCCGTGAGCACGGAGAGCCCCTCGGTGTCCACGATCAGCATGAAACAGGGAACCCGGCTCGACTCAAGATATCCTTCGAGCGTGAAGAACGTAAGCGAGAAGTTCACCGTCATCAGAACCGGGGCATCCTTGTCAGGATTGCCGACACGGTAGAGACCGGGGTTCATCTGGATCGGCTTCTGGGGATCGGTATAGATGTTCTGGCGGAGCGTCAGGGTAGCTTTCGCAGGCCCCGGGGCAAGCGGGGAGGTGACAATGACCGAAGCGTACTTCACGATTCCCAGCACCAGCGCAGCGTCCTGCTGCCCGGTTGAGGAGGCATCGAGATAGACAGGATACCCGAGCTCCGGAACCGAACGCGTGATCGCGAGCTGCCGTATCAGGGTGGAGCGGATGACGAAGGCACCCAGATTCTCCGGTGCAGGGTCAAGCAGAAGATCCTGCACTCCTTCGGTAGTGCAATCTTTTACCAGCTGAATAAGCCCGTCGAGGGTTTGTGCCCTGATGACCAGCGGGCACCCGTGCTTTCTGGCAAGTGCACACATCTCCTTATAGTTCTCGGCGGTCGCTGAATGGAGGAGCGGCCGGTACGAGCCGCAGTGGACAAGGGCTGCCGAGAGCGCGGCAGGATCCTTTGCAATGAGCACCGGGGGCAGGTGGGCCTGCTCGTGCTCGACTGCCGCAACCGCTCTCGCAAAGGTTTCCGCCGATCCGCTTGTGTTCTCGATGGCAATGCCGCTGAAACGGAGGTCGGTACCCACGCGGGTGAATGTCTCGTCCCGCACTCGCCGGGTGACTGCCGCAATCTCCGCGTCTGTCTGCGTGTCGCTGACCCGGAAGATAATGGCGGGCGGATGGTAGAAGGTCTTCTCGTGCCGGTACAGAACTGTCTCTTCCCCGATTTTGAAGGAGCGCACGCCCACCCCTACCTTCACGAGCCGGATTGGCGGCCGGGTGGTGGCGCCCAGAACAGACTTTGCCTGCTCGTCAAGGTACGGGCACAGGTCCACATCGGCTTTTCCGCCGGCCAGTTTCATGGCGAAGGTAAGACAGGTCGGGTCCCCGCACTCCTTGCAGTTCTTCTTCGGGAGCAGTTTGTAGATATCGAGCGCCTTGAGGACCATCTCACTGCACCCCCGCAGGACCCGCCCGGGCTTTCAGGCTGGCAAACGCCTGCCGGAGCATGCCGATGGTTTTCGGGTGCCGGACACAGATGATCTCGGCTCCTGCTGCTGCGGCGGCAATGCCGGTATAAAACTCCCAGCTGACGGCAACCGCGTCCTGCACCGCGGGGTTCGCTTCCCGGACTTCCTTGATGTTCAGGGTATCGGCTGCCGAACAGATGAGGGGCATCGCGAGGTCCATATCCCCTTTGAGGGCAGCAAACCGGATCCGTTCCATGGCAGAATAGGAATATTCGAACCCGTACCCGAGTGCTCCTGTATAGGGATCAATAATGATATGATCGCGCGGGACGCCAATCTCCTTTAAGAGAATATTGAGCTGTTTTGCGAGGTTGACATCGATGGGTGACTGGGCGATCAGCGAATGGTTATAGGCAAGCGCTGCAGCAGCGATGCTCCGGTAGTGGCTTGCCTCGGCAGTGCCGAGAAGCAGCCGTTCCCCCTGGCCGGTCTCCCCGCACCGCTGGAACACCTCGCTGTCGATCTTCGGCTCGTTGCTGCCTTCGATGATCAGGGGCAGGCTGCTTGCCGACAGTATGGTCTCCACGGTTTTTCCCACAGCGGGGATGTCGGTAAAGTTCCTTTGCCGGGTACTGTTCAGGTGCAACCGGATGAGGTCCGCCTTGTATGTTGTGTCTGCGGTTTTTGTCCATTCTTCAAGATTGTTGACGAGATCCCCACAGTAGTTTCGTATGATCGGGGACCAGAACAGGGGATAGTCACAGAGTTCAAACGCGATGAGCGGGGACGGGGATGATGTCTCTTTTTCCAGGAAGGGCAGGGTCGTGCCTCCGCCGATCCGGTAGGAGACGCGGCGCGTCCCCCCCTCGGCCTTCGTTGCCCCCAGGAAGACTTCCCCGATCGTGCCGGACCAGCCGAATTGTGCGTCAGATACCATTGCGCCATCACACCAGGGGTTTCATGGCGAGCGCCGGGTGACCGACTTTTTCGAGGTAGACCATCAGTTCTTCAATGGTCATCGCCTTCGTCTCGTCCGCGATCTTGTCGAAGAAGTCCCCCAATCCCTTCTCAACAAGTTTCTGCACGAGCCGGTTTTTCAGCTCGTCTTTTAACGGGGACGGCATCCAGACAAGGCGTTCGATGCCTCCCTCGCCCTGCAGGAACCGGTCAGACAGGATATAATTTTTCGAGATGCCGGCGAACCCGGGGGTCTGCGCCCCTCCGCCGATCGTACCGGCCAGCGTCGAAAACGTCATTCCCGAAGGGGTTATACCCTTGAATTCGCGGTTCACAACCATGATCCCGTTTACTTCCGGCAGCATGAGTGCAATCGCCTCGAAACAGCCGCAGCAGGTCATGGGGTATTCCATAACGGAATAGAGCGAGCACCGGTCAACTTCGCCGTGGCTTGCCTTCCGGACGAACCGGTTCACACCCTCGAATTCCCCGTTCTGGGCATTGAGCACTGTACCTTTCTCAACCGGCTGGTTTGCACCGGATGGCGATATCTCGTACGCAATCTTCCCGTCAAGCCAGCTGATGGCCCCGCAGAGAGCCGGCCGCTCCGGCGTGATCACGCAGACATGGTTGGGGGCAAAGGTCTGGCAGAGCGTGCAGGAGTAATAGGTGTTGACGTCATTGTCCCGCATCCCCTTGATGCGGGCATCACGTTCGTCGTAGATCTGCTCGGCCTCTTTTCTTGCATCGGCAACTTTTGCCGGGTCGGTGATCAGGGTGACCGAAACCGCATCAAGGAGCTGGGGGAAGTCCATGCGGAATTTGCTTGCCAGCAGTTTCCCCAGGTGCTCGATCTTCACCCCTTTTGCCACGGCCTCTTTGGAGAGCCGGACCCAGATGAGGTCCCGCTGGGCGACGTGCCACGAGCCTTCCCCGTAATTGACAAAGTTATGGATCCTCCGCTCCAGCACCGGCTCGTAGTCCTTCTTCATCGTTTTTCCGGCAACCTCGATGATGATGCCGAGGGGGTTTGCCGACCCCTCCTTCATCGAATTGATCTCCGGCCCGATGACTTCAACCTGCCCGTCCTTTACCTCGCCCACGGGACGCATCCTGAGCAGCTCAAATGCAGTGGACCTGCCGCCTCCGAACTCCACATACATCTCCTCTTTCCGGATACTCTTCCCCTCAAATGCCGGAGAGCATCCCATCGGGATGGGGATGGCGGTGACGTTGACACGGATGCCTTTTGCCTCCATTCCTTTCCTGACGATCGTGTCTGCTTCTGCTGCGATCCATGCCCCGCCGCTGTAGTCACCGAGGGAAAGGATGGGGAACCCCAGGACCCGCATGCCGTCCACGAGGGCGATCTCGTCATCGGAGAGGCCGGGAAACACAATAACGATCGCTTTTGCCCGCTCCGCAGCATAGGCAAGGAGCCGGTGGGCATCCCCCGGGGTCACCCCTCCAAACATCATGGCAACGCGGGCGATGATATCCACAAAATGGATGCCATAGGCCGGTGTGGAACCAAGGGGGATAAGACGGTATTCGAGGCCAAGCTTCACGCCATTATCTGACAGGGTAGGAATGACCGGGCCGGCAAGGAAGGTGAGCATGTATTTTTCCTGCAGTTCCCGGCAGATGGCGGCAGCCGCACCGGGACTGTCCGGAGAACCGATCACAAGGGCAAGACCAAGAATGCTGCCGTCTACAAGGGAGTACCCGAGCTTGCGGATAACCGTGTCGCCGATGAATCCCGTGTACGGGGCGGGTTCTTTTCCCTGCGTTGCAGTTTTTTCCGCAAGGAGACATTCGGAGGCAACGATCGGATTGTTACCGGTCTTTGAAAAAACGTCCCGGGCGGTATTCAGGTCGTGCACAGCGGTGCCCGTCAGTGCAAACGATATGGGCAGGTGGTATGCCGTATCCTCATAGACAAAGGTTTTCTTAATTGCCGGAAGGGTATCCTTTAAATGATCTTCGCCTCGTTTTTTTGCCAATTCAACGTCGGTCATACGTATTATCCCTCGCATCATGGGTGAGCCGGTAAGATAGATATAGTTTCGTTATAAGGTAACGGGAATAAAAGGGAGCAAACGGTGGTGCTGTCTGTTCCTGTTAACGAAAACGTATTTCCCGTTGAAATTTATATATTCTGTTCATCAAGAGGTCAGAGAATGGGATTAATACCTTTTAACAGGTTTTTTTGTAGTTTCCTGCTGCTGTGTGCGGCAGCCTGCATCCTGCAGCCCGTAATGGCTGAAAACGGGACCATCACTATTGCCTATCGCGGGTACGGCGGGACCTATATCGGCGATACGATCATTTTTGACGGCAGGAACACGTTCGGGAATACGACCCTGTTAAAAATCACCGGCCCGGGCCTCCCGTCAGTAGGCGTGCCGATGACCAACCTCAACGGTCCTTCCGGGACAGCGACATCGGTTGGGGTAGACCAGGACGGGATGTGGAAATTTGTCTGGTATGCATCAAGCATTCCCGGCCTGGAAAAAATGCAGACTGCCAAGTACACCTTCACTGCCACGGATTCTCTGAATCCCGGCGAGTCCTCGACAACTTCCCTCCTGCTGAAAAGACCCGAATTTTATATCACGGTCTCTCCGAACCCGTCAAACCCGGGTGATTATATACAATTGATCGGAAAGGCAGAACAGGATATCACTTCTGCGAAGATTGAGATCAGCGATGCATCCGGCACGGTCCTGCATTCGTTCACATCCCCGGTCGATTCTTCCGGTTCCCTGAGCTATAATTTCCATGGCGATATGGAACCGGGACAATACACGGTTACGGTCAGCAACCCTTCCTTAAAAGCACCCTATAGAACGGTCATGTCGGTTGTTGCACCGGAAGGAACCCAACCGGTGACGACTGTCATGACACAGGAACAGGGATCTGCCCTCCCGACCGCTGTGGTGACCGAGGGAGTTACACCTGCACCGGTGTCTGAAACAAGCCCGGCAAAATCACCGGTTTCACCGGGGACGATCCTTGCGGCACTCATGGCCGGCATTATTGTAGCCGGAATCTCCCGCCGTTCATAAGAAAAACTTTTTTTTAAGTAATGACGGATCCGTTTTTTCCGGACTTTTCGCACCATAACCTATATTGGTGAATACGAGAAGACGGGTATAAGCAAACCCGGTGAATACCCGTGAAAAAATTCTTATTTATTGCCCATATGCCCGATACGCCCGGCTCGCTCCACCGGGCGGCAGAGATCATAAAGAAATATGACGGCAACATCAACCGGATCCAGTTTGACCGCCGCATCGATCCCGGGACGGTCTTTTATGAAGTGACGGCATCGGACGAATCCTACCGGAAGATGACCGGTGACCTGGAAACGATCGGTTTCCTCCAGACCTCTTTGAAGCCCCTGAACTTCCTGAAATTCGCGGTATTCCTCCCCCACCGCCCGGGCGCCCTATTCGAATTCCTTGGGTATACAACATCAGCCGGTGCCAATATCGCCTACATCGACTTCGATGACAAAGGCCGGCACCCGGATCGGCTTACGGTCAGCCTGAACCTTGAACAGAGTCTTGAGGTCGAATTGCTCCTGGACCAGCTGAAGTCCCGGTACCGCCTGGAGATCCTGGAATACGATACAACGGGGAAACATCTCGACGATACGGTATTCTATGTCCGGTATGGCCAGGCCGTCCGCGAGCTGATCGGGGAGTCGGAAGACAGTTTCATCCTCTCGTTCCTTGCCGATACCAATCACATCGCGCAGGAACTGACGGACCGCGGCATCGACCCCCGGAAGGTGTTCGAGAGTGTGCTTGCCACCGGCAGGACGATGAACGCAACGAGCGGGGATGAGTTTTACGCTGACGTGCAGCAATTCCCCCTGAGCGGAACGACAACGCTGTTCTGTTTCCAGCTGCCCTGCGGGGGGAATGTCTTCCTTATCCGGGCCGGTGATGACATGGTCATGGTTGATACAGGATACGGGATCTACCACAAGGACATCATGACTATGTTCTCCCGGTACGGCATTACTGAAATCTCCAGCCTCTCCCGCATCATTGTCACGCACGCCGACGCAGACCATTGCGGCGCTGCCGGTTTTTTCTCGGTCCCGGTCTTCATGCATGCGGGGACCCTTGAGATCATCCGTACCAACAACCGTGCCTATGGCTCGCGGAATGAAGATTCGGTCCTCGAAGCGTTCTATACCAAGATGATCAACCTCTTCTCAAAGTTCAATACGCCCCCGGATATCCGGTGCTTCCCAGGGCCGGCCGGGGCGACACGGGGTATTTTCCCGGTTATCGGGACCGTTGAGATCGGCGACATGAGCCTTGAGGTGCTGGAAAGCCTTGGCGGGCATACGTTCGGGCAGGTATTTCTCTATTCATGGGAACGGGGCCTTTTGTTTGCCGCAGACAGCGTAATCAATTTTGCCAGCCTCTCAAAGGAGCGGGCGGATTACAGTTCGCTCGCCGCGTTTCTTGTTACATCCGTGAACGTCGACAGCGAGCTTGCAACAAAGGAACGCAGAGCGCTTCTCGAACTTGCACGGGCTACGGATGAAGATCTGAAAAAGGCCGGGAAACGGTGCCTTGTCTGCGGTGGGCATGGTGCGGTGTCGGTGGTGGAAAACGGGAAGCTGGCGGTTGCCGGGCAGATCGAGCGATACAACGCAAAGAAGTAAAAGTATCGTTCAATTCGCAAAAATTAAGGAAGGATCTTTTTATAACTCTTGAAACCATGCATCAGAGGTTTAATCTTCTACATAGGTTGATTCCCTCATTTCAGGATCAGTAATTGGTAATGATCAGCTCGGATGCACCGCCCCTTTTATGGCCATTGCAGTTGATGAACCGTCTGGCCATGACAGTGTGGATGGAAAAGCCGTCATAGAGATCGTGTATCTCGGGCGTGCTGGAGTTGCTCAGCATCAGCCGGACACCCCGGTCCGACAGCCTGCGAAAAACGCCGGCAAGGCGCTCCTGGTCTTCAAACGAAAAACCGCCGGTGGTATAGTCCGTGAAACAGGCTGTTTTCGAGAGCGGGTGGTAGGGAGGATCGAAGTAGACAAAGTCCCCACGCTTTGCCGTCCGGACGATCTGCCCGAAATCCGCATGCATCAGCGTGATGCCCTCAAGCATCCGGCTGAACTTCAGCACGCTCTGGTGTGACGGGAGGCTCAGCCGGGCATGCTTCCCGAACGGGACATTAAAGTGTCCTTTCCGGTTCACCCGCCAGAGGCCATTGTAGCTGTGCTTATTGAGGTACACGAGGAGCGCGGCACGCTCGACCGGATGCTTCTTTGTGCCAATCAATGCATTGAATTCGGTCTTGAGCTGGCGGAAGGAATCTTCGTCATTCTGGAACTTCTCATCTGACAGGGCGCGGGAGAGCCCTTCAGGGTCCTGCTTCACGACCCGGTAGAGGTTGACAAGTTCCGGATTCTTATCGCCGATAACAGCCCGGTCAAGCCGGTCCAGGTTGGCGAGTTCAACGAGAAGCGCCCCACCGCCGATGAACGGCTCGAAATAGGTGCCCCAACGGTCCGGGAGCCGGCGTGTCAGTTCGGACAGGAGCTGCCGCTTTCCGCCGGCCCACTTGAGAATGGGTGCAATCACACCGGTAGTGTTGGCGATCTTCGTTTATAGATCTTCTCCGGGAGGACCGGCCGGAGTGTTCCGGATGTCGAAATTCTCATCTACTTTGTGAATGCATCTCTT
>Ga0182017_10001866_pt1 | contig 16165 bp, 16 predicted proteins | sample 712E3DmetaG_FD_120492 | JGI IMG/M metagenome (GOLD analysis project Ga0182017, IMG submission 120492) | Permafrost microbial communities from Stordalen Mire, Sweden - 712E3D metaG | ecosystem: Environmental > Terrestrial > Soil > Wetlands > Permafrost | place: Sweden: Stordalen | collected... | reverse complement strand
GAACGCCATGACGATGCCGTTCAAGATACGGGACAAGAACCTGCTCCTTCCGCTCGCCGTCGGGGACAGCATACAGGCAACCCTTGCGATATCCCGAACGGAGAGCTGGCTGGAGCAAATCGCGGTGGTGGGGAAGGGGGAAATACCCGCACCACTCACGCCCGATCAGATCATTACGGCCAAAGTCTACAGAACCGGGGAAATCTTCCCGGACGAGGTACTTCTCAACCAGGACGGGAAAACCGTACGCCTGAGCTCGTTCAGGGGGGGGGTGCTTGCACTCACATTTATATACACGCGATGTCCTCTCCCAGATTTCTGCATAAGAATGAGCAACCATTTCGCCCGGATCCAGAAGTCGCTGAATGGGGATGGAAGGTCGAGCGGCAAGTGGCATCTCATGACTGTAAGCTTCGATCCGAAATTCGACCGGCCCGCGGTGTTGAAACGCTACGCTACTGAATACGGTGCCGACTTTTCATCGTGGGATTTTGTCACTGACCCGGATACCTCGGGACCGGTGATACGCCGGCTTTCAGACGGGCTGGGACTGGAGTACTCCGAAGACGAGGGATTGATCGACCACAACCTGAGGACCGTGCTGATCGACCCGGAGGGAAAGCTCGTGAAAGTGATCACAGGGAATGAGTGGAAGCCCGAGGAAGTAGCAGCGGAAATAAGGCAGCTGGCCCCCGGTATGTGAAGCGGGCGGGGGGGAATCAGGATCGAATGTCTTCGGGAGCTTCCTGTGCGCGCGTGAAGCGGTGCGGCGCATGTCCAGCCGCCATGGAGGCTCAGGGGGTTCGATCGTCAAACTCTCGTCCGCTGCCTCCCGCCTTGGATCCCCCAACGAATATGTGGATTACGCTGCGGCGAATGGTGCCATAGACATTTTTACGATCGGCATTGCGAAAGAAGTCGCTGCTGAGGATATAAGGGTCAATGCGGTGAGGCCTGGCATTATCTATCGTTATCTATACTGACTTCCATACCAGCGGCGGAGAACCGAACCGGGTGGACCGGGTCGAGAGCTCGGGGCCAATGCAGCGCGGCGGGCATGCACAAGAGGTGGCAAGAGCTATCCTCTGGCTCCTTTCAGATGAGGCATCGTACACGACCGGCGCTCTTCTGTATGTTTCCGGGGGGAGATGACGTGCTTCCCAGGAGACATATTGACGTTTGGGGAGTGAATTTGCCGAAGGCGGTTTTGTGTAGCTCGTGAAACGGATGACCCGGCGGTTGCAGGTTCAAGTCGGGTCCCCGCTACAGGCGTTCTGCGAAACGGGTTCTGGTCTCCAGATGCCGTTTTCGTTTTCTCGAGGTTCTCGTAGGCCTCCCCCACCGCGTCCGTTACAGCCGGAATGGTCCGCAAGCCAAACCGGACCACCCTCTCCTTCTTGTCGACCGTGACACCCGTGACGATTTTCCGGATCATCCATCGCTTCGACTCTGGTTGATAACCTTTCGACGATAGCCGTAGGGTGCTGTTCCTCCATTGGAGAATCCATTGTCCCAGACCAAAGAGGCGGTGGAACGTTGAAACGACTTACGACACAGATATCGTGCTCATTGACAGATTTATCCCCATCTTCCCTGTGACCCACAACGTGGCGCATGATGGAATAGTTACATAGGTTGAAATAGGAAAGTGCTCTTTCGGAGAGGCCTTCTTTATCGGTAGTAGGGAAGGCCTTAATTTTTTCGATCTGACGCTTCAAAGGGGGTGGGGAAACTCACACCTGGTTCACTGGTCATAACATAGGGGGAAGTACACATGAAACGCATTTCTACGACACTTATTCTCGCGCTACTGTTCTTTGTTGGCATGAATCGAACCAGTTTTTCGTGGACGCACATCGAAACAAGCACGGCTGCATCCCAATTTCCGCCAACACCGGTGGGTTCTTCATCGGTCATGTCATATACGATTAACTATATGGATGGCGGGTCCAATGAACCAGTCAAGGTAGATGTAACCATATCGGCAGATGCGGCATCACTTTTTCAGTATTGTTGGGATAATGCCAATGGGGCGTGGTCAAATTTCCCTGCAACCGAATGGGCGTTTACAGCTGGAAATGCGAGTAGAGTCATTTATATTCGGTACACGCCAACGGACACAATCACTGGTCCTCAAGGTGTGATTACCAACACAATGTGGTTCAACTTTCCAGGCGCAGGTTGGTTCTTAAGTAGTTATGCACCAACCGTTGCGTTGACGAGCAGTCCACTTCCAATTCAACTTGCATCATTTACGGCTCAGAGGTACAGCACCAATTCAATGCAATTGATGTGGACAACCGTTTCCGAAGTTAACAATTACGGATTCTATGTTCAGGTTAGTTCCAACAAAACAGAGTGGACGAATGTTGGCGCATTTGTTCCTGGTCACGGTACGACACTTACTCCGCAAAAGTATAGCGTAACGCTGCCGATGGCCAATGGCTCATGGTGGGTGAGACTGAAGCAGATTGATCTGGATGGAACAACCATAATGTCGGATGCACAGTTAATTGAATTAGCCTCACCTGTGCGGTTCGCGCTTGAGCAGAACTATCCGAACCCGTTCAATCCTTCTACGACAATGTCCTTCGCGATTACGAAAGAGGGTCCGGTATCACTTCGAGTCTACGACATTCTAGGCCGTGAAGTGGCCACGCTGGTCAACGAGAACCGAAAGCCAGGACAGTACACCGAACAGTTCAACGGCAATCAAGTGGCTTCTGGAGTCTACGTCTACGTTCTCAAGAGTTCGGAAGGCCAGTTGACGAGCAGGATGATTCTTTCGAAGTAACGTTTCATAGGGGGCTATCTCTGTGGTAGCCCCCTGTTGTCTATTGTCAGCGCTCCCGAACATTTTGTCTGTCAATCTGCACGGAACCTTGGACCTCATGAGACCTTTGGACATATCTCTTGGGGCTAAGGAGATTTATGCTCGAACGGTCTCCAACACAGCCTTTGGATATTTCGCCGCAACACAGAGAAGTACGCGGGCGGCGCCTTCAGGCCTCCTTCTGCCTTGTTCCCAATTGCGAAGTGTGGCAGGACTGATTCCGAGTAGCTCAGCAAACTTCTGTTGCGTGAGCCCAAGATGTCGCCGGATAGCGGATACATTTGGGTTGTCTATACGGAATTCCCGGCCTGGGGCCTTCTTGCCTCGCAAAACGGCGCCTCCCTGTTTAATGCTCGTCAGTAATTCATCAAATGTTTCTTTCTTCATCGGAGCTCCTTTGCGACAATCGCCTTAAGTATCTTGAGCTGATCCTTGCTCAGATCGCTCTGTTCGTTTTTCCTGAATACAAAGAGCATGAGTATCGTGTCCCCGCTTCTGGTTCTAACGAAGAATCCCTGCCGGCGCAAGCCGCCAGGGATTCCTCGTTGCAGGTGGGACTCTGCGGACGCTGCCCGGAAATTTCCGCCGGCGAGCACGGTCGATATGTCCGGGATGAGTTTCCCCACGCGATCGAATATCCCATTTACGCATACATTCAAACAATAGAACTCTTGACTTCATGCAATTTCTGACGTACACTATGCGCACTGTAACTTCACTGCTCTTTGGCGTACTGATTGTCGAGGAACCTTCCTTTCGTGTCTCCGTTCGGGAGGATGCATTCCTAATCGAGGCGTTGCATGGCACAAATGCTGGGACACCCGACAAATCAATTCGCACGCCTTCTCCGAAGAGTCCTTCAGGTTGTTCCCGCAGTCCATCGCACCCGACAATTCTCTTGCGTCACCCCAGAAACGGCCCCATCCCGTCGGCAAACGAAGAATATTTATCGTCACAACGTAGCCCAACTTCCCCCCATCTCATCGGAGTGCCTGAGGAGCACCGTCCCGGCTGCGCCCTTCAACATCACTAATTCTTCACACAACATGGAGTATTGAATGAAACAGTTTGTCATTGCAGCGCTGTTGTCCCTTATAACCTCCATCGGAGTCTATGCCCAGTGCAGTGACGCAGACAGGAAGAAGCTCGAGGAATTCGACAAGGCGTGGGGTGATGCCGCCGTACGCGGAGACCGGGCCGCCCTGGCAAACATCTACGCCGACGATTTCGTGAACGTGTCCGCTACCGGCACGCAGACAAAAGCGCAGGTGATCGATGCCCAGGTCAAGCAAGCGGAGGCGGACCGTGCCAACCCGCAGCCAGCGGACAAAGTCGGCCACGACCACTACGTCATTACCTGCACGCCCTTGACAGCGACGATCACGCACCGGAACGTCATCACGAGCACAAGAGACGGGAAGCAGAGTACAGAATACTCCCGGAGCATCCACTTCCTGGAAAAGCGCGGCGGACACTGGCAGGCAGTGAGCAGCACCGCGCACGCTCTCACCGACGCGGGCGTCCTGGCCTACATGGAGCAGGAATGGAATGACGCCGATATCAAACACGATGCGGCGTGGTTCGAACACAACTACGCTGAGGACCTCACCGATATCAGCAGTCGCACGGGCGCCATCAGTACGAAGTCGGAAGATCTCCAGGATATGAAAGCCCCCAAGGCAGTCATGGAGTGGGCTGAGCTTTCCGGCATTCATGTTCGGGTGGAGGGGAACGCCGGCGTGGTTACGGGGATCAATCACGTGAAGGGTCACGACGACAAGGGAACCGCCTTCGACCGTACCGTCAGCTTCACCGATACATTTGTCAAGCGTGACGGCCGCTGGCAAGTCTGGGCGACGCAGGGAACAGAGGTCAAGAAGTAACCGCCTGTCCACCGGCCTTAAGGGGATGCTGGTAACGTCAAAGTCCCCGCCAGAGCATTCCATCGTAAACCCCTATCGGCCCACAGGTAGGGGTTTACAGTTCCAGTCAGAATCTGTCCCAATTCGATGAGAGCAGAAATCGGAGACGAGAAGAGCCCGCGAGAGCCAAAGACGAAGCTCAGCCGGGCCCGATTACATCGAATAGAATTCCTCGCTCAGGAGGAGATCGATCTGGGCTGAGAGATTCTTGAGCATTTCCTCCCCTTCAGCGCCGATTTTCTTGAATTGAATTATCCCTTTCCGATCTATCACGAATTTCGTGGGAATTCCCTCCACGCCGTACTTCTCGACAAATCCTTCGTCGAACAGCACCGGAAGTGTATACTTGTTGTCATCAATGAATTTCTTGACAAGGGATTCGCGTTCTTTCCCGGTGACATTCTCCCATGTATCCATAGTGAGAATCATGACGCGGTCATTCCCTTTGTACTTGTCGTATACCTTCTGCAGGTACGGAAACGAGTATTTGCACGGGCCGCACCAGGTCGCCCAGAAGTCCAATACCACGACTTTTCCTTTGAGATCGGAGAGCTTCATCATCTTCCCATCGAGGGATCTCAGCGAGAAATCAATCGCCGGCTTGTTGACGCGGTCTTTCATCAGGTCCGCCCTCGCCTTCCCGGCGGCTTTTGTCTTCATGTCCGCGATCGAGGCATCAAGCCCCTTGTCAGACCCATGCTTTTTCACGTAGGCTGACTTGTACGCACTGACAATCGCCTCGCTGCTGTTGCCGGTGCTCAGCGCCTCTGTTGTGAGTTCGAGGACGCGGTCGGTGTGGCCTAACTTGTCGCTGCACTCGATGAGCCGCCCGGTAATGTCCGGGAATTTTCCCTCTGTCAGCGACGTTGCTTCTTCGTATGCAGCAACAGCCTTTTCCAATCGGTTGAGCTTGAACAGCCCATATCCATAAGCATCCAGTATCATCCCCAGGCTCTGCTTTTTCATCTTCTGCCATTGCGGTTCTGCAATATAGGGAGGCTTACCTTCGCCGCCACGCTTGCGCAGGATGCCGATGCCGGTCTCTGCGTATCCCAACGCTTTCTCAATATCCACTCCTTTGTCGATCATCTCCCAGGCGAGATTATTGTATGCATCTCCGGATGGGTTCGGCATCGAGGCAAGTGTGGCCGCTGCCTTGTCATACTCACCCACGGCCACGAGGGCGCTTGTGAGCACTCCCATCCGAATCTCCAGGTCCTGTCCCGTAGCAGGAAAATCCGCATTGAGTTTTTGAAGCAGCACGCACCGCTTCCTGGAATCCTGCTCGGTGTACGTCTGGCGTTGAGCATCGGCATAGGCAATTTTCCCCCTGGGGTTCGCGGCAATTGCCGCCGCTCTGATTTCGTCGGCGCGCTGTTTCTGTCCCGTCGTTTCGAACCAATACAGGAGGCTGCTGACTGATCCTTCATCGTTCTTCTTTGAGGCGTAGATGGACTCCAGTTCCTGCTTGATTTTCGACAGGGTCGCATCTCCAGGCGTTTCGCGCATCATCATGCCCCAACGAGTCGTCGTCGCCTCAAGATTGTCCGGGTACGCTTCTTCTTCTGCTGCAATCTCCTTTTTCGCGGCCTCGGGATCCTTCGAGTGTTTGAATTCCATCACACTCCTGCCCCTGAGTATGCTGGACCGGAGGAGATGTGCATTTCGCACAGGCGTTCCATCAGTACCGTATACCATCGCATCCCAGACATTTGCGCCATTGTCATCCGTATTCTCCCCCGATGTGAAGCGGATCAGCAATAACGCTATGTCCTTGTCCGGTAAGCTGAACGAGCCGGACCAAAAGTTTCCCTCATGCTTGAGGGGGACCTCCACCAACACAGGCAATCCGGCGGCCGACACGAGCATGACTTCACCAGTTATTCCCCTGGCATCACGGAGTGTGGCACTCCGCGATGCTGAGTTGTATCTCAGCATCAATTGATCCCCACTCTTCGGCTTCGCCGGGGAAAGCGTGAACTGCGTATCATCGCACAGCACGACTCGGGGAAACAGAGCGAAAAAGAGGACGACTGCCGGGACGATGTTCTTCATTGCGTGCCTCCGGAAGGGTGTGAACAGGTACAAGGACTATGGAAGGAACACATACAGGAGATGAGCCAAAATACGGTCCGCTAAACCAATAGTCAACAAATTTCGGATTTTGGGACTCCTGGTGGGGGATGGATCGATCGGGTTTGCTATGGCTTATTGCATCACTCGTCAAACAGGAAAAGCGAGAATTGTTGAACCCTCAGTCTCCTTTATCTTCGTCCAGATCGTTGTGGTTATCTCCCCCCAAACTGTAAAAGTTGTTCTCTTCATCTTCTTTTCCGATGCTTTCCTGTCCATCATCCAATTCCGAGCCAGGAACATCTAAATCGCTCCCCGATACATCCTCTTGGAAATCCTTCTCATTATTCTTTCCGGCTTTGACGTCTTCATTTGGTTCTTTTGTTTTGGAAATATCCTCAGGATTTATGCTCCCCTCTTCCTTGTACTGACTGAAAATGTCCTCCTTGGCGGGATACAAAGGGTATCCCGGCTGAGCTATTTTCCCCTGTTTGTCCGCTGGCTTAGCAGACGGGTTCGTTCCATTGCTTTTTGTCTTCATGTCTTTAATACCCTTCGATATTGCGCTGATTGAAAAATTTGTAGGGTCGAAAAGCCTCCCCTGAACCCTAAACAAGAATACCCATGATTACGGCGAAGCGTAATCGTCCAAAAGGACGAAAGAAGAACTAATCCCTTTTGCCGGCAGAATGAGCGGCCTGGCCGACCTGCAACTATCGCCGGCATTCTCCGGGTTGCCTTTCAGTCTGAACTCTCTTAGTTTCATGCCGTGGCATGGACCCGGAAAGGACTGAGGTACAAATGACAATGTTCAGGAGATTGGGAATACCGCTGGTGTCATTGATCATGGTGCCTGCGAGCGACGCACAGGATTCCACGCTACCTTTTTCCTGCGCGGTGGCAGAGCGAACCGAGCACCTGCCGGAATACGTGTCTCCTCCCAGCCCAAACCTGTATAACAATTCTCCCAGTTTGAAAGTGGGATGGGGCATTGATTCGCCAACCGGCTTCGTCGTGATAAATGGCGAGGTCTGGGTAATATTCAACAGCGGCAATCAGTATGGAACCACTGTGAAGGTCGCCCGTTACAGAGGGACCGATTTCGAGCACACGGAACGTCAACCCGACGGGACAATTGTCGTCGAACAAGGAGTCTCAACCCACTTTTGCGGAGGGCTGTGGTACGATTCGGCCGCGGGAAAGCTGTACGCCCCCATTCACTGCGAGTATGAACGCGAAATCTCCCCCCCCGCAGGATGGACCAGAAAAAAAACGCGGCTGGCCACCAGTACGGACAAAGGACTGACCTGGCATCTCGAGGGGGATATTCTGACGGACTGTATGCCCGACAAGGGTGATTGGTTGAGGTTCTCGGGATCCTATTTTGAAGCCGGTCCCGCCGATTTTGATTTTTATGCCGACGACCGGGGAGGGTATTTCTACATCTTCTCGTGCAATTCCTATGCACCGAAGAACGGCAGGATGAACAATTTTCTCTGGTTCAATGAGGTAGCGCGCTGCCCCATCACCGACAGGATGGCACCGGGGAAATGGCAAAAGTTTTGCGGGGGCGCGTGGGCCGAACCGGGGCTTGGCGGAAGGTCGTCAAAAGTCTCCATGGGCTCGTATGGAATCTATGGCCGCGTGATTTACAGTCGTTATCTCAAGAAATACCTTCGTATCGGTGTGACCCTCGGCGTCATCGACAAAAGGTTTACGAACCTGGGGCTCGGCGACGGGTCGATCTATGTCTCGTCGTGCGATGATCTTTCCAAACAGGAATGGACCTCCGTGGGGAAGATTCTTGACAAGCCGGACAATGACAAATTTGGCATTACGCTCTCCGATGGCTCATCAAGAGACCCTTTTGTGTGTGACCGGTCCCTCCACGTCTACAATTACTGGTTATACAATATCCCCTCCCGGGCGATCGATGTCACTTTCGGTCCGGGAACAACTCCCGCCGCAGGATTTCCCCGGTACGGATCATATGCGTACGAACCGCTTCCGGAATCTGGCGACCCCATTGTGAGTCGACAGACGAGAATGGTCGGCTGTGGAAGTCCGGAGAACATTTACGGCGGCGCCGGATGGGCGATCAGGAAGGATCCAGCTTACTTCCAGGCGACCGCCATGGAATGCGGGGAGCCTGGCGCGTACGTTCAGTTTTCTTTCAAAGGATCCGGGATATACTGGAGAGGGATTGCCGACACAAACTGCGGCAAAGCTGACATTTACATTGACGACAAATTCATTCAGAGCAGCGATTGCTATTACCGGGACGCTCTTCCCTTCCAGTTCGCATTTCTCAAAACCGGGCTTGACCCCGGGGTGACTCATACCGTCAGGGTCGTGGTCCGATCGGACAGGAACGCCGGATCAGCCGGGACAATCATTCGGCATATGGCTTTTGAATACACGGCAGAGAGCTTCCGGGCATCGGATGGTTTTTCCGCCGTCAATGGAAGGAACAATTGGCACTACAGGCGACGGAACGGGACGGGATACGGTGATTTACAGTTCGTCGATTTTGCCAGGACAATGGTTTACGACAAGCAAATCGGACGAAGAGTGGAGAAGAAATCGTTCGCCAACTACTATGAAGATGAAGATAGCTGCAGGGTGGGCGATAACTATCAAACCCCCGGGGAACACTGCGCCATCAGAACATGGATCTCACCGCACAGAGGCAGGATACGTATCGAAGGGTCCGTCCACATCGATACCGGAATCGGGGAGAGTGTCACAGCGACGATCATGCGCAATGATCGTGACGCCTGGTCATTCCAGATGGTCACGCCCGGTGCGGCAGGGACGCACGATATCACGATTGAAGTGGAGAAATCGGATGCGATCGATTTCGTCGCTGAAAGGAGGAGCGGAAAGAACGGAGAGAAAGTGATGTGGGATCCGGTGATCACCTATGTGGACAAATAGCTCATCTGCAGGTTTGCCAGGATTCGATCTTCCATACACTCAGCGAATCCTTCATGAACACCACCGTGTGAAATCTCTCTGAACCATCGGCCTCCACTTTGAAGACTTATCCTGTTGTTTGGTTTCTTTCGCCAGTACGGCACCACAGAGCCCGATCAGGATTAGAGCGACAAAATAATACCTCCGGTAACGAACCATTGGTGTCTCCTTTCATGCAAGAAAATGAAAAAATTAGCTCGTTCCTGATACTTCCTTCAGCGCAATGCTATCTCCGCCCGTGGTGACGACGCCGCAAATGTCGTAGTCGGCGGCCTTTTCAATCTGATCACGCGATACCTGCGAAGTGCTGTAGCATCCCGGCCAGAGCACCGAGACGCCAAGGCAGAAGAAAACAAGAGGAATTGTTTTCATCGATGATGTGGCCGGTTGTGTGAAGGCATGACATTCCCCCTTGCATTCACAAGTTAGAGGAAGCCTAAAAAACAAATGTCACGGATTTGTAAAAAGGAAGGGCCGGGGAGGTCCGGACATCGGCCAGGAATGAACGGAGTGATGTTCCCAGTGTTCCGCTTCGATCCGGGTCAGCCCCTGGTCTGGCCAGTCCCGTGCACGATGAACTTGGTCGTTGTCAACTCCGCCAGTCCCATGGGACCACGGGCATGAAGCTTTTGCGTGCTGATGCCGATTTCAGCGCCGAGACCGAATTCGTACCCATCCGTGAACCTCGTTGAAGCGTTCACGTATACGGCGGCCGAATCCACCGAGCGAAGGAAGCGCTCGCCGTTCGCTTTGCTTCCGGTGACGATCGCGTCTGAATGGTGAGAGCCGTAGTGGTTGATGTGATCGATCGCCTCACTCAGGGTCTTGACGGTTTTGATCGCTATGATCAGATCGAGGTACTCCTTGTACCAGTCGGCCTCCGCGGCGTGTGCTGCGTCGGGGATCAACGCGAGAGCCCCGTCATCGCAGCGCAGCTCCACCCCCGCGCTTCTCAGCCTCCCTGCAATCCGGGGGAGAAATGTTGGGGCGATTTTCTCGTGCACGAGGAGCTTCTCCGCTGCGTTGCACACGGAGGGGCGCTGGACCTTTGCATTGTAGACGATCTCCTCGGCTTCACGAAGGTCCGCCGAACCGTCCACGAAGACATGGCAGTTTCCCTCCCCATGTGCGATGACCGGCACTGCGGAGGTTTCGCGAATGAAATCGATCAATTGCCGGCTGCCGCGCGGAATGATCACATCAAGGTATGCACTCTGTTTGAGCATGACCCCCACCGATTCTCTGTCGGTGGAATCGATGAACTCGACGCAGCCCGGCGGAAGATCAACGTCCCCGAGGGCCATTCTGACGAGGTCCGCGAGGATCCTGTTCGTGTGCAGTGCTTCCGATCCCCCGCGCAGCAGGACAGAGTTCCCTGATTTCAGGCAGAGGACGGAAGCATCGATTGTCACATTTGGCCGCGCTTCATAGATGATCCCCACGGCACCGATGGGAACGCGCATCTTCTCAATCTTCAGCCCGTTCGGACGTTTCACTCTCTCCAGTATGCGTCCGACGGGATCGGGGAGTCCAATAACGTCCCGCACGCCCTTGATGACCTGCCGGATTCCGGGTTCGTTCAATGTCAGCCGATCGAGAAGAACCGGCGAGAGACCACCGCGCCGGGCGTTCTCCAGGTCCTTTTTGTTCGCTGAGAGGAGTGCCGAAGTCCCTGTTCGCAGACGGGATATTATCGCCCGAAGCAGCCTGTTCTTTTTCGTCGTGGGGCAATCGTACAGAATCCCGCTCGCGGCTTTGACGGACCGTGCCTGCGATTCTATCCGCTCTTCAATTGTCGTCATTCGTGCAGGAGAACAAGATTGTCTTTGTGAATTACTTCGCCGTGCGCCCGGCGTCCGAGTATTGTTTGAACGTCGCCGGTTTTTCTCCCCCCGATCCTGGAGAGTTCCTCAGAAGAATAGCCGCTCACACCTCTGGCGATCTCGTTTCCCGTCACATCCAGCACTGAAATCGTATCCTTCGCGTTGAATACGCCAATCACTTCGAGAACACCAGACGGGAGCAGGCTCTTCCGGTGCTTCGTCAGCGCCGTCTTCGCCCCTTCATCAATCCTGACGGAGCCTCGTGGATGTGACACGAACCCGATCCATTTCTTCCTCACATTCAGGCGGTGTGCGGCCGGAAGGAACAGCGTCCCCCTGAATTCGCCCGAAACGATCTCCTGCAGCATCCGGGAATTGCCGCCGTTTGCGATGATCATCGCGATCCCCGCCGAAGTGCATCGCTTTGCCGCCTGGATCTTTGTCACCATCCCTCCGGTCCCGAGCTCCCCTCCACTTTTCTTCGCCTGTCTCTCCATCCGGGATGTGATCGTCTCCACGACGGGAATGAGCTCCGCGCGCTGATTGTGAAAAGGATCATCCGAATAGAACCCGTCGATGTCACTCAGTATGATGAGGAGGTCCGCCCCGATCATATGCGCCACCATGGCGGAGAGATTGTCGTTATCCCCGAACTTTATCTCTTCAACAGCGACCGTGTCGTTTTCGTTTATGATCGGGACGACATCGTCCTCAAGGAGGACAGAGAGCGTATTCCTGGCGTTCAGATACCTCCCCCTGTTCACAAAGTCATCTTTCGTCAGGAGGATCTGGCCCACCATGCGGGAGTGACTGCGGAATGCCGCTTCGTACGCTTCCATGAGTATAGGCTGACCGATCGCCGCCGTGGCCTGTTTTTCACGGATCGTCCTCGGACGCTCTTTGAGCGCTTGCGCTGCAACCCCCGCTCCTATTGCACCCGAGCTGACAACGGCAACCTGGTAGCCCAGCGACTGGATATGAGAAACTCCGCCGGCTATGGAATTGATCCGATCGAGATTCAAGCCGGTGAGCTTGTGGGTAAGCAGGTTTGTGCCGATTTTGACGACAATCCTGGTCTTTTCGTGCAGTATGGCCTCAAGTCGACGCATCTTGAGTCCATTATAACACAAAATCGGCTCTGTTGTGCAGCGCTATGGGATTATTGCTGTTGTTGGATCTCTAGGTACTTGTGGTAGGAATTCGAGGATGGCTCCTCTTTCACCGAATGGAGCGGTGAATAGCGATCAAACAAGGGGGTTTTTGAAGCGCTCCAGGGGGGCCAAGTAAAGGTATGTGCCACCGGGAGGGGGACGGGAATATTCCGGGGAAGCTAAAAAAACGTCCTACCCCACCGAAACGCCGAGAATCCGACCGATGAAGGCGGTCACTGCCATCGCCAGGGCGCCTCCGAGTGTGACGCGTAACGACGCACGGGCCATCGGCGCACCACCGAGATAACCGCCAAAGGCCCCAAGGGCGGCGAGGCTCACCAGAGAAAGCGCCGCGATCAAGGGGATACGCAGGGCCGCCGGAGAGACGAAAAGACCTACAATCGGAACCACCGCAAAGAGCGCAAAACTTGCGGCGGATATCCACGCCGCCTGCATCGGACGCGAGAGAGACGACTGGTCGATGCCGAGCTCGTCGCGCATGTGTGCACCGAGCCGGTCACGCGCGCTGAGTTGCTCCGCGACTTTCATCGCGAGATCCTTCTCGAGTCCCCGCTTCACATAGATCGTCGCAAGCTCCTGCAACTCGGCTTGGGGCTCCCCCGCGAGCTCCTGCTTTTCACGCTCGACGTCCGCCCTTTCCGCATCGCGCTGCGAGCTGACCGACACATATTCCCCCACAGCCATCGACATGGCTCCCGCGACAAGGCCCGCCACGCCTGCGATCAGGATGGCCTCTCTCGACGCGGAGGATGCCGCGACACCGATCATGAGGCTGGCGGTCGACACGATTGCGTCGTCCGACCCGAGCACGGCCGCGCGCAACCAACCCGCGCGCCCGCTCCGGTGCATTTCCACCTTGTTCGTATTGATGAAAGGCTTCCTCCTGGTGTTCCTGCATACGAACTACAACTCCACGAGCACCCACCCGGCTTCGACTTTTGTGTCGTATGTGCCGATCGACTCAGTGCGGATGTGTTTCATCTGCATGCCGATGTGCTCCAGGTATCCGGTTATCTTCGGCGGAGGGCTTTCACCGCCGAAATCCGCCGGAACCGGGCCGGAGAGGGCTTCGCCGGTGGTGACGTCGAATTGAGCACAGTGCATTGCGCAGGTAACGAACTTCCCGTCGAGCGTACCCATATCGAGCGGGGCATTCATATGGCCGCAGCGTCGCTGGATGGCAAAGTACTTCCCGCTCCAGTTGCAGACAACGATTTCGTGTCCGTCGAGTTCGACGGCCCTCATTCCCCCGGGGGCAACCTCATCGGCACGTATCGCCTGGACAAACTTCTTATTCAAGACCCACCTCGTGCGGCGACAATTGAGGCAGGCTATCAGGATCAATGACATCCTGATGGACGAAGAGTCCGCACCAGCATCGTTTGATAGCGTCGAAATGCTCCCGGTGGAAGGGGATGCACGGGCAGACGATCTTCATGTCCCGTGCGCGGTCATGCCTCAGCGGCTGGCAAGGGCAGAAAGGGATTCCGTGTTTCGTTTCCAGAATCACCTCCTGCTCGAGGAGAAAATCCACCAGCTCCGCATCGGGCGTGAACTTGAATCCCATCGGGGCGACGACCTTCCCGAAGAAATAGCGGAGCGCTTTCTTCCTTGATTCAGTATTCATTCATCCCACCCTATATTCCCAGCGCCCGTGAATAGCGTTCAGGCTGGTAGCCCGTGATTATTTCGTCGCCGATCCTGACGAACGGAAAGCCGGTAACGCCTGCCGCGTCAAGCTCCGCGGAAATCTTCGCCTGTGTCGCTTCGTCGGCAAGGTCGTAATCGATGTAGCTGAACGGGACGTTGTGGTCGGTGAAGAACTTCTTCGTCTTCCGGCACCAGGGACATGTCGAGAGAGCATACATGTTGACCTTTTTCATATCGATCTCCTTCTACCCGAGGTTGACGAAGAGTTTGCCTCCTTCGGACTTTGTTGGATACGCCTTCAGGCCAAGTTCGGGCGCATCGATAAACTTGCCGGTCCGAACGTCGAACCGCCAGTCGTGGCATGGACAGGTGATCGTGTAGCCCTCCAGTCTTCCCATGAATACCGGACACGCCATGTGCGCACACGCGCCTGAAACGGCATAGACCGCACCGCTGACCCGCGCCAGGACGACATTCACCCCCAGGGGATAGACCGGCGTCATTTCGCCTTCCCGTAGCGACGTATCATCCAGCGCGTACGTCCACGCATCTACGCTCATAGTCAAAGGCCTTCAATTGAAGAGGGCGGAACCGGACAGAGATGTGGTTCTGTGAGTTTCGACAATGCAGAGGAGAAGTCACCACCAAACGCCATGTTCTTTTCCGTCGACAGGAGTCGTCGCAGGCGCTACCGGCGCCATCGGGAGTAGCCCCATCCTCCGCCGCCGAACAAGACTACCAGCAGGAGCACGATCAGTAAAGTTGACATGTGATTTTTCTTTCATCCTTTGAGCATCAAGCGGGTACATCTCCGCATTGGTCCAACGTACAAGTCAAGAGACCCCTTCTCATCCTCGATCCAATGTACCGAAACAGGTCTGCCGGACTATCATCCCTAGGATTGAAAAGAGAATTAGCCCCGGCAAAGCGACCTCAGGTCTTGAGGAATGCCAGCAGGTCGGCGTTGAGCTGGTCTTTGTGGGTTTCCGCGAGGCCGTGTGGTGCACCCTTGTAGATTTTCAGGGTCGCGTTCCTGACCAGCTTTGATGAGCGGAGACCCGCGGCGCCTATCGGCACGATCTGGTCGTCGTCGCCGTGAACGACCAGTGTCGGCACGTCAAACTTCTTGAGGTCTTCGGTGAAATCCGTCTCGGAGAACGCTTTGATGCAGTCTAAAGTGTTCTTGTGACCGGCCCGCATCCCCTGGAGCCAGAACGAGTCGATCATCCCCTGAGAGACTTTGGCGCCGGGCCGGTTGGCCCCGAAAAACGGGCCGCTGGCGAGATCCTTGTAGAACTGGGAGCGGTCGGCGATGCAGCCGTGGCGTATCTCATCGAACTTCTCAATCGGCAAGCCGCCGGGATTGGCCGCCGTTTTCAGCATCAGCGGGGGGACGGCCGAGATCAGCGCCGCTCTAGCCACGCGTTTCGTGCCGTGACGGCCGATGTAGCGGGCAACCTCGCCGCCGCCGGCGGAGAAGCCAATGAGGAAGGCCCCCTTCAGGTCGAGCTTTTCGATGAGCTCGGAGAGGTCGTCGGCATACGTGTCCATCTCATTACCATCCCATGGCTGGCTGGACCGGCCATGGCCGCGACGGTCATGGGCAATGCAGCGATAGCCGTTGGAGGCCAGAAACAGCATCTGAGCCTCCCAGCTATCCGCACTGAGGGGCCAGCCGTGGCTGAACACCACAGGCTGTCCGTTGCCCCAGTCCTT
>Ga0182017_10001865_pt1 | contig 16169 bp, 41 predicted proteins | sample 712E3DmetaG_FD_120492 | JGI IMG/M metagenome (GOLD analysis project Ga0182017, IMG submission 120492) | Permafrost microbial communities from Stordalen Mire, Sweden - 712E3D metaG | ecosystem: Environmental > Terrestrial > Soil > Wetlands > Permafrost | place: Sweden: Stordalen | collected... | reverse complement strand
TGGTTAGTAAACGGTCTAGGACTGTGATGACAAAAATCTTGAACTCTCCAATTAAGAACATATTCATTCCTCCTTTAATTTATCTTCACCTTCGTTATAGTTACAATCTGGAAATGGGCAAGTGAGACAATTGTTATGTCGCTGACACCCGTTAGTTGTCGGGAAATAAAGTCCTGTCACAGGGTCAAATATTTTGTAATGATGTGGGAGTGTTCTTGTACCATATTTGTCTGGATTGTATTTAGATTGGGTCATTCATAACCTCCAATGGTGGTAACTTATTAATCTTTCTACCCTCTGTGCAAAACTCATGAACTTCGCATAAAGAACCTTTGCATCTTCGGCCATCCCATCGTTCTTCAAATGGGCATAATTCAGGCAATTCTTTTTTGTCGAGCGCATCTAAAAGCATTTTACTTTTATCAGCGAAATAACACATTACGTAATCATCGTCAAGTTTGTCAGCATCCATTAAAAATATTTTGTCGAGTTTGTTTTTATTCGCTTGCCAAGTTCCGCCATCCCTAACTGTGACCTGCCATCGCATCTTGCGGATTTTTAATCCAGTGGCCTCTGCTTTAATTCGGTAGTCGTTTAGTTGTAAAGAGTTATGCAATCGTTCATAACTACCAGCGTTTAGCATTTTCATAACAGCATACGAACCCCACGTTTTCATATCGGTTAAGTCCCACATATCTTCGTAGGGTTCAAGTAAATCTAACGTACCAGTATTGATTAAGTCTTGATACATTTGCTCAGATAATAAACCTGAAATCTTTTTAGCAACAAGTTCTAATCTTCGATGATGTTGAGTTCCCAATAAAGCAAACGCTCTTTCTTTTGGCGTGATAGCGTAGTCACAAGTAATCTTTAAATATTCCATTCTTGTTGGGTTTAATAGTTGTGTTGTCGATGGTTTCCCATTCCAAGTTCTTCCCCAAGATAATTCGTGTAATGTTGGCAAAGTCAAACATCTTTCGCCATCATCTTTGCCACATTTATCAAGGCATTGTTCTATAGTCCGTGTTACTCCATCAGGGCAGTTGAAGTATTTATTCGGCATATGTTATACCACCTTCTTAAAATTCTCAGCTAACATTTTATTTGCCATGCTAGCACATCCACTGAAATATATTGATGGTTCTTTGTAGTAATAATCTGGCAATTCGGGTTTATTTTGTTCATCGCTTAGTATGGCTAGTCTTTTAATTTCTAAGATGGAGTCGGCTAAAATAGAACACATTTGATTTGTAATTTGGTAATGGTCAAGAGATTCCTTAATTGTTTTAACGATTTCGGTTCTTACTCTTATGTATTCAGGGCTTTGTTTATTGGTCATGTTTTCCCTCGCTATCATGCTTTATTTTATTTAAATTGCGTTCTTCTTCAACGCTCATGGTACTATTAAATGTTTCGCAGTATCCGTTGAGTAAATGATGTTTTAATCCCACTTTGTCAAAATCGCCATCATCACAAAATGGACATGTGAAATATTTAGGACTTGGTTCGTTCACTGTTTCACCTCGTTATCAATTACTTTCATAAATAATATCTGTCGCTATTATAAAGTGCGCCAATAAAAAAGGCAGGTGCAAAAGCATAATCGTGTAAATGCCCTAGAGACAAAAACCACGCTATGCAACCTAGAAGTAATAGTGCGATTGTTAGAACTCCATAAGGTATGGCGAAAATTACCTTGAGAATTATTACAAGTGTCTTAAACCATTGTTCAGTGGGTTTCATTATCTATTACCTTCATTATGGCGTTAAAGAGTGCTTCGGTTGGGGAATCCATGATTACTATTTCTTGCCCAGAGTATTTGATTTCATTCTGGATGCGAACGCTAAACCCTTTATGTTCATTGGCTGTTAAGGTTACGCTGTATCCTTTATCTTGTAACTTAGGAATGGCGTACTCGTAAATCTCAGTGAGTTCTAATCGGGGAAGATAACCTATATTCCCCCAATGTCCTTTAGGTGCTATCCAATTCATAACCTTTTTAGTTTGTTCGTAATGAAAATGGTCACGACCTACAGGGTATTGTGTCCATCCGCACCAAGTCCAGAATCTAATCAAGTCCTCTTGTTTAATGTCCAATTTATTTACTCCTAATGTAGTATTCTTTATGAGTCTGTACAAATACTAAAGCGATTGTGCAAACGATTCCTAATCCTAAATTAATCCATCGAAACCAATTAAGATTCAATACGAACATTATTAAGTTCCCTATTGAACCTACGCCATTTAATATTAAGACGAGTATAAAGTATCTGTAATCTTTTTGCTGCTTCATTCCTTATTCCCCTTATCAGCCTTTACTTCATGTGAAACTCCATGTATGTCTATCCAGTATTTAATTCCGTTCTCTATATAGGTGTCTGCGTCTAACCATTTTCTGATGGGTTTATCAGTGTCGAGTTTTGCTTTATGCTTCATGCGCTCTCCTTAAATTCGCCACATTTGGCACAGATTTTATTTATAACTTCGGCGTACTGCCAATCACCTGCTAACTCTTTATCTAATACCATTTTGATTTTATAACAGTGGTCGAGTTTGGTACAGTGTTTCATTTGTCCTCCTTAATTAGTTCGGGGTTTTCAAATATGTTCCCAATAATTTCTAAAGCGTGTTCGTTATCATCGTTATCTTCATAATCCGCAGCATTAATAACCACCATTTTATATCCAGTCAGAAACATTGACTCCTCGGAATCTTCTTCAGCAAATTCCACTGTTGCATTGACTACAGCATCTTCTGTGCCATAAGTTACAATATCACCATCATAAATCTCTTTACCATTGGAGTCTTTAATGCCGATAAAAATTCCTAATGTTTGTCTTTGATATGCTGAACGAAATTGTTCCCAAAATTTAAACATTGGATAAACTGTATTGGACATTTCCGGCGCAATATAAGGATAGACACCGTATCGCCAACCACTGCCATTCCGTTCTGTGTAACCATAACCATCTTTTAATAATGCCCTCAGTTTAATTTGATTCATTCTTGCCACTCCACTATTATTTTATGAGGATTAACCCCTGATATAGTTTTAAAGTTTGTATAACCTTGACTGATTAATAGTTCCTCTATGTCGCTGCGTAAGTTACCTTTGTCGAATCTTCCGGCGAAAGTATCGGGAAATCCTGTAAACTCCGCATGGTTCTCTTGATAACTGATGGTTACGTTATACTTGTTGGCGATTGCCTCTAAGAGTTCTTTCATCCATTATCTACCTCCAATTCAAGATTATAAAATGGGCTTAGTTTCATTTTGGCGAGTTTCTTATTTGTGCGTTCAATTTCATCTTGCGTATCGTAAACATCAATCTCTAATTTGTTCAGGCGTTTTTGTTCATCATCTAAGTTACCCAAGAGAGATGAGTATAAACTTTCAAACGCTTCTTTCTTGTGGAGTAATCCATTGTTGAGGCATTGATAACAGACTGGTTTATCTGGTTTGGTTACAGGTTGCATGGTTCGCTGAATCCAAACTAATTCCTTCTCAAAATAGGGGTTTGGTTTATCGTATCCATCGCTAGTTAAATGAACACCATTTCCACTACCACAGTTATGCAATTCGCAACATTTGTCCATCGCTGCTTCATGTGCAATTTGATTAGGGTGTTTGTCCCTATCTTTATCATCCCAATGTTCGGATTCAGTATTGTTTACAGTTTGGGAATGCCAGCCTCTTACTTCATGTTTATATTCCTCTCCGACTATGGATAGTGTTAACGCTAAATCATGCCAACTCCAAATGACATTGTAATAGTTTGGTAAGAGAACACTATAAGCAATTGCATTATTTAAATCGACAAAGGCAAGGTCTGGTTCTCCATCATCGAACATCCATTTGCCATTGTTATACCGCAGTAAATTAGAATTGCGATATTCAACCAGAGGTCTAAATACTATTGTCTCTTTGAATAATGGGTTTATTAATTCTTCTTTAATCATCTTTAATCTCCACGTCAATTTCAAAAATATCGCCTACTGCATGTCCTCGCCGTTTTTCATTTGTTAATGCTTCGGTCAAGGCATTCCGTAATGTTTCCGCAAAGATTTCGTCTACTTCGACATTGTAGCCGTTGCCATTATTCCATGCGTATATTTTAATCATCGCCATCCTCCATCAGTATTTGCTTAGTACGTTCTAACAGGAAGATGGCACGTTCTAACTCTACTGGTGAAGATTGAAAGTGAGTTGCTCCATCATTTGTACGGAATACGCAGATTAAATCTGTAATGCCTGATTGTGCGTTTATATCTGAGAGGACTTTGGTTATATCATCGTGGGTTAAGATGGAATTGATTGTGGTGAGTTTTTCAACCTTGTGTTTAAAGATGTTCATCATTCCTCCCTGTTATTATACTTAGGCCGCCCTGAACCTTGAAAGACAGCGTTACTTTGTAGAACGTGTTCTGAATATCTGTAGCGTAGTTTTTGCAAGTCTGCTGGAATTAGTTCAGTAGGTATCGGAGTTTCACAAGAACATATCCAGCAGTGGAATATCCATTCGTTATTGTCGGAGTTAAATTCTACATTCCCTTGGCCGACTTTTCCACAGTGTCGGCAAATACAGTTAGAATATGTCATGGTTTGTCCTCCTTAAATACTTCATCTAATTCTTTTCGGTATTCTTTTTCAATGCCCATTTGTTTAGCCATATCTAATGCTAGTCTTTGCATTTCATCTACTATTTCTTGAAGACTCATTAAGGTCGGGTCTTTCATGATGTCACCTGATAAGGTTCGCAGAGTCTCAGGTATTCGCTGAAAGGGATATGAATGTCACCTGATGGAGTTTTGTATTTCTCTGCGATAGTATTCAAGATGTGTAATGCGCCAACCTTTGTTGCTAAATCCGTTAATCTTTCAGTGTCATTTTTCATTTTGTTTAATCTCCTTACATATTTATTTTATTATTAGTACTTCTTATTAACAAATACATTGGTAGTCATTGGCTAGAGTTCTCAGGTGTTGTCAGCTGGTTTTATTCGTGGGAACTTGCTCAACCTTACGTTTTGAATTGGATTTCAATTATGACTTGGTTTCCAGCGGTTTCTGTTTTTGTGGCCTCTACATCGTCATAGGTTTCAAGGTCTGCGAGTAGATGAAAAAGCCATGCTCTAACCTCCGCTTTGTTTACGTTTGCTTCGTTGTCAGCCATTGTTAATCCTCCTCTACTTGCTTGAGAATTCTCCACCGTTTCAGGTACTCATCAAACTTTGCAGCGTTCTTAGCGTCAAGCATACCTCTCAGCCGTTCTTTAGAAGTTGTCATAGAAATATATTCCCACTTTTCAAATAAGTATGACGGTGCTTTCCCTACGATACCTTCATGGTTTTCCATCAGAATACAGAATGTTACCAATTGCTCTAGTGTCATTTTGTTAGCCATTTAATTTTTCTCCTTACTCTTAATCCAGAACCCATAATATAAAAGTTGATATGATGTAAAAATACCGATGAATTGCATGATACTGGCAACCGTATCACTAATATATTGGCTGAGTAAAATACCACACGTTATCCAGAATATCATTAGCGCAATCACTGAGCAGATAAACGCCCATAGTTTCATTTATTCTCCCCCTTATTCTTTTGTATGGTTTTCACCACTACCCAAACTCCCATAAATGTTAGATAACCTACCAGTAGTATTACACTGGCGGGTATCCAGAAGCCCTGTAGCGTTAAATTAGGGGTCATTTGCGTTTCCACCAATCTTGCTGTGCTATCCGGCGAGCTTCATTACGATGCGTGATTGCATCAATTCTGCGGTTCTCTGCTTTGCTTACATTCTCATCTGCAAGTTTACATTCCCTCTCACAAGTCTCTACGCATTTGTTATAATCGTGTCCTATTTCATCTGTGTAATGCTCACCACATAAAGAACATTTGCGGTCTGCCATTTTTAATTTACTCCTACTTTTATTTGGTTCTTATCAGCCATTATTTTTAAAAAGTTCTTTGCTTGTCTTACTGGCATCCATCTACCATCACCTGTACTGAATTCCACTAGAACATAACCCTGCTTCGGGTGTTTATACATTCCGCATCTTTCATCGTGCCAGACTTGCATATCTTTTGTTATTGTTACGCTCATCTTATTTCCCTCTCTTATTAAAAAGATTAATCCCTTGCTGGCAGTATTTATTATTTGTTTCTGGGATTGCACAATAACCTAATGAGTTTATGAAGATACATTTATGCGGGCATTTTACCATCGTTACACCTCGTATTTATTGCCGCATTCGCAGCACGTTACTAATTCTTTATCGGTATTGCATCCAATCTGCTCGTCTATCTCTAATGAGTCTACATTACAGTTTCCGCATTTAGGACAGGCGTATTGCTCGTCTACTTCGTTGTCATTGTGTAGTATCTCGATTATATAATTCTGTTCGTTGGCCATTTTATCCCCCCTTATTTATTCAACTGGTACATCAACACGGTAAAACTGCATCGTGCCTTCGTACTCTTTTTTAGTCATCGGGTAACACTTGCAATATTTGTCTACGTATTCATGGATGTCTTTACTATCTGGTAAAGCGTAGTAATAATGCGTGCAATATTGCCCCTGTTCGTTGTACTGTAAAACATACCAATATTTCATGTTATCCCCCTTTATTATTAGTGTCCTTATGCCCTCTTACGGTATGACTGAATTGTGCTTACCATATCCATAAAATTATCATTCCCTTTAGATTGCGGATAGTTTCCGGTTTCCGTTGTACCATCGCAGTAATGAAGTGTTGTATTTTTACCGTAACCTGTTATGTAGTCTACTGCTGTAATTTGCCTGATGACATTATTCGGGTATAATCTTACTTCTTTTTTTGACATTATTTTGCCTCCACTTTATTCGGTAACGGACACCATGAAGGAATTGTGTTGTAACATATTTGGTGTCTCTGCGATAAGGGCGTAGTAATTCGGGCGCAAACTATTCGGCTTTTTTCTGCTGAATACCTATTAAAGGGACACCCTCCACAATACTCAACCTCAATTATCCTTGTCATAAAATCCCCCTTATTATTTAATATCCTTATAGCAAGGCTCTAGCCGTTGATATTTCAGTTAAAGCCTTGACTAAAAATATTAAATCTCATTTACAGGTTAAGAGATTGCATAGTATTATCCTCCTATTAATAATTGAGTGTGTATGTTATAGCGTTGACTCGATTACGCTTTAACAACTAATGCCCGCACCCAAGTGCTAAAGTACCGCCGGATATTTTACGTTGAGGCGTTAAGGTTACATTGTGGCCTGCTGCTTTACCAGCATTCATACCATCATAAGAACTTGAACCACCCATGCGTGAATGTCCTAGATGTTCAAATACTTTATGTACTGCCGTTTGGAGTGCTTTGCTATTGTAAAGAACGATTGCTTTCCCACTGCCTGCCGTGAAGTCTTGTAATGGTTTATCAAGTCTATCGTGAATTGTACGGATTGCCCCTCGATAAAATCCAGCTTTCCAAGTTTTACCGTTTTCATATCCGCCGTTAGCTTTATAAGTCTTTAATCCGTTTGTGGCCATTGTCTCAAGTTGTGGGATAACCCAACGATACATTTCTAAAACTGTTTGTACGTTGTCATAAGTACCGAATAAATGCCAAGCGTGATGCTGCGAACTAATGACGATGGAACATAAAGTTGACTTTGCTAACGTGTTCAATAGTAAAACTTTCCAGCTAAATCCGTCTGACTCCAATCCGTCAATTTTACCAATGCCCGCCGGAACTTCGTTATAGTTCTCTGACTTAATATCGGCTCTTGATAGGTTGTTAGCGAATAATAACGCTTGTGCTCTTTCAAGTGCTAAAGCTGCTTCATGCTCGTTACTGTTTGGATGTTCAGCCATTGCTAAAAGTGCTTTGATTTTATCCATTAATGTATCTGAGATTGTCATATTACACGCCATCCTTTCATAATATTATCAATCGGATTATCCGGCTGATTTACTCGTTTAGGTTCAATAATCGGTTCAATTTTAGGTTCAATGATTGGCTGAATCGGCATAATTGCCGCCGGTTTTATCGGTTCAGGTTTAAATTCCGGTTCAATTGTTTGTTTAGTGCCTATCGGTTTAACTTGGCAGCGACAAAATACATGCGATTTAAAAAGTCTTTTAATAGTCTCGTTATCTTCGTTTTCACGTTCAACGATAACCGGAATCTTAATAGAACGCTCACCACGTTGTACTTGATAACCTAGAGCTAACCATCGGTTATAAGTGAATACATCTTTGTATGGTTCGCAGCCACAAGCTAAACGCATTTTAACTGTTGCGGCATTGATAGGACTATAGCGATGGAATGACTGTGCGCTTTCAGGCGTAAAAGTTGAAGTAACCATTATCGCGCCGCCTTATGAAATGATTTAATCCTCTTGTCAGCTAATTGTTGACAGCGTATTGCTATGAGCTTGTCTTGTTTTGTCATAGATTCACCTCGTTTATTATTTTTGTAGATAGACTTTTTTAGCTTCGGGTGTTTCGTTTTTAATTGGGCAATTTTCAGGAGTTTTACCATAGCCGCATAGCATATACTTTGCAGCAAAGGGATGCTTACAATAAATATCTCTGCGACAAATACAAGTTACACAATCAATCATGCTTTATCCCCCCTCTTATTAATACAGCGTTATACTTGGATTTACTTACTGTTTGCGATTAAAACTGCTTTTTGTTCAAGGCTTAATAATGATTTATCCATGATTGTAATACCATAATGTTTGATAGCAGATAACCATTGGCACTCTTGATAATAGGATAATCCAATGTTCAAATTTCCGGCTCGTTGCTGCATAGTTATAATCCTCCAATTCTAAAATCGCCGCCGATACCTTGCAATCTTCTAATAATAGCCAAGTTTTTTAGACATGAGCATACTTTTTAAAAACTGCAAGGTATATTCAGTGTTTTAAAATATATTCACTTTTACAAGTTGAGTGCATAAGCAAGCCTATGCTGTTACTCGTGTGTTACTTTTAATGACGTTATTCACTTCACGTTATAAGCGCGTGTTTTAAAGTCTGTGAGCACTCAACCATGATGCTAGGACATGAACTAAACTTTATTTGCAAGTTTTAATAATTGCATGATAAAACATACTGCATTGATGCACATTAGCACATCCTGAACAATTATATTCTGTGGTAAGTTTAATTAATGATTGCGGGTCAGGGTCAGCATCCGCATACTGTAATTTTTTAGATAAACAATTCAATGTGTTGACTTGTTCACGTGTCATTTTATTTAACATTTTAATTCCTTATTCATGTCCTAGCATCATGGTTGAGTGAGTTTGTTAACACGCAGATGTTAGAGTGTGAGCGTTATTGATTAATCAATGTCTAAAGTTTTTAGCTCTTCATCTGTCAATCCTACATCGACACCTAAATCGAAGAGCAAATAATGTAATTGAATCTTTGCCATTTCAAAAGTATCTCCGGGAATTACAACTTTGTGTGAATCTCCGAATTTACGAGCATGGCACCCACTACCTAAAGGCGATGTTATTATTTTGTTCGGTTCATTGTCCAATCGTTTAATTATCTTCTGAATTGTTTTGACGTTCATCATTTTAAGCTCCAATCACACTCTAACATCTGCGTGCTAACATTTTGTGAGCTATACATTCTACCTTTGCTTCTAACTTTCGTGCTTTCCAGTAGTTTGCTAGTCTCTCACTCTTTGAGAGTTTGTATCTATGACTTTCACACTTCGCAAACTCTCTTGTTATACGTTGTGGTGTCAAGTATGCCCGTCTGGTTCGCTTCGTATCTTTTTTGTTGCTACTCCTTATTGTGTGTAGCTGACTTTGTGCTTCGTGTAGCTTTGTTTGCTTTGCGTGTACCTCTCTTTTTTTGTGTCTGATATAAATATAGAGCTAATCAATATATAACGCACGTTCAATTACAGCAATTCACACAAACTTACAGCAATTTATTCAAGTATTGTATACTCTCTCAACCTCGCTCAATCGCATCCGTACAAATATTTTACGCTCAACATTTTTTAAAAGCTGCCATTATTGTAAAGTAGACAAAGTTTTTTTGAAGTATTTTAAACAATCAATACTTACAATAGGTATATAACCAGATGTTACAATGCCGCCGGATATTTGAGGACACAACAATATAGTTCACTGGTAACAATTCCGCCAGATATTCCAGCATGGTTAAAACGCTCTATAATCGAATATCAGGCCAACATTCAACGATAGCAGCATAGTTAAACGCACTGGATAATTTCACGCTATAAACGCATGGTTATTTTACGCTTGGTATATGTTACTGGATACATTGGCCAATCGCTACAAACGATTTTAAGGCCATCATTTCAGGTTAGTAGTATAATTGATAGGTTGTCAGTATAGTAAGGTTGTAGCTTAATTCTGGATTGTCTGTGTATCTACGTTTGACATAACTCGATTGATTGTACGCAGTTTGATTTTTAACTTGACATAAACATAGGCCATTTTGAGACATTTTGGGCATACTTGAATTGTGCCTATGCACGTCTAGGCATGAGTGCCTGAACGCCGAGGTGTACATGTGTAAAGGTCTGGGCAGAAGGTCAGGGCATATCTGCCAACGACCTCAACTTTACATAAACGACAGGGCATACCGTAGAAGTGAATCTGTGCCAATTCTCTCAAACCCAACGAGAAAAACCGCCTGAAACCTGTGTGGGTTTTTAGGCTATTCTCTTGATAGTAGATACGTGTGGGTTGACAACTACCTTATCTCTATGGTATAGTCAAGGTATGAGAAGTGACGAACTAGATAGACTGGAAAAAGAGTCGCCAAACGTATCAAGGCAATCAAGATTGTTCAAAATCGTGAAGTCATCTGTTAATAGGTGGGGACACTGGAAAGTAAAAGCTAGGGGTAAACCACGAAATGATTACTGGAAGAGGAAAGTGTAAATGTCTAAGGCATTAGCAACAGAGAAGCAAGTACTCCTCTTGATAGAATATCATAGACAGATTGCGGAAAGCTGCAAGATATATTGTCGTGGTACAGAATTAGCATTGGAAGAAATGACTATACTAGCACTACAGAAACTTATCAGTTTCGGTGCTTGTGACATTGATAATTAGGAGAATGAAATGATTTTTATTTTTGATTATAAGCAAAATTACGGCGGAGGTTTACTATTCATTAATCAACCAAACCGAGCGAAGGCTCAGAAAGAAGTTTATACTCAATATAAATGGAAAGGCGGTGAATATATTTACAAATGTACCATGAGAGAATTTATCGCCATGATTAAGAAAGATGGAAATTATGATGATACTTGGGAGGAATAAAATGATGCCCACAAAGTTATTCTCTCAAATGCGTAAAAGAAACCCGACTTGTGAATATTTAAAAGTAGAATCGCCGGATAGATATATTCATAAAGTACAAGCGATGATAGATGCTTTGCCTAAATCTGGTGGGATAGTAAGAGATACGAAAGAATAAGGAGAATAAATGGAAATGGAATATAAACTCCGAGCATTGTTGAAAGATGGAACAGGTTGGCGATACGGTGTTTATCCATACATTGCGCCGGAAATGAGTAACACTATCTATCCAATGTTTAAATTCTGGCAACAATTCCGTTCTCTTTATCAAAGGCAAACATTAGGAACTTATATCGGAATAAAAGATAAAAATGGTAAAGAAATATTTAGTGGCGATATTCTTCACTTCGATGAAAAAGAATGGGGCTCAGATAAAGATTCCAATTTTGTTATTGAATGGAATCCTGAACTATGTGGGTTTGAGGGGAATGGCGCACCTAGCGATTGGACAACTTTTTGTCAGGTAATCGGGAATATTTACGAAACACCTAATATTTTGGCTGATTTAAAAATAATCGAACATCAAGGTATAACTCGCAAAATGATTATCGATGATGCTAAGTGGTTACGAACTTTGGAGAATTAAGACTTGACAACCTTATGGATTAGTGCTAAATTAATTATGGGTGTTGACCGACAATTTTTCATTTTATACTCCTATAGGCGGGTGAAATTCCCGCCACATGCGAATGAGTGAAACAGATTACACGCTGGCCTCATAAGCCGGAAACAGTAGGTGCAACTCCTATAATCCGCTACCAAATTATAAATACCCGCTAGGCCTCTATCGAAAGACAAGCTCAACTATAGCGGGTTTTATTTTGCCCATTGACATTCTATTTATAATGGTTTATAATACTTTTTATAGGTGATGAGATGTCCAAGATAAAAATAGATAAGAACTTGAATAGTAGAATAAAACGAATCTTAATAGAGTTTGGTTCACCAATTATTCCGATGTCTGTAGTTTTCGACCATTTAGGATTTGGCGGAATTACTGGAATATTTTATGGCATACTACTTGGCGCAGTTTCTATGTTGGCAATAGAATTGGGATTTGAAGTGGTTAAACTAGGAACAATACGGGTTATTAAAAAACCAGACACTAACCCTCAAAATAAAGAGGGTAGTAATAAAAGGGAGAAATAAAAGTCGTGGATACAAAGAACAAAGCAATCGTTTTAGATGACAGAGTAATCGGGTATTTGGAAAAAGGCACATACACTGGTACTCGTGTATTGCAGAATGGGAGAACTGCTAAAGTTACTGTAAACGATTCAGTAGCCAATGGTTCTCTTACTCCTCCGCCGGATTTGGACAATCCTATCCTCATTGGTTCGGCAATTCGTGAAGATACTCATTATGCCGAAGATAACAGAGCAAGAGTTATCGAAGTGGGAAAAAGAATCCGCACTTACGAATCTGTAGAATATACTGAAAGTTATGCCAAAAGTGACATTAACTCACTCCCAAAAGCATAAGCCCTCAAACTAACGAACCAAAACAAAAAATGGATAATGAGGGCGAGGGCTTTAAATTTACTCCGCCAGTAGTAGAACCAAAGAAAATAGTTACGGTTATAGAAACTCCGAGAATGTACGATAAGACTTCGTTTGCAAAGACGATTGATAAACCTGTTCAAAAGAAGTTATTAGGTTTGTCAAAGTGGGTTTGGTTCGTTGCTGGTGCTATCATAATCTTTGCGATACTTACCATAGCTATAGTGATAAATGCCCATTGACAAACTGCTAATAGTTTGATAACATAAAATTAATAAGGATAGAAGCATCTTACAAAGTTTGCTTCACTTATGGCGAAGGGGGTCTAAGGAAATATTTTCCGAACAGTAGACCCCCTTCTTATTTTAGCCGGATAGCTCAGTTGGCAGAGCAAAGTCCTCATAAGGCTTACGTCAGAAGTTCGATGCTTCTTCCGGCTACCAAGAATTTTATCCGAAGCCCTGCGGAGATTCATCCTCCTTGCAAGGCTTTTTTATTTATTAACTTGACAAAATTATTATGCCTCTCGCTATTAGCAAATCAGTAAAATACTTAGTCCAATATTTACGGTTGTGGTTTGTTTTATTATGACAACTTGGTAACATTTTTTCACTTCCACATAAACTAATTAAATTATCAGTAGTTGAATGTTTTTTATCATAGTCTATATGGTGAACAGCCAATTTTATCCCATTTTCTTTTCTACCGCATAATTGACAAGTTCTATTATCCCTCTCTCGAATATATACTTTAAGAGATTTATTAAATTCTTTTGTATATGGTTCAAAAGATATACCACCTAACCAAGCTGGAGAATTATCTCCGCGCTGAGATTCTCCGAGTCGCTTCATGGTACATTTTCTACAAAGTTGTGAACGGTTAATAAGACTTTTGCTTTGCCACCGTTCTTTACTACATTTAGGACATGAAACCCATACATAATAATTTAGGCAATTTAACCCTATATCAACACCCCTACAAGTATCTCCCAATACTGGGGATTTCAAAGAACCTTTGTTGATAATTATTATCTTGTTTAATTCACCCCTAGTCCTCATATTTATATTATTTTCAGAAAGTAAATTTCTTATAGTCATATCAGAAACGTGATATTTAATTCCAATTTGCCTTGGAGTTAATCTATTTATTTCGTATAGTTTTTTTATATCAACGATATTAAATATTTTACTTCTCCTTACATTTCCAGAACAATGTTGGCATACCCCATTACGAGAACTAATTTCCTTGATTCTTAACGAGGATAATGTTAATGTCCTTGTTTCGTTACAATTTGGACAAGTAATTTCGCCAATAAGTTTATTATTCATTCGATGCACATTGGCTATAAAGGATGGTATTTTAGATAAATCTATCGAATTAGTCATGTGACTTTTATCATGCCTACTATCTAATATCGGTATATTATTTGCACGCATGATTCTTAAAATAACAGGATTAGAAATACCAAATTGTTTTCCAATGGTGACAGATGATAGATGTTCAATTGAATATAACCTAATTATATCCTTGATGGTATTATCTGACATTATTATTTTGTGTGCCGAATTGTGGTTATGGCTTAAGTTTACTTGTCTAATTGGTATATTGTTCTCTCTTAGACGTTGTGTAATAGTACATATAGAAACTTCATATCGTTTAGCTATTTTCGCAGCAGATAATTTTTGTATTGTATAAAGTTGAATTATATTGTCAATTGGTAGATTTATTTTAATTTGCATGTTTACCCCTTGAATTAAAGGCTTTTATTGGGTCGCCACGCCCTTGCTGTTTCCAGTGGTCTACTTTAGTTAATTCTTCACGTAAAACACGATAGATTTTTTTATGTCTATTCATGTGTTGAATTTCAAACGCTAATTGGTTGACATCAATCTTTGGCATTAAGTAATAATGATACCGTATAGACAACTAAATGTCAAGATATACATATTAACCATTGACATTCATAGGCTTTAGTAATAATCTATAGATAGGAGACTATTAATAGGAGCATTATTATGAAAAGACAACATGAAAGAAAACCTTGGGTGCTAACAAAGGATAGGAAGAAATCAATTTTGAGAGCCTCTGTTATTCATAAAGAAATGGTGAGGCTTGGGAAAGTTGTTTATAACCAACGCCACATGAAATAAGGTGAACACTATGAATATTTTAAAATTCAAGAAATATAAGTTAGCGTGGATAGCGTTAGCTTTTTTTGCTGTATTAATCCCCTTGATAGTTCTTGCAGTATCTTCCAGTTATCCATACGTAGGAATGTCGGGGATTTATAATTCTAATGTTTATGTAGGCATGTCGGGAATTATACATAGTAGATGGTATATTGGATTTAATGTTCCGGCAGCTTACGTTAATTCATCTTCTCCGTTAGGTAACTTCTTATCTTTATACCCAATCATATTTATAGCTTTTGCGGTTTTACTTTTAATTTCCATTATGACCAAGAAAGATTCTAGCATTATAAATTTAATCATCGGGGCGGTTTTAATTTACATAGCCATTGCGTTCTTAGTAGGAATGAACGCTAACATCAATAGTATACTGGGGGTATTCGTAAAATGAAAAACATTTGGGGATTTGTAAAAAGGCACAAGATATTATTAAGTGGAGCGACTTTATTAATGATTGTCGCTTTACTCGGCATACAGGTTACGCCAGTTCCAATTCCCAAAAATCATGCAGTTTCTATCGGAAGTGGACAAAAATATGAAGTCACGATAGCGGATAAGGTTTTAGCTGCTGGATTATCAGCGGACTACACTTGTAATGGAACAAACGATAATGTAGTCTGGCAAAACGCAATTAACTCAGTTCCGGCAAACGGCGGAATAGTAAACGATTTAACAGGCGGACTTTACGTATTTTCAGGAACGGTAAATGTTCCGGCGAAAGTCACGATAAACGGAATAGGTAGGGCGAGTTACTTCTCCAATAACGGAGTCACACCGATTTTTACATCCACAGGAAACGGAACGTGTTATCAAAACATCTCCACAGATAATGGAGATATCAGTACTGGAGCAACAACGGGTTGGTTAGAAACTAACGTAGCGGTAGGAACTACCCTGTATACCGAAAGAAGCCCGAACTCCAGTATTGTAGATAATACATATACAGGAAATGTAACTGGAAATTTAACGGGTAATGTCTCAGCTACTACAGTTGGCGCAACTACTCTCAATGCCCCCACAGGGCGTACAGCCAGCTATGTCATTGTGGCGAGTGATGCTCCTGCGAGTGTTAAAGCACAGGCAGATTACGTTATGCCTTTAGCTACTACAGATTT
>Ga0182017_10001864_pt1 | contig 16171 bp, 14 predicted proteins | sample 712E3DmetaG_FD_120492 | JGI IMG/M metagenome (GOLD analysis project Ga0182017, IMG submission 120492) | Permafrost microbial communities from Stordalen Mire, Sweden - 712E3D metaG | ecosystem: Environmental > Terrestrial > Soil > Wetlands > Permafrost | place: Sweden: Stordalen | collected... | reverse complement strand
TTTACTTTTACTGCTACTACTCAAAGCCTCACCTTATTGTTGTGAGTATTATCTCTTCTTAAGATTCCCTCTTACGAGGGAATGACAATAAAAATCAGGAACATCCTGAAGTAGAACCGCATTCTAAACATTTGTAACAAGAACCACTTCTTATCATAATACTTCCACATTCGTGGCACGGGGGTGCATCGGATTGCGTCTCAAACACAAACTTTTCATTCTTCTCCAGCACCGATGCGGCTTTTGTTGCCGCGGCGTTGAGAATCGCACCCGGCTTTTTTGCCGTCTCTGCACTTATCTTCACTTCGCTCATCGGCGACTCACCGCGATCTTCTATAAGGAACTTCTTGCCAAGCCATCGGAAAATATAATCGCTCACCGATTTTGCTATCGGGATATCCGGATTGTTCGTGAAGCCGGACGGTTCGTAACGCGCGTGGCTGAACTTATCCACCAGTACCTTCAGCGGTACGCCGTACTGCAGGGCAATGGAAACGGATGTTGCTAAAGAATCCATCAACCCGGAAATCGTTGATCCCTCTTTGGACATAGTAATGAACAACTCACCGGGTGATCCGTCTTCAAACATCCCGACGGTGATATAACCTTCGTGTCCGGCAATGCTGAACTTGTGCGTGATAGACTGGCGCTCATCCGGCAGGTGCCGCCGTGCAGGTTTCACTGCCGGCGACTGTTTATCTTTTTTCTTATCGAGTGATGTGCTCAGCGGCTGTGTGCGCTTGCATCCATCACGATAGACGGCAATCGATTTAAGGCCGAGCTTCCATGCTTCAATGTAAGCCTGCATGATATCTTCCGCCGTAACATCGTGCGGCATGTTCACAGTTTTAGAAATTGCGCCTGAAAGGAACGGCTGAACAGCAGACATCATTTTGATATGTCCCATGTAGTGAATTGCGCGTTTGCCGTTCGCCGGTTTAAATGCACAATCAAAAACATACAAATGTTCTTCCTTCAAGTGCGGCGCGCCTTCAATGGTGTCGTTCTTGTCGATATAGGCAACGATGTGTTCCACCTGTTCATCATCATAGCCAAGCTTCACAAGCGCTTCCGGCACCGTTTGGTTGACTATTTTAATCATCCCGCCGCCGACAAGTTTTTTATACTTCACAAGTGCAATGTCGGGTTCTACGCCAGTGGTATCGCAATCCATCATAAAACCGATGGTGCCTGTCGGCGCAAGCACGGTGGTCTGTGCATTGCGGATGCCGTATTCTTTTCCAAGTGCAAGTACGTCGTTCCAGATATCTCGTTGTGCGCGCCACAGTTCCGGTTCCACGGTTTTTTGATCGATACGTTCGGCATGAATACCATGCTTCGACATCACGCCCAGCATCACCTCTTTATTATTTGCAAACCCGTCGAACGGTCCTTTCACTTCGGAAATTTTTGCGGATTGCTTGTACGCTTCACCGCTCATCAATGATGTAATAGCCGCGGCAAGTGTTCTTCCCTCATCACTATCGTATGCAACACCGCGAGACATCAAGAGAGCGCCAAGATTTGCGTACCCAATGCCCAGCGGACGATACTCGCGACTGTTGTGCGTAATCGCTGGTGTCGGATAACTGGAATTCTCGACAGAAATTTCCATCGCAGTAATGGTCAACTGAATCGCTTTCTTGAACGACTCTATATCGATACTTCCATCCTCGGTGCGAAACTTCATTAAGTTGAGCGATGCAAGATTGCAAGCGGTGTCATCGAGGAACATATATTCGCTGCACGGATTCGACGAGTATATGGGCGCAGTGTTAGAGCATGTGTGCCAGCTGTTAATAGTTGAATTATATTGAATGCCTGGATCTCCACATATCCATGCCGCATCTGCAATTTGCTTCATCAGATCGCGCGCGCGGAATTTTTCCATCGGCGCGCCATTTTTTACTGCCTTTGTCCACCAGTCTTTATCTTCCAGCAATGCTTTCATAAATTCATCTGTCACACGGATCGAGTGGTTGGCATTTTGATAGAAAATAGAATCGTACGCACCGCCGCTTACATTGAAGCCACCATCGTATCCTGCTTCGATGAGCGCCCATGCTTTCTTTTCTTCTTCTGCTTTACAATTAACAAACTGGATAATATCCGGATGGTCGATATTCAGGATCACCATTTTTGCTGCGCGGCGTGTTTTCCCGCCAGACTTGATCACTCCAGCAAAAGCATCATACCCCTTCATGAACGAAACGGGGCCTGACGCCGTACCCCCGCCCGTTACCCGTTCTTTCGATGAGCGCAACGTGGAAAGATTCGATCCTGTCCCTGAACCGTACTTAAACAACATGCCTTCTGTTTTTGCAAGATCCAAAATGGATGACATCGAATCCTTTACAGAGTTGATGAAGCATGCTGAACATTGAGGCACTTCTTCAACGCCGACATTGAACCACACCGGACTGTTGAACGACATACATTGATTGACAAGAAGATAAATCAGTTCATAGTAAAATGTCTCGGCGTCTTCCTGAGAGGCAAAGTAACCATCCTTCAATCCCCAGTTGTAATACGCTTTTGCAACTCGTTCCACTAATTGACGTACACTCGTTTCGCGTTGAGGCGTTCCAACCTGCCCGTGGAAATATTTGGATACAACAACATTTGTTGCCGTCATCGACCACGATTTTGGAATTTCAACATCCTGTTGTTCAAAAATTTTATCTCCCTTTTCGTTGGAAATCGTTGCCGTCCGTTTTTCCCATTCAACGTTATCAAAGGGATGGATACCTCGCTGTGTAAAATATCGCGTGAAACGTAATCCGCGTTTCTCTGTGGTGTGTCCATGAGCGTGGGAATCAACTGAAACATCGCCGGGTTGCAAATTCTGCATCTGGGTCTCCTTACCTAAATAAAGTACGATAAAGCGTCAATCATCAAAATAATATTACGACAAGCGTGTCTTAAATCGACTTGACGTGTAAAAACTCAATTTCCAAATTACAAGTGATAACAAAACAAACGGGTGGTAATTGCACACCATATGAAAATAACAGCAACAATTGAATATGTCATTTTAGACTTTTTCAGGCGTACAACTGGCTGTAAATATATCCGGTTACAGTCCCTTTGTCAAGTTAAAATTGAAGTAAAAAAAAATCACTTTTTGAAGACAAAAATTCACTTGACAAGAAGAACATTATTAATATATCAACTTCATTTATTTTTTTATATGAATATCTCTGTCTCTCTGATATCATTTCAACGGCAGTGTGAATTCCTGATTTGCAACCCTGATGAAAACCTCGATAATTCCTCTAACACAATACAGTTTAAAAAAGTTCTCGAATTTAAATCCCCGATACACTTTCTGAAGCAGAGTATTCTTAAAAACATTGAGAAAACCAAGAAAGATAGAAATTTTTAAAAATTTACAAATAAAAACGCTAGATAAATACCTGCGCTGCCTTTGATACAATGAACCGGAAACGATCAATGACAAAAGAAGAAATGATTTGTTCGATGAGTGAATTATCTTTTACTTCTATGGTATGGTATCATTGCAGAGAGGTTACTTCGGAATAGAAACTCGCAACAACTTCCGCTGGACAATTCTATCCGGCACAATCCATGCATCGCGGTATCCCTTTTCGACAAACTCCGGCAACCGCTGGTTGGCTTCATAACGATTCACAAAATCTCCAACGCGCACTTTATACACCGGTGCATCGTACACAACATATATCGAATCACCTACTAATTTTTCTAATGCAAGATTTTTCATCAATGTGGTTTCATCCACGTTCGAGGAGGAAAATATCTGTATGCGGAAACCTTGCCCCACTTCTTCCTGAACGACCAAACTGTCTTTTGGAATATCTAAAGGGATCTGCTGTTTTTGTTCCTCACTCTGCGCCTTTTGCACAACTTCAATTTCCCGATCGAATTCCATGGGGTTGAGTGTTGCTTCATATTCAGAAAGCTGAAGCTTTTTTTCTTTCGGCTGCTCGTATTTCTGTTTTTCTTCCGCCTGAAATGATTTCGACGAAGTACATCCCGCTGCAATCGCCGTCAACAAAAATAGTCCAGCGAATAATTGTTTATTCACTTTTATGGAATAAAGTTGATCCAGCATAGCTTGTACTCGTCAGGATTTTTTTGTTTCAAGGAATCGCACAGAGCAATTGCATCTCTGCGGTTTTCGTACCGACCGATACTGACACGGTACAGTTTTGCATGCTTTACAAAGATATTGAATACCGGCTGGTAAGCAAAATGTTCTTTGGCTTTCTTTTGTGCCCCCAGGGCGTTTGATACTTGACTAAACGCGCCAATTTGCACCGTGAACACCGGATGTTCCGGACGAATAATTTTTATAAGTGGATGTGAAGATGATTTCGATCTTGTCACAACGGACGCACGGACAGTATCTTGCCGTGATTTGAATTTTGGAGCAACCCGCGGCTTTTTTTCTTGTGCAATCTTCACGGAATCATTCTTTGACCTGGACGTAGTATCTTGGATCATTGCTTTGCGCACTATATGATGCGTCGTATCGATAGGACCAAAAATCTGCACTGGACTTTTTGCCCGATTCCCCGCACCGGTTTCTTCCGAAGGAACACAACTCGCGAACACGATTACTGAGGCGATCAAAAATAAAATTACACTGAGAAAACGTTGATTCACTCCACTCTGCTTTCTAATAGGTTGATGGTGAGGTTGCTTTCTCTCCTGTAACAATCTTGACACTGGCACTTGCGCCAATGCGGTCAGCGCCGCTTGCAATAAGAGCAAGCGCATCTTCCTGTGACCGCACTCCGCCGGATGCTTTGACACCTAACTCCGGTCCAACAACTTTCCTCATCAATGCAATGTCGCCGACAGTCGCCCCGCCTTTTGCAAAGCCTGTCGAAGTTTTTACAAAGTCCGCACCGGCATGTTTCGCCAGCATACACGCTTTCACTTTTTCTTCATCGGTCAGCAGTCCTGTCTCAATGATAACTTTAGCTAGCACTCCGAAACTATGCGCGACACTGACGACTGAAAGAATATCTTCTTCCACATACTCATACTCACCCGATTTCAGCATCCCGACATTGATCACCATATCAACTTCACGGGCGCCGTCTTTGATTGCATGATCTGTTTCAAACGATTTTGCTGCGCTCGAAGTTGCTCCTAATGGAAAACCAATCACTGTGCAAACTTTGACATCCGTATCGCGCAAAAGGGCTGCACACAACTTCACATATGATGGATTAATGCAAACGCTTGCAAATCCGTATTGTTTTGCTTCTGCGCAGAGTTTTTCAATTTCTTTTTGTGTCGCGTCGGGTTTCAGAAGTGTATGATCAATCATCCGAGCGAGATCGGGATCGAACGGATCCTGCCCCACCCCAGCACCGGCAGATATACGGTCTGCACCGCTCCGAACGATATTTTTTACGCCATCTTTATTGTGAATGACACAAAGATTGTCCGTGCATATGCCGTCCTTGGTGCACGTGTAGGCGTTGGTCTCGTTGAGAACCTGTTCAATAAGACGAAGAATCGTTTGCTTATCCATTCTCTTTTCCCGGCAGTTTTTTAAAAACTGTCTGTGTCAATATACGAGAATTATTTTGAGTTACAAGAGATGTAGGCAAAAAGTGGATTACGTTTTTCTCCTCTCAGAGATATACTGTGTCTGTAAACCAGTTTAATATAAAACGCTAGTACTGGTACAAGTTTCAAATAAAATAAAACGTTATGGTCTTCTTCAGCCTGAAATGATTATTTGAATAATTCTCCTTTTTCAATTGAATAGCCGCGTAAAAATTCTTCGATGCCGAGACGGCGCTTCCCTTCTTGTTGAATTTCAATAATAAAAACAGCACCAGTTCCAGTTCCGACAAGCAATGTGTTATTTGTTCTCTCCAGCACAGTACCTGGTTCGTGCGAAGGTGCCTCCGCAATCTTCGTACGGTATATTTTAATTGTTTTACCGTTGTGCATGGTCCACGACGCCGGATGCGGTGAAAGTCCCCTGATAAAATCATGTGCATGCTGCGAAGATTTATACCAGTCGATGCGACAATCATTTTTGAAAATCTTGGGCGCAGGACATGCAAGCGAATCATTTTGCACATGCGGTTGAGCTTTACCGAGTTCGATCAGTCTGACGGTTTGAAGAACTATTTCGGCGCCAACTTCAGAAAGCATGTCATGAAGTTCGCCGGCAGTTTCATCCGCTCCAATTTTTACGCGGGCTTGCAGAATAATGGAACCAGTATCCACTGTGTCCCGCAGAAAAAATGTCGTCACACCGGATTCCTGTTCACCATTCATGATTGCCCAATTGATAGGTGCAGCGCCACGGTACTTTGGCAGGAGCGATGCGTGAAGATTAAAGGATCCGAGCTTTGGAATTGTGAATATTTCTCGCGGCAGAATACGAAACGCTACGATGACGATGAGATCGGGAGCGAGCTTCCGTATATCCGAAACAAACGTTAGGTCTTTTAAATTATCAGGTTGAAGAATCGGGAGATAATGCTGCAGCGCGAATTCTTTAATCGGTGTGGATGATACTTGCTGACCGCGCCCTCTTGGTTTATCGGGCGCTGTTACTACACCGGTAACTTCATACGAATGATCAAGAAGAATACGAAGACTGGGGACAGCAAATTCCGGTGTCCCCATAAAAAGGATTCGCAAGGTATTATTCCTCCTCTGCAGTCACCACCGGATAGTCCACTTCAATTTCCCCTTTTCGTATCTTTCGTAATTTGGGCAGCAACAGACTTCGTTTTGCCTTACTGACGCGATCAACGAAAAGTATTCCATTAAGATGATCTAACTCATGAAGAATGACGCGTGCAAGTAATCCATCGGCAAGGAGTTCTTGTTGTTTGAATTCGGCATTATAAAAACGGATTCGTATTTTTTCTGCGCGTTCCACTTCACCGCGTACATGAGGAAGGCTGAGGCACCCTTCTTCCATCAACCACCTTCCGTCCTCACTCAGTATTTCTGGATTGATCAATGCAAGAGTTTTTGGAAGATCGGGCGATGTTGGATGCGTTGTATCTTCGGTCTCGCCCTCTGCATTTGGCTCGGTGACATCTGAAATATCAATGGTGATAACACGTCGGAGATCGCCTACCTGCGTTGCAGCCAGGCCTAAGCCATTGGCTTCATGCATCGTTTCAAACATATCGTAAATAAGCTTGACGGTCGAATCATCCAGCGATTCAACCAAACTGGCCGTTTTCTTGAGAATATTTGTTCCGAAAAGATAAATTGGAAGAATTGACATGCGTGCAAACCCTCATTAATCCTGATTCTTGTTCGTCGATTAAAAATTAATTCACCTGCACTCCAGAATCATTTTCCTGTATGCTCTCACCCGCAATTTCTAATCACTAATAATCCTTCGCGCTGTCTCGAACCGTTTGGCAAAGTACGAACTCTGCAATGAAGAAATCGTTACACCGAGAGACACGCTTGCATGCGCGAAGAGATCGTCTCCCAAATAAATACCGACGTGGGAACCATTTTCTCCTGTGGTATTGAAAAAAACCAAATCACCAAATTTTAAATCGTTCAATTCGATAGCCTTGCCGAGCTTTGATTGTTCCGCACTTGAACGGGGAAGCAGTTTACCGACGGCGTTCTTGTACACAATCATTGTGTAGCCCGAGCAATCCATTCCATCTGATCCGGCACCGCCATGGACATACGGTACACCCATAAATTTTGAAATCTCCCGCATCATCTTGCTTTGGTCGAGCGGCTTCAGTGCCTCGTTTTTTTCTTTTCGAAAATCACGTGTACCGCTCGAGATGCGCTCGACTTCTTTCACATCCGGTTTTTTATCGTTCTCCCTGGATTCCTCTTCAGCTTCCTTCGACGAGAAACGCGGGCCGTGATTTGACCCTTTTTCCGTATGTGATGATTTTTTCCCTTCGCTGCCAAATCGCGGAGACGATGCGCCACATCCTTCAATCAAGAAGACTGCGATGGCAGTTCCCATCATTAAAAATATTGAATGTTTGCAAACGATGGGGAAAACGCTTTCGTTATGACGAAGCCCCGCACACGCGGGGCTTGCTTTAGGTTTTAATCAAAATGTTGTTTGTACGCGAACAAAACTTTATTTATCCGAGATATGCACGCAATGCTTTGCTTCGCGACGCATGCCGCAAACGGCGAATTGCTTTTTCCTTTATCTGTCGAACTCGCTCGCGTGTTAAATTAAATTTTTCTCCGATTTCTTCGAGTGTAAGAGAATGTTCAGAATCGAGTCCGAAATATAATTTGATCACCTGCGCTTCGCGCTCACTCAGCGTTGCCAATGCACGCTTCACTTCATTCTTTAATGATTCTTCTAAAAGACCTGAATCCGGCGTCGGCTGACGGTTATCCTGAATAACATCGAGCAAACGATTATCTTCCCCTTGCGCAAACGGGGCATCCATTGATAAATGTCTGCCGGAAATTTTAAGTGTGTCGGAAACTTCAAAGAGCGACATATCTAATTCTTCCGCCAATTCACTCGCACTCGGCTCACGTTCAAATTCCTGTTCCAGGGTACTGAACGCCTTACCAATTTTGTTCAATGCCCCGACACGATTGAGCGGCAGGCGTACAATACGCGACTGTTCCGCCAGCGCTTGAAGAATTGATTGACGAATCCACCAAACGGCATACGAAATAAATTTGAATCCACGTGTTTCATCAAAACGCTTTGCAGCTTTTATGAGACCGAGATTGCCTTCATTAATCAAGTCCCCGAGCGATAATCCCTGGTTCTGGTATTGTTTTGCTACGCTGACAACAAACCGAAGGTTTGCTTTCGTCAATTTCTCCAGCGCCTTTTGATCGCCCTTTTTAATCCGCCGGGCAAGATCAATTTCTTCCTGCGGCACTAATAATTCGACCTTGCCAATTTCTTGGAGATATTTATCTAACGATTGGCTCTCACGATTTGTGTACTGTTTGCTTATTTTCACCATTGACTCTTTTGCCTAAATTTAACTTTTGTTTCCCGTCCTGCACTTGGCGGGACTGCGGGTGTTCAAACTCTAGCTCCTACGTATTAACACTCAAAGGAGGGTGGAAAGTTCACAATCGCTGAAGATCGATCCTATCCACAATCCCAACAATACTTGCATCTACCGGCGCCATTTCTACCGGCAACGGAATAACAGCCTCACGTGAAGTGATATAAAAAACAGTTTCGCCCTGTCCGGCACCTACAGTATCAACTGCGATAATCGGCACACCGGCGAGTTCACGCTTGGCATTCAATGGCTGAATGATCTGAAGTTTAAAGCTCTTCATATTCTCATCTTTTTGTGTTGCCCAAAGAGTTCCGATCACCTTGGCAAAGAACATGAATACCTCGCATCACTCAGATATATCTAACTTGTCAACCACCGCCATGATGACGGCGTCTATAGGTTTATTTTTTGTAATCGCCGTTTGACGTGCGGAACTTCCTGAAGCCACGAGCACAATATCACCAATACCAGCTTGCACAGTATCAACGGCGACAACGAATGAATCTTTGAGTTTATAATCCAGATCAACATGCTTGACGATTTGAAGCTTCATGCCAACCATTGCTTCGTCTTTGCGTGTTGCCCAAATAGTGCCAATGACTTTTCCCAATATCATAATTTACCTATGTATTAGACTCTGCAAACGAAATATTGTTTCCACCAGCCGTAGTTACTCCTGCTCTTATAAAATGCTGTCAAGGAAGCTTTCGCCTGAAAGTGATTGGGCATCTCCAACGTCAAAAAATTCCGCTACGGTTTTGCCTATATCAGCGAACGAACTGCGCACACCAAGATTTACATTCTTCTTGCCGGACTTTGTATAACACAAGAGCGGAACATATTCTCGCGTATGATCCGTACTCTGATCTGTCGGATCATTGCCATGATCTGCAGTTAAAATCAGTATGTCACCGTCGCCGATGCATCTCTGGATTTCCGGAAGCTTCACATCAAACTCTTCAAGCGCTTTGGCATATCCTTTTGCATCTTGGCGATGACCAAAAAGCATATCGAAGTCAACTAAGTTCGCCATTAAAAATCCGGATTGCATTGATTTTCCGGTTTTCATTATTTCTTCGATGCCTTCTGCATTGGACTTGATGTGTATCTTTTCCTGCAATCCGCGCCCGCAAAACAAGTCATCAATCTTACCGATGCCAATTGTTGAGACACCGCTACCATGTAAAATATCTAACACGGTTTCTGCCGGAGGCTCAACTGCATAATCTCGACGGTATGGTGTGCGCTTGAAGCTGCCGGTTGCTCCGATGAATGGACGCGCAATCACACGGCCGACACGATGCTCACCTACTACAACATGTGTCCGCGTGTTCTGGCAAATATTATACAGACGCTCAAGCGGAATCACATCCTGATGTGCAGCAATTTGGAAAACAGAATCACCGGAAGTGTATACAATGGGAAAACCAGTGCGCACATGCTCATCGCCCAACTCATTGATAATCTCTGTGCCCGATGCCGGCTTGTTGCCTAAATATCCGCCGCACCCCGTGACAGAGAGAAATTTTTCCAGTAATTCTTTCGGAAAGCCATTCGGATATAAAGGGAATGCTTGTTTCGTTATTATACCAGCAATTTCCCAATGTCCAGTTGTACTGTCTTTGCCCTCTGATGCTTCCGACATTTTGCCGAAGCAGCCGATTGCATTATTGTTTCTTGTAACGCCTTTTATATTCGTAATATTTCCAAGCCCAAGCGCCGCTAGATTCGGTAATTGCAAGCCGCCTACTTCCTGAGCAATGTGCGAGATTGTATTCGTTCCTTTGTCTCCGTACACTCCGGCATCGGGTAATTCACCAACGCCAACGCTATCAAGGACAATAAGTATGAGTTTTGTCTGCTTCAACCTCATCCGAATTTTTCTGTTTGAGGATTGCGCATTGAAGTGCTATCCTAAAATCTCCTTCTCGTTGCACTTACAGATCTGCACACGCTGCCGGTTGAATTTATAGGATCCATGTGCTGAACGCACTGATTGGACATAGAGTGTTGGTGTTCTGGTAGTGCCGCACTTTGGGCACTTCACACCTTTTTCCTGCGCGGCTTTTTTTGCTTTTTCTGCAAAGTCAGTTTTTTTTGCCATTTACATCTCCAAAGAAAGAATTACTATTTTATTATTTAATATACTCTTACAATATTACCGCCCGCTTCGATAGCTTTGCGAAGAACGCGGTCTGTATTCTCCAGCAAATCAACGTCTGATGCTTCTTCCAATGCACCGGCAACACCGACGCTGATTGTGATTGAAAAGCTCTTATTCTCGATGTTGAGAATATTGCTTGCAACATTCTTGCGAATTTTTTCTGCCCAGAGCGATGCCTCATTAGATGTTGTTTGAACGAGAAGGACTACAAAACAATTAAAATCGAATCTCCCAACAACATCGTATGGACGGATGGAAACTTTTACCATTCGGCTCACATTCTGCAGGATGAAATCAAATGCTTCCTTTCCGTAACGTTCAATATGCTCATCCATCCGGTCGATGGAAATCATGACCAGCGATAATTCATGAGAGAAATCATTAGCACGCTGTACTTCTTCTTGTAAGCGTCCTATAAAACTTTTACGCGTAGCTACTCCGGTAGTTTCGTCGAGAGCAACGTAATTATTCATCACATCAGTCAAGCTGAGAATTTCAAGAGCCCATGATGAAGTCTCGGTGAGTTTTTGAATAAGCTTCACATCCGCGTCGGAATAAGTTTTGGGATCTTTGCTCTCAACTAATAAAGCACCATAACACCGGCTCAATGAATTGAGAGGTAGAATCATCAGGGCGCCATTCGAGTCACATCGTTCCGCTTGAAAGAATCGGGGCATCGATATCGTTGAAAGGTCGTCAATGATTTTGGGAATCCCCGCTTGGATCACACTGGCAGCAAGACTCTTTTGGGCGTCAAGTTCACACATCAGCGAAACATACGGATCGTTCATACGGTTCAGAAGATAATGGACAACCCACGATTTTCGGCTATCATCAAACAAGACCACAGTAACATAATCCCAAGGAATAAGCCTAGAGACTTCTTCGGCAAGCGACCGTGTGATAGAATGTGCGTCAAATGCCATACTCAATTGTTCACGCATACGATTAATCGATCTTAAGACCTCAGAATCCAATAAAAGATCATATTTTGAAGTATAGCTGCGCGTAAGCGTAGAAACCAACTTTGCTATTTGAGCGAGCGAAGTGATAGTCTCGTTGCCATAGGCATCTGATTCTAAACAATCCAATACGAGAACTGCAACAGGATCCTGTGATGCACCGCTAAAAAATATAGGAATACCGACAAATGTTTTGACCGCTTCGATTGTCTCATAATACGGCAGAATATCACTTTGTCCCAAAGCATTCACATAATTGACGATCTGCGGCTTTCCACTGACGGCAATTTGACTCACTAAATCCGAACCAACAGGCAGACGTCTATTCTTCATAAATTGCGCGCTGTCAGTTAAAAAGCTTTCAAGCACCAACTGATGTTTCTCTCTGTTTATCCAGAATAGCGCAACAGTATGCGCGAAATGCACATCCTTCACAACGCTTAAAACACGTTGGATCAGTGTATTAAACTCTGCGCGTGGTCCATCATCGGCTTGTCCGCCGCTATCTGGAGCGTCAATAAATTCGTTCAAATCAAACACCGTTGTTGTTGATATTTCTGATTCTGCTTCTAATTCTTTTTTTTCCTGAACAATACTTTCTCTTTCGAGGAGTACTGGTTGGGGAGATTCCGGTTCATCAATAAAATCAATTTTGTATTGTTTGCCGGAAGCTTGATAATCATCAAAAACAAGTTTCTTCATTTGAATGTCACGCTCCTCTTCTACTGTGAGAGAATGACGACTCTCCTCTGTTTGTGCGGAAAGTTCTACACGTTTTTCTCGTCTTACAAACACATACGCAATCGATGCTCCCGAAAGCACAAAGAGCATTATCTTAACGAATGTGAGTGAAAGAGCAAGTCCCCCCAAAAATGAAACGACGCCCACCACCACAATTATTTCTTCCGCAAACGTTAAAGAATGCAGTAAGGAAAAAATTGAGTTTAACCTTCGGGCGTCAGTCATTTCATTGAGTATAGAACGTTATAGTTGCCCACAAATTGCATTAAATTTACCCTTTTTGTGCCGGAAAGTCAATCAATCATATCGATATTAATCATTTCTATAAAGAAAGACGTAAAAAACTTTTTGTCCAAGTTTAATAAATCACTGATGCTTGCAGCAGTATCTTTTTTTACATAACTTTTCACAACTAAGTTCTCTCTATCTTATATCCAAGAATTGAAAGATCGCAATGAAAGCTGTTATCATGGCCGGTGGTTTTGGAACGCGATTGCGGCCTCTCACGAGCGGCATTCCAAAACCGATGGTTCCAATGGTCAACAAACCTATGATGGAACACATCGTTGATTTACTCAAAACGCATAGTATTGTAGATATTGTATCCACACTCTTCTATCAACCGGATGCAATTACTGGCTATTTCGGAGATGGCAGCGCTTTTGGTATAAAGATGCAATATCGGAAAGCAGAAGCAGATTACGGAACAGCAGGAAGTGTCCGCAATGCAAAAGACTTCTTAAACGAGAGATTTTTAATTATCAGCGGGGATGTTCTTACCGATTTTGATTTAACTGCGGCGATTCGCTTCCATGAAGAAAAGAAAGCGAAGGCAACAATGTTGCTGACACGTGTTTCCAATCCTCTTCAATACGGAGTTGTTTTAACAAAGCCTGATGGAAAAATTTCGCGATTCCTTGAAAAACCATCTTGGGGTGAAGTATTCAGCGATACAATCAATACGGGAATTTACATTCTTGAACCGGAAGTGCTGGATCTCGTACCGGAAAAACAAGAATTTGACTTCGGGAAAAATCTATTCCCTCTTCTCCTGGAGCGTGATCTTGGATTATACGGCTACATCGCACAAGGATACTGGAAGGACATCGGCAGTTTGAATGACTATCAGGATTCTCATATGGATGCATTACGAGGCGATGTGAAGCTTCAGATTAACGGAGTAAAAAGAGGAAATCTGATAGTTGGAGAAGGAACGACTATTGAGGCAGAACCCCGCAATCTTACGGGAACAAGCGTTATTGGGAAAAACTGTCATATCCATAACGGCGCAGTCATCAGTAATGCTGTTATCGGCGACAACTGCGAAATCATGCCTGGTGTTGTAATCCGAAATTCCGTCATTTGGAAAAATTGTAAAATTGGCACTCGTTCTGAACTGACGCTCGATGTCGTTGGAAATGGTTGCATTATCAATGACGATGTGGTGATTCTTGAAAATGTTTTTATCGGTGATTCCTGTACAGTCGGCAAACGGAGCAAGCTCCTTTCCAATATTAAGATTTGGCCCGAAAAGAATATCGAGGACGGCTCCATCGTAACAAGGAGTTTGGTGTGGGAAGACCGATGGTTGCGCGAATTGTTCACCGATGCACGCATCACCGGCATCTCCAATATCGAAATCAGTCCAGAGTTTGGCGCTAAGTTAGGAGCGGCGTTCGGTGCTTTTGTTGGTTCAGGTTCGTCAGTTGTTACAAGCCGCGATGCCGATAACGTTTCCCGTATGATAAACCGTGCAATAATGTCCGGTATCATGTCCGCCGGCGTCCATTGCATGGATCTGCGCACAACCTCAATACCCATAGTACGGCATGAATTGCGAACTGGAAAAGAACGCGGCGGTATTCATGTTCGTAAATCTCCGTTCGACAGAAACAGCACAGATATTATTTTCTTTGATGCGCAAGGTAAGGATTTGCCATCGAATAAAACGAAGTCCATAGAACGCCTTTTCTTCGGCGAAGATTTCAGCCGCGCACACCACGATCAGGTCGGCTCTATTTCATTCCCAGAGCGCACGACGGAAAGTTACATCCAGCGTTTTTTAGAAACGCTCGATACACAGGCAATCCGATCTTCAAGACTTAAAATGGTGATCGACTACTCCAATGGAATAGCCTCCACAATATTCCCCAACATCCTTGGAAATTTAGACGTACAGGTTGTAGCGCTCAATGCATATCTGGACAGCCGCAAAAACACCCGGACAAAAGAAGAGTTCGATGCATCTCTCCAGCAGCTCGCATATGTGGTTACCTCATTAAAATATGATGTCGGCTGTATGCTTGATGCCGGCGCAGAAAAAATGTTTATCGTTGATGAACACGGTTCCATCATTGACAGTGACCGCTTGCTGACCCTGATGTTAAAGTTTTTCGCGCTTGCCGACAAAGATGTGAAAAAATTTGCAGTACCGATTTCTGCAAGCGGAGAAGTGGATATCATTGCAGCAGAATTCAACTTGCAGGTCGTTAAAACGCGGGACAGCCACCTCGCACTCATGGACGCCGCAACTGATAAGCAAAACAAATTCGTGGGAGGCACAAAAGGAGGATTCATATTTAACGAATTTCTCTTTGCCTCCGATTCCATGTACTCAATAACGAAGCTGCTTGAATGCATTGCCAAGACAAAAAAGCGAATCGGCGAACTTGACAAAGAAACTCCGCGGCTCCATTTCGTCAAAAAAAACATATCGTGCCCATGGCATGTGAAGGGACGCATTATGCGAAAGTTGACGGAGGAGTCCGAAGGAATTCCGCGCGATTTGATTGAAGGAATAAAGCTCTACCCCGTTGACATTGGTAAACATACATCTGTACTTTTAAATCCAGATCGTGCACGGCCTGTATTCCACATTAACGCAGAATCTGTTGATATTGCCGTGGCACAACGGCTTGCAGATGAATACGAATCAAAAATAAAAAATTGGATCGACAGCGAGCATCTGTAGGACTTGTAAATTCATTTGTATTTTGAAAGAAATTCTACAATCTTTGATATGAAAGCAGGTTGAAGGTAGAAGTATTGCCTATGCTGCTCTGCCATTTGGGAGACGTGAATGAAGATTACTGACATTTTAAATGAATCGGTTGTGCGAACCAATCTTCCAGGTGCAACAAAGGAAGAAGTGATCAACGCTATGATTGATCTTGCCGGCACTCAAAAGCAGGTTACCGACAAGGAGCGCATGCGTACGGCAATTTTTGAACGAGAAAAAATCATGTCCACCGGTGTTGGTTCTGGGTTCGCGATCCCGCATGGTAAAACAGATGCTGTCA
>Ga0182017_10001862_pt1 | contig 16176 bp, 13 predicted proteins | sample 712E3DmetaG_FD_120492 | JGI IMG/M metagenome (GOLD analysis project Ga0182017, IMG submission 120492) | Permafrost microbial communities from Stordalen Mire, Sweden - 712E3D metaG | ecosystem: Environmental > Terrestrial > Soil > Wetlands > Permafrost | place: Sweden: Stordalen | collected... | reverse complement strand
TCTCAATCTCACTTCCTGTCCTGGAGACAAGCGGAAATATTTTTTTGAAGGATTTTCCATAAAATCTTCCCTTTCGATATATAAAACCTTTGAAAAAGGAACTTTACGCGTTCCTTGTGTTTCATCTTCAGGATTATTTATAGCTTCCAGTTCCTCTTCTGTTCCTTCAGGATAATTGTCAATTACAAGTTTAACCGGATTAAGCACAGTCATTACACGCATAGAGCGCTTATTAAGGTCCTCGCGAATGCAGAATTCAAGCAATGCGACATCAATAACATTATCGCGCTTGGCAACACCAACTTTCTCAGCAAACATCCGGATACCTTCCGGAGTATAACCCCGGCGTCGCAAGCCGCAGATTGTCGGCATACGTGGATCGTCCCAACCATTTACCAGGTTGTTCTTTACAAGCTCGAGAAGTTTTCGCTTGCTCATAACGGTATAACTGACATTTAAGCGGGCGAATTCAATTTGTTGTGGCGGAAATATTTCGAGTTCTTTAACATACCAGTCATATAAAGGTCTGTGTACTTCAAATTCAAGAGTACAAACAGAGTGGGTAACTTTTTCAATTGAATCGCATTGCCCATGTGCATAGTCGTACATAGGATAAATGCACCACTTATTCCCCGTTCTGTGATGATCGGTATGAAGAATCCTGTACATGACAGGATCGCGCATTTGCATATTTGGCGAGGCCAAATCTACTTTTGCCCGAAGCGTTCGTGAGCCATCAGGAAATTCGCCATCGTGCATACGTTGAAAAAGATCCAGGTTTTCTTCAACCGGTCGATTGCGGTAGGGACTAGGATTGGCTGGTATACTGGGAGTGCCGCGCATATTGCTAATTTCTTCTGCCGTTAGGTCACAAACATAAGCCTTGCCTTTTTTTATCAGTACAATAGCCCATTCGTAAAGTTGGTCGAAATAATCTGATGCATAGTATTCTCCGGCCCATTCAAAACCCAGCCATTTTACATCTTCACGAATAGAATCAACATACTCAACATCTTCTTTAACCGGATTTGTATCGTCAAAACGCAGGTTGCATTTGCCGTTAAATTTCTTTGCCAGTCCGAAATTCAGGCAAATAGATTTTGCATGACCTATGTGCAAGTAACCATTGGGTTCAGGCGGAAAACGGGTTTGTACAAGATCACCATTCTTGCCAGTTTTTAAATCGTTGGTGATAATCTCTTCGATAAAGTTCAACGAAGGTTTTAACCCTTCATCCATTTCTTCATTGACTTTGTTTTCCATATTATTTATCATTCAAAAAACAAACTTTTATATTTATTTAAAATCTATTAATTTATATAAAGTATGAAAAAGACTTGCCACCAAAACACTAAAACACCAAACCCGCTTACGCGGGCACTAAATTATCAAACTACGAATCGCTTAATACCTTCACCTATATTTATTACATTAAAATTAATTAAATATCCTAATCGTTTACCAGTTAGTTTTAAATGACTTAAAATTTGCGCGTCCCAAATAGGATTAACCGTCTCTAAAGCTTTTAATTCACAAATTACATTATCTTCAACAACGACATCCAATCTTAAGCCTTCGTTAAAAACTATACCATCATATACAATGGAAATATCAATCTTTCTTTTATATGCTAAATTCCTTTTGGTTAATTCATGACAAAAGCATAATTCATTTACTTTTTCAAGAAATCCTGGGCCAAGATTTTTATGAACCGTAAATGCAGCATCCACGATTTTTTTACCATAATCATCTAGTTCTTGAGGAATTGGGGCAAATTTACTTTGGTGTAATTTAGTGTTTTGGTGACTTGGTGGCATAAATCTTTTAAAAAATGAACAACCCGTGCAAATGTAAAGGATTTATCAATTGTGATTTGTGAATAATGAGATTTTTTTTTGAGTGCAAAATAATTATTCTGAGTTATTTTTTCATCAATGTTGCTCTCATGTTGTCAGTAATTAGTTTTAAAGTTTCATTGTCAAAATCTGATCTGTAAAAAGTTTTAAACAATTCTATTTTTAAATCAACTTCTGAAATACCCGGGTTTTTTTCTTTAATCTGGTTTCGAATAATTGTTCTTGATAATTCTGTCATTTCGAAAACCGATTTTACTCTTTCATAAAGTGGTTTTGAATAAATTATGTCAAATTGTTTTCTAATTATATCTTTTGGCGTATCATTCATATTAAAGAAGATTAAAAGTTGCCAAATTTAGTTTATTGCACCACTCTTTTACATAATTAATATCACATTCTGATTAATAGTAAATTTGGTAACATATTTGCTGGATTCAAAGTTATCATAAATTATTCAATGTTATTAACCTTTTTAGTTGACAGTCATAATTATAAATCTGTAACTTTGACGAAGTTATTTAAAATATAGCAACTGTTTTTATTATTTAAATAAAATGGCACTTATTGAACTTGAAGAAATGGAATTCCGTGCCCATCACGGGTGTTTTAAAGAGGAAAGAATTGTGGGAAATTCCTTTACAGTCAATTTCTCTTTTGATGTGGACACTATTAAAGCTGAGGCAACAGACAACCTTGATGATACCATTAATTATCAAACTGTTTATGGTTTGATTAAAGAAGAAATGTCCAAGCCGTCTCATTTATTAGAAAATGTTGCCAGCAGGATTTTGGATAAAATCTGTAACCAGTTCCCTCAAATTAAGAAAGTTGTAATAAAAATTTCAAAAATGAACCCGGCAATGGGGGGAAAGATAAAGTGCGTAAGTGTGAAGGTAGATAAATAAGATGACAGATGTCAGATGACAGATGTTAAATAAGAGCGAGTGTGGGTTTTGGGTGAGTGAAGTATTTTAACGCAAAGAGCGAAAAGGTTTAGAGTACACAAAGAAGATCTTGCATTGTAAGAATTAAAAACTATGAAAAATAACTTGAAACTTGAAACTTGAAACTTGAAACTTGAAATTGCTCTTATAATTCGTACTTATTCAATCTTTTCTTTAATTCCTTCAATTCTTTTTGCATTGAAGCTTCCTTACGCGACGATTCTTCCTGGGTTGCTCTAAGTTCTTCCATATTTTGACGCATCTCTTCTTCCTGGCTAGCCATTTCTTCGGCTTGCTGGCGGGATTGTTCCAGTAATTTGGTTGTCTGAATATTAATTTTTACTGCCGAAATTGTTGATGCAATACTTGAGGCCAATTTTTCAACAAATTCAATCCGATAAGGCTCAATTTCAGTAAAGGATGCCAATTCAATTACACCAAACACCTGTTCATTATACAATAATGGCACAATGAGCAAACTGGTTGGATTGTCATCGCCCAATCCTGAAGTAATTTTTATATAATCTTTTGGGATATCTGTAAGATAAATAGTAGAACGTTCAAGGTAGCATCTCCCAATAAGTCCCTCCCCTGGAGCGATTGATTTTTGCAGGAATTTTTGCCGGTTATAAGCATAGCATCCGGATAGCTCCAAAAATACTTCATTATTGGTATTGCTGTTAACTATAAAAAAACCTCCCTGATTGGCATTTAAGTAATTTACAATATTGCTTACAATGCTGTATGCCAATTCGTTGAGATTGTTGTTGTTTTGCCTAAGGATTTCCGAAAATTTAGCAATCCCCTGCGTGGCCCAATTTCTCTGATCATCTTCCTTTTTCCTCTTTTCTTCTTCTGAAGCAGCATTTCTCAATTCTTCGCGCATTTTAATTAGCGAATTCCCTAAAATATCATCATCACTTAACGGTTTAAATTCACTGTTAAAATTACCCTTTCCTATTTCAATTGAGAAGTTTGAAATTTCCTTTAATCCATTTACAAGCGAGTTAAGAGCAGCAGAAATCTCCCCTATTTCATCTTTACCTGCTTTAATTTTTTCTTTTGGAAGTATCCCATTGCCCATGGAAATAAGAATATTTTTAATATAATTTATTGGACCAATTTGCGCATGAATAGTAACAAACGATATAATAAATGCCAAAATAATGAGCACAATAGAGGTTGTTTTAATGAAATTTTTAATGCTCTCAAATGACTTCCCCAAATCGCCTGATGCTTGTTTTACGATTGTTTGCTGATCTTTAAGTAGCAATGTAAGTTTTGAATATATCTTGTCAGTTAAAAGAGTAAGTCTGCCATTCGTGTTCAACATTTCCTTGAAATGAGTTAATTGTATTTTTTCATCATAAGCTTCCGGCTTATTTAGAAAGTTGGTAATATTTTTGTTCAGTACAATCAGGCTATCGTTAATTAACGAACGGATATTTTCAAACATTGATTGCTCATTCTGTGGCCATTGATGATAAAGCACCAAAAGTCTATTTTGAATATTGGTAAATTCCGATTGGATTTCCAGAAGTCTGAGTTTGTCAGGAGTTATTGGATCTTTTTCCACGAATACCCAACTTATCAATAGCATCCTCGAGTCAGAAATCATATTTTGAAGTTTCCCGAGATTATCTACCGATGGTTCGAAAATGCCGGTGATTTGTTTGTTTTTTTCTTTACTGTCCTCTAATTGTTCATATATGAACAGAGCTATTAACAAATATAAGATTGTTAACAAGCCAAATCCTAAACCTAATTTCTTAGAAATTGTGAGCCTGAATTTCATTTTAATGGTTTAAAATTCTTATTCAATTTATATCAAAGATAAAAATAAAAAATTATAGGGAAGGTACTTTAGCTAGATTGAAATATTGAAAAGAGCTTTAATTTTAAATATAATTTATCTTAATTTATTAATTGAATAATTTAATTTCTCCAGTGCTTCTTTTAAAATCTGCCTCGGGCAGGCAATATTCATTCTTTGAAAGCCCTCTCCTCCCGGTCCAAAAGTTGGGCCATCGTTGAGTCCCAGGTGAGCCTTTTGAATGATAAATTCTTTTAATTGTTTATCTGTCATCTGCAATTTGCGGAAGTCAATCCAAATCATGTATGTAGCTTCCAAAGGACTGATTTTTAATAGCGGCAGGTTTTTTACCAAATAGTCTTTTATAAAGTTGTAATTATCCCAAATATATGTAAGTAATTCTGTAAGCCAGGAATCTCCCTGTTCAAAAGCAGCAACCATGGCGGTAAGTCCAAAAGTATTCAGCGCTTCAACCTGCATCGGTATTATGAATTTCTTAAATGTTTTCTGCATTTCAGGATTATTCATTATTGCATAAGCCGTTGATAAGCCTGCAAGGTTAAATGACTTGCTGGCTGAATGACAGGTAACGGTAATATTATCAATTTCTGGTGATAATGAAGCAAAAGGAATATGTTTGTGGGGCGCAAATACCAGATCGTTGTGTATTTCGTCAGAAACCACTTTTATTTTATTGCGCAAGCAAATTTCAGCAATCTTTTCAAGTTCATCTTTTCTCCATGTCCTGCCAACAGGGTTATGCGGATGGCAAAATATTAACATCTTTGCTTCTTTTGCCTTCTTCTCAAAATCGTCAAAATCTATTGAATATTCATTATTGTGCTCGATCAACCGGTTGTACAAAATTTGCCGTTCATTCATTTGAATTACCCAAAAGAAAGGGTAATAAACAGGAGGTTGAACGATTATCTTGTCTCCTTTTTCAGTAAAAGTTTTTACCAGGTAACTTAATGCAGGTACAACGCCGGGCGTAAAAAAGATACCCTTTTGGTCAATAGTGAAATTGTGTCTGCGCTGAAACCAATCTATGATTATCCGGTAATATTTATCAGTTTTAATATGGTATCCGTAAATACCATGATTAACAAGGTTCGAAAGAGCTTTTGTTATAAACTCAGGTACACGGAAATCCATATCGGCAACCCACATAGGTTGAACATCAAGTGTACCAAACCTGTTCTGCTTGTCATCGTATTTCAGGCTGTCAGTATTGTCACGGGGAATGATTTCATCAAAATTATTAGCCATATTAACTATTTACTTGTTTCATATTTGGTTCCAGACAAAAAAATACAACCTCTACGAGGTTGAAAAGAATTATTTGTAATGACATTATCTACAATAATTAATCCTCTATGAGGATTTTAACAAAAATTTACAGCCATTATTCAGTTTACCAAATAAACTCATACAGGTATTGCATAAATTAATTTATTATAGTTCAAAATCTATTGAATCAAGCAGTAACTTTTAATCCACAAACTGCACTTCCTTAAACATGAACTCAAGCTTTTTCCCTTTATCATTTAAAATAACAAGCTGACCGCTTTCATCAACATCAATTATTTTTCCAAAAAATGTTGTGCCATTCGCTGAGAATTGATCTCTTTTTTCAAATTTGTAAAGCTGCGGCAAATAGTCGTTCTTCAATTGTAAGAATTCATTTCTTTTTAATCTTTCAATTTGTTTATCCAGGCATAGTAACAACTGATTCAACAATTCGTTTAGATCATAATCCCTGGAAGTTAGATTTTTCATGGATTGAACATTTGTTAATTTTGGGCCAAAAAGTTGTTGGTTCACATTTAGTCCTATTCCTGTCAGTGAATAAATTAAGGATTCATTTAAAACTGAATTTTCAATCAATATCCCTGCAATTTTCGAATCTCCGGCATAAATATCATTTGGCCATTTTATCTGTGCTTTAATTTCTTGTGATTTTAGAAAATTCGTTATCGCCAAAGAGACTGCCTGTGACAGAAAAAATTGTTTTTCCGCTTTCAGATATTTTGTAAACAGGACCAGTGTAAATGTCAGGTTTTTCCCCGGTTCACTTTCCCATGAATTATGTTGTTGTCCCCGTCCTTTTTGTTGAAACAGAGCATTTATAACTGTTTCGTCAGCCAATTCATTGTTTTCAATAAGCATGCGGGCATAATTGTTTGTAGAATCAACTTGCTTTAAATTTATGACTGGCCAAGGCTGCTGCATGATTTATTCAATTTGAAAATCAAAATTAGGATTTTTTTTATAGCATTTATTGTTGTGCGAAATTGATTCTATCAGAATTTTGTATTACCAGGTAAAAAATATTTGCCACTAAAACACCAAAACCCATCAAATATAAATTAATGAATTCTTCTTTTGGTGTAATTTAGTGTTTTTGTGTTTTAGTGGCTAGAAAGACGTTATTTCAAACTTATTATTCAGGTACTGTATATACTATTAAGGAACTACTAAGTTTGAAAAATACAATTAAGGTTTAATAAATTTAATGCTATTTATCAATACAAAAAATTGTCGTGTGGAAATCTTGTAATATGTATCTCTTTTACCTTCTGATATAAAGTTTCCCGAAGCAATCCGATATTGGTTTTTTGGATCGCAGAAATAAAAATACAGGGCGAATTTGATTTGGCCATCCAGCTGTTTTGCATCTCTTCAAGGGTCCAGTTGCTTTGGTTAACAGGATTGAGATCATCAGTGTCTTTGGGAGTAAATTTATATATATCAATCTTGTTGAAAATTATAAAAACAGGCTTGTCTCCCGCTTTGATGTCCTGTAAAGTTTCATTTACTACATTAATCTGATCTTCAAAAGAAGGGTGGGAAATATCAACAACATGTAAAAGAATATCGGCTTCTCTGACTTCATCAAGTGTTGATTTGAACGACTCTACCAGGTGATGCGGAAGTTTTCGTATAAATCCTACCGTATCTGAGAGCAAAAACGGGAGATTGCCGATAACAACTTTCCGGACCGTAATGTCTAATGTGGCAAAAAGTTTATTTTCAGCAAAAACCTCACTTTTGCTAAGCATGTTCATTATTGTGGACTTACCAACATTCGTGTAACCAATTAAGCTGACCCTAATCATTTGACCACGATTCTTGCGTTGGGTGATCATTTGCTTATCGATTTTTCTTAATTGCTCTTTTAACTTTGAAATTTTTGTACGAATCACCCGGCGGTCGGTTTCGATTTCTGTTTCACCCGGTCCACGCAATCCAATACCTCCACGCTGGCGTTCAAGATGTTGCCACATACCCACCAGCCTGGGAAGTAAATACTGGTACTGGGCAAGCTCTACCTGGGTTTTGGCATAAGATGTTTGTGCACGTTTGGCAAAAATATCAAGAATAAGGTTTGTACGGTCCAGAATTTTACACTCAAGTTCACGTTCAATATTTCTGAGTTGACTTGGAGTTAATTCATCATCAAAAACAACAAAATCAATTTCATTTTCTTTTACATAAGCTGCAATTTCAGCCAGCTTCCCTTCACCAATAAATGTTCTTGGATTGGGATATTCCAGTTTTTGAGTAAAAAGCTTTTTAACCGTTGCTCCTGCAGTATCGGCCAGAAATGCAAGTTCCTCAAGATATTCAGCTACCTGGTTCTCATCCTGATCCTTGGTTATCACTCCCACTAATATGGCAGTTTCAGCTTTTGGTGTTGTATCAATCATCAATTTTGTTCCGGTTTCAGTTTACAAAAGTAACAACATTTATTAACTGGGGTACATAAAAAAACAAAGACGGCAACAAACCGTCTTTGCAAAAACCAACAATTCTAAAAACTAAACTAAACAATTTCTATCTTCAATAAATGAAAAAGTTATTTTTTAAATATCACCTGGTTTTAACGTAACCTTTCAATAATAACTGGTTTAACTGTATAAGCTTCCCCGTTAGAATAACGCACAAAATATTTCCCTTCTGAGTAATCGGTAAGTGATAAAGTTATTTTATAATCACCAGGGACATATTCAGCATCCAGAATACTATTGACTATTCTACCTGTCATATCTATTAAATCAAGTTTAATCCTGCTGTTTTGCGGAACAGTAAAATCAACAGTCAGGAAACTGGTTGCAGGGTTCGGGTAAGTTTTTAAATTAATATTATTTATTGCATTAGCGCCTGAAATACCTGTAGCTCCCAAAACTATTATTTTACCTTTCATTCCCATACCTGCGTGTGGATAGCAAACATAATAGAAAGTTCCAGGAGTGTTAAAAGTTAATGTTCCTCCTCCGAATCCAAGGCTGAAACCTCCATTTGATGTATTTCCGTTTGCATCCCAGACAACCTTATTAACTTCAACTACGTTATGAATTGATCCTAAAGTGAATGTAATCTGATCTCCTGCATTGATAGTTATTGAGTCCGGGGAAAAAGTATACCCGGCATTCACAATGGTGTGTGTTGTACCATATATAGTTCCTCCTAAAAAAACAAGAACCATAATAAATAAAGCGTTTAGTTTTTGCATGATTTTTAAATTTTTAATTGAAAATTGTAACGTATTGTTCATAATTAACAAATCACATGCCGCAATGTTTATAATTTTTAATTATTAAATATTTTTTTCTTTCTTTATTAAGAAATTTTAACATTCCTTACAGCTTTGCAATTAAATTGGTTAATATTTCCATTTTCGGTTATTCTTTACGATTTTTGTCAAACTTGAAACTATTTCCATGACAGAAACATTTAAAAGCGATTTTGAAGAAGCCAGGCAAGTATTGGAGCAATTCATCAACTCTGATATAAACTTTAAAAACCTTGAAGGCGCTGGCAAAATACTGACTGCCGCGATAAAATCAGGAAATAAAATAATTTCCTGTGGTAATGGAGGGAGTATGTGCGATGCCATGCATTTTGCAGAAGAGTTAAGTGGCAGGTTTCGTGATGACAGGCCCGCTATGCCTGCCATAGCTATTTCAGATGCATCACATCTAACCTGTGCAGCGAATGATTATGGTTTTGAATCTGTTTTTTCGCGATTTATTGAAGGAGTCGGATTTAATGGTGATGTACTATTTGCGATCAGTACCAGCGGTAATTCCTCAAATGTTGTAAAGGCTGCTTTAAAAGCAAAAGAAAAGAAAATGAAAGTTATTGCTTTAACCGGCAAAGATGGAGGAAAGCTTGCGGGCATTGCAGATATTGAGATTCGTGCGCCTTTTTCAAAATATTCTGACCGGACACAAGAGATTCATATCAAGATCATCCACAGTTTGATCAATTATATTGAGAAAAATATTTAATTGTCAAAAAGAAGTACTTGTAATGTTTTTTTGTCATTGCAATGACGTTAATCGCAGCATCATTGCGGCGCCTACGCTAAAGCTTGCGCCTACGCTAAAGCTTCAGCGACACGCGGACAGCGTCTGCGTGAGGAGTGAGCGACGAAGCAATCTGATAATATGGAATGAGATTGCTTTGCTTATTTTATAATAACAGATTGCTTCGCTCCGCTCGCAATGACGGTAAAGTTTAAGTATGCAATATTCTTACTACGCCAACAATATTAGTTAGTCCACTTCCAGGATTCAGACTAAATTCCTATTTAATTCCGAATTCTTTCTTTAAAATATCGACATAATTCAGTTCTTCCCAGGCAAAGAATTTAACCTTTTTATAAATCTTTTCATTGCCGTTTGACTGCCTGGTGTATGTATCTTTATCCTTATAATATACTTCTATTTCTTCTTCGAAGCAATCGCGTCCAAAATGACCGTAAGAAGCCGTTTCAAGGAAAACCGGGTTCTTCAGCCCATATCTTTTAACAATAGCAAAAGGACGCATATCAAATATTTTGGCAATTTTTTCTGCAATCTGACTGTCATTAAATTTTACCTTCGATTTTCCAAATGTATTAACAAATACACTAACCGGATGAGCAACACCTATTGCATAAGCAACCTGAACCAATATTTCATCAGTTATTCCTGCAGCCACCATATTTTTAGCAATATGCCTTGCAGCGTAAGCAGCGGACCTGTCAACTTTTGAAGAATCTTTGCCTGAAAAAGCGCCTCCACCATGAGCGCCTCTGCCACCGTAAGTATCGACAATTATCTTGCGACCTGTAAGCCCTGTGTCTCCGTGAGGACCACCGATGACAAATTTTCCGGTTGGGTTGACGTGTAAAACATAATCGGTTTTAAAAAGTTTTTGAATAGAATCGGGTAATTGGGATAACAAACGAGGTATCAATATTGCTTTTACATCAGCTTTAATCTTGTCCTGCATTTTTTTCTCAGCTTCACTCTTTGCTTCAGGATGATTGTTGGCAGCCATTACAAATTCGTCATGCTGGGTTGAAACAACAATTGTATGTACTTTTGTAGGTTTGCCGTTGTCATCGTATTCGATCGTGACCTGTGATTTGGAATCGGGACGGAGATATGTCATTACTTTTCCTTCGCGGCGGATTTTGGCCAGTTCCCTCAAAAGGAGATGTGCCAGATCGAGTGAAAGAGGCATATAATTTTCAGTTTCGTTGGTTGCATAGCCAAACATCATACCCTGGTCGCCGGCTCCCTGATCTTCCTCGCTGGTTCGGACAACGCCCATATTAATATCCGGTGATTGTTCATGTATACTGGATATCACGCCGCAGGATGAACTTTCGAACATATATTCGCCTTTGGTGTAGCCAATACGTTCGATTACTTTACGGGCCACTTGTTGTACGTCAACATAACCTTCGGTTTTAACTTCGCCGCTTAGAACTACCAGTCCGGTTGTACACAATGTTTCGCATGCTACCTTTGAGTTTGGATCAGAGCGTAGAAACTCATCTACGAGAGCATCTGATATCTGGTCGGCCACTTTATCCGGATGACCTTCGGAAACTGATTCGGATGTGAATAAATAAGCCATTATTTCTTTTTTTTAATGTTAAACATTTCCCACTGTCGTGGGGTTATTTCTACAAACAGAATCTACACATATTTATTGTAAATTCTATAAAAAACGATTCCGGAGATTTGCGCTGATTTAAAAAGGCAGACGATTTAGATATACGGCTGTCAGTTTAGCATTTTTTCCAGTGGTTGCAAGCAGACGCAAATCTTTCCACAAATTCGGATGCCAAAAATAGTATAATTTTTCAAAATATACAAGGCAAATTAAAAATCAGGAAATTCATTTAGAAATTTTGAATTAATATAAATTGGAAAATATTAATAGATTATATTCACTCAGTGTACCTCTGTGGCTACTCTGTGGCTCTCAGTGTAATATATTATTTCACAGAGTTTCACAGAGTCCCGAAAAATATCGGGAACACAGAGTTTCACAGAGAAAATATAAATTATTTTTTCTCAAAGCATTTTTTGATAAACCCTGAATCGTTTTATTTCATAAGCCCCATAGCGGGCAAACTCAGCCAACATTTCCTTGTTTTGCTCGTTAACAAGATGTGTATCAATATCAGTCATCCCGGCCTTTTTGGCTGATTCAAAAATTTTCATTGCCAGAAAAACATCCAGACCTTGTTTCTGATAAGCCGGTTTTATGCCACCCAGCATCGGATTTAGCCTTTTTGCATGTTTCATTGCATGAAGTATATGAAAAATTCCAAAAGGGAATAATCTTCCTTTTGATTTCTGCACGCCTTTATAAAAATTTGGCAAACAAATTATATATCCTATCACTTCCTCACCTTTGGCTACAATTTTCACAAACCTGGGATCAAGCAGAGGTAAATATTGTTTTGCAAAATCATTCATTTCTTTCTCATCCATTGGCATAAAACCATATATTTCGCTATATGCTTCATTGGTTAATTTAAGCACAGGGATGACATATTTTTTTAATTGTTTGATGGAGGAAAATTCGAGAAATTCGAGATCCTTTCTTGAAGTAACCCGCTGGTAAATACGCTGGTAGACTTCAGGCAATTCAAAATTCAAAGGTAACCTTGTAATTGAAGCATCAATTTCTTTCTCATATCCTTCCATAACCATAAATTCAGGCATATATTCTAAATTACCTGCACTGAGAATTACAGGCTCGTATTCGAATCCCTTAATTTGAAAACCTTCAATATCCCTATCGGTAAATCCAAAAGGTCCGATTATTTTATTCATGCCTTTTTGCCTGCCCCAATCTTCAATGAAATTTAAAAGGGCATGAGCTACTTCAGCATCTTTGTAACTATCCATATACCCAAACCGTGCATTCCGGATTTTGAAAAAATTGTTGTGATAATTATTTATTATACCCATGATACGTCCAACAGGTTTACCATCTTTATAAGCTACTACCTGGAGATGGTCGCAACCTCGGAAAGAAAGGTTTTTATCAGGATCGAAAAATTTCTTTTCTTCAGAGTAAATTGGAGGCATCCAGTTTGCGTGTCCAACATGAATTTTTTCAGGCAGATAAATAAAATCCTTATACTCTTTCCTGGAATCAATAATTTTTAATGTAATTGGCATAGGCGGAGTAATTGGTTATAATATATTTTTGCTGTAAAATCCATTACAAATGCATGTATACAATTACTATTTAATTCTTAGAATGCCTTGTCTCAAATCCCAATAATGAAATTTTCTGTTTCCTGGTAATATTTTTTCAATTTTTATCCAAAACACTCTAATCCGCTGTAATGGGTAATAATTTTCCGATTAAAGATATTATTAAATTATTCTCTATTAAAGAGTTTCTGATAACAGATTAATTAGATCAAACCTTATTTGTTTTTCTGTCACTTTTTGTCGTCACAAAAAGTAACCAAAAAAGACCTGACTGTGTGTTTTGCAAAGCAATAACGACCAAAGGGAGTAACTCCTCGCTCCGTCTCTCCCGATAGTAATCGGGATCGACTTCGCTCGAACAGCACACAGTCGAAATGGAATTTCCTTTTTACGCTTCGCGATTCTACGATTTATTATTTTGGTTTAATTTAATGGTAAATATTCTATAAAGAAATAACAATACCAAAATTCTACTTTGTAGTCAATTCCCTGAAAACTTCTTCAAGCCGTTTTTCTTTTTTTTGCATTGACAATATGGCCAGATTATTGGCCACAGCAAATTCAAATACCTTATCTCTTATATCAAGAGTAACGGAAGTTTCGATTAGCCAACTTCGATTTTCCAATCTGGCAATATTTGTAATCCCCGATATTTCGTGTAGCTTATTTTCTTCAATATCAGCATTAAACTCAACGATAATAGTCATTACCTGCTGAACATGCGAATAAATATTTGCAGTTTTGTCGTCCGCGACTATTTCGCCATTATTAATAATTATTATCCGTTCACATATTGCTTCAACTTCCTGCATAATGTGAGTCGAAAGCATTACAGTTTTATCCTTGCCAATTTTTTTAATTAAATCACGAATTTCCACTATCTGGTTGGGGTCCAATCCTGATGTAGGTTCGTCGAGAATGAGAACTGAAGGATCATGGATAAGAGCCTGGGCGAGGCCTACCCTTTGGCGATATCCTTTAGAAAGGGCTCCTATTTTTTTATTTTTTTCAGGCTCAAGACCGGTAATTCTTGTCATTTCATCTACACGGTCATTCATTTTCTTCCCGAGTTTGTAAATACTTGCAACAAACCGCAGATATTCCTTTACATACATATTGGTATAAAGCGGATTATTTTCAGGTAAATACCCAATTCTCCTTTTAATCTCGAGAGGATTTTCCATCACATTCACGTTATTTACCAGCACCGAACCGTCAGTTTGCGGTATATACCCTGTAATAATTTTCATCATGGTGGATTTTCCTGCACCGTTGGGTCCAATAAATCCGACAATCTCCCCTGAATTGATCTCGAAAGAAACATTTTTAAGCGCGGCCTGTTTGCCGAACAATTTGGTTACATTTTCTGCCTTAACAGACATACTGACTTTTATAGAAATTTAGCACAAAATTATCTGAAAGTTAAAAGGAAACAAGCTTTTTTAGATTTTTTATGAGTTATCATTTAGAAGTCGTTTTAAAATTTTATAATCAAAGCATAAAGGCCATACAATTAAAAATATATTAAACACAGAGTTGCACAGAGAAAAATATTTAAACTTTAGACCAATACTTTAAATATTTATAAAACCATTGTGATTGTAAAGCACTTTTTAAATGAAAGAAAATAGTTGCACAGAGTACTAAAAATCGCTGGCGATTTTTCACTCTGTGTCCTCTGTGCCTTCTCTAATAGCCCGTATGTTATTAAAAAAATATTTTTAACTAACCTTTCCCCACTAGTTAATAAGAAAACAATTTATACTCTGTGTTAAATTTTAGAATTTCTCAAACAGCTTATTAAAGAATAGAATGTTGAAGGTGAAACGGAAAATGAATAAAATAAATTACTCCTGCATGAAACAGGCAGGGTTAACAAATATTTCACCCACCTCTAACCTTCCCCCTGTTGGCTGTTAACCCCTGGTCATGCACCACGAACCTGATTGCTTTTCTACTTCAAAACAAACCGTAACTTCACATTGTATTTACTTGGTACTATATCATCGACATATTTTGATATTTCGCCAGGCAATTTCATATGTGCAAATTTTACCAGTTCTTCATTTTCACCGCTAATTTTAAGGTTGGTCAATTCATAATATTCATTAACAGTGAACCTTACAGAAAGCTGACATTCTTTTTCATCACCCATTATATTTTGAAAAGGCGCCGCAACAAATAGTCTGTCAAGAATTTCGGATAAATGAGATTTTGCATTATCGAATTCCCGGTTTGATCCTGAATTAACCGAAGTGATACAAAAGTACCCTACTGCTGCTGCTATGAAGATAAAAGTTATTGTTATCATTTTTTTAAGTATTAAATAGTTATTTGGTCCGTTCAAAAATTACACAACAAAACTACAGCGTGCATGTAAATACAATGTCAATCGTGTGTAAAGTTTAGTCACGAATTGTCACGGGGGTGTAAATTGATGTGAAGATTCCTGAATTTGAAATTATAATGTATAGGAACAGATAGACAACCAATTAAATTTAACTCATTTTCCGTATGAATTAATATTTATTAATTAAAAGATGTATATTTATTACGATTCTGTATTATAAAAAATAATATATTCTTTTAAAGTATATATTTAACATATTGGCATTTTTGAGGGAACATTTACATTAAGTTGAATCTAATAATATAATAGGCTAAAGGATTAAAGTTTTGAGGATATTGGTTCCCCTGGCAAAGTGCTTATTAACAGTCATATTAAAATAATGGTATGTGATTGAGGGGGCGAAGCTGTGAAAACACCAGATAGATAGAATGACATGGATGTATAGGAAATTTTACTGTCAAATGGAATCAATACCGATTGATCACAACTTATTTCATTTATAAAAGCCAGGGGCTCTATATAATATATAATATGGTGAAGCAAAAATATTATCATTCGAAATTAATAATCAGATAGCCGGCTGAAAAATATTTTGATTTATTAAAAATATGTATTATTTTACATCCCTCATTTTCAATTACATTCTAATCAATGGAAAATACAATTACAAATACCGGTAAAGGAATTATTACTGCTG
>Ga0182017_10001861_pt1 | contig 16177 bp, 15 predicted proteins | sample 712E3DmetaG_FD_120492 | JGI IMG/M metagenome (GOLD analysis project Ga0182017, IMG submission 120492) | Permafrost microbial communities from Stordalen Mire, Sweden - 712E3D metaG | ecosystem: Environmental > Terrestrial > Soil > Wetlands > Permafrost | place: Sweden: Stordalen | collected... | reverse complement strand
TTCTTCAAGCTGACGAAGGTTGCCCTGGTTTGCTTCGTACACCATTCCACGCGGAATGAGATAATTACGGGCATAACCGTTTTTTACGGCTACAACATCGCCGGTCTTGCCGAGCTTTTGAGCATCTTTTCGTAGAATAACTTTCATGGAAATTTCTCCTGAAATCAATATCGTGAATAAACAAAATCAACTAACGGCGTCGCTGACAAACGGCAGGAGCGCCATATGCCTTGCGCGCTTGATAGCGAGAACCAGCTGCCGTTGATGGCGTGCACAGGTTCCGGTTATTCTGCGGGGAATTATCTTTCCTTGCTCGGAAACGCAGCGCGAGAGGCGTTTTTCATTCTTATAATCGATGGAAGAATCATGAGACTCGCAAAACCTGCATGTGCGTTTTTTACGAGGCTGCTGCTGGCGTGTATTGTTGCGTTGTCCCCCTTGTTGCGGGCCGCGGCCGTGCTGCGGGCCTCGATCATACTGCTGACCTGATGGTGAATTGGTTCGCATGGTTTATTTTCCTTTCGTTCGGTTCAATTTTTTTCTGATGTGCCGGCTGCCGGTGCAGCAAGAGGTGCGGCTTCGACCGGAGATCCGGCGGCTGCGGGCGTTGAAGGAGCGCTTTGCTTCATCAAGTCGCTTGCAGATATGCGCGATACCAGCGCTTTTTTATCCAATGCGATGGTCAGGAACCGAATGATATTTTCGTCAAGGAGGTAATGGTGTTCCAGCTTCGCGGGAAGAGGGCCGTTTGCTTTAAATTCGCATACGACATAAAATCCGTTGTTTTTCTTTTTAATGGGAAAGGCAAAACGTTTGCGCCCCCACTTTGCAATGTCGACGATTTCACCGCCGTTTTTAACGATGACATCTTTGACTTTATCGATGATGCCGTCAACGACGGGATCATCAAGACTCGCATTGATAATGAATGCTGTCTCGTAGAGTTTTGGTGCTTGTATCATGGTATCCCTTTGGACAAATGATGAAAAATGGCTCTGCTTTCCCCGAAGGGTGCAGAGCAGGGTTAATTAGAACACTCTTCTTCTCTTGAATTGAAACGAGACATGGTGCGTTGGACGCCGTTTTCCACAAAGGAAAGGGCCGCATCACGTGCCAGCTCGACAAGAGAAATAACACGCTTATACTCTGACTCAGGAAAAGGTTCGAGGACAAAACCGGCAAGCGATGCCTTCTCCGCCGGAATCGATCCGGAACCTATTCCGCAGCGCAGGCGCGGGAATTGATCGGTACCGAGATGATAGATAACCGATGCAAGTCCGCGATGCCCCCCGTCGGATCCGTAAGGGCGCAAACGGAGACTGCCGAGCGGAATATGAAAATCATCGCAGATAATGAGAATATGATCGATAGCAACGGAATGCTGCTCTATAAAATCCGCAACAGCCGCTCCACTGTCGTTCATAAAAGTCACAGGCTTGATAAGCGCGATTTCAAAATTTTTAAAAGAACAATTTGCCGACCAGAATTCACCTCTGGCAGGATGCAGCTCCTTGTGGAGCATTTCAGCAATACTGTCGACGACCATAAAACCGAGATTGTGGCGGGTCGTCATATACAACTGCCCCGGGTTTCCTAATCCGACAATACAATACATCCGGGCGGGGGAGAAGATTATTTCTTCTCAGGAGCCTTTTTCTCCGGAGCTTTTTTCTCGGGCGTTGCTGCGGCTTCAGCACCTTCCTCGACCTTCTTGCCCTTCGTAATAACTTCAGGTTCAGCAGCTGTTTCGGCCGCTGCAACCACAGTGCCGGGCGCCGGTTCCGGTTCCTTAATGACCGTTGGAGGAATGACCGCAACAATGGTGCTTCGTTCGTTTTCCATAATCCGGATATGCTCCGTTTTCAGGTCTTTGACGTGAACGGAATGGTTGATTTCAAGCGTTTCGACATTTATATCAAAATGATCAGGTATATTTTTCGGCAGGCACGATATTCTGATTTTATGAAGAATCAACTGCAGAATGCCGCCGTCGCGAACTCCCTTGGGAATTCCGCCGGTGAGTTTTACCGGAACTTCAAGAGTGATTTCTTCTTTTTCGCTTAAGCCGAAAAGATCGAAATGCACAGGGCGTTCTGTTACGGGATCGAGCTGAACGTCGCGAAGAATACAGAGATGACTGGAACCGTCATCGAGCTTGAGGTTGATGACGTGCGTAGCCGTTGTCGTATAGAGCGGTTTCAGAGTCGCTGCCTGCATCGAGATCGAGATGTTTTGCTGTCCGTGTCCGTAATAGATGCCCGGAACTTTTCCGGTTCTACGCAGCGCTTTGGCTCTCCTGCCAACTTCTTTGCGTATTTCGGCGTTGAGAGAAATTTCTGACATGTGAGTTCTCCTTTAGAGTGTCTTATCTTTATCAATTTCAAACAACGAACTGATCGATTCGTTGTGATTTGTCCGAATAATTGCTTCGGCAAACAATTTTGCAACGGAAAGCACTTCGACTTTGGGCGAAGTTTTATGCAAAGGAAGCGTATCGGTAACAAAGAGTTTCTGAACCGAAGATGCTTCTATTTTTTGCAGCGCCTGGCCGGAAAGGATCGAGTGCGTGCATGCCCCATAAATTGCCTTTGCGCCCGCTTTGCGCAGCGCTTCCGCTGCATTGACAAACGTATTGGCCGTATCAATAAGATCGTCAACGATCAAAATGTTCTTGTTGTCGACAGTACCGATGATATTCATTACTTCCGCTTCGTTCGCGTTCGGGCGTCTCTTATCGATCAGGATAAGATCGGCTCCCAGACGTTTGGCGTACGATCTTGCCATTTTGATGCTTCCGACATCGGGAGAGACGACGGCAAGATTAGGAATTTGCAGTTTCCGAAACTCTTCATATAAGATCACCGATGCATAGAGATGATCCATCGGAATATCGAAGAACCCCTGCAATTGACCTGTGTGCAGGTCCATGGTCAGGACACGGTCGGCCCCCGCTTTGGTCAGAACGTTGGCAACGAGTTTTGCCGTGATGGAAACACGGGGTTGATCTTTTCTGTCCTGCCGTGCATAGCCGAAATAGGGAATGACTGCCGTGACGCGTTTCGCTGATGCACGTTTTGCGGCATCAAGCATAATAAGAAGCTCGAATAAGTTGTCCGAAGGCGGCTGTGTCGATTGTACGATAAAGACATCGTCACCCCGAATATTGTCAATAAACTTGACCCAGATTTCACCATCGCTAAAATTCCGAATCTCAGCATTCCCGAGCGGTATGTCCGCAGCCTGACAAATCCGTTCCGCGATCGGTCTGTTGGCGCGGCCTGAATATATTTTCAATTCGCTCATTTACAATACCTTTAAACGGTGAACTGTGAATGGTAAATAGTTACTGGTTAATAGGTGAACCCAATAACCAAAGAACTAAAGAACTGATCAATACCGAATTGCAGCGCTTTGCAATGCAACATGTCGAACTGCGCATGAAGCGTTTCTATTCGCTGGGGTGCCAGGATTCGAACCTGGGAATGGCGGCTCCAAAGGCCGCTGCCTTACCACTTGGCTACACCCCAATATGAGCAAAAAAAATCAACTTCCATATGAAGTTGACGAATTAAAATATATTGAAAAAACGGCGGGAAGTCAAACGAGAAAGCGATAAATATTGCAATTTTGTTGTTATTTCGATATTTTTTATAATTACGATATAAGGAGAAAGATTTTATGCGATTTTATAAAACAGCGGCCGGCGAGAGTTTAGCGGATCAAACAAATTTGGTGAGTGCCTTTTGGATTTTTTCATTTGCAGTATTTACTGCTATAGGCGCACAAATTGAAATTCCTCACCAGCCGGTTCCTTTTACCGTTCAAACTTTTTTTGTCCTTTTAGCAGGAAGCCTCTTGCCGTGGAAAAAAGGGGCTTCGGGCATGCTGCTCTATTTGGGGATGGGGATATCCGGGATGCCCGTGTTTGCAGGAGCGTCGTTTGGGATAATGCCGCTGCTCGGTCCGACAGGAGGGTATCTTCTGTCCTTTCCGCTGGCGGCCGCATGCGTGGGCTTGCTTATAGAACGGAATAAAAATTTTTGGTGGATACTTCTTTCCATGGGCGTCGGATCGCTGATTATCTATTGTTTCGGCACATTGCAATTAAATATTGTTCTTATACATAACTGGCGCATTTCACTTCAGACCGGGTTGTTTATTTTTTCCTGGTGGGATGCACTAAAAATGACAGCTGCGGCCTGCATCGTATATTCGTATTATAAAGGTCATCACTAGAACGCGAATAATGTCGTCTCGGACGGGATTGTTCAAAAAGACGAATTGAATCTTCTAAACGACATCGTTCTTTTTCTGATAAAATCAATTGCGTTTGTACTTTGACTATGCTACTTTATCAACATTGAGATCTTTTATTCCAACTCATAAATAAGGAAAGAAGAGGCAAGGTATGGATAGAAGAACATTCTTTCAAAAATCTCTCGGCATGTCGGCGCTTCTGGGTGCGGCGCTTGCCGGAAAACACGAATCGCTGTTTGCCGCACTTTCTTCATCGAAGAGCGGAAAGACCGTCGATCTGGTTGCGTTAAAAGGCGGAGAACCGGAAGTCATGTTCCGAAAAGGAATCGAAGCTCTGGGAGGCATAAGCGCTTTTGTGAAACGCGGCCAGAAAGTGGCCATCAAACCCAATATCGGATGGGATGTACTTCCGGAAAGGGCAGGAAATACGAATCCGAAACTTGTGGGGGAGATCGTACGGCAGTGTGTTCAGGCAGGCGCCAAACAGGTATTTGTTTTCGATCATACGTGCGATAACTGGCAGAGGACATATCAAAACAGCGGTATCGAGAGGGCGGTGAAGGATGCAGGAGGAATAATGGTGCCCGCGCATACTGAGGGATATTATCAAGATGTAAAAATTCCCGCAGGAAAAAATTTGCATGATGCAAAAGAGCATGAGATTCTTCTGGAGTCGGACGTTTTTTTTAACGTTCCGATTGTTAAGAACCATAGTTCCACGCGAATGACGAGCGCGATGAAAAACCTTATGGGAAATGTTTGGAACCGCGGAGCCTGGCACTCCAACGATTTGCATCAATGTATTGCGGATTTCGCAACGTATCGTAAGCCGGCTCTCAACATTATCGATGCATACGCAATTATGAAGAGCAACGGGCCGCGCGGTATATCACAAAACGACGTTGTCGTGCTCAAAGCCCAACTCCTTTCAACGGATATCGTAGCCGCAGATTCGGCGGCGGCAAAATTGTTGGGCTCGGATCCCAATGAAATAAATTATATCCGGATGGCTGCGGAACAAAAGACCGGACGGATGGATCTTGATCATATGAACATAGCAAAGTATTCTTTTTAAGAGGTTGAAGTGCGTTTTCTAAAGTCAGGGCGCGTTGTCATTTCAGCCGCTGTTTTTGTCTTGTTAACCTTTGTCTTCCTCGATCCGTATCATATCGTTCCCGTGATTGTTCTTGATGTTCTTACCGCCCTGCAAGCAGGGCCTTCTTTGATCAAGATCGGAAGCGGCTTTTATCCGGGACTCATCGTCCTTGCGGGAATTATCGCAGTGACGCTTCTCTGGGGAAGAATATATTGTTCGACACTCTGCCCGCTGGGAACATTCCAGGATATTATCAACAGAATACCCCAATGGATCAGCAGACGAAACAAGCGGCGTTTTCTTTTTCAAAAACCTTTTGCGGCCGTTCAATACGGTATTGCAGGGCTGTCGGTTATAGGTGTTTTCATAGGCAGCATTTTTTTAGTGAACCTTCTCGAACCGTTCAGCAATTATGTACGAAGCATCAATGCAATCGGTAATCCATTGATCATAAGCATCAATAATCTTGCTGCATCGACAGCAATTCGGTGGGGATATTTCGGTATCTCGCAGCTTGCATTCCGTCAGTTCGATGCGCTTGCTTTGGTTATGCCTGTACTGTTCCTTCTCTTTGTCGGCGTTCTGACCTACAAAAAGGGAAGATTGTTTTGCACAATGATGTGTCCGGTAGGCGGGATCTTGAGCATCCTTTCCCGGATGTCGTTCTATAAAATTTCTATCGTTCCGGGACAGTGCAAAGACTGCGGACTTTGCGAAAAAATATGCAAGGCACGCTGCATCGATGCGAAGAATCATACGATTGAGTTCTCAGCATGCATCGGTTGTATGAATTGCATTGATGCCTGTCCGACCGGCGGCGTTCAGTACATTTTTAAAAGACGAGAACAGGAGCCGGCGGGAACGCCGCAGGGCGAAGATAAATCACGGAGAAAATTTCTCGGATCCCTGGCCTTGATTCCCGCACTGCGGCTTGTTGATCGTGCGAAATCGGATCAGACGGCCGATACCCTGAGCCGTTACGCGCAGGCAAAACGGAAACCGATTGCGCCCCCCGGTGCGATAAGCACGAAACATTTTACACGTACTTGTACAGCATGCCATTTGTGCGTGAGCGAATGCCCGACCCAGGTTCTTTATCCTGCAGGATTCGAATATGGTTTAAGCGGATTTTTCCAGCCGAAGATGAATTATTCGGCTGCATATTGTAATTACGATTGTACGGTCTGCGGAGAAGTCTGTCCGACGGGCGCTCTCCGGAAATTGGAGAAACCGGAAAAAAAACTGACGCAAATCGGCAAAGCGGAATTTCAGAAGGATGATTGTATCGTCATAACGAAGAAAAAAGACTGCGGAGCCTGCTCGGAACATTGTCCGACAAAAGCAGTCCGGATGGTTCCGTATGAAAATCGTTTTTTACCGGAAGTTCATTCGGAATATTGCATCGGCTGCGGTGCTTGCGAACATGCATGTCCCGTGTCGCCGGAAAAAGCTATTTTTGTCGCAGCAAATGAATTCCAAGAGAAGGCGCAAAAACCGGTACAGGAAATTGTGCCGAAAAGTGCGCAGCAACAGTTGCAGGATTTTCCTTTTTAATCTGAAGAGGGCGGAGTGCCGGATAAGCGAAAAACAATCCTTGTTGTTGAAGATGATGACATGCTTCGCGAACTATTAATCATCGTACTTGAAGAAAACGGGTTCGATGTCCTGACTGCAAAAGACGGTGTCGAGGCGTATGAAACGTACGTCCGGAACAGGGATATCATCGTGCTCGTCCTTTCTGATCTAGGCCTTCCCCGTCTGGGAGGATGGGAATCATTTTCTAAAATGAAAGAGGTCGATCCATCGATCAAAGCAATTTTAGCAAGCGGATATTTCGATCCGGAACTCAAGGAAAAAATTATCGCATCGGGGGCAAAGAATTTTGTTCAAAAACCATATAACCCGGCGGACATTCTCGCAACGATTCACAGCATTATTGACGAAGAAACTTCTTCAAAAATACAGAATTCGTCATGAGCTCGTATCTGTTTTTGCCGGATTTACTTTCTTCTTCAGACATCAAAGATCCGTCTTCTCTATTCTGAATCATTCCCCGCGTTTTATGACCCGCCCCGTGAATTTCAGGGTTTTTATCTCAAACGGCTTAAAATGAAGCGAAAGTCTTGATTTTGCCGTTTTGTGATCTTTGAGAACATTTTCTAAAAGATCGCATTCGGCAGCATTTTTTACGTCCAATCCGAAGACCAGAGTTGCATCGGTTGTTTGTCCGTATCCTTCATGCACCCGTATTACGACGGCATCGGAATCTTCGGACTTTTTAACGGTATCGATGATAATGTTCGGTTTGTCGATTTCCAAAATCGGATCAGGAAGATGAAAAATTCGATCAGGAAGAATGGAAAGTTTTGTATTGAAGAAACGTGCGTTCTTGATCGTGTGTGCGGTTTTCCATGTACCGGTATGCGGATAAAGCGCGTACGTAAAGGAATGTTCACCAAGGTCGACAAATGCAGGCTCAGGTTCTTTTTTCGGATCTTGATGTTTGGGATATTGAGAAGATCGAAGCAAAGAGAGCGAAAGTGTCGAATCCTTTACCGTGTATCCGTACTTACAGTCATTGAGAATACTTATTCCGCATTTTGCGTCGGAAATGTCCGCCCATTGCTGTGCAGGAATTTCATCTTTTTCCGATCCTTTCGTGGAATATTGGAGTACGCCTCCTTGAGTTTCCACCGTAATGCTGCCGGTTTTGACATTCAGGGGAAAAGCGGCACGAAGCGAGACCTGCTTTTCATGAAGTTTAATATTTGTGGCAAAATCTATTCTTGGAGATTTATGGTATAAGTGAATGTTCTGCGAGAGCATCGAATGATGTTCGGAACGATACTCCATGCGTATGGTCGCCCGCAGAGGTCCTAATTCGATAAACTTGAAACTTTTGAAATTCCATAATTCAGGCCGCGGTTGCTCTGCATCGATTTCAGTTTCAGGAATTTCAATATGTTTGCCCGGATCTCGGAGAACGGAGAAAATATTGACACGTTTTCCAGCCAGCACAATATCGCGCCGGAGTTGTTTGGCAAACAGAGAGCTTATTCCGCCTTTTTTGTCGAATCGAATTTTGTACATCGGCGTCTCTATGCTGTATGGAGAGACCCGCCATAGAGAAGGAGGAGGTGTACGTTTTATCCCTGCACGTACGATGATTGTTCGCGAAGAAAAAGCCGGAATATCCGCAATATAGCAAAGAAGTGAAACTGTGCCTTTGCTTGCAGAAAGGATTTGAGACTCGACGGTGCTGCCGCTGGAATCGAAAATCTCGAAATGTTTATATTTCGATTTAAAGGTCAGTTCAATATACTCGTTTCTGGACCATTGAACCGGATTGAAAACAGAAAATGAAATGTCGGTCTTGCTCTTCGGAGCCGGTGAACTGAGCACTTCAAAAGAACGCCGGAGCATCGCTCCGGATTGCTTCCGGAGTTCGGCAAATTCTTTCCGAACATGATGGTAGACATCGATCGGAGCCGTTCCGGCCATAATGTGGTCGGCCTGATTGAGAAGTAAAATTTTCCAGAGCAATTGAATTTCGGCGGCAGGGTATTTTCTTAAAGATGCCCTTGCGGCAGAGAGCATGCATAGAACACTCAGCAGTTCCGTCCGGGCAAGAAGAATTTCAATCTCACGATTTTCCTTTTTAAGCCAGCTTGGATTGGGGTGGATGCCGTCCGGAGCAAACGATTCCTCTTTGTTTGTACGCACCGGCAGGGTCTGTCCGGAGACAGAGCTTAGAAATTCCTTTAAACTGGAGAACCTGATCGAGGGGAGGCCGGCAATGCTCCGCAGAGCATGGGCATAATCAACCTGCTCGTCGGAAATGCTCTTCGATCCGAAAAATTGAAGTGCGTGGGCAGCATCTGCCGGGTCATCGGAAATTTCGGGCAATTGCGTTAATATCGACTGCGGTGTAATGGATGAATTCGGATGCAGGGCCGAACTGATCGTCATGATCCTGGAACCGTCGATCCCTTCCCATAAAAACATCGAAGGGGCAGGCTGTTTTTCTTCATTGCTTATGGCCGTGATTCCTAATAAACTTATTCCGGAACTTTGCAGAATCTGGGGAAGCGCAGGAGAGCATCGATAAAAATCGGCGAGCCAGAACATATTCGGGATTATGCCGATTTCCTCTTTGAAAAATTTTATTCCGTAGAGAATGTGCCGAACAAGTGACTCGGAGTTCGGAATACGGCAGTCGGGATGCACAAACGTACAGCCGTTGACCTCCCAGCGGCTGGAGGCGATATAACGTTTGATCTCCCGGTAGAATTCCGGGAAGTACTGTTTCGTTCGTTCATATACAAGACCCTGGTCCTGTGCATAATGAACATCGGGATGCTGTTCCATAATCCCGAGCACAGCTGAAAGTGTTTTACCGAGCGCCTCGAGATTCTCGGAAGAATGGACGAGCTTTGCGGCTTCGATGGAGGAATGGGCAACAACATGCACGGTCGCTCGAATTGTTGATTTACATTCCGCATCCATCGTCGCCTGAAGGAAAGTATACGCGCGCCGGATAGCATTCGGATATTCCTCGCTGCCCGGCCTGAAGTATTTAAGGTAGATCAATGTGCGCCGTATAAGCTCATGTACTTCTTTAAGCTGTGCGGAATTGTGTTCGAGCAAAATTTCCAGTTCACGCAGCGCTTTGAGACTGTGATAAAGTTGGCGTGCAATATTATCGACAATCGCGAGATCGGCATTATTAAATTGTATCAGATCGGAATTCTTCGGCTTTTGAGCCTGAAGGATCACAACAAATTTTTGCTGGTTCTTTGCTTTTCCGGTGAGAAATATTTCCTGGCTGTGCGAATCGAAACCGAACCGGAAATGTCCATCGACGTATGCGGATGCACCCGGGAGATCTGCGAGCAGCGCTACTGGCCGGCCTTGAAAAGATTCCGGAATTTGGATTGTCTGTCTGAAAAACACCCTTTTCTCCGGTTTTGCCCATTGGAAAGGAATTCGGATCAGAGCCCACCCTTTTTCACCGGGCAAGGAAGAAACTTCCTGTTCCACGTCCCCTTCTTTCATCTTCCAATCCGGGAGCGTTATCCGCGAAGAATAAATAGCTTCTTTAATATGCGGTAATATTTGATCCAACAAATCAATTGCCATAGTTGTTTCCTGAAGTGTCTTTGGAAATTTGATTGCGGAACGATAACTTTGCTTGACTTGAAATCATTCTTTGCAGTGAAGATTCCGCCAAATATTGAAAAGTTAGCTTCTTATGTAGCCCTAACGGGATTCGAACCCGTATTTCGGCCTTGAGAGGGCCACGTCCTGAACCCTTAGACGATAGGGCCGAAAACACTCTTCCTGCGATACTTGCCGAGATTCCCGTTTAAGAAATATTGTTGCCCCGCCAGGGCTCGAACCTGGACTCTTCTGATCCAGAGTCAGACGTGTTGCCAGTTACACCACGGGGCAATAAACCCTTGAATTTCACAATAATATACGAAACACAGATGCGCAAGGCAAGCACTAATTTAGTATTAATTTAGAAAATCGAAAAAATTGCTCGCAACCTATATTTTATTTATATTATAAGCCTGAAATGAAAGAGCCAAAGAAGATAAGAATAGCAATAGACGGACCTGCGGCATCAGGGAAAAGCACGACTGCAAGGCTCGTTGCGAAAAAACTAGGCTATCTTCATATCGATACGGGATCTATGTATCGGGCAATTACGCTGAAAGCGCTCCGGGAAACCATTGATGCCTCCGATGAACAGCAAATCGTCGCGTTGGCGCAGAGATGCCGTGTTGAACTGGAACCGTCGGAATTCGGTAACCGTCTTTTTTTGGATGGAAAAGACAGTACGAGTGATATCCGCCTTCCCCGGGTGACGAGCATGGTAAGCTTAGTCAGCAGCTATCAGGGAGTGAGGGATATTCTTGTACGGGAACAGCGGCGCATGTCGGCGGCTGGAAGAGTTGTTTTGGAGGGGCGCGATATAGGCACTGTTGTACTGCCGGATGCCGAAGTTAAAATTTTTATGATAGCCGATGTCGGTGAAAGGGCCCGGCGCCGGAAAAAACAGCTTGCTTTGGCAGGCATAGATGCGGACGAAAAAAAACTTGTCCGGGATATCGAAGAACGGGACAAAAAAGATTCGACGCGTCACATGAGCCCCTTGCAAAAAGCAAGCGACGCAATCGAACTTGATACATCGAACTTGACCATAGATGAACAAGTCGATTTTATTTTTGCAAAAGCTCAAAGTATTATCAACTGGGTGTGAACGTATGGAAGTTCGAGTCGACCGCTTTTCAGGATTTTGCTGGGGGGTGGTGCGGACCGTCGAGATTGCTGAAAAAGAATTGGCGAAGAGCAGTAAACTATACTCGCTGGGAGATATTATACATAACCCCAAAGAGACTGAACGGCTTCACGCAAAAGGACTCGAAGCCATCGCCTACAGCGATCTTGACCATCTTCGCGGTTCAACGGTTTTGATCCGCGCTCACGGCGAGCCGGCTTCTACATATAAACGCGCTGAGGAATTGGGCATAACGCTCATTGATGCGACCTGCCCGGTTGTTACAAAAGTACAGGAGCGTATTCGGAAGTTTTATCTGGACGGATACCAGATCGTTATCTTCGGAAAAAAAGATCATGCCGAAGTGATCGGCCTCGTCGGCCAGACAAACGGCGAAGCTGTTGTCGTAAAATCTACGGACGATATGGCAAAAATCCGCCTCGATCGGAAAACGGTTTTGTTCTCGCAAACGACGATGGATAAACCGACGTTTTCGGCCGTCAGGGAAGCGCTGGCGCAGCGCATAAAGGATTTGATCGTGGCGTCGATGGAGGATGAAGCGATAGAATTCCATGCCAAAGATACCATCTGCGGACAGGTGTCGGGCCGGGAGAAAAAAATAAGGGAATTTGCCGAAGCCAACGATGTCGTTCTTTTCGTAACCGGCAGAAAAAGTTCGAACGGAAAGATTTTGTTCGAAATCGTAAAATCAGCCAATCCTAAATCGTACACGATCGAAGATGCGGCAGAGGTTCAGAAAGAATGGCTCGCAGGTGCCGCGACAGTCGGCATAACCGGGGCGACATCGACGCCGCAATGGCTTATGGAAAAAGTGAAAAACGAAATAGAAGCACGATACGCAGAAAAGCTAAACAGTCATCCAAATTACAGTTCTCAAAACTCATAATGAAATACAATCGTTTTGTATTTATTCAAAGTGCTGATGACTGGCTTTGAAAAATACAGAAGAGATTGATGCTGTTTCGCAAGAAGCAGCTTGGAGGTTGAATGTCTAACCCGGAAACAACTGCGGAACTGTTCGAAGACCGCGGATATTCGGAAGCCGAATATAAAGAACTCGAACAAATGTACGCCCGAACACTGGGATCTATCAATGCCGGCGAAATCGTTAAAGGAAGAATTGTCCACATTGGCGATAACGAGGTAGCTGTCGATATAGGATTCAAGTCCGAAGGAACTGTCCCTGTATCGGAGTTTACAAATCTCAAGGACCTGAAAATCGGCGACGAAGTCGAAGTTTTTCTGGAATCGATGGAAGACAAAGACGGACAGATGGTCCTTTCCCGCAAGCGTGCTGATTTTATGCGCGTCTGGGAACGAGTCGTTAAATCGTTTGAAACAGGTGAAATTCTTAAAGGAAAATGCGTACGCCGCACGAAAGGCGGAATCGTTGTCGACCTGCTCGGGCTGGATGCGTTCCTGCCCGGATCGCAAATTGATGTCCGTCCGGTTCGAGATTTCGATGCATTCATCGGACGCGAAATGGATTTTCGAGTCGTCAAGGTAAATCATCCTTCGGAAAATGTGGTCGTCAGCCATAAGGTGCTGGTCGAAGAAGAGCTTGCAAGCCAGCGTAAAACGATACTTGAAAGCCTTGAAAAAGGACAGATCCTTGAAGGACATGCAAAAGCTATAACGGATTTCGGCGTTTTTGTTGATCTTGGCGGCGTCGACGGTCTCGTTCATATTACCGATCTTTCCTGGGGAAGAGTCAATCATCCGTCGGAAATTGTCAAACTCGATCAGACGGTCAACGTCGTCGTACTCGACTTTGATATGGAAAAGAAGCGAATCTCTCTCGGTATGAAGCAGCTGCAGCCGCATCCGTGGGAAAATATCGAACAACGCTATCCGGTCAATACAAAGATCACCGGAAAAGTCGTATCGCTGACGGATTACGGTGCATTCGTGGAAATCGAAAAAGGCATCGAAGGACTTATTCATATTTCCGAAATGAGCTGGACACAACATATCAAGCATCCGTCGCAGGTTGTTTCCATGGGACAAATGATCGATGCGGTTATCCTTTCGCTCGACAAAGAGGGGAAAAAGATTTCACTCGGCATGAAGCAACTCGAGCCGGATCCCTGGACATCGCTGATGAAAAAATATCCCGTCGGATCGAAACATGAAGGCGTCGTGCGGAATTTGACCAACTTCGGCGTCTTCGTCGAACTGGAAGAAGGCGTGGACGGATTGGTACATATCTCCGATCTCTCCTGGACAAAAAAAATCCGCCATCCAGGTGAAGTCGTCAAAAAAGGGGATAAGCTCGATGTAGTTGTTCTTTCGGTCGATATCGACCAGCGCAGAATATCTCTCGGTCATAAGCAGGTGCAGGAAAATCCGTGGGATGTCTTTGAAGGGCAATATAAAGCCGGCACAGATGTCGAGGGAAAAATCGTAAGGCTGATTGAAAAGGGAGTCATCGTCGAACTGCCCATGGGAGTCGATGGATTCATCCCAATTTCCCAGCTTTCACAAACACCTGTGAGGAATATTGCCGAATCCTTCAAGGTCGGCGATACTCTTCCGCTGCGTGTGATTGAATTCGAAAAAGAAAGCAAAAAAATCGTTCTCTCCGCACTTGAATATCTGGGCGGCAAAGAACAGAAACTCGTCGACGACTATGTCAATGCGCATAAACTTTCACCGATGACGATGAAAGATATGCTGTCGGCTTCGGGAGGCGATACACCGTCTTCGGAGAAAAACATCGATTCTCTTTTATCGGATTCATCGAACAAATAATCGGCTTTAAAAAGGAACAGAGGAGTTGTCCGATTTATTTCGGGCAGCTCTTTTTTTATGATGAAACGCATTGCATTGCATACTCTGGGGTGTAAGCTCAATTATGCCGAGACGGCGACAGTCGGAAGGCAGTTCCTTGATCTGGGGTACACCATCGTCGACATGGATCAAAGCGCAGATGTTGTCGTCATCAACACGTGCAGCGTTACAGAGAATGCCGACCGCGAATGCCGTCAGGTTGTCCGGCGTGCACTGCGCAGATCGCCGAACGCTTTTGTGGCAGTCATAGGATGTTATGCCCAGCTGAAGCCGGAGGAACTTGCTTCCATCGAAGGCGTCGATCTTGTGCTCGGCACGAAAGAAAAATTTGACGTTGTAAAATACGTGAGCAGGGGAACAAAAAATAAACGGGCGGAAATAAATGTTTCCTGCATCGATGACGTTAGGGAGACTGAGCTTGCTTCTTCGCTTGGATATGACGAAAGAACGCGCGCTTTTCTGAAAATCCAGGATGGCTGTGATTATCAATGCTCTTTTTGCACGATTCCGCTCGCACGGGGCAAAAGCAGGAGTGTTGCGTTCTCGAGCGTCGTCGATCAAGCCGTCAAAACTGCAAAAGCAGGATTCAGGGAAATTGTGTTGACGGGAGTCAATGTAGGCGATTACGGCAGGACGATCGGTCAAAATCTTTTTTCTCTCGTCCGCGAGATCGTGCAAGTGGAGGGCATCGATCGCATCAGGGTCAGCTCCATCGAGCCCAATCTTCTCTCCGACCAGCTTTTGGATTTCTGGTTCTCCGAAAAAAAAATGTGCAAACATTGGCACATCCCTTTGCAGTCCGGTTCCGATGCCGTTTTAAGCGGCATGAGGCGCCGGTACCGGCGCGCCCTGTACAAGGAGAAGGTGGAAAAAATAAAGTCCGCATATCCGCATGCCGGCATAGGGGCAGATATCATTGTGGGGTTTCCATCGGAAACGGATGAATTGTTTGAAGAAACGTATGAATTCGTTTCAGAACTTCCCATAACGTATCTTCATGTGTTCTCGTATTCTGCAAGACCCGGTACGGACGCGCAGGCAATGGAATGCCGGGTTTCTCCCCAAAAACGCATGGAACGAAGCGCACGGCTGCGCCAAAGAGGTTTTGAGAAAAAAAGGCAGTTTGCCGAAACATGGAAAGAAAAAATTGTTTCCGTTCTCTTTGAAACAAAAAAGAATGGTGATATATTTAGTGGATTTACGGAAGAATATATCCGTGTTGAAGTCCATTCTCATAGGGATATTCATAATCAAATTCTTCCGGCTGCAATTCATGATGTTCGGGATGAGCATTGCGAAGGCACGCTGGTGACTCTCGTAAGTTGAGAAAGATGCACAAATATGAAAAAGAAATTTTTCGTCACGTTGATTTCTATTGTTGTTTTCTCCCAGGCTGCCGATTCTCAGTGGAAGAATGATTTCGGCATTGTGCAAAGAGACGAAGATCGGACTGCGTCGGCATCGATGTTCACATTAACCTCCGGCCAGGCGCAGAAAAAATCGGTTCTTCTCGCCGTTACCCTTTCTCTCATCCTGCCCGGTATGGGAGAGTTGTATGCCGGAAATTTCAGGGCGGGCAAATACCATCTTATAGCGGAAGGCGGCATCTGGCTGGCGTTCACATCGCTGCGCCTGCATAGTACGTGGGAAAGGCAGGACGCTCATTCATTCGCTGCTGAGCATGCAGGCGTCGATTATAACGGAAAAAATTCGCAGTACGATGTCGATAT
>Ga0182017_10001860_pt1 | contig 16180 bp, 13 predicted proteins | sample 712E3DmetaG_FD_120492 | JGI IMG/M metagenome (GOLD analysis project Ga0182017, IMG submission 120492) | Permafrost microbial communities from Stordalen Mire, Sweden - 712E3D metaG | ecosystem: Environmental > Terrestrial > Soil > Wetlands > Permafrost | place: Sweden: Stordalen | collected... | reverse complement strand
TATCTCATCGATTACGGCATTATACTTTTCTCTTTTGGTTTTATAAACAATATCTTCCCTGTCTTTCCTGATACAAGGTTCATTAGTTGGGATAACGACAACATCAAGCTTATAGATGTTCCACAATTCACCGGCCTCTGTTTCAGCTGTTCCGGTCATACCTGCAAGCTTATGATACATTCTGAAATAGTTCTGAAGAGTTATCGTTGCATAAGTCTGAGTTGCAGCTTCGACTTTTACATTCTCCTTGGCTTCAATAGCCTGATGCAAACCATCAGAATAACGGCGTCCTTCAAGAATACGACCTGTCTGCTCATCAACAATTTTTACTTTATTATCCATCACCACATATTCATCATCTCTCTCAAAAAGAGTATATGCTTTCAGAAGCTGTGTCATAGTATGAACTCTTTCAGACTTAACTGAATAATCCTGAAGCAGTTCATCCTTCGCCATTAACCTGCCCCTTTCGTCGAGATTTGATTTTTCAATTTCGGCTATTTTTGATCCAACATCGGGAAGAATGAAAAAACTTACATCTTCCACAGAAGTAGATATCAGGTCAATACCTTTTTCAGTAAGTTCAATTGTATTGTCCTTTTCTTCAATAACAAAGAACAGCTCATCGGTAGCTTTATGCATATCTTTACTATTATTCTGCATATAGAAGTTCTCTGTTTTAAGCAAAAGAGATTTATTTCCCTCCTCGCTTAAAAACTTTATCAGAGCACTATTCTTTGGAAGACCTTTAAATGCCCGGAGAAGGAGAAGCCCTCCCTCTTCGTTTTTATTTTCAGATGTCAGCTTCTTTGCGTCCGCAAGTATCTGAGTAACTAATTTTTTTTGTGCACTGACAAGACGTTCAACTTTTGGTTTAAGTTCGTCAAACTGCTGATTATCGGCCTGAGCTGTAGGCCCTGAGATAATTAGTGGTGTTCGTGCATCATCGATCAGCACCGAATCAACCTCATCCACAATTGCGTAATGATGTTTTCTCTGAACGAGATCTTCAGGATTGACTGCCATATTATCTCTCAGGTAGTCGAATCCAAACTCATTATTTGTACCAAAGGTTATGTCAGCATTATAGGCTTTGCGGCGCTCCACTGAATTAGGCTGGTGTTTGTCAATGCAATCAACCGTAAGACCATGAAACTCATATATCGGACCCATCCATTCTGAATCACGTTTTGAGAGATAGTCGTTAACCGTTACGATATGAACACCTCTCCCTGCAAGTGCATTAAGAAAAACCGGAAGTGTGGCAACAACAGTTTTTCCCTCTCCGGTAGCCATTTCGGCAATTTTCCCTTTGTGAAGAGCAACTCCTCCAAAAAGCTGAACATCATAATGAATCATATCCCAGGTGATCTCATTACCGCCTGCCATCCATTTATTGCTCCACTGAGCTTTTTCTCCTTTTATGGTTATACTTGGACGAGTAGCTGCCAGATCCTTGTCATATTGCTTCGCTGTGACTTCAATAATGTTATTTTCTTTGAATCGTTTTGCTGTTTCTTTAACAATTGCAAAAGCTTCAGGCAGATTTTCATCCAGAATTCCTTCAAGCTTTTCCTCAATTTTCTTTTCGAGCTTATCTATATTGTTATAAATTTCCTCTTTAATATAGACATCTTCTTCTTGTTCTGCTTTTTCTCTAAGTTTTCTTATTTCTTCTTCATCTTTCGCAATTCCTGATAGAATTTTGTTTTTAAGCTCTGCCGTTTTGTTCCGAAGTTCATCATTTGTCAGTCCTCCGAGCTTCTCAAATTCAGTTCGAATCAGTTTTACATGGGGATCTATTTCCTTCATATCCCTCTCATTCTTATTGCCCAGGAAGAGTCCAAGTACCTTATTTATAACGCTCATTTCTAAGAATTTTTCAATTTTCAAATATCCGTCAAAAATAGGTTATTTTATCAAAATAATTTCCATTACTGTTCTTAAATAGCAAAAACCCCGCCATATGTGCGGGGTCAGATTAAATTCGATGGAACATGTACATAATAAAAAGTTCCCTGTTATATTCCTTTTATAATGTCTGATTGGTATTAGCATTAGCTGAAGCAGCTCTTAAGCCAAGAATATCCCTGTCGAATATGTACATATTGTTTTTCCCAACCAGACGCAGTTTATCAATAATGGTACGCGCAGAAGCCTCTTCCTGAATCTGTTCATTTACGAACCATTGCAGAAAGTTATGAGAAGTATAATCTTTCACTTCAAGAGTAACCTGCACTATTTCATTTATGCTGGCTGTGACAAATTCTTCGTGTTTAAGTACCTGTGTAAAAACATCTTCGGCGCTTTTAAATTCTGAAATTGGTTTTTTAAACGCAGGAATTATTGCTTTCCCTCCTCTTTCATTAATGTATTTGATGAATTTTAGCATATGAAGTTTCTCCTCATCAGCCTGAGCGTAAAGCCATAAGGCTATTCCGGCCATTCCCTGGTTTTCGGCCCAGGATGCCATAGCCAGGTAAAGATTTGAAGAATATCCTTCCCTCTCAACCTGTCTGTTACAAATATTTTCTACTTTTTTATTTAACATGATAATAAATTTTATTATTATAACAAAGAACTAATCTGGTTGTTCTAAATTTAGTAATTCATCAATTTTTTTCAGCAGATCATGGATGGAAAATGGTTTTGAAAATACTTCATCAGCACCCAGTGCACTGGCCAGGCTAAGATAGTTCCCCGGTCCGGCTTTTCCTCCGCCTGAAATTGCAATGATCTTGGTGGATGGTTTAATCTCTTTAATCTTCATAATTACTTTAAGTCCATCTTCGTCAGGCATAATCAAATCTGTTATCACCATATCGGTTATACCTGGTTTGAAGTGCAATAATGCCTCCTTACCATTTGTAGCTTCAATAACCGTATATTTCATCTTCAATAATGAGGTTTTCAACATCTCTCTGAGGTCCCTATCATCTTCAACTATCAGAATGCCAGCCATATCAATTACTTTAACGATATTTGTATTGCATTATGTATTTCTTTAAGAGAAACAGGTTTTGTTAATTGCTGTTTTACTATCCCCGAATTTACAAGTTTTTCAGCTGATTTTAACTGATTTCTATCACTTATCATGATTATCGGTATGCTAATTTTCTTTGTACTATAGATATCAATTAATTCCTGAGGTAAAATTTCTTTTGAGTCATCCATATAAATGATGAGGTCTGGCTTGGTGTCTGTTTCTGAGATTAACTTGATTAACTGGTTCAGATCCGAAGCAAAAACCAACGTAGAACCACTTCTCTCAAGTGCAAGTGAAAGTATTCTTGATTCATGCCTGTTTCCGGAAATGAAAAGCAGTTTTTTACCTCCTTCCTTAAGCTCTTCAATATTATGATATTCACTCGAAACAGGAAGATAGACCGAAAAAACCGATCCTTTATTCTTTTTACTCGAAACAAGTATTTCTCCATCAAGCTCCGCTATAATCCCATGAACGACTGAAAGACCCAACCCAGTTCCTTTTCCAATTTCGCGGGTTGTAAAATAGGGTTCAAAAATTCGATGTATTAATGACGGGTCCATGCCTTCGCCGGTATCTTCAATAGTCACAAGGGCATAATCATCAGCAACTATATTTTTATTCAGATCGTGTCTGACAAGATTGCCATCAACGATAGCAAGTTTTACAAATACTGTCCCGCCTTTTTCATCCATCGACTGGATTGCATTTGTCATAAGATTCAGGAAGACTCTGAAGAGCTGTGTGGGATCGGCATGAATATGAACATCTGTAACAGGTATATCGTCTTTAATATCAATGTTTTCTGGTTTACCTGATTTAACAAAACCGATTGTTTCATTTAATACATCAGCCACACTCACAGGGATCTTCTCCTGATCAACCTGACGGCTGAAGGTAAGAATTTGGTCGGTAAGAGATTTGGCTTTGGTTATTGCAGCGATTATCCTGCCTACCTTTTCTGCTGAGGACGTTGATTTAGGGATCTCTTCCAAAAGCATTTCGGAATAACCATAAATAGTTGCCAGGATATTATTAAAATCGTGAGCTAAACCTCCTGCCAATGCTCCAATTGTCTCAAGTTTTTGCGCCTGAAGCAGACGGTTCTCGAGCATAAGTTCGCGAGAAGAATCTTCAAATGCAAAATCGATATATGAAGGATTGCCAGATTCATTTGTCACAATAAACCCACTTATCCTGCAGGCTATTTCATTACCATGGCATGTAAATAGTGGAACACGTCCAAATGTTTTAATCTGAGTATTAAGCAATTGCGAAAGATGAATTTCAAAGAGACCCTTTTCCGCATAAAATTCGTATATTCCGAGTCCTGTTAAAGAGGTTTCATCTTCACACTCCATTATTTTCAAAAAAGCCCTGTTAGCATGAATTATTGTTCCGGAAGTATCACACCTCAAAAATCCTATCGGGAGGTTTGTCTCAAGTTTTTTGAACTCTTCCTCCATATCATTTACAACCTGCTGTGATAGCCTTAGGTCAGTAATATCAAATGTTTCAGCAAGTAAATGTGTAATATCTCCTGAATCTTTTGTTATAGGACGAAAGACGACTTCAAAAAATCTGTTCCCAAATAAAGGTGTGTTGAAATTTGCCTCGTATCTCACGGTATTGCCCAGAAAACATAAATCGATATTTTCTTTTATTTTTTTCTCAAATGTTTCTTTACCCCATATTTCAGAAAGTGGTTTCCCTATTATGCTTTCAATCTTTATGCTTTGGGTATTGCAGAATGTAGCATTGACTTTTTCATATACATATTCCCTGTTTATGATGCTCAGCATTGATCTGGAATTATTGGCAATATGATCGCCAAAATTTTTTTCATCTGATAAATACCTGAGATTCGCCTTATCTTCTATATCCCGAATCACTTTATGAAGAAGTGGTTGGATCCTGGTTATGGAAGCCGGAGTTATCACATCATAAGCTCCTGACTTAATCATATCAACCGACTTTCCTCTTTCTCTATCCTCCACTATAAAGATTATGAGCGAATAAGCATCGAGCTTCAAGGTTTCTTCAAGGAATACCTTCCAACTGTAAGAATTATTTCTTTGGTCGGATAGAATTAAATTGGTCTTTGTGTCAGGATAAGCCGAAAAGAAAGTGAGATCGGAATCGAAATAATTAATCTGCACAAAATCAAGAGATTCAATTATAGTTTTCTTAAGATTCACAGCAAAGGCCGGATCTTCAGAGACTAATGCAACAAACAATTTCCGTTCCACAGATTAACCTATTAATTTTTAATAAGTATTTACTCAATATCTAGATTAAAGGATCGCTTCATATCTTTTATTATAGGATACTTGCCAGCAAGATAATTATACTTTTGCTCATCAGAATAGAGTATTTCATTGGTTTCAGAAAGATCAACAATAGTATCAATGTCAATTTTTTTTGAATCAAAACGTCTTTCAAGAAAATTTATAAGCTTCTGTTTATAATTCTGGGTAAACATGTCCTTCTGAGCCGCATTACTTAGGTGTAAAAGAACAGCATCTCCGTTTTGCAGTTCGGGCTTTATTGATTTAAACATACTTGCGACTCTGGGACTATCCGGAACAACTTCTGAAGAAAAATCTTTCCATGCAGCCAAAAAACTTGCATCATTAAATTGAGATTCAATTGTATCTCTGATATTTTCAACTGAAATCTGTTTTGAAATTTCAGATTTTTTGTATTGTTCTGGCTCTTCCGCAATAATATTTTTAATTGATACAGTCTTTGATTCCTTTTCTTTAACCGGTTCAGGTTTATGAGGAATTAACTGATGGTGACTTATTTTGTTCTCATGGATTTCAATGGTCTGATTAACACTTTCAGAATTTAAAGGGGCTTTAAGTTGCATCACACGTTCATTCACAAGAACTGTGTCACTCTTTTTTTTTTCAACGGCCGGTTCAGTTTCTGGAACAATTATGCACATTTTAATTAAAGAAAGTTCAACATGTAAACGTTGGTTCTTACTGTTTTTATAAGCTAGGTCGCATTCACTGCCAATCTCAAGAGCCTTAAACAGGAAATCAACCGGGCTTTTCACTGCTTGCTTAAGATATTTTTGTTTTATCAACGGCGTAGCTTCCAGGAGTCGAATAGTAATTTCATCTTTACTTACGAGCAAGTCGCGGAGATGACTATTTAATCCTGCAACAAAATTGTGCCCATCAAATCCTTTTTCAAGAACTTCATTGAATATAAGCATCACTGATGAAACATTTCCCTCTAATGCTTTATCAACAGTATCGAAATAGTACTCAAAATCAAGCACATTAAGGTTATCAATAACATCTTTATAATGAATCGTTTTGCCTGAGAAACTCACAATCTGGTCGAAGATGGAAAGTGCATCTCTAAGTGCTCCATCAGCTTTCTGTGCTATTATATGAAGAGCCTCCTCTTCGGCTGTTACATTCTCATTTTTAGCAACATACATTAATCTTTGAACAATTTCCTCAATTCGTATCCTTCTGAAATCAAATATCTGGCAACGTGAAAGAATAGTCGGAATTATTTTATGCTTTTCTGTTGTTGCAAGAATAAATATAGCATGTGAGGGTGGCTCTTCCAGCGTCTTTAGAAAGGCATTAAATGCTGATGATGAAAGCATGTGGACCTCATCAATTATATATATACTGTATTTTCCAACCTGTGGAGGAATACGTACCTGATCGGTAAGACTCCTTATATCATCGACCTTATTGTTTGAAGCAGCATCCAGTTCATGTATATTAAATGATCTCAATGTATTAAACGAGATGCACGACTCACATTTATCACAGGCTTCACCATTTTCTTTAAGATTGCTACAGTTAATTGTTTTTGCGAAAATCCTTGCACATGTAGTTTTTCCGACCCCTCTTGGACCGCAAAACAGATAGGATTGAGTCAGGTGATTATTTTTAATTGCACTTTTCAGCGTGTTGGTTATTGAATCCTGCCCCACAACCATATCAAATGTGGCAGGACGATACTTACGTGCTGAAACTATAAAATTCTCCATAAAAGTCTTATTCTTTTTTCATTAAATGCATCAATACAAATATAATAAAAAGCCTTCAGGATAGGTTAATGAAGATAAATTTAAAAAAGGCACTGAATGATAACATGTTATTAAAGGTAATTGATAAATTTTGCATCAAATTATTTTTGTTTAAAATAAAAAAGATGTACTTTTGCGAGCCAAAATCATAAACTATTAAAAGATAAACTATTATGTTGAATCAGTATGAAACCGTTTTCATTGCAACTCCCGTTTTGTCTGAGAACCAGATGAAGGAAGCGGTACAGAAATTCAAGAAGGTCATAACCGATAATACAGGTGAGATCGTTCATGAAGAGAACTGGGGTCTGAAAAAACTGGCCTATCCAATTCAGAAGAAGTCTACAGGCTTCTATTATCTGATTGAGTTCAGAGGTACAGGTGATCTTATTGAGAAACTTGAACTACAGTACAGAAGGGATGAAAGAATCATTAGATTCCTGACTTTCAGGATGGACAAGTTTGCAGTTGAATATGCAGAAAAAAAGAGAAAGCAAAGAGAATCAGAAAAATCAAAAGAGGTATAAGACATGGCACAGAATGAATCAGAAATCAGATATTTAACTCCTCCGACAGTTGAAATTAAAAAGAAAAAGTACTGCCGGTTCAAGAAGAATAAAATAAAATATATCGATTATAAGGATCCTGAATTCCTTAAAAAGTTTTTAAACGATCAGGGGAAGATACTTCCCCGGAGGATAACCGGTACATCGCTTAAATATCAAAGGAAAGTGGCTAAATCAGTCAAAAGAGCAAGGCATATAGCGCTTCTTCCTTATGTAACTGACCTATTAAAATAAGGAGGATCAACTATGGAAATTATATTATTACAGGATGTTCCAAAACTTGGACAGAAGGATGACCTTGTAAAAGTTAAAAACGGGTTTGGAAGAAATTATCTGATTCCACAGGGTTTAGCCATAGCAGCATCTGGTTCTGCAAAGAAGGTTCATGCGGAGAATCTCAGGCAGAGAGCTCATAAAGAAGAGAAAATTAAAATTGAAGCTCAAGCGCTTGCCGGAAAGCTGGCAGAAGTAAAAATAGTGGTTGGAGCCAAAATCAGCAGTTCAGGAAAAATATTTGGTTCCGTAAACACTATTCAGATTGCTGAAGCTTTAAGAGAAAAAGGGTTTGATATCGATCGCAGAAGCATCACTCTTCCTGAAGATCAGATTAAAGAGATAGGAAGCTATAAAGCAATTGTAAAACTTCACCGAGAAGTTAAGGTTGAAGTGGCATTCGAGATTATTGGAGAATAATTTATTAAATTAACAAACTTCATAAAATGTCGGGCGTAGTTTCAAACTATGCCCGACTCATTTTATATCAGTACGTTATTATTTAACTGCTGTTGCGTCTATTTCAATCAATGCCCCCATTGGAAGATCTTTTACGGCAAAGGCCATTCGCGCCGGTGGATCTTTTGGGAAAAAATCCATATATATCTTATTAACTGTCGGATAAAATGCAATATCTGAAAGAAGGACCGTGCACCTGACCACATTATCCATGGTATAACCCGCCTTCTCAATTACATTCTTTAGATTCTTCAGAACCTGCCTTGTCTGGTCTTCTATCTTTCCTTCAATAAGTTTGCCTGTTAACTGATCGATGGCAATCTGACCTGAAACATAAAGTGTTCCGTTAACTTCGATGGCTGGACTGTATGGACGTTTTACCGGTGTATTATCAAATGTAATGACTTTACGTACAGCCTTTTTTTCCTGTGCTCCCATATTAAAGGTGAAAGACATAATGAGAGACAGAACAGCGATAATGATAAAAGTTCTTTTCATAGATTCTAAATTTATTTGATGGCAATTGTTTCTATCTCAATAAGTGCCCCCATAGGCAGATCCTTGACAGCATATGCTGCTCTGGCAGGCTTATTATCAGGAAAATAGCCAGAATACACTTCATTCATAGCTTTGAAATCTGCCATATCATTTATGAGACATGTGGACTTCACTATATTTTTAAACTCGTAACCGGCTTCATCCAATATCGCTCCTATATTTCTGAAGACCTGTTGAGTCTGTTCCTTTATACCGCCCTCAATAATCTTTCCTGTTTCCGGAACAATAGGGATCTGACCGGAAATGAAAAGTATCCCATTTGCCTCAACTGCCTGACTATAAGGACCGATAGCAACTGGAGCATTTAAAGTGTTAATTACTTTCTTCATTTCATTCGTATTTTAATATTGATCATGAAAATCTTTTCTCCTGTCATACTTAAGGTCAGCAAGAACAGATGCCTTAACTCTTATTGTAAATGTCCAACTTTTAAGATAGCCTGTAGGAATCCAATCCACACTCATTTCCCAGCAGTGAAGGTCTCTTAAAACCCCTATGCTGGTCATTGTTATTCCCTTATTTGCTATATCATAACCTGTTGTGTAGGTTACCCTGGTTTTTTTTGTAAGAGAGACGTCACCTGTCAGTGCAAGTGTCTGACTTACAATAGGCTTAAGCGAATTCTTTGTATAATAGAAATTATAGGCCACTCGCATTGACCATGGAACATCAAACTTGGCGTATCCATATTCATCAAGTGGAAGTCCGCCGGTCACAGTCTTGCTGACCGCATTTGCAGCTTGTCCTGCATCTCCGGCATAGCCGGCAAGCTTGGCCCCAGGTTGTCCCAGATCCGGCTTTTTGTTTTTATCGTCCTTCTTCTTCTTAAAGAATTGGCCAAGATCGAAATCAAGAGTACCTGAAAAAGTGGACAATCTCATCAGTTTTTTTGTCTGGGCATAATAAAATGTATTAATGGTGTTGCCTTTGGAATCTAAACCATAAAGCAAGAAACTACTATTGGCGGCAAAATTCAGGTTATTAAATAATGTAGTCCTGTAACTCATTGTCACTGGTGACCATCTCAGGGAATCGGCAAAAATATTGTAAGATGTGTTGATAGCAAAATTATCGATTATTTTAATTTTTTTTGCCTTGCCTGAAGTGTCGTTTTTCTCAAATATTTTGGCTTCAATTATATTTACCAGGCTGAAAGACACTGTTCCGCTCCTGCTTGACAATGAAGGCGTTCCGAATATATTACCTTCAAAAATCGAATATTCACTTTTTCGGCCCGTTGTATCGATCTGAACCTGCTTATACATATCTGTCGTGAGTCCTTTCAGTACAGGAATATAACTGAAGGTTACTGATGGTCTTATGATATGGCGTATTGCCTGAAGTCTTGAACCTGGATTTTTAAACTGATAAATGCCGAAAATCTGTGGATTAAAGCTGGCACTTATTGATGGATTTACTGACTGACCATAAAAGATTCCATGAAGAGTATCTATTACTACAGAAGGAATTACCTTATTTAGATCAGAATTAAAATTGTCAGGAACCCATGTCTTGTTGATCTCCTGAGTATAAAGAACACCTGAATACATTAGCTGAGGGGAAATGGTGAAATTATTGAACGGTCTGAGCTGAAGGCTTAGAGGTGCCTGTTGCGTAAAACCATTGCGCATTTTATTTAATGTTGCTTTCGTAAATAGAAGACTGTCAATTGTATTCACCTGATTATCGACAGCCGCAGTATATGAGAACTGAAGATCCTGATACCATTTTGTAGTACCGATACTATTCTTGCTTTTGAGAGGATATATTCTGGATATATTAAAGTTTGCTTTTGGAAAATCGAGGCTGACAGTCTTATTGGTCACGTTTTGACTTTGATTTAAACTTGCAGACAAATTGAATGGAGTACCCTGCCATGTCTTCGTATAACTAACACTTGATTGTCTTTGGGTATTAATCTGATCACTTACATTATAGCTGTTATTCCTGTCGTACTGACTGGAACTCATATTCACATTGGCATTGAATCTTGAACCTGGATTTGACTTATCATCCTGGTTATAAGACCAGACAATATGGTAATTAGATGATTTACTGTAATCATTTAATCCCTGATGACCCGATATATTATTTGCATAAGCCAATGAAAAATTACCTGAATATTTATACAATCTTCTATAATTGCTTGATGCATCTATCAGCCATGTCCCATTAGTATAAACAGTTCCTAACAAGGTAACATCAACATAATCATTAAAAACAAAATAATAACCGCCATCCCGTAGAGAATAACCTAGCGTTTGGCTTGCACTATATTTTGGCAGGATTAATCCCGACGACCTGCTTTTCTGTATTGGGAAATAACCAAAAGGAAGAACTAGTGGCAATGGGACATCCTCAAGTTCAAGATAAGCAGGGCCGGTAATTATCTTCTTCCCTGGAATGACTTTGGCTTTATTAAAATTAACAGAGAAATGAGGATGCTCAAGATCACATGTAGAAAATGTGCTCCTATTTATATTCAGACTTCCATCCACCATCTTTGTGGTTATCGCACTATTCAAAAAGCCCTGATCCTGCTCAGTAGAAGTGCCTAATATCCGCCCTTTTTTTGTTTTAAAATTATAGTAGAGCTCTTTAGCTTTGAACTCTTCCTGCCCCTGCTTGAAATCAGGGGATCCTACAATTTTACCGGTTGAGTCCCTTCTGCCGATTGCAAAAACCAGACCAGTCTCCATATTGAGTTCAATAGAATCAGCTGTCAGCGTAATATCACCATAGACAACCTTTGCATCCTTGACAAGCCATACCTTCTTCTGAATCAGGTCAGTCTTCCTGTACGCAGCTGCTACATGGGTTATTGGAATCTCAATAGCATCTTTTGACATACCATGTTTATGACGAGTTGTATCAGCAACTGAAGTGTCATTTTGTATCAGAATAGTATCAACACCAACTTTTTTTTCCTGAGAAAACAAAAGGAAAGTTTGAACCATCATGAGGAACACTACAACTAACCGCTTTTCTGTAAAAAGATACAACTTAAATACTATTTTTGCATAGATTTTGCGTGTAGCCGCGACGTTTGCGGCAAAACTAATATAAATTCATGAACTTAACATGGGTACTGGAACTAAATACGGCGAACATTATATCAATAATATCAACATAATAATGTTGTTTTTTATTGCCCTGATTCCGATAAATTTTACATGTTTTGCTGATGATCCGGGGAAAAAAGAGAGTTATATAATTGTTATAGATCCGGGACATGGAGGCAAAGACCCGGGAGCAATAGGTTCATTCAGCAGTGAAAAGAATATAACCCTGGCAATTTCTCTGAAAACAGGGGAGTACATCGAGCAGAATCTAAAAGATGTGAAAGTCATATACACCAGAAAGACAGACGAATTTGTAGATCTTGATGTCAGGTCAGACATTGCAAACAAGAACAATGCCGATCTTTTTATTTCAATTCATGTAAATAGCAATAATGAACATAATGCTTATGGAACAGAGACATATGTAATGGGTTATACAAAAGATCAGGCTAATCTCGATGTTGCAATAAAAGAGAACCAGGTAATCCTTCTTGAAAATGATTATTCGAACAAGTATGAGGGGTTTGATCCTAAATCACAAGAATCATACATTATGTTCACAACCAGGCAAAACATATATCTTAAACAAAGTTTAGAGCTTGCATGGATGATACAGACACAATATAAAAATCAGATTGGCAGATATGACAGGGGAGTCAAACAGTCTGGATTCTGGGTTCTATATAAAACGACTATGCCAAGCGTTCTGACAGAAACCGGATTTATTTCAAACCTGAAAGAGGAAAAATTCATCAACTCAAATGAAGGTCAGGAAAATATTGCCGCCTCTATTTACAATGCCTGCAAAGATTATATAAGCGAGATAAGAAAGAAAAGCGTTATGCCTGCTGTAATAAAAGATACACTTGGCCCGGCGACAGATTCTCTAAAATTAAATACCATCCCTAACGGTAAGATAGTCTTTATGATACAGGTTGTCACATCGAATAAAAAGATAGCGACTAAACCTGCCAATTTCAAGAATACAAAGGACATAGTTGAATTAAGTTCTGGTAATAAATTCAGATACGCAACAGGAGTTTTCAGCGATTACAATAAAGCTGTGAGCTACAGAAAGCAGATGGAGAAAATTTATCCTGATGCATTTGTGATTGCTGTTAAAAACAACAAAATATTACCTTTGCGTGAAGCACTTGAACAAGACAAAAGATAAAAGATAATAAATATAGAATTCATGAAAAAAATCTCAAATGAAGTCAAGCTTGGAGCAATAGCCTTAGTAACAATAATTGTTTTTATCTGGCTGTATAATTTTTTGAAAGGTAAGAACTTATTAAGCAATAAGGCTCATTATTATGCTGTTTATAACCAGATTAACGGACTTGCCGGATCAAGTCCGGTAGAAATAAACGGTTATAAAGTAGGTGTTGTGCAATCGATAAATTTCTTAAAAGACGGAAGTGGCAGGCTTCTTGTTAAAATGTCTGTCGGGAAGGGATTTACTCTTCCTGAAAAGACAGTTGCTGAGGTTACAACGGCCACTCTGATCGCCGGTATGAAGATCAGGCTTGTTTTCGGCAGCGGTCCGGGAATATATAAAAATGGTGATACTATTCCAGGCAGGCTTGCTGAATCCATAATTACAAAATTCGAGAATGAACTTGTTCCTTTAAAAGAAAAAGTTACAGGAATGATCAATGTTCTGGATACAGTTCTTACCGGAATTAATGATATTATGAATCCTGAATTCAGGAAAAATATCAGAAATAGTATGGCAAACCTGAATCATACGACAAAAAACATAGATGAAGTATTAGGATCAAAAGAGGCAGAATTAAAATCAATGATTGCAGATCTTTCAAAATTTTCAAAAATGTTGTCTGATAATTCAAACAAACTGGGAAATACGATAAATAATCTTCAGACTATTTCAGATACTCTGGCAGCAGCGAATATTTATGCGACAATATTGAAGCTTAAAGCTACTCTGGAGAAGACTTCCGAGCTAATGGATGGGATGAACAAAGGCAAAGGCACTGCAGGCCAGCTATTTACGAACGATTCGTTATATAAAAACATGAATAACAGCATTTCAAATCTGGATTTGCTGTTAAAGGATCTGAAAGCAAATCCCAATAGATATGTTCATTTTTCACTTTTTGGTAAAAAAAATTAACCGACAAGTTAGTTTTATTGCAAATTTCAGATTATCTTGAGGTTGAATTTTTATTAAAATTTAAGGACAAAATAATACCTGTTTTTTCAGACATTGATTATAATTTGAGTAGACACTCATAACGTACTGTATTACACTATATACCAATTTTTATATTTTATATTTATCTGAATATCAACATTATAATTATTTTGAAAAAAAATTGTTCCATAAGTTGCTGATGATTAAAACCATATACTTTTTTTGAAAAAGTCAAGTAAAAAAAATTTTTTTTTTAAGTTTTTTTTTTACAAATATTGCTAACTGAATCAGCCTGACTGGAAAACTTAATTTTAAAAACCAATACCCTAAAATGAATAAGTCACACGATGAAGTATGGAATAGCTGTCTTCAAATAATCAGGGATATAATTCCATCCATCAGTTTCAAAACATGGTTTGAGCCGATAATACCTCTTAAACTTGAAAATAATGTTCTGACAATCCAGGTGCCAAGTCCGTTCTTTTATGAATATCTCGAAGAGCAATATATCGATATTCTGAGAAAAACTTTAAGGCGCGAGATTGGTACTGATGCTAAGCTTGAGTATAACGTCGTGATGGAGAATTCAAATTATATTGATGGTAAACCATATACTGTAAGATATCCTTCAAGAAACAAAACTGACCTTAATAATAAACCTGTTCAGGTGCCTTTTGATCTGACTCAGCCATCAATAAAGAATCCTTTTGTAATTCCGGGTATTAAAAAAATCCATTTCGATCCTAAACTCAATTCAGATTACAATTTCAACAATTACGTGGAAGGTGAATGTAACAGGCTGGCAAGATCAGCTGGAATTGCTGTCGGCAATAATCCAGGGGGAACAGCATTTAATCCGTTAATGATATATGGTGATTCAGGGCTTGGCAAAACACATCTTGCTCAGGCGATTGGTATTCTCGTTAAAGAAAAACACCCCGATAAGATAGTGCTTTATGTAAATGCCAACAAGTTTCAGACTCAATTCACCGATTCAATCAGAAATAATAATAAGAACGATTTCCTCCATTTTTACCAGATGATAGATGTTCTTATCCTTGACGATGTCCACGAATTTGTAGGGAAAGAAAAGACCCAGGATACTTTTTTCCATATCTTTAATCATCTGCACCAGTCCGGGAAACAGTTAATTCTGACATGCGACAGACCTCCGGTTGAGCTACAGGGAATGGAACAGCGCCTCCTTTCAAGGTTTAAATGGGGCCTTCTGGCTGATCTTCAGAGACCTGATTATGAGACTCGCCTTGCTATCCTTAAGAAAAAAGCATATAATGACGGAATTGAACTCCCTGAAGAAATTTTTGAATTTCTTGCAGCTAATATATCAAACAATATCCGTGAGCTCGAAGCTGTCCTGATCTCTCTTTATGCACAATCCACGCTTAATAGAAAAGAGATCACCATTGACCTTGCAAGACTTATGGTAGAAAAATTAATAAGCACTTCCAGGAGAGAAATAACAATAGATTACATTCAGAAAATAGTTTGTGAGTATTACAAGATCCCAATTGACCTGATCCAGGGAAAAACAAGAAAAAGGGAAATTGTCCAGGCAAGACAGGTATCAATGTTCTTTTCAAAAAATCTTACAAAAGCGTCTCTGGCAAGTATCGGATCGCATATTGGAGGGAAAGACCATGCAACTGTTTTGCATGCCTGTAAAACAGTTAACAACCTGATTGACACTGATAAACATTTCAGGAACCAGATTACCGAAATTGAAAAGAAACTGAAAGTGTAAAGTATTCAGGCCTGATTTAGAGGATAACCATACCAGATTAAATATTTCGGATTTCGGATTTCGGATTTGGTACTTCTGATTTTCTCCTTTCTCCTTTCTCCTTTCTCCCTTCTCCTTTCTCCCTTCTCCTTTCACCTTTTTACTTTAAAAGTCTTTGGATCAATATCTTTCACACATCTGAAACCAAGTGTCGAGCACCTGTCATACCCTTGAGAGACCATTAGCATAATTTGTGTCCTGTCTAACGATTGAGGACCTCCCTGGATATACCACCAGCTAGAATCAGGCCGGTA
>Ga0182017_10001859_pt1 | contig 16182 bp, 11 predicted proteins | sample 712E3DmetaG_FD_120492 | JGI IMG/M metagenome (GOLD analysis project Ga0182017, IMG submission 120492) | Permafrost microbial communities from Stordalen Mire, Sweden - 712E3D metaG | ecosystem: Environmental > Terrestrial > Soil > Wetlands > Permafrost | place: Sweden: Stordalen | collected... | reverse complement strand
TAGATGTTGCTTTATTATTATTGTAATTAATTGCAGCCGATGGATTCGTGATGTTGCATGAAACGCTGTCGTTTCTGTATGCATAATTTCCGGAACCATCCTTAGCAAAGACAGGAATAATTGGGATCATTTGAATTGCCTGACTTAAAGGTGAACTATATTCATTATGTTCACCCTGGTTTGATGAGATGTTTTCTGATAAACTAAGACTTTCACCTACTTTTAGTCTTTTTAAAACCTGTATATCAGAATTTAATTTAAATGTATATTTTTTGTTGTAGGTCCGCAAGACTGAACCGTTTTCATTGCTGTATCCAAGACCCGAATATATTGTGGCTTTTTTACTTCCGGTATTAACCGATAAATTATAGTTTTGAACCATTGCAGATCTAAAAATCTTATCAATCCAGTTTACGTCTGTTAAAGATTGTGTACTGTCATTATGGCTGCGATAAGTATTGTCAATGTTTTTAAAATAGTTGGGATGGGTCAAATTATATATTGCAGCATACTCAGGCCCATTGGCAACATTTTCATTATCTTTTCTCCAGGGTTGTTCTGAACCCCAAAACATATCAAGATTGGCATGAAATTGATTTTCATTTCCACGCTTAGTGGATACAAGTATAACCCCATTAGCTCCGGCAGAACCGTAAATAGCCTGAGACGCTGCATCTTTTAATACTTCCATTGATTCTATATCTCCCGGATTCAGATCCTTTAATGATCCACCACTGACACCGTCTATAACTACAAGAGGAGTTCCCCCGTTAATAGTTGCATAACCACGAACACGAATTTGCGGATCAGCTCCAGGTTGCCCGGTATTTTGCAATACCATTACACCGGCAGCTTTGCCTTGAAGAGCTTCATCGACCCTGGTAGCGGGCATATTTTTTATATCATCAGCTTTGATAGATGCTACCGCACCAGTCAAATCGCTTTTCTTCTGAACACCATAACCAACGACGACAACTTCGTTTAATGCTGTAACTTCTTCTTTTAAAGTTACATTCATCTGAGTCTGGTTGCCTACAGCTATTTCTTCAGATTTGTATCCAACATAAGTAAAATTCAGAACGTCCGTTCCTGTGGCATTTATTGAAAATTTACCATCTAGATCAGTAACTGTACCTGTAGTTTTACCTTTTACTACAACATTTACACCCGTTAAAGGTTGGTTCTTCTCATCCACAACAGTACCTGATACCGTTGTGCCCTGAGCAGACATTTTTAATACTAATGAATTTAATAAAATGAATATTAAAATCAGCATTTTCCATGTTGCTCCCGACTGTTTTTTTAGTCTTTCGTTAGTATAACAATATTTCATAGTTAAATAGTTAAGTATGTATTTTATTAAAGTAGTTGGTTCTTACTTTTTAAACTGTTTAACACAAATTTTAAACAGGTTAAATATAAATAATTTTATTATTAAATGATAGTTTATATGTTTAATAGTTGTTTGAAAACCGGGTAAAGATATTGCCTGGAATGAATGATTGCTAAAATTATTGTCTAATCTTTTTGTACTATTGTTTAAATACTTGAACAAATGTTTTATCAATTGAACATTTGTATAAAAACCTGTAAAGAGAAATTGAATGGAATTATAACCGTTTCATTATTTCAAAACATGATCGGCTATTGTGATAGGGACATTTCCAAAAGCCTGCTCTTACTTCAGTAGTATACGGAGACCCGTTTCTGGATACTCTCCAGAACCATTCACCGGATTTTTTATCAGAAATATATTTTTCAATGAAATTCCAACTGTTAAAAGCCTGGTTAAAGTATTTATTATCGCCGCTGATATGCCATGCATTTAAAAATCCGACGACAGCTTCAGCTTGTGGCCACCAATGCTTATCTGTATCTTTTACACCTTCTTTGATATTGCCTTCATAAAATTGCCCTCCGTCATCATCTATACTTTCTTTAATTGTTGTATTAACAATATTCATTACAACAGGTAAAGTCTTTATTTCAATAGCCTGATTTCCAAGTGATTTTACTGCATCCCATAAAAGCCAGGAACCTTCGATATCGTGGCCATAGGAAACCAAATCACTTTTAATGTTCCAGTCATCATCAAAAAATAACAGGAAATGATGGTTGGTAGGATTGTAAAATTTGTCAAGCATTAAATTAACAAGGTTTTCTAAAGCTTCTTTTACTTTAATGTTTTTAGTAGTTTCATAAAGTGCAGTATATCCTTCCAACAGGTGCAGATGCGTATTGTAGGTTTTATTTTCATTCATATCCTTTTCACTGATCCGTACATCACCTGTAATGGACCAATCTTTTGCAAATGCCTCTACATATCCATTTTTCTTTTTATCAAGGGCTTTGTCTTCGATAATGGAAAAAATATCGAGCGCAAGTTTAATACTTTCTGGATCTTTTGATGCCTTGTAATACTCGCTTAATGCATATATCCAAAAACCCTGAGTATAGCAATATTTCCTCGTATTAACAGGTTGGCCCTTATAATCCAATTCCCAGAAAACGCCATTAAATTCCTTGTCTTTAAAATGTTTATTAATATAATCGTAGGCCCTTTGTGCCAGAACAAAATATTCTTTCTTCTTTAATACATTATAAGCCTTTGAAAATGTCCATAAAATACGAGTATTCAGAACAGCTCCTTTTGTAGCTATTTTATCAATATTTCCGTTGAAATCGATGCTTCCATAAAATCCGCCGTTCAAATTATCAATTGTATTCTTTTGCCAGTATGGGAGAATATTCTGAGTCAATTCTTTAAGTGCGGCGTTTTTTAAGGTTTCGATGTCTTTTTTATTCATATAATATTATTTTATTTCCCCATTTATTTTCAGGTTTTTTTCCACAATTTTATTCAATGTATTAACTGAAGTATGGGTTCGATAGCCATCGGAAGGTGATTTTGTGCAATAATCAATAAGCTTGTCGACACTTGTGGTTGCTATATGCATACGTGTATCTGAAGAAGCATAATAAATGTAAATATCGTCATTATCTTTTTTGATCCAGCCATTGCAAAACAGGACATTTGAAACGTCACCAATTCTTTCTTCTCCTTCAGGGGCCATAAAGTATCCTCCCGGAGTGGCAATTAGTTTCCATGGTTCTTTCAGGTCGGTCATAAACATATAAAGAACATAGCGCAGGCCGGCAGCACAACCCCGAACGCCATGTGCCAGGTGTAACCACCCTTTATTGGTTTTTATAGGGGACGGGCCCTGCCCGTTTTTCATTTCTTTTATTGTATGATAAACCCTGGGCTCTATGATTAATTCATCTTTTATTTCAGCATTTTCCAGACTGTCAATCAATGCCCAGCCAATACCGCCACCTGATCCGGCATCAATAAAACTGTCTTGTGGACGTGTATATAACGCGTATTTATTATTGATAAATTCAGGATGCAGAACAACATTTCTTTGCTGGCTTTTACTCTTGAGATCAGGCAAGCGTTCCCATTTCACAAAGTCCTTTGTCCGCACAATACCTGCTTTTGCAATAGCAGAAGATAAGTCACCGGCCGGCGCATCAGGATCTTTTCGTTCAGAACAGAATATTCCATAAATCCATCCGTCCTGATGACTTGTAAGACGCATATCGTATACATTCGTTTCATTTTTATCAATATCAGGAAGATTTATGGGAAAATCCCAAAAACGCCACTGGTCAATTCCATTTGGGCTCTCAGCTACTGCAAAAAAAGATTTGCGATCCCATCCTTCAACCCTTACTACCATAAGATAGCGGTTATTGAACAATATGGCGCCAGAATTGAAAGTACCGTTTATTCCGAATATTTGTATCAAATTAGGATTGCTGTTATAATTCAAATCATATCGCCAGAATACCGGGGCATGGTCCTTTGTCAAAACAGGGTATCTGTAGCGGTCGTAAATTCCATTTCCATGCTCTAGTTTTTCGTTACGCCTCATAATGACAGACTCATTAAGTTCAAAAAGTCTCTTTACTTCGTTGTCAAATTTATTTCTATTCATAAATCAATGCTATTAAAAAATTTGTTTGTTCTTAGTAATTAAAGGGAGCTTTTAAGACATAATAATTTAGTCAAGTTAAATTTTTATGTGCCCAGGACAAGACTCGAACTTGCATACCCTTGCGAGCGCCAGCCCCTCAAGCTGGTGTGTCTACCAATTTCACCACCTGGGCGGTTTTTAGCTGTTAGCTTTTAGTAATTAGCTAAAAGCCTAGAGCCAATGGCTAACAGCTTATTTCGTACCCGAAACAGGACTCGAACCTGCACATCCTTGCGAACACTAGTCCCTGAAACTAGCGCGTCTACCAATTCCGCCATTCGGGCAAATTATAAAGGCAAGAACTTGTTATTTCATATACTAAAGCAATGCGCTTCTGATCCTCTGACGGTAAACCAAAAATTTCACCTTCTGTTTTACGGGATTGCAAATTTACTAATTTTCTTAAATCACGAATTATATTTCATGGAATTGTGGAAGAAAACAATGATTTGTTGATCTGGTTGATAAATAAAAAGCAAAACTATGGGGTTTTTTGGAATTTCTAAAAGTTAACACAGAGTATAAATTGTCTTCATATTATCAAATGATGCAAGCTGCTAGCAACTATTTCCATGAACAACTTGCCAGTTAATTGAGAAGGCACAGAGTTCACAGAGATAAAAATCGCTAGCGATTTTTTAAACTCTGTGTTACTCTTTTCTTTTATTTAAGAATTAATTTTTTGTCAGAACAAATTTCTTTACGCATAGTTTATGCATAGTTTAAAAGATTAATTATTTACTCTCCCGCCTGAGGCGGGACAAGTTGTGTAACTCTGTGGTTAATCTATTTTTGATCATAAAGCCTGAATACTAAAAAAATTGATACGGCTCCTATAATTGTTAAAACAAGTTCCGGTTCTAGATTTTGCTTTTAATTTGTTCGTTTCCGGATGGTTCTCCTATAAGCATAGGCGAATTTTGTTTGTGAGAGGCAATAGTTTCTTTTACTTTTATTGAATCGTAATTTGCATAACAATAAAGGCAATTGTGCAAACATGTATTATATGCACCTATATCTATACTTTCGGCACAATGACAATGTATTCGCTGACTGGGATCTTTCTTATATTTAATTTCGGTCCCTTTTATACTATTGATTAATTGAGTGTCAATGCAGCAGCTTTTTTCAATGCCTTCAATATTATTTTCATCAGCACAAAGAGAAAGATTAATATTAAAATTTCCGGCAATCTGTTTAAGAGAATTCAACAAATCGCCTTTTCTGATATTATCCAGATTTTCGACTTTAATACCTGGCATATTTCGGATGCACTTTTTGTAAGTCACCATAAAACTAGTAATACATTTTGTAGTATAACCTTCTAATGAAGAAGCAAGGTTATAAAAACTGTCAAGGTGATAGTTCTCATCTGTTAAATCAGAAATAATAATAGGATCGTATCGCCAGATAACTCTTTCTTTTCCTATCAGTTCAGACAAATGATGAAAAGTGTCTAATTTATGTTGGTTCCCGGGTATGTTGGGTTCAAATTTATTGCCATATGCTGTAATAGTGTAAAGAAAATAATAAAAATATCCCCGGTTATCAAGCTCCGGCAATTTTTCGATAAGTAATTGTGGATTTTTGGTCCAAAAAATTATTGCATCAATTTTTTCGGGATCAAAAATAACTTTAGTTACTATCTTTTTAAACAGAGGATTTCGCACCAATACAAACCCCTCACGTACCCTGTTTATGAACCAATTGCTGTAAAAAGCAGGGATATCTGTCCTACGACTGGCACTAATTATCATTTTGTTTATATTTCATTTCAGTTTTATACGTTCTTATTGTGATTTAGGATACTTTAATCACAGTTTTTTTTAATCCACAATTTTTGAACTCCAACTATAAATGAAATTTATTCCTATTTTCTATGTTAAATCCAGGGAAAAATTATCAAATATTTACTAAATTAGATATAAAAGTTCCTGTTGAATGAAGTGTGAGAATAATTATAAAAATGAAATGTTGCAACATCTGGTAGAAAGTATGCCAATGGAAGAATATGAAGGACTTTCTTTCAAAGAAATTCATTATTTGATATATGATCCTTTTGGTCAAAATTCACCTATGTCATTAGCAGAAATAATAGATACAGAGATACTTCTCAGAATTCCTTTTTTTAACCTGGTAAAATATTTCCTTGATTTGGTGGAACATACTCAACCTATTAAAATTAATACAAATGGTTATCTGCCATTACGGATAATTCAACCGGTTTATGACCAGCATTTTATTTCAGAGGATTTGGAAGACGTGCGTGAAACCAAGATAATCAGACACTCTCAGTCATTAGCTGTCAAAAATGTCAGGATAATTACTGATCTGGCAGGCCTGACAATAACAGATCAACGAAAGTTTACGATTACACCAAAAGGTGAAACATTTAAATCCATTATTAACGGCTCCAAATTATTCGCAGAAATTTTAAAGACATATACCACTAAATTTAAATGGTCATTTAATGATAACTTCGGCAGTAATAATATTGGGCAGTTTGGTTTTGCTTATTTACTGAATTTAATATCGAAATATGGTAATTCATCCAGGAATTTAGAATTTTATTTAGACAAATATTATAAAGCTTTTAACACCGTTTTATGCGATTCTGAAAATCATGAATTTCATAAGGACCTTTTTCAGCGGTGTATCATTTTGCGTACTTTTGCACGCTTTTTAAATTGGTTTGGACTGATAACGATGACAACTAAAATTAATACTTCTCACCGGGAATATATCATAGAAAAATCCGAGATATTTGACTCGATTGTTCATTTCGAATAAAATAAATCTAATAACTGCTTTTTTAAAAATACTGCCGGCTTTTGCCGGAATCCTAAAACCATCTACACAAAACCCTTAAAACTTAACCGGCAAACCGGCAGTATTATTAAGGAACAAAGTAAGGTTATAACTTATAAACTTATTTCAGTATTTCTACTATTTCTTAAAGGGTTTATACTATATTTTATCTTCCTAAAATACCATGACTAATTGCATAAAATACTCATGATGAAACTCTAAAATTCATGAGCTATGCATCCTAATTATAACTTCTTATTATATTAAAATGGCATAGTTAATCAAACAGAACAGATTTATATAATCACTTTTTTTATTTACTTTGTATGCCTTTTTTAATTAAACTGAATTTATGGCAAAAGAATTAACAAGCAGAAGTGTTGATTATTCACAATGGTACAACGACCTGGTAATCAAGGCTGGATTAGCTGAGAACTCAGCAGTGCGTGGATGCATGGTTATAAAACCTTATGGCTATTCCATCTGGGAGAAAATGCAGGCGGCCCTGGATAAAATGTTCAAAGATACTGGACATTCAAATGCATATTTTCCCCTGTTTATTCCTAAATCTTTTTTTTCAAGAGAAGCCAAACATGTAGAAGGGTTTGCCAAAGAATGCGCTATAGTTACCCACTACAGGTTAAAAAATGCTCCCGATGGCCATGGTGTGGTAGTTGATGAAACTTCGAAACTGGAAGAAGAACTAATTATTCGTCCTACATCTGAAACAATTATTTGGAATACTTATAAAGGCTGGATCCAGTCATATCGCGATCTGCCGATATTGGTAAATCAATGGGCAAATGTGGTGCGTTGGGAAATGCGTACAAGATTATTTTTACGCACAGCTGAATTTTTATGGCAGGAGGGACATACAGCTCACGAAACAAAAGAAGAAGCTGTTGAAGAAACTATAAAAATGTTAAACGTGTATTCTGAATTTGCGGAAAAATTCTTAGCCATCCCGGTCCTTAAAGGAAGGAAAACTGAAAGCGAGAAATTTGCCGGTGGGGAAGATACCTATACGATTGAAGGTTTAATGCAGGATGGCAAAGCTTTACAATGCGGTACATCACACTTTCTGGGACAAAATTTCGCGAAAGCTTTTGATGTGAAATATGCCAGCAGAAACGGATCTCTTGAATACGTTTGGGCAACATCATGGGGCGTTTCAACCCGTTTGGTGGGTGCTCTTATTATGGCCCATTCTGATGACAACGGTTTGATACTACCTCCAAAGATGGCTCCAATACAAGTAGTTATTATCCCAATTTATAAGAGCGAAGCGGAATTGGCCCAGGTCTCTGAAAAGGCGAACCAGATTAAAAAAGTGCTGGAAGCAAAAAATATTTCTGTTCAGTATGATAATCGGGATACACAAAAGCCAGGTTGGAAATTTGCAGAATACGAACTCAAAGGTGTTCCTGTCCGGATTGCAATTGGCCCAAAGGATCTTGCAAATAAAACTATTGAAATCGCCCGTCGCGATACTTTAGAAAAGAAAACATATCCCGATGATCAGGTTGAAATTATTGTGGAACAAATGCTGGAAGATATTCAAAACAACCTTTATAAGAAAGCATTAAAATTTAGGAATGAAAATACTTTCAAGGTTGATACATACGAGGATTTTAAAAGGATATTAGAAGAAAAGGGCGGATTTATTTCTGCACACTGGGATGGTACTGCCGAGACAGAAAATAAAATAAAGGAAGAAACAAAAGCAACAATAAGATATATCCCAATGGATCAGGCTGAAGAAATCGGAAAGTGCATTTATAGCGGAAAGCCTTCAAAGGGAAGAGTAATTTTTGCGAAAGCGTATTAGAGAGACAGAAGACAGTTGGCAGTCGGCAGTAGGCAATTCGCAGTCGGTTATTTGCAGTAGTCTGGATTTTACCGTAAGTGGACTGCCTACTGCAGACTGAGAACTGTAGACTTTAAACATTAAACCTTGAACTTTAAACTTTCTCAACATGGAAACCAAGGACCAGATATTGTTGATGCTAAAAGAAAAATCACTCACCAAACAGAAAGTATTTGACAATACGCTTGAATCTTTTGGCACAATTAAAAAAGTGCTTCAGGAATTCCAGAAAGAATTTAATACTAAACTCGCTGGTTTGGATAAAAGGATTCAAATGGAATATAAAGACAATGGCAGTTTTGAGGCTCAAATAAAAGTTGCCGGCGATTTACTTATTTTCAGTATGCATTCAAATGCTTTTGAATTTAACCGTGAACACAGCATCTGGAAAACATCTTATGCCCAGCAGGATAAATTAAATACTTATTGTGGCATTATTAATATATATAACTTCCTTGCCGATTCTTTCCGTTATCATCGCGATGAGGATTTAGGATATTTAATTGCCAGGGTTTTTATTAATAAAGACTCTTTTTATATAGTTGAAGGTAAAAGGCAATTGGGCTATATGTATAATTCTTTTGGTCAACAAAAGATAAATAAAGAAATTATTTCAGAGATCATCCGAAATGCAATTTTGTATGCCCTGGAATTTGATTTGCTGGTTCCTCCTTACGATGCAGTCAAAATAGCATCTGTTGCACAGATGATTCAGAATATTGAAAATTCAAAACTGCAGACAGGCAAGCGCCTTGGCTTTAAATTTAATTCCGACGATGTAGGAGAACAGTAATATGAAGACAGAAATCAGATGACAGAATACAGAGGATTTGTGATTTGCGATTTGTGATTTACTGAAGAGAAGACAGAAGATTGGAAAACAGAAAATAGAGAATATAAAATTTATAATCAAAAATAAAAATTTATACTACTGTGGATATATTTGACAAAATTGAGAACAGGGGACCATTGGGTCAGTATCAGAAAGAAGCTGATGGTTATTTTATGTTTCCAAAACTTGAAGGGGAGATAGGACCCCGCATGCGTTTTAATGGGAAAGAAATGCTTAACTGGAGTTTAAACAATTATCTTGGATTGGCCAATCATCCGGAAGTTCGCAAAGCTGATGCCGAGGCTGCAAAAGAATATGGCCTTGCTGCGCCAATGGGGGCACGAATGATGTCAGGTCAAACTGTGAAGCATGAAGAACTTGAAAACAAGCTTGCAAAGTTTGTGAAAAAAGAAGCAGCTTATCTACTTAATTATGGCTACCAGGGAATGATATCGATTATTGACAGCCTTTGCAGCCGTAATGATGTGATTGTTTATGACTCCGAATCGCATGCATGTATTATAGACGGATTAAGACTTCATATGGGTAAACGTTTTGTTTATCCACACAACAATATTGAAAATCTTGAAAAGGAACTGGAACGGGCCACAAAAATGGCAGAGCAAACCAAGGGTGGTATAATTTTGATCACTGAAGGCGTATTTGGTATGGCCGGAGATCTCGGAAAGCTGGATGAAATAGTTGCTTTAAAAAAGAAATTTAATTTCAGAATTTTTATCGATGATGCTCATGGATTTGGCACAATGGGACCTACAGGAGCTGGTACTGATGAGCATTTTGGCATACAAAAAGATGTAGATATCTATTTTGGAACATTTGCAAAAGCTATGGCAGGGATAGGCGCTTTTGTTGCTTCACGGCAAGATGTTGTTGATTTTCTCCGGTTCAACATGCGTTCACAGATTTTCGCAAAATCATTACCAATGGCTATGACCATAGGCGCTTTAAAGCGTCTTGAATTGATCCAAACAGATCCCTCTTTGCGGGAAAATATGTGGAAAATTGCCAAAGCACTTCAATCAGGTTTAAAGGCAAAAGGTTTAAACTTGGGAAATACAAATTCACAGGTCACACCGGTTTATCTTTCAGGCAGTGTTCCTGAAGGTACAAATGTAGTATATGATTTGAGGGAAAATTATAATATTTTCTGTTCCCTGGTCGGTTATCCTGTAGTTCCAAAAGGAGTAATTATGCTTCGTGTTATTCCTACTGCCGCTCATACACTTGCTGATGTTGAATATACTGTTAACGCTTTTGCAGAGATAGCTGCAAAATTTAAAGCAGGTAAGTATGTATCTGATAAACTGGCAAATGTGAGAAAATAAGGGAAGATGGGAATTGTGAAGATGAGAAATGAGAAGAAGATTATAGCGAAGAATAGAATTGAATATAACTTATTTTAAATTTATAATAAGCCAAATTAGTTATACTTTGACAAATTAGAAGTTTTCGTGGAATTTGATGTTTTGGTGGCAAAATAATGCAAGGTACAATAACACAAAATATCACTATTGTAGTGCCACATGAAAACTTGTAAGCAGAGATTGCTTCACTTCGTTCGCAATGACGCTGTTAATGACGTCATTGCGAGGAGGAACGACGAAGCAATCTGTGTCAATATATATTTGACTTTACACCAAAAATAAAAATTACTATTAATTGTTAGTACTTCAAAGTCAAATGAGTCCGTTTAAAATAAAATTCCGCAAGCAGTATAAAAGTCCCAATCATTACAGAAACGTCTGCCATATTAAAAATACCGGTCTTAAAGAGCACAAAGTCCATATGTAAAAAGTCAGTTACAGAGCCATAAAGTAACCTGTCAAAAATATTCCCGATTCCACCCCCGACAATGCAACAGATTCCAAAAATTATCGGAAAAGAAACATTATTTTTTGTCAACAATAAAATAATAGCCAGTCCAAGAACCAGAAGTGGAAGAATTGTTAAAAGCAGAACCTTAAATGGTTGAGGCAATGAATAGCCAAGACTTAAAAACGCTCCGGTATTTTCAACTTTAGTTAATGTCATATACTTACCAATCAAATTGATTTGTTCGTTATATTCAATTTTCTGCCGGATGATATTTTTTGAAACCTGGTCGCAGGCAATATTTGAGGCCAAAATCATCAAAATAACAATTGTCCTTATAATCTTTTTCGCTTTCATAAATTCAGTTTAGTTTTTTTTCTACTTTTGCAATTATTTATTCTTTTTGATCTCATAAAATCTTCATTTTTTTATAACATGTATTATCCTGTCATAACAATTAACCTTAAAAAGGAAATTTAATATTGACATGAAATATAAGATATTTATCCGGATTAAGTCATTTAGTCTGAGATGTGTCCTGAGAATTCCAGAAAAAACAGACAATAAAGTCATAGTTGTAAGAATAATGAATAAAACCAAAAACCGGGTATCCTTTAATCCCATGATGCCGACACATATATAACTCAGGCATAAAAAGAAAGGGATTAATAATCTTAAATATTTATGCCACAGAAGCATAATTAATTGCCTGCTTTTTAATTGACTAATTAATTCTTTTTCTTTTAATATTTGAAAAAAACCAAGTAAGTACTTTTTCGTTCTTTTAAAATTATATAAGGCCGAAAAATTCTCGTCAATAACCTTACAATCCTCTATAATTTTAATTTGTTTTATTTTAATGATTTTTAAACTCAAATAAAGGTCATCTAAAATTATGTAATCAGGAATGACGGAGTAGCAATTTTTCTTTATTGCATAAAACGGACCGTAGACCCCAATAAGATTTCCGGTGTTGCTTTCTATGGATTTAATAAAGTTTTCATGTCTTCTGATAATTGAATAACATTTATCTTTATCGATATGAGAAATGCATGATGAAACTGCTCCAATATGCTCATATTTCAATGGTTCAATAATTCTCTTGATAATGTTATCGGACAATATCTGCCGCTGATCGCAAAAGACAATATTCTCATATTTTGCGGTAGCCGTTCCCATGTTCATTGAATGAGAGATGCCTTTATGTTCGTTTTTCAATATGATTTTTATGTTTTTTGTATTCATGAAATTATTTATAATCTCTTTGCTTCCATCGGTACTGTTATCATCTATAATAATTAGCTCGGAATATTGAAAACAGGAAAGTTCCTTTATTAAAAAGTTGATTTTTTCATCTAAATATTGCTGTCCATTAAATGACAACAGTATTATAGAAACGTCTTTTATTTCTTCTGCTTTTATATCAACTTCGGATTGAGTTGAAGTATAAAAAAATAACCACAGAGGATAAATCAGGTATAAAAGAATTATAAATACTGTTATCAAAAAAATTGTACTCATTATTATGTAATAATACTATTGATATGTATTCTATTCAGATAATTTATTGGTTGTGTTTCTTGACTATTTTTAACCGGTAGATGGACTTCAATATTAAGTAAATCCTTTCTCCGATAGTTTTCGGCAAGTAATTTTGGATTTTTCTGGATGTCTCTTTTGCAAAATCAAACATCCAGTTTTTCTTATCCTGGTTGCTGTAAAAACCTTCCTTCCTTACAAGTTTTATAGCCAACAATCTATCTTGATAAGTAAACTCAGGTGTTTCAAATATTATTCTCGGATTTAAAGTGAAAAAATCGTGAATTTCCTGACAAAAAAAAGTTCCGTATTTTAATACATAATTCCACTGGGGAGTTCCTTTAAATGGTAATACAGTGTAGAAGTTAGTATAATCACAATCCGAATGTTTGGCATATTCCACAGATTCTTTTATTGTGTCTAAAGTATCATAAGGATTACCAATTACATATTGAGACATAATCTCGATACCTGCCTCCTTCATCATTTTAATGCCTGCTGTTATCTTTTCTATGCTTGTTTTCTTTCCTATTTTCTGCAAAATTTCATTATTAGCTGATTCAATTCCAATTGAGACATTATAGCATCCGGCCTTCTTCATTTTATGAGCAATTTCCGGAGTCATTATATCTGCTCTGATTGAAGCTGACCATAGAATATCTATTTTTTTTTGAATAAGTAAATCACAGAATGTTCCTAATCTTATTAAATCTACATTAAAACTATTATCTCCAAACACGAATATCTTCTTGCCATAGTCTTTAATTAAAAATTCAACTTCATTTATCATATTTTCTGCATCAAATGATCTATAAGTTTGATCCCAGATAGAACTTGAATTACACCATGCACAAGCAAACGGGCAACCTCTGCTCGTTACCATTCTGTGCAATGGGTATCTTTTCATTGGAAATAAATCATATGCCGGAAGAGGAAGCGAGTTTAAGTCTATAATTTTCTTTCGCACAGGATTGGACACAATAAAACCCTTGTCATTTTTGCACATTAAACCATTAATATCCGAAATATTTAGATCGCCCTTAAGGTGAAATATCAATTCAGAGAAAGTTATCTCTCCTTCGCCATATATAGCATAATCGGCAGGTGTTTTTTTGAAAACATCCTCCATTATTGTTGTTACGTATGGGCCACCCAAACAAACGGGAACCTTGCTGTTTGTTTTTTTTATTTTTTCAAAAATATCAATGACCTCATAATATACCGGAGAAAATACCGTGATCCCTATTAAATCAAAGGTGGTATTAAAAAATATTTTCGTCTCTTTTGAAGTAGCTACCCTGGTGTCCAGGACTTGAAAACTCAAATCTTCATGTTGTTTCCTGGCATAGGCAGCAATATATGCAAGACCTAAATGAATTGTTTTATACCTTCTGTCTTTATTGGGGAAAATAAGACCAATTTTCATATCTTAACAAGATTTCAATTCTGGCAAAGCTTAGGTAAAATAAAAGTTTTTAAATATTATAAGAATATTTTAATTAAAACATTACCACTTTATTTCTTTCCGGTCCCTAAAAAATTTTCCGGTTGGTATATCCTTTTCTGTAGTTAACCAAACCACAGTGTCTGCTCCCTGACTTACACTTCTGGGAGCATTTCGACCCCCCGAATCAGTTCTAACCCACCCCGGGCACATTGCATTTACACTAATTGCCTTATTTTTCAATTCATTGGCGAACATAATTGTCAATGCATTTAAGTATGCTTTTGATAAACTATATGAAGGATATTCTCCGGTTAAACTGTCTAATTCTCCCATACCGCTGCTTATATTTATAATCCTGCCACTATCACTTCTGCTTAATAACGGTAAAAAAACCTGGATCATCCGCCAGGCACCAAATAGATTTGTCTCTAATAAAAGTCTTACTTTATTTAAAGATATATTCCCGACATTTTCTCTTTCAGGAGCGATTCCGGTCTTTCTCATCAAAGGAATAATAGACTTGATGGAATGGGATAAAACCGGTAGTTCTTTATCCATGAAATTTTTTACATTTCCAAAAATGTCACTTTTGTAGCCATGATTGATTTCTCCAATCGCAGCATTATTAATTAATACGTCAAGTTTGCCAAAACATGAGTCAATATACGTAAAAAGCTGCTGTATACTTTCTTCATTGGTTATATCAAGTTGTTTAACAATCACTTTTTCACTCAATGTTTTAGCCGCTTCTGTCCCCTTTTCCGGATTTCTTGATCCCAGAATTATTTTATAACCCAATTCATCCAATTGTCGGCAAATCTCCAGGCCAATGCCTCTGTTTCCACCAGTAACTAAAACTATTTTCATTAGGTATTTATTTATATATTTTAGACAAAAACCTTTCAATTAACAACCAAAACATTTTTATTAGGGCCGATCTGTTTTGAAAAGGATATTTCATGATAGAAGCCAGCATATTCCGGCTAAAATGATTGCAACAACTATTACAATATTCATAATATCGTCCATTATTTAGATTGTCTCTTATTTCTATAGTTGCATTATACCAAAGGTTCATTAATCCAAGATGCCTGTTTTCATGAATAGAGCTTTTAGCAAGTGTCAAAAAACATGGTTGAATCCCTCCATCATAACTGATGTCAATTACTGCAAATGTATCCCTGCAAAAGAATTTCTTCAATATTTTATCAAAAAACCATTTCCCATTTTTAGATTCGATCGACTCTAAATAATATCTGATCCATGGCAAAATCCGATAGACATTGGTATTGATATTATGTTTTTTTTCAAATTGCAATATTTTTCTAAGCTCTTCCATTAAAATATCTAATTTATCAACACTTACATTTAGTTGAGCTTTATTATCAACAGGATGTCTATCGGGGTAATTTGTGTAATAAATTACGGGTTGAAATAATACTTGTTTAATACCTTTTTCGTAAGCAGTAACCAGAAAATTAAACAAATCATGATAGTTATATTTTGTAATAACAGTTAATATGGATAATTGAATGCCCTTTTCACTAATTTTTCGGACTGATTTTAGTGCATTTTGAAGTGATACTGGTGCCCCACGTGTATATGATTGAATGTTATCTTGAAATGAGTCTATAGAAATATTTATTTCGGTTTTATATTTTCTTAATATGTCTAATTCGCTTTCATTTAACATAGGAGCTGACATTCCATTTGAAGTAATCGAACATTTGATATTCTTTAACCCGGCATATGAAACAACATCTATTATACCATCAAATAGGAATGGTTCGCCACCGCATAAGGATATCTTGGTCAT
>Ga0182017_10001857_pt1 | contig 16190 bp, 13 predicted proteins | sample 712E3DmetaG_FD_120492 | JGI IMG/M metagenome (GOLD analysis project Ga0182017, IMG submission 120492) | Permafrost microbial communities from Stordalen Mire, Sweden - 712E3D metaG | ecosystem: Environmental > Terrestrial > Soil > Wetlands > Permafrost | place: Sweden: Stordalen | collected... | reverse complement strand
TACAAAGAGTTGTCAGGTTGTGGAGTTGGATTTAAACTTATTCAGGCTTATGCAAGAGTGCATGCTATTCCTTTCAGTGCAATACTCCATTATCTCGATCTTGTAGCTGTCAGCATCGCTTCCGATATTGTTCCAATTACCGGTGAAAACAGGGTGATGGCTTATTTCGGACTGAAACAATTGAACGAATCTCCAAGGACAGGTCTGAAGGAGATAATACGTGAATCGGAAGTTTTTAAAGAGCTTACTGTTGAAGATGTTGTATTTAAAATCGGTCCTAGAATTAATGCTGCAGGGAGAATGGAGACAGGAAGCAAAGCAGTTGACCTGCTTGTTTCAAACGATATTAATATTGCTGCCGGCATTAGCAGGGAGATCAATAACTTTAATAATGAAAGAAGAAGTGTCGACCGGATAATTACTACTGAGGCCATGCGGATGATCTCAGAAGATCAGAGTAGTGTAAATGCAAGGACTACTGTACTTTATAACCCTTCATGGAGGAAAGGAGTGATTGGCATTGTTGCATCCCGGCTGATAGAGACATATTACAGACCAACAGTTATCCTTACAGAATCGAATGGTTTTGCAACCGGCTCAGCCAGATCTGTTCAGGGTTATGACCTTTACCAGGCAATCGAAGCTTGCAGCGATCTGCTGGAAAGCTTTGGCGGTCATATGTTTGCAGCCGGACTTACAATGAAAAAGGAGAATATAATACTTTTTAAAGAGAGATTCGAGGAGTATGTGAACAGTACAATTTCTGATGAACAATTAGTTCCAAGAATATTCGTTGACACTGAACTTTCATTTTCTGAGATAAGTGAGGATTTCTTTAAGATAATGAGCAAATTCCAGCCCTTCGGACCGGAAAACATGTCACCATTGTTTATATCGAGAAATGTATTTGACAGTGGAACAGGCAGGATGGTTGGTTCAAGTGGAGAACACCTCAAGCTTGATCTCTGCCAGGAATCAACAGGAACAAGGACGTTTCCGGGTATTGCATTCGGACAGGCAAACCATTTTGAATATATTAAAGCAGGAAAGCCAATTGATGTCTGTTATTCCGTGGAAATAAATGAATTCAGAGGTAACCGCACTCTTCAGCTGAATATCAAGGATATCAGAGCGGCATCTCTTAGATCATAATTTTGAGCTGAATCTTGAACTCATTAGCTTCTTTCATCCTGCTATTAATTACAGATGTTGTGGTTGCACCATATTTAATTCTGAGTTCAGCTTTGTCTGAAATTCTCCATGAGGCAAGGATATATGCACGATTTCCTGTTCCATATAAGACCGGAATGCTGAAGCTGTTAAGAAGATCGTTTTCCCATGTATATAAACCAGAATCATAACCGCCGGTATTAAAAATTGCATAACGAATCCACATAGAGACCGGGAATTTCCTGAATCTTAAATTAATATCCTGGAGAAGAAGCATCCCCTTACTATTCGACGGTTTAACTATTTTATAATCAACTCTTGTACTTAATGTTAAGTAATCAGAAGGTGAGTACCTGATGTTCCATTTAACCGTCTGAACTATAATATTAATCTGAGTGGGGATTTTATTTTCATCAGGGCTGTCAACCATCGATAACCTGAAGTCATACAATGTTTCAAACATTAATTTTTGCGAAGGGAGATATTTTATTCTTATCTCATGCCGTTTTGAAAGTGAAGGTGCACTACATCTGTATCTCAACCAGGGATAATATTTCAGATCACTTCCTGCGCTTATAAAAAGAAACTTTGCAGCTTCGAATGTAAAATTCCCAAGGATACCATATTCATCATTCCCTGCTGAACTTCCAGCCGGCCCGTTCCCATGGATACTTATATAACCTGGTGAATAATTACTGTACAATAAATTGATATTCAGCCTATCAGCAGGTCTGAATGAAACCCCTTGAACGAAAGCATATTTCTTTCCCCCGGAATTTGAAAGTTCTCCAAAAAAAATAAATCTCTTGAAAAGACTATTATAATATAAGGTATAAATAGTGTTTGTGCGACCCGTGAAATTATATTTGTCAGCAGGCTCGACTGGATCCGGGATAACGGGCAGGGCAAACCTTGTCTCAGTCAGTATAATTCCAGCTCTCAGGTTATTAAAATTGTAGAAAAAATTCACCCCATAGTTTGTCTCACGTACCGCATCTTTTTTGAGAATAGTTCCGGAAGTTGTGTGTAGCCCGGTTTTGTAAAAACTTTTTATTGACTGATTTGAAGAATCGATCGTATCATTCAGGGTAGCATCAATTTTATTAACTGAAAGGAAGACTGAAAGGTCAAAATTTCTAATTGATAATTGTGTTGCAGCACCTCTGAAAAAATTATTCTCATCTGTCGATGTATAAGGTCTGATTTCACTCCTTCCGGTCAGATATCCCTGTGTTGTCAGAGAAAGCCCACTCCTTATCCCGGTATTGATATTTGTACCCTGTCCGAAACGCGCTGAATAATCTCCAATTATAATATGTCTGATAATTCCTGTTCCATTGTATGTCAGGTAGCCGGAGAGGAAATCGGGTAATGGGGGTTTTCCTGAAATTAATTTTTCACCGGCATCTTTTTTACCGGTGAATCCACCTGAAATATTACCCGAAGTAAACTTATATTTGGTTAGAATTTTCCATGGAGATCCTAAAAGTGGAGTATCGGATATATTGTTTTTATATATGAAATCTGATAGAAGAGTTTGTCTTAATCGTGTTGATTCGCTTAATGTTGCAGGCTTTTCTATAAGGGTAATGAAAGGGATCATCATTTCTGCACTCTCCCTGTCAAAACCGGGGATATTTGCTATCTCATAGGAGGAAACAATCTTTCCTGAGTTTTTGACATAATCAACCAGAATTTTTACCTGGAAATCTGTAAGGAAGAATAACCGGCTTATCTCTTTTTCCTCTCCGGAATTGATCTTTACAGGGTCTGTAGTCAGATCAAAGAGCCAGTCAGAAAACAAATCCGCCGCCCCGGGGTCCGATTCATCTGCTGCAAGTTCTTCAGCTATTGCAGCGATTCTTTCAGATGTTTTGATTTCCTGACAAAAGGTATTGCCGGAAAGTAATGCTAAAAAAATTATTGCTGCAGATTTGAACATAATTATAATGAATTTTTTGTTTCACAGAGTTCCACTGAGCATCCACAGAGAGACACAGAGTTCATATCCTGAATCTTCGTATTCCGTTTTTAAGGACTGTAACATTAAAATTGATAAGCAGTCCAATTGATTTTCCTGAAAACTTCATATAAGTTAGAATCTGGGCCTCATGAACAGGATTAAACTCATCTACTGTTTTTAACTCAATTATTACAATATCTTCAACAAGAATATCAATCCTGTAACCACAATCCAGTTTTATGTTTTTGTAAACCACAGGTGTTGGTTTCTGACGATCAACTTTTAAACCTGCTTTAAGAAGCTCAAAAGCTAGGCATTCCTCATATGCCGATTCAAGCAGCCCTGGTCCCAGATATCTATGTACTTCAATAGCACATCCTATAATTAACCTTGTGATTTGATTTATTTCCATAACTATTAAAATTGGTTCTTCTCTGTGTAACTCTGTGTATTCTCTGTGCTACTCTGTGTAATTTTTCTTTGTTTTCTATGCATTATTTTATAAGGAACTTTGCGGTTACTCTTCTTTTATTTTAAAGATTATTGATACTGAAGATGTTATTCCAAGTTGTTCATGTGTTGCAAAGCCAAAATCAATTATCGCCTGTCCTGCTCTGTAACCGAATCCAAAACAGAATGAACTGTTTTCAGTACTGAAGCCGCCCCTTATTATAAATTTTTTTGCCATTTCATATTCAAATCCGGATCTTATAACCAGGTTGTGTCCGGTACTCATTTCAGTTTCAACAGCTGCAAAAAGCTCTTCACTCAGGTTAGCCCCAGCTCCGGCTCTTAATCCTGTCGGCATATCTGATTTTCTTATTGAATTCGGAAGAGGATTGAAAATGTGTATACCTATTTTAATATTATGTGCAGCTGTTATATTAATTCCTGCCTCACATGTAAGTATTTGATTATTATTGTATTCACCTGTCGTTCTTTCAGAAAAATAATCAATCTGCACTCCTGCGGCTATATTATTTGAAAGAGGCATACCGCATGCCAATCCTGTCATTTGCCTCCTGAAATCGCTGTAACCAAAATGGGAATAAACAGCACCAAGAGAAACCCTGCCTGTACGAAGAGTTATCGCTGCCGATCTGGTCCCTAATTCTTTTATACTAAACCTGTTTTCGTAATTTAATGCAAAGGAGAATGATTTATTATAGGCAAGACCTGCCTGGTTATGAAAAGATGACCATAAATCATTGTTCATAACACAAACCTGTGCCATTCCTGTCTGTCTTGCTCCTGCCGATAGACCATAAGGATCACTGGCAAAACCTTTAACTGACAGAAATACAACAAATAACGAAACAATTATTTTTTGCAGCGAGAACAACTGTTTCTGAAGATTATTCCACTAATGTACAAAAAATACTTAAAGCAAAATAAATAGTTTCAATATTAATTGTAGAATTCAGATGCTTTTTGCTTTGTTTCAGCGCTACATTAGGCTAGCCATCCATCACTTACTGACAAAGGTGGTAACCGACTCTGAAGTGGAGGTAAGTCAGCATTGTATTTTAGCCCCCTTTAGGGGGTTTGGGGGCAAAACAAAAACTGAAGAGATTGATTATCAGTTGGTTTTAAATGGATACTTCACATTCTTAAGTTCTTCATTAGCCTGGACGATCTTTTTTTTAAGGCTCTCCTTGTATTTTATTATTTCATTCATTACTGATTCATCACCTGTTGCAAGTATCTGGGCAGCAAGTATCCCTGCGTTCTGGGCACTATTTACTCCGACAGTTGCGACAGGTATTCCGGGAGGCATCTGAAGTATAGAGAATATTGAATCCAACCCTTCGAGAGAAGCTTTTATGGGAACTCCTATGACCGGCAGTGGTGTCATTGATGCAATGACTCCCGGAAGATGAGCAGCCATTCCCGCTCCTGCGATAATAACTTTAATCCCTCTTGCCGCAGCATTTTTAGCATACTTTTCAACCTCCTCAGGAGTCCGGTGAGCAGACAAAGCATTTATTTCAAAAGGTATACTGAAATCATTAAGGATCTTCGCTGCTGCCTCCATTACAGGCAGATCTGATGTACTTCCCATTATGATACTAACTTTAGGTTCCATCTTAACAATTTTAATTTACCATAGAGATAAAGGCAAAAATACGCTATTAATTTCATATTTTCGCATCGGCAAATAGTTCAAACAATTTCATCATGAAAGAAATCCGGGTTCTTGACAAGACATTTAAAGAATACATTTCAGAAAAGGAAATCAGCGAAAGGATTGATACTCTTGCCGAAAAGATTAACAGTGATTTTGCCGGAAAAGAGGTAGTTTTCCTGGGAATTTTAAATGGCGCATTCCTGTTTGCAGCAGACCTTTTTAAAAGGATAAATTTAAAAGCCAAAATTTCATTTGTGAAGCTTGCTTCTTATGAGGGAACAAGTTCATCCGGCACAATTAAAGAACTTATCGGATGGAACGAAGACATTAAAAATAAGGATATAATTGTTATAGAGGATATAGTTGATACAGGTAATACTCTTGAAAGAATTGTCGATGAGCTGGTGATAAGAAAAGTTTCGGGGATTAAAATTGCTGCACTTCTCTTAAAACCAGACGCATATACAAAGAACATTCCTCTTGATTATATTGGTTTTGAAATACCAAATGATTTTGTAATCGGTTATGGACTTGATTATGACGGATATGGCCGTAACCTTCCATCTATTTATACTTTAGTTAGTTAAAGGTGATTTATTGTGAATGATAAGACTTAAATACAAGGCTAATTCCATTCAATTATACACCCTGAATCAAATCTTAATTTTTAATTTATGGTAAATTTTCTGATTTTTGGCCCTCCCGGCTCCGGTAAAGGGACGCAGTCTGTAAGACTTGCTGAAAAATTTAATCTCGTACATCTCTCTACCGGTGATATGCTTCGGGCAGAGATAACCGCAGGCACTGATCTTGGTAAAAAAATGAGTTCAATAATGGCTACTGGCGAACTTGTTCCTGATGAGGTAGTTATCGAAATGATCGCAGCAAAAATCGACAAAACAAAAGATTCCGCAGGTTTCCTTTTCGATGGTTTCCCCCGGACTGTCGGACAAACTATTGAACTCGAAAAAATGCTGGGGGAAAGGGGCATGAAAATAGACCTGATGCTTGTTCTTGATGTGGAACATGATGAGCTGGTTAAAAGATTGATTGCCAGGGCTGAACTGTCAGGAAGACCTGATGATAAAGACACCGTTGTGGTTGAAAACAGGATTAGTGTCTATAAATCAAAAACTGAGCCGATAATTAATTACTGCCGCGAAAAAAGATTATACCAGCCTGTGAATGGTATGGGTACAATTGATGATATTTTCATAAGGCTTTCAGATCATATGAAGAAATTTGTATAATAACTCCGTGTAACTCTGTGATCCCGATAGCTATCGGGACTCTGTGTTTCTCTGTGAAATAAACAAAAATTTACACAGAGGGCCACAAAGATGACACAGAGAACCACAGAGCAGATTCTAAATTATGTCAGGTTCCAATTTTGTTGATTACGTAAAGATCTTTTGCAGGTCAGGTAACGGAGGTGCCGGATCAGCTCATTTTCGGCGGGAGAAATTCATTCCCAAAGGTGGTCCTGATGGTGGTGACGGCGGGAGAGGTGGTCATATTATTCTCAGAGGTAATAATCAGATGTGGACACTTCTTCACCTGAAGTACCAGCGTCACATCTTTGCCGATAATGGTATATCCGGAGGTGCTCAGCAAAGTACTGGCGCTATGGGGAAAGACATAACAATAGAAGTACCGCTTGGAACCATTGCAAGGAATGATGACACAGGGGAATTCCTGTTCGAGATAACAAGTCATGGTGATGAAAAAATCCTGGCGAAAGGGGGAAGAGGCGGCCTGGGGAACACACATTTCAAATCAGCAACAAACCAGGCTCCAAGGTATGCCCAACCAGGGGAACAGGGTATAGAAGCAAGCTTTATTCTTGAGCTTAAAATACTTGCCGACGTTGGTCTGGTTGGCTTTCCAAATGCAGGCAAATCAACTCTTCTTTCAGTCGTGTCTGCAGCAAAACCAAAAATCGCAGATTATGCTTTCACTACACTCGTCCCTAATCTTGGAATTGTAAGTTACAGGGATGATAAATCTTTTGTAATGGCAGATATTCCCGGAATTATTGAGGGTGCGCACGAAGGTAAAGGACTTGGTATCAGATTCCTGCGACATATCGAAAGGAATTCAATACTCCTTTTTATGGTACCTGCCGACAGTAAAGACATTAAAGCAGAATATGATATATTGATTAACGAACTCAGGATGTACAATCCGGAACTTCTCGATAAAAAACGTGTTCTTGCAATTTCAAAATCCGACATGCTCGATGAGGAACTTATCGATGAGATCAGAAATGTTCTTCCTGACGTGCCTCGTGTTTTCATTTCATCCATTACAGGACAGGGGCTGAACACTCTGAAGGATATGTTATGGAAAGTTCTTAATTATTAACGTGTTATTGCATGCTTGAAAGATTTGACCAACATCTTTTCTTATTCATTAATTCACACAATTCACCTTTCTGGGATCAGGTGATGTATATTATAAGTGGGAAGGTAACCTGGATACCTTTATATATAGCAATCTTATATATTTTAGTAATAAAATATAAACGAAAATTCATAGTACTGGTTTTAATGATAATAATTGCAATCACTCTCAGCGATCAGATTTCAGTACTTGTTAAAAATAGTTTTCACCGGATGCGACCATGCCATTCAGCTGCCCTTGAAGGACTCGTTCACCTGGTGAAAGGGATATGTGGCGGGGCATACGGATTTGTTTCATCGCATGCTTCAAATAGTTTTATGGTAGCAGTTCTGAGCTTTTCCCTCATCAAACGGAAGTGGTTTACTTTCGGTATGATATTCTGGGCTCTTCTGATCGGATACAGCAGAGTTTATCTTGGAGTTCATTACCCGGGAGATGTAATATGTGGCTCATTTATTGGAGTCCTGGTCGGATGGGGAGTTTATAATTTATATCGAATAATTGATCGCAGGTTACTTCCCGGGTCAGAATTTTTCAACCGGGTCTGAAGGTTGTAATTCATATTATGCTAAGCATTTGCTCAGAATCGCACGATCCTTTCTTCAACCTGGCAACCGAAGAATACCTTCTTCATAACACAAAAGAAGATTTCTTCATACTTTACATTAATGATCCATGTGTGATAATCGGTAAGCATCAGGTTGCGCACAGGGAGGTACGTGCAAAATTCGTTAATGAAAAAAAGATCCCGGTCATTAGGCGAATTTCTGGCGGCGGCACCGTTTTTCATGACAGAGGGAACCTGAATTTTTCTTTTATTAAACAGAGTGAAGCAGGGAAACAGGTTGATTTCAGGTTTTATACAAAGCCTGTTATTGACTTCCTCGGGTCATTAGGTGTAAATTCTGTTTTTGAGGGCAGGAACGATCTGACTGTTGATGGTCTGAAGATTTCCGGTAATGCAGAGCATGTTTTCAAGGAAAGGGTACTGCATCACGGGACATTGCTTTTCGACGTTTCTATTGATGATCTCAGACAATCATTAAAAGCAAAATCTGATAACTATTCCACCAGGGCTGTTGAATCAAACCGAACATCTGTCACCAATCTGAAAGGGCGATTGAAGAATATTAATACTATCGATGAATTTTTAAAATCAATGCTGAATTATTTCAGTCGTAATATGTCTGATATACAAAGATATCAACTCTCTGATGAAGAGCTGTCAGCTGTAAGATCGCTGACAGAATCAAAATATAAAACATGGGACTGGACATATGGATATGGTCCACCTTATACTTTTACATGTTGGGTTATCATAGATGAAAAATCACATACCTGCAGGCTGGTTGTGAAAGATGGAATAATATGGGAATGTGATATCGAAGGAAGCGATGAAATGAAGGCTGCTGGTAAGAAACTTATCGGGTGCAGGCATATGTACATGGATCTTCTTGAGAAATTCCGGTCTGAAAATATCCCGGTTGCAAAAGATGAGGTTAATAAGTTCTTTTAAAAAATCGCTTACTTTGACTCGAAAAATTGCTGACAAAACTGTAACTTGAATTATGGACACAATTAAATCATTATTTGTCTGGATTATAGGTATAACTTATACCATTATTTTATTCCCGGTCTCATTGGTACTCTGGGTGTTGTTATATCCCTTCGACCAGGAAAGAACTATTACTCACTGGTGGCTGGTTATTCAGGGATGTCTGCTGACAAAACTTATTCCTATATGGAGAATAAGTGTTGAAGGCAGAGAAAAAGCTCAAAAAAAGACACCATATATTATAATATCTAATCATCAGTCGATTCTGGATATTTTGATAATGAATTGTCTGCGTCTTAAATTCAGATGGATTTCAAAAATTGAAAATTATAAGGTACCTGTTCTTGGATGGTATATGCGTATGGCAAAGTATATTGCCGTTGACAGAGGAAATAAAGATAGTAAAGCTGAAATGATGGATAAATCTGCTCAAAGCCTTCGGAAAGGTATATCAATCATGATGTTTCCGGAAGGTACACGGTCGCACGACAGAGAAATAGCTCCATTTAAACTTGGGGCTTTTCAGCTGGCACTCAGCACTGATAAATCTATCCTTCCGGTAATCGTTGATGGAACCGGGGGCATACTGCCGAAACATGGTTTGATGTTTTCGAGCGGCAACAATTTAAAAATCAAAGTCCTCGACCCGGTTCATCCGGGCTCATTCGGTACTGCCAATCCTGAAGAGCTTGCAATAAAGTTCAGAACTCTGATGGTGGATGAACTGAAAAAAATGCGTGCAGGAAAATAACTTATGGCATTTGATGAATCATACACAAGGATCCTGAACAGACTGGGGTATTACAGTTATCAGCATGGATTTATAGTCAGGCATATAAACCAGGAAACAGGATGGAACAGCCACCTTGAAAAATGCCGGAACTTCATTATAAAAGCACTTGAATTTTATAAACCCGGAAAAGTTACCGTCCTTGGTAGCGGGTGGCTGCTGGAACTCCCTCTGGCGGAGATGCTTGAAAAAGTCAAGAGAGTCTGTCTTATAGATATAATTCATCCACCCGAGGTTGTTAAACAGGTTAGTAATCTGCCAGGTATTGAACTAAGAACAGAAGACATCAGTGGTGGATTGATTGATGAAGTCTGGCGCAAAACTTCAGGATTGTCATTCTTTAAAAAACTAAATTCAATAAATGATATTAGAATTCCTGACTACCTGCTTGATTCGGATCCCGGAATGGTAATCTCCCTGAACATTCTGACACAGCTCGAAACCCTTCCCGTTAAATATCTGATAAAGAAATCAAAGGTAGAAGAGGTCGAAATTATAAGGTTCAGAAAAGAGATTCAGAATAATCATTTAAATCTGTTGAAAAAATATAAGTCAATACTGATAACTGATTTAACTGAAGTATTTACTGATAATTCCGGCAGTGTATCGGAACAGAAGACAGTTTTGATCGATCTGCCTGAAGGTAAGCATAAAGAGGAATGGACATGGGATTTCGACCTGAAAGGTTCTGATTATTATGGGAAGAGATCGGTGCTCAAAGTTGCTGCTATAATAATTTAAGAAATGGAGATCAGAGACCTGAAGAAAAAATATCTTCTGCTTTCAGAGAAATACAAAATACTCTCTTTGAAACATAAAAAGATCCTTTTTACTCTATCTCTTCTTCGTTTACTTGTTTTTGCTGGTGGTTTAGCAATTGCAATTATTTGTTTTTCGTTCAGCCCCGCTGCAGGTATATTTGCTATTATTTTATCAGTTGTCATTTTTCTTTTTTTGGTGAACCAATTTGCTATTCATTCTGAGAAGAGAGAGTTTTTCGGAAATCTTGAAAATGTAAACCGGAATGAAATCAACTCTCTGTCAGGAGATCTTTCACCTTTTAATAATGGAAGTATATGGATAAATTCTGATCATGATTTTTCGAATGATATTGACCTTTTTGGACAGGATTCTTTGTTTCACTTTCTGAACAGAACGGTCACAGGATATGGCAGAGACACGCTGGCACTCTGGCTTGCCCGGCCATATAAAATATCAGCAGAAATCCGACAACGACAGGAAACAATATCTGAACTATCGGCGAAGCTCGATTGGCGCCAGGAATTTATAGCTAACGGTACAGGGAAGTCACTCGGGAAAGACGATATTGAAGGAGTTCTACAATGGCTTAATGATCATTCAGAATTTTATTATTTCCCATTTCTTAAAATAGCAATCTGGCTTTTCCCCGGATTGACACTCACTTCCCTTTTAATGTTGATTGCAGGTTATTTGCCTTATCAGATTTTCACCATATTCTTTCTGATCAACCTATTACTGATATTGGCAAAACTGAAGGACACTAAAAAAATCCATGATCAGGTATCTAAAAAGCATGAATTCTTATCTTCATTTAACCGCTTGCTTTCTTCATTTGAAAAAGAATCTTACAAAGCCGTCATTCTGAATGATTTTAAAACCAATTTTTCTTCGGGTAACCAGTCCGCATTAAGTAGAATCGGTAAACTCAGCAGGATAATTCGCTCGTTCGACAGTCGTTTGAACATGTTGATTGGCTTTGTTCTGAATGGTCTGTTATTATGGGACTTTCATTGTGTACGATCTCTGGAAAAGTGGAAGGAGGAATCCAAAACACAATTCCCTGTATGGCTGAAACAGATAGGAGAACTAGATGCATATTTAAGTCTCGCAAACTTTGCCTTCAACAATCCTGACTATTGTTATCCTGAGCTTACCGATCAGGCTGTAATATTTTCTGCTACCAACCTGGGACATCCCCTCATTAACCGTGATAAGAGAGTATGTAATGATTTCCTGATCCCTTGCAGGGGTAAAGTGTTCATAATTACAGGGGCCAATATGGCCGGGAAAAGTACATTTTTACGTACAGTTGCAGTTAATTTTATATTGGCAATGACCGGAGCTCCGGTGTGTGCAAATAAATTGCAATTCAAACCGTTAAAGCTCTTTACAAGTATGCGTACTACAGATTCATTAAGCCAAAATGAGTCTTACTTTTATGCAGAGCTGAAGAGATTGAAAATTTTGCAGACCAGGCTTGAAGATGGAGATGAGATGTTTTTTATTCTCGACGAGATATTGAAGGGTACCAACTCTGTTGATAAAAGCAATGGATCTAAATTGTTCATGAGAAAACTTATTGAGCTTGGTGGAACAGGATTAGTAGCAACACACGACACCTCTTTGGGTGAAATTGAGAATGAATTCCCTGGAATAATCATTAATAAATGTTTTGAAATTGAAATTAACGGTGAGAATATCAGCTTCGATTATAAACTGCAGGAAGGTATAACAAAGAAAATGAATGCTGCACTGCTTATGAAGCAGATGGGAATCACCTGATAGTTAAATCTTTTATCAACAGTTTCAATGTGTTTGTAAATCTCAATTAATCAGCTAAATATTTTAAGTTCAAACTTTTTAGTTAAAGAGCTAAGTTCATATTTAAACCAATTGTTGAAAAATTGACCTTTTGCGGCAATTCTATTTCATTATATTTGCGCAAAATCCGGAAATATGTCAGTTGGTTATACAGAAGAGCATATAAAAACTCTGGAGTGGAGAGAACATATCAGGTTAAGGCCGGGTATGTACATTGGGAAACTTGGTGACGGATCATCTCAGGACGACGGTATCTATGTCATGTTGAAAGAGGTGATGGATAATTCCGTTGATGAATATATGATGGGTTTCGGGAAAAAGATCGACGTCTCAATCACCGATAAAGACGTAAGAGTAAGAGATTTCGGTCGAGGTATTCCACTCGGAAAGTTACTCGATGCGGTTTCAAAGATGAACACAGGAGCCAAGTATGATTCAAAAGCTTTCAAAAAGTCGGTGGGTCTGAATGGAGTAGGTGTAAAAGCAGTAAATGCACTTTCAAGCAGCTTTATTATAAGATCTTACAGGGACGGGCAGGTCAAAGCGATCGAGTTTGACCATGGTATAACCGTAAAGGATGAGCCGCTGAAAGCCTCATCTGAAGAGAATGGCACTGAGGTCATCTTTCGTCCTGATTCAGGCATGTTCGGCGACTATCACTTTATCTCGGAGTACGTTGACAGCATGCTTAAGAATTATGTCTATCTGAATGCGGGGCTGGTAATTAATTTCAATGGCAGCAGGTTTATTTCTAAAAACGGACTTGTCGACCTTCTGAATGAGAATATGAACAAGGAAGGGCTTTATCCGATTATTCATCTTAATGGTGAGGATATTGAGGTTGCATTTACTCATGGATTGCAGTATGGTGAAGATTATTACAGTTTTGTAAACGGGCAGAATACTACACAGGGCGGTTCCCACCTTATCGCTTTCAGGGAGGCGCTAGTTAAAACAATCAGAGAATTCTTCAAAAAGGATTATGATCCGGCAGATATCAGGTCTTCTATTATTGCTGCAATAAGCATAAAGGTTGAAGAACCTATTTTTGAATCACAGACCAAAACGAAACTTGGTTCAAAAGATATGGGACCAAACGGACCGTCTGTAAGAAATTTTATCGTGGAATTCGTTAAAAAACAGCTCGATGATTACCTTCATAAGAATCCTGAAACTGCCCGGATACTTTTGAAAAAAATCCAGGATTCCGAAAAGGAAAGAAAAGCCATTTCTTCTATTCAGAAGCTTGCGCGCGACAGAGCTAAAAAAGTTAATCTTCATAATAAAAAGCTTAGAGATTGCCGTATCCATTATAATAATAACGATGCCGACAAACTCGATTCAACAATATTTATTACCGAAGGTGATTCAGCAAGCGGTTCTATCACAAAATCGAGGAATGTAGAGACCCAGGCTGTCTTCAGCCTGAGGGGTAAACCTCTTAATTGTTACGGACTTACAAAAAAAATTGTTTACGAAAACGAAGAATTCAATCTCCTTCAGGCTGCCCTGAACATTGAAGACGGAATTGAAAATCTGAGATATAATAATGTTGTTATTGCCACTGATGCAGATGTCGATGGTATGCATATAAGACTGTTGTTGCTGACCTTCTTTCTCCAGTTTTTTACCGACCTCGTCAGAAAAGGACATGTTTATATTCTTCAGACACCACTTTTCAGGGTAAGAAATAAGAAGGAGACACGTTACTGTTATTCAGAAGATGAGAGAAAAAAAGCTGTAAACCAACTCGGGCCAAACCCAGAGATCACCAGATTTAAAGGCCTTGGAGAAATATCACCCGATGAGTTTAAACATTTCATAGGCAAAGATATACGGCTTGAACCCGTGAGGATGAAGAAGAATGATTCGATAAATGGTTTCCTTGAATTTTATATGGGGAAAAACACACCTGAAAGACAGGATTTTATTATAGCAAACCTGAGGATCGAAGAAGATATTGTAGATATAAAGTAAGAGAGTTTTATCAGGAAGAGAAAGTTTTTAAATGGAAGAAGATTTCGAACTGGATATATCTGAAGAACAGGAAGATTCTTTGCAGGAACATGATAATTCACCTGCCTCTCTTCATACTGTTACAGCTCTTTCGGGAATGTATCAGGACTGGTTTCTGGATTATGCCTCATATGTTATTCTTGAACGGGCAGTTCCTCATCTGCAGGATGGTCTGAAGCCCGTACAAAGGCGTATCCTTCATTCAATGAAGAGGATGGACGACGGGAGGTACAACAAAGTAGCAAACATCATCGGTCATACAATGCAGTTCCATCCTCATGGAGATGCGTCAATTGGAGATGCTCTGGTCCAGCTCGGACAAAAAGATCTGCTAATTGATGCGCAGGGTAACTGGGGCAATGTTCTTACAGGTGATGGAGCTGCTGCCCCAAGATATATTGAGGCAAGACTCTCAAAATTTGCCCTCGACGTCGTATTTAATCCAAAGACCACAGAATGGAAATTATCGTACGATGGCAGAAACAAAGAGCCTGTCGTTCTTCCGGTTAAATTTCCATTGCTGCTGGCACTTGGAGTTGAAGGTATTGCGGTAGGCCTGGCATCAAAAATCCTTCCACATAATTTTAATGAACTTATTGATGCCACTATTGATTACCTTATGGGGAAAGAATTTGTTCTTTATCCCGATTTCCCGACAGGCGGAATGGTTGATGTATCAAAATACAATGATGGTCAACGTGGCGGCGTCGTAAAGGTGCGGGCCAGAATTGAAAAAGTTGACAAGAAAGCTCTGATAATCACAGAAATACCTTTTGGAAAAACCACAACAACTCTTATCGATTCAATTATTAAAGCTAATGATAAGGGTAAGATCAAAATTAGAAAGATCGATGACAATACTGCGGCAAATGTCGAAATAGTAGTTCATCTTGTTCCCGGAGTTTCTCCCGATAAAACAATTGATGCACTTTATGCTTTGACCGATTGTGAATACTCTATCTCGCCCAATTCCTGCGTTATAACTGGGAACAAACCCTCCTTCATGGGTGTAAGTGAAATGCTTAAATATTCTGCAGATCAGACTGTTGCACTCCTGAAAGCTGAACTTATTATACGTAAAGGGGAACTCGAGGAAGAGTGGCATATGTCCTCTTTGGAGAAAATATTTATTGAGGAAAGAATCTACCGCGATATTGAAGAATGCGAAACATGGGAATCCGTAATTGAAACAATTGATAAAGGACTTATTCCTTTCAAGTCCAAATTATTACGCACAGTGACCAGGGAAGATATAATACAACTCACCGAAATAAAGATAAAGAGGATCTCCAAATTTGATGCAAAAAAGGCTGATGAACATATAAAAGGTATTGAAACAGAATTGGATGAGGTCAAGAACCATCTTAAGAATATTATTCCTTATACAATAAATTATTTCAAGCAGATCAAAAAGAAATATGGTAAGGATAAGGAGCGAAAAACAGAGATAAGAAGCTTCGATACCATTGAAGCTACGAAAGTTGTTGCCAATAATGCTAAACTTTATGTCAATTACAAAGAGGGATTTGTAGGTACAGGCCTTAAGAAAGATGAATTAGTTTGTGATTGTTCTGACATTGAT
>Ga0182017_10001855_pt1 | contig 16194 bp, 17 predicted proteins | sample 712E3DmetaG_FD_120492 | JGI IMG/M metagenome (GOLD analysis project Ga0182017, IMG submission 120492) | Permafrost microbial communities from Stordalen Mire, Sweden - 712E3D metaG | ecosystem: Environmental > Terrestrial > Soil > Wetlands > Permafrost | place: Sweden: Stordalen | collected... | reverse complement strand
GCCGGCGTAGAGGTCCAGCAGCTTCGAATCGAGGGTGATTTCCTTGCGCTCCTTGATGGCCTTGGCGGCGGCCGAGGTGGCCACGGGGAATGCGGGGCGCAGGATGTGCCAGGCCAGGCCGCCGTCGTTTTGCGCGGTATTGGAGAGGGCCACCACGCCGATGCGCAACTTTGGGTCATAGCCCAGCGTGCAGGCGTAGCCGAAGGTTTCGCCCGCGAAGGTCACGATGCCGTCGTCGCCCGGCCCGAAGGAAATGACCCACCAGCCCAGCGCCTGCTTAAGACCGGGTCCGGGACGCCGAGTTTCGAGCATAGCGGCCATCGCCGGGGCCAGCGGCGTCTTCCGGTATCCCATGAACGCCTCGGCCAGCGTGAGGAGATCGTTGGCGCTCGAGTGGAGCGAGCCGGCGCCCTCGAGTGCCGGAAGGGCCCAGTCCGGCGCGGGTTTGAGATCGGCTTCGTGGCCAGTGGCAAGCCGGGCTTTCATCTCCGGCGAAACCGCTATCGCCGTGCTCTTCATCCCGAGCGGGCCGGTGATGCGCAGGCGGACCAGCGACTCGTAGTCCATGCCAGCGCGCCGGGCCAGCGCCTTGCCGACCAGCCCCATCCCCAGATTCGAGTAATTCCATTGTGAGCCGATGTCCCGGGGCAGCTCGTAAGTCGCGAGGAATTGATACAGCTTCTCATCCGTGTAGGTGGAGAAGGCCTGGCGGAGTTGTTCCTTGCTGTACTTGGCCACGGCCGCGAGGTCAACCCCCATGTTGGAAGGCAGGAATGGAAGGCCCGAAGTGTGGGTCGCCAGATCGACGAGCGTGATCTGCCGGCCGTTCCGCTCCGGAACTTTGACACCGGCCGGCAGATACTTGGCGACGGGGTCGGACAAGGCCACCTCGCCGCGCTGCACCGCATCGGCCAGCAGGAGCGCGGTGAACACCTTGGTCATCGAGCCGATCTCGAAGACTGTATCGCCATCGAGCGGGCGCCCGCCGCTCCGATCCGCCTGGCCGTAGGAAATGAATCGCCGGCCCTGCGGTGTGGCTATCCCGGCCACCGTGCCGACGCTCTTGTGTTGAACGTCGATGCGATCAACCAGGAGTTGCCGGATCTCGGCGTCCGTTTGCGCTCTAGCCTGCGTCGCCAGTAAGACGGCCGCCGCCGCTAGGATGTTCAGGTTATGTGTCCTCACGACTACGAGTCTGCGCCCGGGAACCGTTCTGGGGAAACCGAATTTTGACGAGGTGGCCGAGCGGCGGGATGAACGGTCGGGGGCGGAAGGATCAGAACGGATTGGCGGACAGGGCTCGCAGCTTTTCGTTGTACATCCGGCCGGATTGTAGCCGCACGCCGTTCTGTAAGGTGACCACGTACTCTCCGTGCAAGGCGGGCTGAAGCTCGCGGATGCGCTTGACATTCACCATCACCGAGCGATGGATGCGCAGGAAGATCTCCGGATCGAGGGACTTCTCGAGCGTGTTCATGGTGACGTGGAGCAGGTGGCCGGCGCGCCCGGTGTGCAGTTGGACGTAGTTCTCGGCGGCCTCGATCCAGTCCACGTCCTCGACATCGACGAACAGGGTCTTGCCCGCCGATCGCACTGCCAGCCGCTTCAGATACCTGCGCGGTGAAGCCATGGTCTCCAGCAGGCCAATGATTTGCCGGCTCGCCTCGTCCGGCGGTCTCGAACTGAGGCGGGCCTTGGCGCGCTCCAGTGCTTGCGCAAAGCGCTCCCCGGTCACCGGCTTGAGCAGGTAGTCGATGGCGTTGATTTCGAATGCCTGAATGGCGTAGCGGTCGTGGGCCGTGACAAACACGACCGCGGGCATGCGCTGGGCGCCGACTTCCCTCACCACCGAGAATCCGTCCATCTCGGGCATTTGCACGTCCAGGAAGACCAGATCCGGGCGTGCATTCAGGATGGCCGTCACGGCTTCGCGGCCGTCCCTGGCTTCGTGAATCGCCGAGACCTCCGGATCCTGCGCCAGCAACATGCGCAGGCCCTCCCTCGCTAGCGGCTCGTCGTCAACGATTAGCGTCGTCAAGAGCATGCACTTCAGTCTCCGAAACCCCGGGGGCGACATGATACGGGACGACCATGGTAGCCACAACCCCGCCCTGCTCGCCGTTTTCCACCGTCAGCCGCGCCGAAGCGCCGTAAAGCTGATCGAGACGCGCCCGCGTGTTGGACAATCCGATTCCCAAACCCTGGGCTGAATTCACGGGCGGAAGCCCGGGGCCGTCATCCCGCACCGTGATCTCGAGCGTCTGATCCACGCGACTGACGCCGATTTGTATCTTGCCCGCCGCGGAACTCCGCCCGATGCCATAGCGGACGGCGTTCTCCACAATCGGCTGCAGGCCCATGTGAGGCACTGCGGCATCGAGAACCGCCGGATCCACGGAAAACTCGACTTGCAGCCGGTCCTGAAAGCGAACCTGCTCGATGGCGAGATACAACTCGAGGTACTCGATCTCGCGGCGGAGCGGCACTTCCTGCGTCTCCACGTCTTCGAGAACGCAGCGCAGAAGATCGCTGAGGCGGGCGAGCATCTCCTCGGCCTGCCGTCCCTTCTGCTGGCGCACCAGCACCATGATGGCGTTCATGGTGTTGAACAGGAAATGCGGCTGAAGCTGCATCTTCAGCGCGCTGAGTTGCGCTCGCGCGAGCTGCGTCTTCAGTTCGGCGGCATGCAGCTCCCGCTCCTGGTACCCGCGGTAATAGCGGAATCCCGCCTGGATGCCCAGGATCATCCAGTACGTGGCGACACCATTGTGAAACCCGATGAGCAGGAGAAAAGCGAACGTGCCCACGAAGGTCTTCATGAGGATGGGAAAGACCCCGAGGTGTGGGAGCACGACGCTCTCCCACGCAAGCTGAACGACGGAGACGCCCAGGCTGAGCAGCAAGTGTAGCGCGACTCTGCGCGGCCAGTTCTTGCGTTGAATGGGAAACCGGCGGCCGAGCCACAGCACCGCGGGGGTTATCAAGGCCCAAATGTAGACGCCGGTCAGCCAGGAAACCAGGTAGTGCGACCAGGGCGTGGGCTCGCGGGTGAACAGCTTCTGCCAAATGCTCTGGGTGAAGAAGAAGAGGCCCATCGCGGTCCACGCGAGGAAATACACCGCGTACGTCCGCAGTCGCCGCTTGAGGGAACTTCCCATCCGATCCGTAGCTTACCTCAAAAGCGCCGCTTGCTGGCTCTGGAATTGACGAACCGGCCTGGGGAAGTGGCGAGACGGTGGGAGCACCGGATGCACGAAGCGAAGCGGAGTTACACCCTCTGCACCCGCCGCAGGGTGTAGAGCTCCGGGTTCGCGTTGGAGGTTTCCAGGCGCTTCCAGTCGTCGCTCACGTGAATCAACTTCCCGCTGACGTGATTCGAGCGCTCCGAGGCCAGAAACAGCGCTAGTTGGAGCTGCTTCTCCGGGGCGATGCCGCCGGTCACCCGCAACTCGAGCGCTTCCTCCTGGGCCTTCCAGCCGGCCCGCTCGCCCGCGACCAGGATCTGATCGGTCATGTGGGTGTAGGCGGCGCCCGGCGCCATGCAGTTCACCTGCACGTTGTGATCTCGAACTTCCTCGGCCAGCGTTTCGACCATCCGCGCCAGCGCCGCTTTGGCTGCCGCGTAGGCGGAGAAGTTCGGCCGGGGCGAGGCGGCGCCTTCCCCGCTCAGCACGATGATTTTGCCCGACCGCCGGTCGATCATCTGCGGCAACACGGCCCGGCAACTGTACATCACGCCCACCAGGTTGGTGTGGATGGTCTCGGCCCAGGCTTTGGGCGGGTTGTCCACCAGCGGCCCGATGGGCCCCTGGATGGCGGCGGCAGCAACCAGCACGTGCACGCCGCCGAAGGTCGCCCGCATGCGGTCCGCCGCCGCGCACATCTCGTCGAAGTCGGTGACGTCGGCGCGGATGCGCAACGCCACCCCGCCCGCGTGCTCGATCTCCAGGTGCGCCAGGTCGAGTTCCGCCTTGCTTCGCGCCAGCAGGCCGACGCGCGCGCCGGCGGAGGCGAATCCCAGCGCCAGGCGCTTGCCGATGCCGCGGCCGGCTCCGGTCACCAGAACGCCCTTGTCCTTCAGAGTAGGCACAGTCATTAAGGTAGTACAAGAGCGGATGGGGGACAAGGCGGAGCCCCGTCCCGCTGGGGTGCTGTATAATCGAAGTACGATTGCATCCCGAATCGCGAGCCCGGAATTGTGCGAGTTGCGGGGAGGAACCCCTCTCCTCGCATACCCCCCTCATCCCATACCTACTGGAGGACAATGAGCAAAGAGGACAGCATTGAAGTCACCGGAACCGTAGTCGAGAAGTTTCCCAGCGGTCTGTTCAGCGTTCAACTGGATCAGGACCGCACCGTCCTGGCCCACCTGGCCGGCAAGCTGCGCCGGAACCGCATTCGCGTGCTGGCCGGCGACCGAGTCACCATGGAGCTTTCCCCCTACGATCTGACCAAAGGCCGAATCACCTACCGGCACAAGTAGACGCGCCCCGCCATCTCCGTGTCCCACAAAAAGCACCGAACACTGTTCATCTTCGGGACCCGTCCCGAGGCCATCAAGCTCTGCCCCGTCGTCAATCACCTGAGAAGCCGCCCCGAGTTCGAGGTGAGCGTGTGCGTGACTGCCCAGCACCGGGCGCTCCTGGACCAGGTTCTGGCGGTCTTCGAGGTGGTCCCGGATTTCGATCTGGACCTGATGCTCCCCAACCAGACCCTGTCGCAGTCGACGTCGCGAATCGTGGCCGGGCTCGAACCCGTGCTGCGCTCCGCGCATCCGGACATGGTGCTGGTGCAGGGGGACACCACCACCACGTTCTCCGGCGCTCTGGCGGGCTTCTACCAGAAAATCCCGGTCGGCCACGTCGAGGCCGGACTGCGCACCTGGGACATCTGGCAGCCGTTCCCCGAAGAGATGAACCGTCTGCTCGCCACCCGTCTGGCGACTCTGCACTTTGCCGCAACCGATTGGGCGGCCGGGAATCTTTACCGCGAGGGTGTCCCCGCCGAGCGCGTTGCGGTCACGGGTAACTCGGGGATCGACGCAGTGCTCTACGTACGGGACAAACTGGAGCAGGGCAAGCTGCACGGACTGGACTGGCCGCAGCTCGACCCTTCCCGCAAACTGATTGTGGTGACCGCCCATCGCCGGGAGAGCTTCGGCGAAGGATTCGAGCGGATCTGCGCGGCGCTCGCCCGCCTCTCCGAACGGCCGGATGTCCAGATCGTCTACCCGGTGCACCCGAATCCCAACGTGCAGGCTCCGGTCCGCCGCCACCTCACCGGCCGGCCGAATGTCCTGCTGGTGGACCCCCTGGAGTACGTGCCGTTCGTGGATCTGATGCGCCGCGCCTGGCTGCTGATTACGGATTCCGGCGGGGTGCAGGAGGAAGGGCCGTCGCTGGGCAAGCCGATCCTGGTTTTGCGCGAGAAGACCGAGCGGCCGGAAGCCGTCCAGGCCGGGACCGTCAAGCTGGTGGGGACCGATACGGAATGCATCGTCCGGGAGGCCACTCGGCTGCTTGAGGACCGTCCGGAGTACGACCGCATGTCGCGCATTCACAATCCTTACGGGGACGGCCACGCCAGCGGCAGAATCGCGGATCTAATTATCTCATTCTTAACGACTTCTTCCTCGCAAATATTTCGTTAAAAGTGCTGGAGACGAGTCCCGAACGGAGCGGCATCCCGTGGCGGCGGCTATAATGGGGCCAGAAGGGGAGTTGATCGCATGAAGACCCCGGCAAGCTCCGTGAAAAGCAAGAAACCGATTGAACCACCCCTCAACGACCTGGTGGCCCTGCTGTCGCAGAAGGTCATCGGGCAGCCGGCGGCGATGAAGTACATCGTCCCCTACGTCGAGATGTTCCAGGCGGGTCTTGCTCCGGAGGGCAGGCCGGTGGGCGTGTTCCTGCTGCTGGGACCGACCGGAACCGGCAAGACCAAGACCGTCGAGGCGCTCGCCGAGGTCCTGCACGGCAGCGAAAAGAACGTCCTCAAAATCGACTGCGGCGAGTACCAGATGGAGCATGAGGTCGCCAAGCTCATCGGCGCCCCGCCCGGCTACCTCGGTCACCGCGAAACCCAGCCCATGCTCACGCAGCAAAAGCTGAACGCGGTCACCAGCGAGAAGTGCAACCTGTCGATCATCCTGTTCGACGAGATCGAGAAGGCCGCACCCTCGATGACCCGGCTGCTGCTCGGCATCCTGGACCGTGCCATCCTGCGCCTGGGCGACAACACCTCGGTGAACTTCGACAACAGCTTGATCTTCCTCACCAGCAACCTGGGCGCCCGCGAGATGATGAAGGAGATCCATCCCGATTTCGGGTTCCAGGCCGGCGCGCTCCATGAACGGAACGACCTGTTCAGCAAGCTGGAAAGCATCGCGCTGGGGAGCGTGCGGAAGAAATTCTCGCCCGAGTTCGTCAACCGCATCGACGCTGTAATCACCTACCAGCCACTGGACGAGGAGTCGTTCTCGAGGATCCTGGATCAGCAGATCACCGAGTTGCAACGGCACGTAAACACGCGCCTCGGCGAACGGTACTTCCACATCGAAGTCCCCCTCGAGAGCCGGCAGTTCCTGCTGCGCAAGGGAACCAGCCCGGAATACGGGGCTCGCGAATTGAAGCGCACCATCCACCGCCACCTGACCCAGCCTCTGGCGACGCTGGTGGCCTCGGGCCGCATCGACCCCGGCGCCCGCGTCCGCGTGGAGGTGGCCGAGGACAAGGAGAGCCTGTCCATCCGCACGCTGGACCAGACCGCCGTGCGCGCCCCGCAGCATCCCACAGTACTGCTGGTGGACGACAATCGCGAACTGCTGCGTTTTCTGGAGCGCCTGATGGCCCAGGCCGGCTGGCGCCTGCTGACCGCCGAGAGCGCGCGCCAGGCCCAGGAGATCCTCGAGGAGCAGACGCCCAACGCCGCCTTGCTGGATTACCTGCTGCCGGATGGAAACGGCGTCGAGCTGGGAGTGCAGCTCCAGCGCCGCGCGGCCAAGGCGCAAGTCATCATCATGACCGGAGCCCAGTTGTCGCCCGAAGAAGAAGCCGTGTGCCAGGAGTACGATTTCCCCATTCTTCGAAAGCCCTTCCTGGCCAACGACATTCTGAATCTGATCCGGGCGCGCCTGTTCCGGTCTTCCGCTGCCAACGTCTGATCGCCCAACGACTCCTCAGCCTACGGCTTCTCCCAGGCGCTCGTCTGGCCCGACCGGAAGACCGCCTCGATCACCGCCATGTTCGAGATCGAGTCCTCGAGCGGCGTCGGCACTTCGGTTCCTTCGAGGATCGCGCGGGAGAACAGATCGCCCTGAATCGTGTACTGGTCGCAGACGGGGAACTCCCGCTCGCTGATGCCGCCGCCAAACAGGTCGGCGCCGCTATCCACCAGAATTCTGCATGGGCGGTCCGGCGGTGCGTTGAACGGGATCCGGAGTTCGATGCGGCCGCGCGTCCCGAGGATCTGCATGCGCTGGTAGGGCGCGAGCTGTGTGCTGCATGTGAATACGGCCTGGCCGGAAGGGAAATCGAGGATGGCGGAGTTCAGCCGGTCGACGCGCATCTCCGGATCGCGCTCCACCAGGCCCACCACACGAACCGGCTCCTCGCCGAAGATAAACCGCGAGGTCTGGATGGGATAGCAGCCGATGTCCATCAGCGCGCCGCCGCCGCATTCCAGGATATTGCGAATGTTCGCCGGATCGCGGTTGAAGAAGCTGAAGACCCCCACGATAGCGCGCAGGTCGCCGATTCGACCGGAACGCACCAGTTCCCGCGCTCCCAGCCACTGCGGATGGGTGCGGACCATGAACGCTTCGCCGATCTTTACCCCGGCCCGGTCGCGCGCTTCTACCAGCTTGCGGCACTCGGCGACACTCATCGCGATGGGCTTTTCGCACAGCACGTGCTTGCCGGCCTCGGCCGCGCGAATCGACCAGGGCACATGCAGGTGGTTGGGGAGCGGGTTGTACACCGCGTCCACCTCCGGGTCCCCGAGCAGTTCCTCGTAGGAGCCGTAGGCTTTGGGAACTCCCAGCCCGGCGCAGGCGCGCCGCGCCTTGTCGATATCGCGCGAGGCGATGGCGGCAACCTCCGAGCATTCGCCCCGCTGCATGGCCGGAATCACCTTCTCGGTGGCGATCTTCGCCACACCCAGCACTCCCCAGCGCACTTTGTTCCGCATACCGACAGTCTCTCACGCCTGCCGCAGTCGCGGATTAAGAGACCTGCCAGTAGATGGAGTAGCGTTCGCCGAACAGTCGATTGAAAGGAACCAGGGTCACGTTTCGCTCTTGTCCGACGGTCTGGAACGCCAGAGCTTCCCCGCTCGCCGGCTTGATCCAGGCTGACGGGTCGGCGCCGGAGGCGCGGAAGGCCGGGACCTTCATGGGCAACCGCTTCACCTCGGGCCCCATACGGCCCACAGTCATTTCTCGCGTGAGTCCCTCGGATCCCAGCTTGCCCGCCAGCACCAGCGGTCCGTACCGAATCGCCTGCACCTCGGGATCGTCCGGCATCGCTGCAACGCGCAGCCGCATGGGGAGCTGCATCTCCACGCGGTCGCCGTTCTTCCAGATCCGTGACAGCCTCAGGTAGCTGCCAGGGCTTGAGAATGCCTCGACGGCGGCGCCGTTGATGCTCACTGAACCACCCGAGCCAAGCCACTCCGGCACGCGGATGTTGATCGTCATTTGCACGGGCTTCTCCGCACTCAACACCAGCGTCGTACTCTGCTCGTCGGGGAACCTGGTTTCCTGCCGCAAGCGGACGCCCTTCTCCGCCCAATTCACTTCCGAAGGGACGAAGAGGTTCACGTAGATGGCCTCGGCGTCGTGGAAGTAAATGCTGTCGGCCAGCTTCGAAAACTCCTCGATGCCAGTGCCCGTGCAGCACCAGAAGGAGTCGTACTCTGCGTTGAACGTCTTCCAGGCGCCCGGCGCGAGCGAGAGAAAGTAGATGGATGCGCCGGTCCGCGGCTCAATCGCGCCGAGCCGGTGATTCAGCAGTGTGCGCTCGTAGTAGTCGAAGTACCGCGGATGGGCCGTCCATCCGTAAAGCTGCCGCGTGAGCTTGAGCATGTTGTACGCGCAGCAGCACTCGGCGGTGTCGGCGCCCAGCTTCAGCTCGGCTGCGAGCCGGCCGGGATCCTCCCGCCATGCTTCACCGTTGCTGGTTCCGCCGGTGACGTAGGTCCGCGCGCTCGTTACCGCGTTCCAGAAGTAGTCCGCGACGTCGCGGAAGCGATTGTCGCCGCTGAGTTCATAACGCCGCGCCGCTCCGATCGCCTGGGGAATATGCGTGTTCACGTGCAGCCCGCGCAGTTCGTCGCGCCGCAGAGCCAGCGGATTGAAAAACCGTTTCTTCGTGAACCGGTCCCCGATTCCCGCGTAGCGGCTGTCGCCGGTGACGGCGGCCAGGAGGTACAGGATGTCGTTCATCCCGCCGTATTCGGTGTCCAAAATGTCCTGCATGTGCGCTGCGGCGATCGGCGCGCTCCACTGGCCGGTCCAGTCCGCCATCCCCCGCAACACATCGAGAGCCTGACGATTGCCGCAGTGCTGGTACATGTCCAGCATGCCCGCCATGATCTTGTGGAGCGTGTAGAACGGCGCCCAGACCTTCTTCAGGGCGTTCAGACGGTCGAAGAACTCCTTCGGGAATGCGCTGAGGTATCCGCCACCCAACTTCTGTTGGCACTTCGCCAGCTCGGCGACGATGAAGTCGCCCTTGGCTTTGATCTCCCGGTCCCCGGTGGCCGAGTACATGAGGCCGCAGGCGGACAGGAAATGGCCTGTGAAGTGTCCTCGCAACTCACAATCCGGCTTCTCCCACCCGCCCAACGGCTCGGCCGGCGAGGGTATGCCGGCATTCAGCCGAAAGGTATGAATCAGCCGGTCCGGCGGTAGCCGCAGGAGGACGCCCCGGTTCGCCTCCTGCGCCTCTTTGAAAGGCCCGGCGGTGAGCTGAACCTGCGTTAGCGGGAAAGGCTGTACCCTGACCGGCGCGTCCTTTCGCGCGAAGGAGAGCGGTTCCTGGAAAGGGGCGTTCTGTGGATTCGTCTGCGCCAGTAACGCTCCCGAGGCGCTCCCGGCAGCGGCCAAGGCCGCAAATTGGCGCCTGCTCAGGCGCCCTGAACCTCGCAATTCACTCATGCCCGGCCTCCTGGGAACGCCTGCATCTTAGCACAGGCGAGGCCTGCAGGCTCCGGCGTCCAGGCTGTTACGGGGCTTCCAATCGCGCCAGCCGTTTCTTGAGCTCCGCGACCTCTGATTCCAGGCGCGGGGTGGGCGCGGGCAGCTCCGGCGGCGCGCTCGACGTCAGGAATGGAGACCGCGTCCACCAGTCAATTCCCATTTCCTTGGCTTTGTCCACCGAGGCGATCAGCAACCGGATATTGATGGTCAGCAGCTCGATCTCGACGAGCTTGATCTTAATATCTCCCGCGATCACGATCCCCTTGTCGAGGACCCGCTCCAGCAGGTCGGCCAGGTTGGTACTCTCGTTCGAATGCACGATTTGTGGCATCGGCTGCGACTCCTGTTCTTACAACAAGTTGCCTAGCGGTCCGAGATTGATGTTGAGTTCGTCGATCTCGAACTGCTCCTGCAACTCCTTGATCTTGTTCTCGAGTTGCATGAGGGTGGTCCCCAGCCGGTCGATCTCCGGCTCGGTCAGGGTACCCGCCTCAATCCTCCGCATAGCCTGTTTCTCCATCAACTGCCGGATCAGTTCCACCAGCGTCAGCACCAGCTTGAGCAGGCCCTGTTCCACCTTCCCGGGCTCGATGTCGACGCGGGTTCTGGGCGCGGCCGGAGGCGCGGCGGCAGGGTCGCCGTATTGTAGGACCAGCTTGCAGGTCTCGGGATGGTTCATGGTTGATCTCCTGGGGCGCGTTTACCGCCGCGCAGCGTCTCCACCGAGCCCACCACCAGATTGAGCCCCAGGTACAGGAGGTCCACTCCGGCGACGGAGATGACGATTTCGCCGTTTACTACCGCGCCCGTGTCCAGCACGCGATCCAGCACATCGCACAGCGTGACCTGTTCGCGCAGGTGGCAGGGTCTCGCGGGCAGCGGAGTCGAGGCGCGCATGACTGGTCCGGGTGAAGAGTGGCTCATTGGATTGCCTCGACTGGAGCGAGTTCCTCGGCGTGGGCGAACCGTAGCAGCCTGGCCAGATTGTCCGTTCCTCGGAGTTCCCCCGCCAGGCGCGGGAAGACCGTGATTCCCATGGCCGGGAACGCGTCGCGAAGGCGCCCGAGTTCCTGGGCGTGCCGGTGAGCATCCTGGTCGCAACGGCGGCAGCTTCCCGAAGCCGCGCTCACCTGGTTCACCAGCATCCGCCCAGTCCGGATTCCGGCTCCCTCGAGCGCCGAAACCAGGCGCTTCGACTCTTCCCGCGAGGCCTGGGCGGGTGTGGTGACCGTGATAGCCTCGCAACGGTCCGCGCTGCGGAAGACCTGCTGAATCTTCTTGATGCGCCGGGACATCTCGATCAGAGCGTCCGAAACCTCCGGCAGGCGCACCAGCCGGCGGTACTTCAACAGGATGTTGAAGATAGTGTGCAGCCAATCCCCAATCACCGTCGGGAGTTCCAGAAACCGCACGGTGTGGCCGCCCGGAGCGGTGTCCAGGACGTAGTAGTCGTAGGCTCCGCGCTCGATCTCGTCGGCCAGCGCAGCCAGGCACATCAGCTCGTCCAGGCCCGGGGGGGTGAGGTCCAGCAGGCTCGCAATCACTTCGCGATCGAACTGGATCTCCACTCCGCTGTCCGTCGAGAAGCCCTCGAACGCCGCTTCGATGTCACGGCTGTAAGCCTGCTTCCATGCGGCAAACAGCACCTCCGGATCGATTTCCCGAGCGAACAGGTTTCCGGCGCCGTCGATGGCGGTATCCTCCGGGCGGATCTTCTGCGCCAGGCAATCGGACAGCGAGTGGGCCGGGTCGGTGGAGAAAAGCAGGACCCTGCGTTCCGGGTACTCCCTGCTGAGCTGAAGTGCGAACGCGCAGGACAAAGTGGTCTTCCCCACACCCCCCTTGCCGCAGAACAGAAACACCTCCCGGCCGGCCTCCGGGAGCGGAAGGACGCTGGGTTCCAGCCGCTCGGGGTCCGGATCCGCGGAGCGCGCGGGAAGGGGAGCGCCCACGCCTGTGGCGGAGCCCAGGAACGCCGCCAGCGCGCGCGCTCCACGGATCTCCTCCGAAGTGTCCGGAAGAACCGCGATCGGGAGCTCCGGCTGGCTTTCGGCGAGCGCGCCCAGCATGTCCCATTGCGACCGCCACCGCGAGCGGCAGACCGGACACCGCCCCGGAGATTCCAGGAGCCGGTTGAAAACCAGACAAGCAATCGCCATGGCTCTGTGTCGCAGACCCTCCAGCAAGCGCAGCGTCTCGGCGATCACCACCGGCTCCGGGAGCGTCACCACCAGGAACCGGCATTGTTGCGGGTCGCCCAGCACCGCAGTCAGCCGCGAAAGATCCTGGTTCAGCTTGGCGATGAACTCGTCCGCCTCGTCCCGCCGGTAGCGGCGGCTGAAGATCTTGCTCATGAAGCGGTGCTTCTCCATCATCCGGTCGAGCATCGACACCCAGGCGGCTGCCAGCGCGGGCAGCCCCAGCAGCCGAAGGGTGTGGCCGGTAGGGGCCGTATCGACAACGATGGAGTCGAAGTCGCCCGATTTCATCAGGCTAATCAGCTCGAACATGGCCATCAGCTCGTCCAGCCCGGGAAAAGACAGCTCCAGGAAACTCGAGATGTCCGGCTCGTCGAGATAGGTGCCACGGCCGAGAATCTTTCTCAACGCCTGGCCGTGCCTGGCCTTGAACTCGCGCAGCAGGCTGGTGGCGTCCATCTCGAGACCCAGCAGGTTGGCGGCGCCCGGCACGCGCTGCGGAACGGCTCCCAGGCTCGCGCCAACAACGCCGGAGAGCGTGTGCGAAGGGCCTGTCGAGACCACCAGACAGCGCCGCTCGGGGAAGCGCTCCGCAACCTGGACCGCGAGCGCGGCCGCCACTGTGGTCTTTCCTACCCCGCCTTTGCCTCCCACGAGCAGGAGCCCGACCCCGTCGTCCGCGACGACGCTAAGGGGTCCTCCCGCAAGCCGGCGCGGCTCCCGCAACTCGTGTGGCACGCTACCTCAAACCGCTATCTCTTCCAGGTCGCAACGCCGGCGGATGCGGATCCGCTCGTAGCCCACCACTTCTCCCGTATCGTCGAGATGCACTTCGTAGACCCCCAGCAAATCCATGCTGTCGGGGACCGCCGCCCGCTCCACCAGCTCGACGATGGCCTTCCACCCCCCGTCGGTCCGGGTAACCGCGCTGACCCCGGAGAGCTTCAACTTCAAGACCGCCAGACCCTGCGTGGCCCTGTACATTACCTCGGACATCTCCAACTTGTGGCTGAGCGCCGCTAGGCTGCCCATGTTGTCACCTCATCTCCTCTCGCATCCGTTCAATGGCTTCCAGGCGGCCGACGAGCCTGAGCTCGCGCCGCTCGAATTCCCGCTCGGTGATCCGCCCGGTCTCGAGCAGCATGTAGCTCTCGCGCAACTCCTGGCGGACCGCATCGTCGTCCAGCAACTCCTCCCGCGCCCGTTGGTGGAGCTCCTTGAGGACGAAAAGCAATCCCCTCACAGGGGATAGGAGCAAATCGTCGACCAGGAACATCGCACTAGTTCCGCGCGGCGGCTTCCGCGACTGCCGGCTTGAGCGTGAGCCGCACGAAGCTGTAGGGCGGCCACGGACCGTTGTAATCCAGCGCGAAGTTGGAGTCGAACAGGCCCGCCGCCCGGTACAGCGCCTCTTCGAACTCCTTCTCTCTGGCCCGCTCGATCAGGAACGCCGCATTGAGCACCGTCTTTTCCTCCGCCGGAGCGTTCAGCCGGAACTCGCAGGTGACCGGCCGCAGCGCCTCGACGATCTGGTTGCCCAGGCGTTCGCGCTCCCGGCGGTGCAGCTTGTCGAAGAACGCGCCCAGTTCGAGCTTGTCTTCCAGCGTCGCGCGCGACTTGCCGAAAACCCGATCCCGCCGGCTCCTCAGTTCCCGGTCCACGCCCACGAAGAAGTCGAAGATGTTGTCCACGTCCCAGACCAGCTTTACGCCCATCTCCGCCTTGCCCGAGAGCCTCCGCAGCTCCTCCCGGATCTCGCTGTGGTTGTCCCGAAGCACTGCCAGGATCTGCCGATCAGTCTCTGAGATGTGGCCGAAAGTGGCTGGGATCAGCGTGCTTTGGGCGCTGATCTCCCGGATGACCCGGTGATGCGGCTCCAAGTTCTTACGCAGCACGGAGAGCTTTTCGACGGGGTGATCGCTAACCAGGGCGGCTATGTCTTCCAGCCGGATCGAGTGTACCGGGGCATTCGCCAGACCCAGCAACTCCTCCGCGACCTCGAAGTCGCCTTCGACAAAGCCGTACAGGTACTTGCCGGGTGTGGACATGGACGTGTTGGCCATCCCCCCTCTATCGGCTGGTCTGGGGCCTTACCATTAGGCGCCGGCCGCGGCCGTTTCCGATGGTTCTGAGTTCCAGTGCTTGGTTTTGCCTCAATCCCAGCGCCCGGCGGATGTTGACGGGCAATGCAATCCGTCCCTCCGCATCCACGCGCGCCAGCGCTCGGATCGATAGCTGAATGGGGCTCACTTTGCGGTCTCCTTTCCAGCCGCCCGCGCCGCGCGAGGAATCCACGGATTGGGCGCCGGCGTCAGTACCTCACGGTCACTTCCCGGAAGCCTGGCGGAAGGCCCGCGGCCAGCGCCGGCGGGACTTCTTCGCCGCCGGTGCGGCAACTCTCGGACGCCGGGGCCAGCCTCGCCAGTACGGCGAGTTTCCCCTCCATCCCGGCGATTTCCTTCAGCCGTTTCTCGATCTTCTGAATCCGTCTCTCCCAGGCGCTTCGTTCCTGTTCGAGCCGCTGCCGCTCCTGGATGAGTTGGGCCAGAGCCATCACCGCTCCGTGCGGGGTCTGGGCCTGAAAGCGGCTCGGTTGATTGCGTAGTGTGCGGATGTGTTCCAGTCGTTTCACGGATGGTTCCCTCTCGCTCAGGCGATTCTGCGGATGAGATCCGCGACCTCTTCGGATGCCACCGAGACGCCGTCCTTTCGAACTTTGAGCATGTCGCTTCCCAGCACGTCCAGGCAGGTCTCCACAAAGACCGGGTCGCCGGCCCGGATCTTTCCGCCCCGAAGCTGAACCACCCGTCCCAGCATGATGCAGGCCCGGATGGTGGGCCGGTAGGTGGAAACGCCCAGTTTGCGGAACTCGCGAATCAGGTCCACGACGATTTCGGCGCTACGGTTGTCCAGGCCGGCGCGAGCCCGGGAAATCGCGATCTCGGTCTTGCGGTCGTAGTGTCCGAGCTCGATGGTGATCATGCGGTCCAGCAGCGCGTTTTGGGTCTTGTGAACGCCCGCGTACTCCTCGGGATTGCTGGTGAAGATGGCCCGGAAGTCCGGGTGCACCCGCATGTAGGCGTCGCCGCACTGGCTCTCCGGCAGCGCCAGGATGCCCTCCTCCAGAATGGTGAGCAGCGCGTTGTTGGCTTCGGGGCGGGAACGCGAGAATTCGTCGTAAACCAGCGTGTACCCGTGCTTACAAGCGGTGGTCAGACGGTTGTCCACCCATTGCGAGCGGTGGGTCTCCTCGGTCTTGAGAACCGAATGAATGTAATTGTCCACCACCTTGGTGGAAAGCAGCCCTTTCTCGGCGCCCACCAGATCCGAAGTCCCGAACTCCTCGTTGCCGAAAATCAACATCACCGGCCGCTTCCGCTGGCTCGCCACGTGCAAGGCTAGAGTGGTCTTCCCGGTTCCAGCCGACCCGCTGAAGTGGCACGCATACCCGGCGTCCAGGTAGGCTGTCGCGCGCCTGCAGATCCCTTCGATCGAAGGTGTCGTGATGAAATCGTCTCGTGGCTCCAGGCGCAGGACGGTCTGTGGTTGTTCCATGGCGCTCTCCCCCGCTCGGCTCAGTCTTCGACGGGATAGTAGAGACAATCGATCTTCTCGATCGCCCCTTCCACCAGCAGGCTCTTCGCGACGCCCACCAGACTCCGCCAATCCACTCCCATTTCGTTGCCGATATCCACCAGCCGGATGCCGTCCTCGTGCTCGCGCACGATTCCCAGCACTCGCTCGCGCTTGCCCGGCTTGGACGGGTGCGCCGGTTCCGGCGCCGGAGCCGCCGCCGGC
>Ga0182017_10001852_pt1 | contig 16208 bp, 17 predicted proteins | sample 712E3DmetaG_FD_120492 | JGI IMG/M metagenome (GOLD analysis project Ga0182017, IMG submission 120492) | Permafrost microbial communities from Stordalen Mire, Sweden - 712E3D metaG | ecosystem: Environmental > Terrestrial > Soil > Wetlands > Permafrost | place: Sweden: Stordalen | collected... | reverse complement strand
CAACACTGGAAAGAGCTCTAGTGCGTCAACTGCTCTTGCTGAACTTCATTGATCGCTCCAATAATGAGCGGGAAATACCTGTCGAGCGGGCAATCGAGCATGTTCCGCACGTAGCATTGTCCGGCAGCGGTCTGTTCCTCACAATGGGCGCACACTTCGCGGCGAAGGGATGTTACGTACTCCAGGACGTTGTCGCTGTGCGTCGTCTGTACGACATGAACAACGTTGGAGAAATATTTCTTTAAACCACAATCGAACTGCGGGGAGAGGCGGCAATTGCCGTGGCGGTCTCCGTCGATGCATTTCACGCATACTTTCTGCTGAACAGCGTTCCAATACTTCGAAAGCATGATCGTCCTCCTTGCTGTTATGAAAGCCAATCGTCAAACTCCTTTTCGGGAATGTCGATTGGGAATGAATTGAAATTTTTGTTCTTATGGTCTTTTGCGCCGAACGCGAGGACATGCGGCCTCGAAGTGCGAGCTACAACCCGCGTTACCGCGAAGGCAACCGTCATTGCAACGGCAGCGGTCAGCAAAATCCATATCCCTTTTTTCATCGTTGTCACCAACCCATGCTATATTTCAATATTCCGTGGCTTCAGTAGCATACTTATGTTTTAGGAGAACGTCTCCAATGGTGCGTACCCTGCGGACTGCGGAAACGACAGCGCGCGCTTAAAAAAACCTCTGTGGCACCGACGATGGTTCAGAGCCACACGTCTGTCGCCGAATCTTCGGCCACCGGCGACGTCTTGGGATGCTTCACCTCGTCCAGCACGGTCGCGATTCCCTCCATGCGCGTATGCGACTCCATGATTTTTCCCCGCACCTTGTCAAAATCCAGAGGGAAATGAGGATGATCGCGGTACCAGTCGAGAACTTTTTCCATCTCCACCGTCAACACAAAAACTTGATTGCACTCTTTGGCAATCCAGTCGAATTTTTCTTTTGGGATCTGAACACAATTCATTGTCGAAAGTCCTTCATGGTCGTACGGTTAACACTACAAATGCGAATGTTGCGTTTTAAACGTCGAGCGAACGGCGTCGAGGAGCTCGTCATGAAATTGAGGATGGGCGATTGCGATAAGGGCGTCGGCACGCTGCCGCATGTTTTTGCCGTGCAGCGATGCGACCCCGAATTCCGTCACTACATAATGGACATCCGCGCGCGTTGTAACGACCCCCGCCCCGAGGGCCAGCTGTGCAACAATGCGCGAGACTGTTCCGTTCTTCGCCGTCGACGGCAGGGCGATGATTGCTTTGCCCCCCTTGGAGGCCGCTGCGCCCCGAATAAAATCTACCTGACCGCCGAACCCGCTGTAGATTGTCTTCCCGATTGAATCCGCGCACACCTGGCCCGTGATGTCGACTTCGATCGCCGAGTTGATGGCAACCATCTTATCGTTGCGCGAAATGATGAACGGGTTGTTTGTATAGTTGCAGGGATGAATCTCAAAGTACGGATTGTTGTGCACGTATTCGTACAGTTGCTTCGTTCCGAGCACGAACGTTGCGATCACTTTCCCCGGATGAAGCGATTTCTTCTGATTCGTAATAATTCCCTTCTCGATGGCCTTCACCACGCCGTCTGAAACCATCTCCGTGTGAACGCCGAGGTTCTCTTTTCCATCAAGATTCGAGAGAACTGCATCCGGTATGCCCCCTATCCCCAACTGCAGCGTAGATCCATCTTCAATCAATCCGGCGATGAGCATGCCGATTTTCATTTCGACCTCGGAAGATCCGCTGCCGTGCTGGAGGGTGAGGAGATCTTCAGAGCACTCTACAATCTTGTCGACGTGGGAGACATGGATGAAGACATCACCAAGAGTGCGGGGCATCTTCTCATTCACCTGGGCAACGACGAGCTTCGCGCTCTCTGCAACGGCTTTCGAGCCGACACATTCCACCCCGAGGCTCATGAATCCATGCTCGTCCGGAGGGGAGAGATGGATGAACGCAACGTCCAGAGGGATAATACCTTCCGTGAAGAGTGCCGGTATTTCCGAAAGATGCACGGGAACCGCATCCGCATACCCTTCCGCTATAGCATGGCGGTCTGCCGGACCGACAAACAGTGAGTTATGCCGAAAATGCTGCTCCATCCCCGGCTTCGATAGAGGGTCGTCTCCCAACAAAAGCAAATGGTTCACCTCAACGTGCAATAGTTCCTGCCGCCGCTCCGCCATAGCATTCATCATAAGCAAGGGAGTAGCCGCATTGCCGCTGACGAAGATGCGATCTTCCGACTTTATGGTCGAGACCGCCTCCTCTACAGACGCGATCTTGGATTTATATTGTTCTAACCAATTCATGTGCGCTGTTCAATTTCGAGACGGTTCGTGTGCGTTCGAGAGAAGAGGAATCAAATTGGTGCCCTGCAAATCAAAAATCCTTGCTACTGCCGTGTTCGTGCAATTGCCGGCGAATGTGCAGACGCCTCTTGCAAATCCTGGATTTGCGAGAAAGGCTTTCTCCATGCCGACCTCAGCAACCTGCTGCAGATAAGGGACAATGGCATTGGTGAGGGCAGAGGTCGCGGTTCGGCCGACGGCGGCAGTCATGTTCGGCACACAATAATGCACAACTCCGTGGCGGACAAAAACAGGGTCGCTGAGCGACGTCGGCCTGCTTGTTTCGACACAGCCGCCTTGATCGATTGAGAGATCTACGATGACAGAACCGGCTTTCATGCCCTTTACCATCTCCTCGGAAACCAGATGGGGGGTCTTTTCCCCTTTTAGAAGGACAGCTCCGATGAGGGCATCGGCATACCCCACCGCCCGGGCAATATTGTAGTCGGTTGCAATCGCCGTCGAAATCTTCCACTGAAGGAGCTCTTCAGCCTGTCTGAGGCGCGCAATATCCCTATCGATGACCGTGACCGAAGCACCCATCCCGATTGCTGTGCGCGCAGCAGTCTTACCGACCGTGCCGGCGCCCAGAATGACAACGGAAGCCGGCGGAACGCCGGGAATGCTACCCAACAAAATCCCTCTTCCACCCTCCTTGCCCTGCAGAAAGTGCGCTGCGACATGAACAGACATCTGACCGCCTATCTCGCTCATCACCTGAAGCACGGAAAGTTCGCCCTGAGCATTCTCAATAAGCTCATAGGCAACCGCCGTCACCTCTCGCTGCAACAGCGTTTCGATCTGTTTACGCTTGGAAATTGCAAGATGGAGGAATGAAAAAATCGCCTGCCCCTTCGACATCAGTTGCAGCTCTTTCTCCGAGAGAGGGGAAATCTTCAAAACGATTTCCGATCTGTTGATGATCTCTTCTGCGCTGTAGGCGGTGACGCCACCCGCAGCAATATAATCATCGTCGTGAAAAAGTGCCGATGCGCCTGCGTTCCGTTCGACGTGCACGGTGTGCCCCGATGCCACTAAGGCCTGAACCCCAGCGGGAGAAAGAGCAACACGTCGCTCCAAAAGGCCGGTCTCTTTGAGAATTCCGATGTTCATAAAGTCCGCGTTTCACGCGTCCCGGTCTTCGTCTGAAACCTCAGCCGGACGCAAAATTCAACCTAAGATTAGTTTCCACGGTCCTTGATCGCATCCATCGGGCACACGGAGATCGCCCGCAGCACATCGTCCAGCTCTTCGTTCCCCTCCGGTTGACGATAGACATAATAAAAGCAGGCCGAGTCGTCGAATGTGAAGCTGTGGATCGCGTACGACATACAGAGACCGCATCCATTACAGCAGTCCATCACATAAAATCTCCCCGAAACATTATCTACCAATGGTTTTGGTGTCGACTCCGTCATCATAATTAGCTCCATCCAATTGTGAAATATGGTTGCAGTGAATTTCTCTTTCTACTGTCATGCTTCCTGTTTGCGGCGAAGCATGGAGATGATTAGTCCAAGAAACAACAGTATCGCACCCGACCAGACAAGATTCATGAACGGCTTAACACTCGCCTCAACCTCCAGTGCTTCGCTCGGAGCCGATTGTGGATTCGGACGAAGCACCTCAAGCGTTACCGTCGACTGCTTTGACCCCATTTCGATATTCATACTCACTAGTTGCACCTTGGCACCAAGGAGCCTCGACGCGGCGGGCTGGTACGTCGGGCCGCTCTGTTGATTGTACACCGCCACCGGAGTGACCGTCTCTCTTCCTTTTGGCGAGGATAGTTCCAGGACGGAACCGACCGACATTCCACTTCCGCTCGTCATAGCATCCATGCCGTGGTTGCCCATATCAAATTTTACAAAAGTCGCTCGCACACCTTCGAGGTCTACGGTCTCTCCCTTCATGATGGACACCTTCTCCCCACCCTGTTCGCCGGAGTTTCCTGTTCGCTCGAGCGAAACGGGAGAAAGGTAGAGATCCCGGGTTAAAAACGATTTGATGTCGGGATTGCGCATGAGCCCTTGTTCACCCATCTCGGACATGACGGGTGAGAGCCGGAACCGGCTGCCGTTTTTTTCCACATCCACATCGAACGCAAACTTTTTTCCATCAATCGGCCTGTTACCTGTGTACGTGAGAGTATATCCGAGGGCTCGCTGAGGGACGTTCAAAGAAAGGGCGAAATGCTCCTTCCGGCTGTATTTTCCGGATGCCAGCACTCCCAGGAAAAAAAGGGCCAGTCCGATATGAGCGATTTTCCCTCCCATCCACCGCGGATCTCCTTTCGCGGTCAGGTAGGCAACTTCAAGGTTCACAAACAGCGCGAACGACGAAGCGAACCCGAATAGCAGCATCATAACATCGTTTGCACCGAGCTTCAGCATTACGGCGACGACAACAAGAGAAGCGGCGATCCATTTGAGAGACCGTCTGAAGGTTTGCGATCCCTCTTCATTTTCCCAGCGCGAGAGGAGACTATATCCAAGCAAAAGGGCGATCGCCACAGCGATCGGAAGGTTCATCGTGTCGTAGAACGAGCCTTCGACGTTGGTCTTCGAGAAAAGGGGAAGGCTTGTTCCGAACAGAACCACGGCGGAAGATGCCAGGAGCGCAAACGAGCCGAGACTGACAATAAACCCGCGTGAACGATATTTCAGCGGCGAAGGCTCTCTTCGTAGATCGCGCCGCCGACTGAAGAAAAATCCGAAGCCGAGAACGGCGAAGACACCAAGAAACGCGAGCAGCAAAATGTAGACGGCTATTCCCGGATCGGTGAAAGAGTGTACCGACGAATCACCGAGAACTCCACTCCTCGTGAGAAAGGTGCTATAGATGACGAACAGAAACGAAAGCATCGCGAGAACAAAATTCGTCCGAACAAAATTGCCCGTCCGCTTCTGAATTAACATGGTGTGAACAAGGGCCATCAGGACAAGCCACGGCACGAGCGAGGAATTTTCCACCGGGTCCCAGCCCCAATATCCTCCCCAGCCGAGCACGCCGTACGCCCAATAAGCCCCCAGCATAATGCCCAGTCCGAGAATCAATCCGGCAAAGAGCACCCATGGGAATGCGCTGCTCAGCCACTCTGAGAAATCTTTGCGCCATAGAGCCGCCACGGCGAAGCTGAAAGGGACTGCCGTGACTGCGAACCCTATGAACAATACCGGGGGATGAATTACCATCCAGAAATTCTGAAGCAAGGGGTTCAGACCTTTTCCATCCGCGGGGACCTGACCGACGGCAATCTGGCCGGGAAAAACATCCCAGATCATCTTGAACGGCGACTTGAAGAGAAGGAGGAGAACAAGGAATGTCTGTGTTGCCAGGAAGATGGCGAGGACATGTGCCTCGAGTTTTCGGGACTTCGTGTACTTCAGGAGAAAGAAACTGATGATGGCAGAACAGAATGCCCAGAACAGAAAGCTGCCTTCCTGCCCCGCATAGAATGTCGAGATTAAGAAATGGATCGGCAACGAACGATCGCTATAGCTCCAGACATACGCGAAAGAAAAATCGTGCCGCAGAATACTTGTCATCAACAGCGCGCACGCGACGACGATGCTGCCCCCACTCACGTAGAGGGCATTTCTTCCAAGCATGAGAAGACTTCGCGAACCGGAGGCAAACTGATAGTACGACCAAACCGCCACAAGACCGCTCACCAACGCCACCATTAAAACTGCCGTACCTGCCATTGCGCTACCTCGTGGAGAACTTTAGAAATTCCTTTGCGAAGACTTTAGATCGATTTTTCCGTTGATGTGTTTCGTCGGGTCGAGGATATTTCCATTGGCATCGACTACACCGGCATGACATCCCGAGTTGCCGCACGTCGTAATGTCCAGCCCCTGCAAGTGCCCCTTTGGCGGAAGCCCATGACATGTGCCGCATGCCGCTTCGCTCGCACCGCCGGCCCATTTCGGAGAGTAGTTGTTCCCCGTGATAACAGCATCTACATAAATGTATTTCCTATCCAACGAAGCGCTCGCCTTTGTTACCCGCCAATTCCCATGGCAATAGGTGTTGTTGCACTGAACCCCATTAGCATCGTACGAAGGGCGCGGAACGAGCGTGCCGCTCGCGGTCACAAGATTCGCAAGCGTGTCATGAAAAACGACGACCGCCTGCAAGCCGGTGTCCAAATGGCCCGCCGCATATAATTGCGTAGGAACGTTGTGGCATTCCTGGCATTTCAAGGCCTTCCCAAGAGTCGCTTTCAAATGTCCCTGATGAGCACCGACTCCACGCAAGCTCGTCGACGTACCACCCGTCACACTCCGTGGCGGCGCCGAGGACATAATGTCGTTCGCGGGTGACGAAAACGTGCCGTGACAGGTATTGCACGCTTCGGGAGATTTTTGATTCCCATTCGCATCGACGTGACAGCCCGACCTCATACAGCCGACGTTGCTCGTTCCCTCCTGGTAATCCTGAGCATGACATGTTTGGCACAACTGCAAGTCGAAGTTTACCGCCCGTAGAGCTGCGCCGTGAAAATTCGCGGAACTGGTATCAACCCAGCCGACTGCGTGGGGGTACTGATGGCACTTAAAGCAACCTACACCGCTCGTTCCCCCATGGTAATTGGGCGCGTGACATTCTTGACAGTTTGCGGCATTGTAACTCGCATTCTTTAGGAATGCGCCGTGGAAATTCGAGGATAGGCTGTCATCCCACCCCGTGCCGTGGGCCGAGAGAGCGGGCCCGGTGGGCGTCAAACCGTTTTCCTTCTTCAAATCGCTGCAACCTGCACAGAGTGCGGCGAGCACGATGACAGAGATTCCGAGGCACAAATGTTTTTTCATAATCCGCTCACTTTTTCCCTTGGTGGCACTTCATACACGACGGGTCGGCACCTTCCACATCATGACACGATATGCAGCTCTCAATATCTCTTCGCGCAAGCCGGGCATGTTCGCCGCCGCCGGTTCCGACACCGATCATCACAAATCCAGGAACCTCGTGCGAGGTGGGAATCACTCCCCCAAGCGCCGCGCTGCCGTTCCTGTGACAATCGTCGCAGAACGCTTGTTCATGGTGACAAACCTGACAATCAGTCGCTTTCCCCCGGGCATCAATGCCGTGGGTGAAACGGTAATTCATGTCGTGAACTGCCTGCCCCCTCAACGCCTGCGATTTGTCGTTTCCCATCGTGCGGGGAGAGATCATTCCAATCTTCTCTTTGCTCGACAGCGCCGTAAGGTTTGAACCGTCATGACATTGCGCGCAATAATTCTCCGTGTGGCACATCGCACACTGAGAATCCATCGCATTCAATCTCGCCAGCGCTGAATGACCCTTGAGGAAATTGCCTTGGTTGTGTGAAACCGGCCGTAGAGTCGCCAGGTTGGTGTGACACGTCTCGCATTGATTGTTTACCTTCACGTTATTATGGCACGTATTGCAGGTCGTCATCGCCGGCATATTTGCGGCAGACGCATAGTCGACCTTGTCGACGCCGAGGTGACACGTTGCACACTCCATCTTCCCGTCGGTGACATGCTTTTTGTGATTGAACCGGAGCTCCCGCGCTTCTCTCGGGAACGGTACTGGATTCTTTTCATCGGCGTGGCAGTACCCGCACGTCTTGTTCACCTGTTCTTCATGACACGTCTGGCACACTGCATGTCCGGGAACCATCTTATCGGATGACATTTCGCTCGTTGCCGACTCGGCATGACATGTTGCGCAATCGACGCCAAATTCGGTGATGTGTTTTTGATGGGAGAACCTTATCACCTTCTCTTTGTCTCCCGATTTCGGAGCACCATCCGCCGGCCAGCTTCCGCCAAAGGCGGCAACAACTGCCGCGGCGAGACACAATCCAAACAACAGAATTTTGATTCTCATAGAGATTCCTTAAAACCAGCTGAGACGTTCACTGAACCAGTAGTTTACTTTCGCGAAGACCCTCACGTCGTTCGAGTAAAGCGGATTATGCATCCACTGTAACTGCAAATCAGTAGACAACGCCGGGGAAGGACGGTAGGTGGCGCCAATGCTGCTGTTTACGACCGTGTTCTTTGGAGCGTTGTCCGACAATTGATAACTCGCAAAGCCGAATCCAAAGTTCGGAACCAGCTTCCGTTCCATCACAGGATAGACTGCTTGAACGGAAACGCCGTTCAAATCTCCTGCATAACCGAAATTCTGAGTGTAGGAGATATTGACGATGTCATACGAACCTCCAACAGTCAGGCGCTGGCTGTTATCGTCGACATACTGGACGTTCGCAAAACGCGCGAAGGTCCGAAACATTGGCATCACTTCGTACTCAAGACCTGCTTCTATTTCTTTCGTGCTGTTTTTATTGAAAATGGAAAAAACTGAGTTGTACGCGATGCGCGGCTCGCGGAACAGATACTCTGCTGTCGCGGTCAGCGATGATACAACGCCGACTCTTGCTTCCAGCTGTGCGCGGGAGACCTTTGTGAAATTCAAATCATAATCCGACCGCCCATAGACGCTAACTTTATCGAGAAGACTGTAGCGAGCATCGAGGCTCGCATACTCTTCTTCGTTGGGCGAAGACGCAATAATCACGACGATCGGGTTGAAGAGCGAATCGGCACGGACTGCGGTGTACGGTTCCGGCTTCCGCGTTCGCTTCATATAACTCAGGCCGACAACTCCATTATCTATCGGCTCGAAGGTCAGCTGTCCGCCGTAGAGTGCGTTGTCTGCAAAATTTCTCTTCAGATTGATTGTGCGCGATTGAATGACGTTGTAGCCGCCGTACGCCGTGATGCCCACTCGTCTGTCGAAAAGCATTCCCTTCGCCAGAGCGCCGTCCATCAGGCCGTTTCCCACTCCGGCAAAAACAAATTGCCGGCCAACGGAGACATCCGCTACATCGGCGATGCCTCGCGCTTTGACAGTCAACGACGAAAGTCGCAGTTCCGGGTCCGTAGCTATGACGGTCCCGAAGTCTTTGGAGAGCTGGAAATTTGTATTGAAGTCAAAATGCTGTTGAGCAAAATCGAACTGGACGTTCTCGAACCCGCGCATGTAATTCTGTTTTTCCAGATCGGCGCTCCGTCCCTGCCATCCGTAAAACGACGTCGTGAACCGTCCCGACGTCAATTGCGCCGACGTCGTCCCTGCCAGGACAAAAACGCCGAAGAGAAGTATTTTGTAATTCATAGCGACAATTTCCTTTGCTCGTGTGTTGACCTTAAAGACAAGGATTGTGCCATTTGTCCTCAGATTTTTCTGATGATTTTGTGCAGTTTCTTTCAAGCATATAAAACTTCCTTCCAAGTATCAAGAACAACCTTGCCCCTTTCCATAAAATAGGAATCCCGCCTCATCAGGATGATGAAGCGGGATTAGTTGCGGTCTGGAGGCTTTGCCGAGCCTCGTGGGATAGACGCCAGCATGTAGGTTGCCGGCGGGGGAAGTATCGCTCCCGTGAAGGAGCGAATACACTCGTTACTTAGCTGCGATGGGATGCTTGATCTTGTCCCACGCTTCTTTGTACTTAAACTCCTTGAATGTCGGACTCTTGCTGTTGTGGCACTTCACGCAAAGTTTCGGATCGTTTACTGCAAGAATCAATCCTGCGGCTTCTGCCTTTGCCTTATCTTTCATGACAGGAATCGACTTGTAGTCGGAACCGGGACCGTGACACGCTTCACACTGAACTCCATCCTCTTGCTTCAGCGCACTCGTGAGCGCCTTATCGACTCCGTAACCGGTCACATGACACTCGAGACACTCGGGGGCCTCCGAGGCCTTCACTTTTAGACCCTTGGCTTTCGCCACTTCATCCGCCTTGGGAGTCTGAAGCGTCTTGAATGCGCTCGCGTGTTTCGTTCCTTTCCAGATGTCGAATTGTTTTCCTTGCTTCTCGGTCTTATGACAGACAGAGCACATCGTAACTCCAACGTACTTGTGCTGCGCCAATGACGGCAAAGCAATACACATCGCCAGCATCATGACTACCGCACTCTCCACTAGTCGTTTCATCTCCGATTCGATTCCTTTCTTCTCTGTGCTCTAAAGCAGTGTTCAAATTCTCGACAGATTGTGAATCAAATAATGTGCCGAGCCGTTTTTGTGGGATTTCCCCATTTTTCAGCAAGTTTTCGATATCATAATCTCAATTCCAAGAAGAGGGGATAAGCGGATTTTGCAAGGATAAGAACGAACGGGATAGATGTAACCTTTTTCGTCCCAAGATAAGAGGGATCTCTCGAGTCAGCCCCCCCCTCTGCAACCGTCAACTCTGAGGCATCGAGAACATGGTGGAACAGCATGTGTGCTTCCGCGATAATACGAGCCTTGTTGGTCAGTACTGTCGACTCACTTACCACGCTGCTTTCTTTCTATTCTCCTGATGAAGAAATACAACGAAGACGCGAGGATTGTTATAATGACCGTAGCAACGCCCAGTCCGATGCGACGAAAATAATACTCGTCTATGGCCTGGCGACCTTGATTCGAGACCGCAAGAGCGACAACGAGCCCCTTATGGACAACGTCAGCGAATTTCTGCTCATCGAAGGAATGGACCATGGTGCGCGATTGCAGCCTGGCCTGCCTCACGTCGCGAAGCTTGAACTTCGCTTCCGAGATTTCCATTCCCTTCTGTTCGGCTTCTTCGACGAGACTTCCCCCTTCTTTCTCAGCCGCTTCGAGGCTGTCGACAAGTTGGCGCATCGCCCGGGCGACTTTATACCCTTGTGCGTTACCGTCTCCCTTATGACACTTGCTGCATACCGCGTCAGGAGAGACACCGAGCAGTTTGTCCGTTGCCGCAACGATTTCGTGATTACCATGACATGTCTCGCATTCGGGAAGCCTGCGTTCGTCGAATGCCTTCTTGTGCGGGCTCGATGAAAAGAGATCCGCGTTCAATGCATGGCACGTGCCGCACACCTTCGACACAGATTCCACGCCGGGGGGCGCAGCGCCATGATTGCCGTGACAGCTGTTGCAGGCAGGAGCCGAAACATCGTTCCTTTTAAGAAGAGCGATTCCGTGAACGCTGCGCGAGAATTTATCAAATTGATCTGTTGGAATGCTGTACCTCTTCATCAAACTTGCGTCACTGTGACATTTGGCGCATGTCGCGGGAATGTTCGTGGGATAGACACTCGATTTCACATCTTTGGCCGACCGTATGTCGTGACTGCCATGGCAGCTGGCACACTCCGCAGTGCGGAAATCCCCCTTCGTATTCCGGATGCCATGGACGCTCGTCTTGTATTTGTCCAGCTGATCGACGGCAATCGACGGGTTATAGGTGCGCATGTACGCGGCATTAGCATGACACTTCGTACACGTCTTCACCACATTGAGCGGATACACCGGCGAGGCAACATTCTTCACCGGAACGATCCCATGAGCCGAGTGGCACGTAATACATTGGACGATATGCTCCCTGCCGTTCGTTGAGAGTTTCCCGTGAACGCTGGACTGAAGGTTATCCCACTGGTTTGTCGGCAGCTGCGAACCGTATCGCCTCATCGATTCTGCGTCCGAGTGGCAGCCCGCACACATTTTCGAGATCTCGTCTCCCTTCGGAACACCGATGAATCCTTCTTTCTTATTCATCGCCGCTTCCGCATCATCCGTCCTGGAATTCCCTCCGTGACAATCTGCACACGACAAGCCCTTCGCCGCATGAACATCATGCTTGAACAGCTTCGACGGAGCGTCTTCCATCGCTTCGTGGCACGTTACGCATTGGTCGCCCCCAATTGCCGCGGTTTGCCAGAAGAGGACGACCATGGAGATCGGAATGAGCAGAGACAAACGCAAATTCATAAGGCCCATCCGACAATCGTGAGGAGAATGATGTAAAAGACAACGAACACCCCGATGTACGTGATGAGTCGATTCTTCTCGCCCCGGGCACTCTTTCTGTCCCAGAAAGGAACGAGCATCCAGAGGAATCCGGCGATGCCGAAGAGCATAATTCCGAACACTTCGCCGTCGATGACCCACAACTTTCCAGGTATGAACTTAAGCGATTGGAACATGAATAGGAAGTACCATTCCGGCCTTATCCCCGCAGGCGCAGCGGCGAATGCATCGGCTTTCTTCCCCAATTCCCAGGGGAAAAAGACCGCAAGGATAGCAAGCAGATTCAGGACAATAAGCCACAACAACAGGTCACGCAGGAGAAAATTTGGGAAAAAGGGCATCGTCTTTGGGGGAACGCCGGCCTCATTCTCCCACGATAGCGGCTCGCTCATGCCCTGGCGTTGGACCAAGAGGAGGTGGATGCCGAGCAGCACCGTGAAGATTCCGGGAAAGACTGCGACATGAAACCCAAAGAACCGCGAGAGGGTCGCGCCTGTCACATCTTCGCCGCCGCGCAAAAACATCATGATCGGCCTTCCGACCACTGGAACCACTCCGGCGATGTCCGTGCCAACCTTGGTCGCAAAATACGCAAGTTCGTTCCACGGCAGAAGGTAACCGCTGAAACCGAACCCGAGGATGAGAAAGAACATCAGCATGCCTGTGAGCCACGTGATCTCGCGAGGCTTGCGGTATGACTTCTCGAAGAAGACGCTGAACATATGAATCATCGCCGTCAGGACGAAAAGATTCGCGGTCCAGCTGTGAATCGATCGGATCAGCCATCCAAACTGAACCTTCGACATGATGTACTGGATGCTTTCGAACGCAAATTCTTCACTCCCCTTATAATACATCAGCAGGAGAATTCCTGTAACGACTTGAATGACAAACAGAAAGAGGGAAACCCCACCAAAATAATACCAGACAGAATGGCGATGCACGGGGACGTACTTCTTCCCCATGAACTCGATCAGGTCATCCAGCTTGAGCCGTTCGTTCAACCAGTTGTACGCTTCTTTCAGTCGTTGCTTCATGATTTTTTCGAGATAAAGACCTCTCCCCCCTGAACATTGACTTTGTACTCTTCTAGCGGCCGGGGAGGAGGGCCGGAGACATTTCTCCCGTTTAAGTCGTATTTTCCGTTGTGACAGGCGCACCAGATAAGGCCGAAGTCTTTTCGGTACTGGACGGTGCAGTCGAGGTGCGTGCATGTCGCGGAGAATGCCCTGAGCTCATCTTTCGCGGTTCGAAGCAGAATCACCGGCTTGGTTCCGAACTTGATGATCGTGCCGCTGTCCAAAGGTATGTCCGTGAGCTTGCCTGCTTTTACGCTGGAGACTACGGCTTCTGCCTGGGTTGGCGGCTTAAGGTAGGCGAAGACAGGATAAAGGATTGCACCGATCCAGGCGAGGAGACTTCCGCTAAGCATAAGCTTGAGGAAATCTCTCTTGTTCTGCCTTTGTTCAAATTGTGGATGTTCGATCATTGTCCATCCGAGGAGATGAAGAATACTCCTGATTGATCAGGAGCCGCTGTGACAATCGCTGCAATCCATTTGCTTCCAGGCATCGCCGATGTCGACAGGATGCTTGTACTCGACTCCATTGAGCGACACCCGAAGATTGTCGTGATCGAGTTTTTGTGCAAGTATTACATGACAGGTGTTGCAGTCCCGTGAGAGGACCTTGCCGTTATCGCCAACATGCTTTCCATCGTGACACCGGAAGCATCCGGGGGAATAGAGGTGTCCGATATTATTAGGATAGTGCTTCCATGAGACGTTCATCTCGGGGAAGAAATTTTTGCTGTAAATTCCACGCACACGCTCGATCGCCGTATCGATGCCGGCCTTCATCGTCCGGGAGATGTCCGGATATCGCTGCGCATAGAAATCGCGGATCGTGACGCCGATGCTGTCCATCGCCCCCGCTTGCGTCCCATATGGTTTGGCCAATGCCTCAACAGCCGTCGCCTTGATTGAAGGAATTGCAGGATCGATCCACCCGAGCGTCATAGCTTCGTTGACCGATTCATTCGGCGGATGATAGATATGCGTCGGCCTGTTATGGCAATCGATGCAGTCCATGCGCCGTTTTTCGCCGGCGACGAGTTGCTCGTCGGTGAACGAGCCGTCGTTCACGGTGTACGTGACGACAGATCCGTCCGACCTCTTCGACTGAACCCAGGGGATGACCTGCCGTTGCGAATCGGATGCCGCATAGGTAATGGTATTGCTGATGTTCATGTGCCAGTGAATGCCCGAAGTCGGACCCGACTCGCTATTCCCTCCTCCGATTTTCATCAAGAGAGAAATCCACCACTGCGTATTCTTTTCATCGGAAAGGAAGTAATTCTTGACGATCTGTTTTTCCGAATAGAATTGTTTGGGCCAGTGACAATGTTCGCACGTTTCCTGCGCCGGACGAAGATTTCTTACCGGCGTCTCGATAGGACGCGAATATTTGTGGAACAGAACAGAATAAACCTGATAGGCCCCAGAGAGCTTCGATTTGACGTACCAATCGGCCCCGGATCCGACGTGACATTCGGCGCACGAGACCCTCGCGTGAGGAGAATAGAGATACGCCGTATATTCCGGTTTCATGACGCTGTGGCAAACCTCCCCGCAAAACTGGACCGACTCCGTGAATTCATACGCCTGGTAACTTCCGAACGCAGAGCACAAGAGGAGGATGATTACAAGGGCGGCGAAAAATGCGAACATCGATCGCTGATGCGGATTGTTCAGGTCGATGCGGGGAAACCGATCTTCCGAAATGTGCACACGCTTCCGCTCGAATACCATGCCGACGACAGCAACCCCCAAACCGAGGAGAAGAAACCCGGGAAGAATCACGAAGGCGATAATTCCCATGTACGGTTTCTGATGCCCTGAGAAGGCCTCGAGAAGAAAGAGGAATAGGATCAGTCCGAAGCTTATAAGAGCGATCGCCGCTCCGGCAAAGCTCGTCGGGTTGAAAAAAGATTTCGGGACAATCCTCTTCATAACTGCTGGAGTGTACTGCTAATGTGAAAGAGATGCAATGAAAATCAAGAATGAGGAATCAGGAATTTTGAAATCGATCATGTTTATCTGCCCAGTGTTCATTGTTTGATTGATCATTGATCATTGTTGATTGTTGATTGCTCATTGTTCTTCTCTTCATCCATCCTACGTAGCTCTTCCGCCTTGATCCGCTGCAATTCTAATGGGTGCTCGTCATGCATTTCCTCCTCCGTGATTGTCCCTTTAAAGAAGGCAAGATTAATTGGATACACGTCCGGATTGAAAATCACAAAATAGAAATGCCAGATAATAATAGAGAGTGTAGCAAGCCAAGCTTCATAATAGTGAACGGTGCCCGCGACGTCCCACCAGAGCTTGCCGATAATTCCAAGAAATCTATTATCGAACCAGAGGATGAAACCGGTTGCCGCCATCACAATAGTACCCCATACAAGCGCCCAGTATTCGCTCTTCTCCACATAGCTGAATCGATCAAACTGCGGCTTGGTCTTGCTCAGGCCGAGATTATGTTTTGCCACTGCAACGGCATCGTGGAGATCCTGCAGTCTCGGCCGCAAGTCGCGCACGAGTTGTTTCCCCCTTGGTACGAAGAGTACGTAATAGATATGGTAGATCCCGGCCGATATCAACAGCAAACCGGCAGCGCGGTGGAGGAGGCTGCGAATTCCAAATACCGCCGGACTGATGGACCGTATCGGGGCAACCCACCACGCGTCCGGAAACTTTAGCATAAAGCCCGTAATGACGAGCGTCGCGAAGCTGAGAATGAGCGTGCCGTGTTGAAGCCGTTCGCCGAAGGTCATACGAACATATAACGCATGTCCTAATTCTTCTGCGTAGATTGTTCCCCTCCTCACTCGAAGCTTTCTTTTTGACTTCTGGAGAAAGTCGAGCGCGTTGTGCATAAACATCCCACCGATCGTGAGGACAATAAGAAAAAGATACGCGGAAGTCACATAATAGAGCAGGTCGTTGTCTTTAGCCGACACGATAATAT
>Ga0182017_10001851_pt1 | contig 16213 bp, 9 predicted proteins | sample 712E3DmetaG_FD_120492 | JGI IMG/M metagenome (GOLD analysis project Ga0182017, IMG submission 120492) | Permafrost microbial communities from Stordalen Mire, Sweden - 712E3D metaG | ecosystem: Environmental > Terrestrial > Soil > Wetlands > Permafrost | place: Sweden: Stordalen | collected... | reverse complement strand
TAGAACTTGGAGGGATTGACACGGTCGGCGGCCACCTGCGCGCCTGGGGCAGGCGCGCCGGCGGCAGGCCCCACACATGCGGTCCACGTGGCGCCGCGGTCTCGCGATAAGGAGGGCAAGGGCTTGGTCGTGGCCCCCCGCGGAACCTGAGGAGCCCAAAGGAACGTCGTCCCGTCTGCCGAAACCGCGATCGATCCCGAGCCCTGGCTGCTCGTAGGGGCGGTGGCAAATGGCGTCCACGTCGTGCCCCCGTCCGTGGAGAAGGCGCCGCCTAGCCCACCGGATCCCACCCGCACGACGATGTTCGAGACGCCCTCGGCGAAATCGAGGCTCGACGTAGTGCCGAAGACAGGGTTGGCGAAGAAGCCGCCCGGAGGAGAGATGTCGAGGTTGTCGTGGCGGAAACCCGCGATGTCACCCACCGCACTCAGCAGGGGTGCGCCCACCGGAGGGCTGATGAGGTCCTGCACCACGGTCTCTTCAAGACCATCGTCCTCGAAGGTCCAATGAGTCGGAGCTCCGATGTCGGCGGCCGTGAGGTTGTCGCTCGACCAGATGCCTCCCCCCGTGATGTAGAGAGCTCGCCCTGGATTGAAGGGATCGATTTCGACGTCGCCCATCCATCCCGGCGTCCCCACGCTGGCTTTGTGCCACAAGACCCAGGGCGCCCCTGTCACATCGATCTGCGCCGCCGACTCGAGCGGCGCCCAGCTCGCCCCGCCGTTGGTGGTGCGGTAGATCTCGTCGCGCTCCCAGCGATCGATCGTCGTGACGATGAGGGTTCCCGGATGGGCAGCATCGGTTGCAATTCCGCCGAAACCGCCGCCAGCGTGCGGGGGACTCACATCAGTCCAGAGACCACTGGCCGCGCTGAATCGCCAAATGGCGCCACTCGTGATGTTGTTCGGGCCTGAACCGTTGTTGTACGCAAGGTAGAGGTTGCCACACCCGTCCAGCACGGCATGATGAGGCATCATACCGATAGAGGGCTGACCAGGAACCGCTTCCCAGGTAGCACCTGCGTCGGTCGAGCGATAGAGCCCAGTCTCGGTGGTCGCGCCGACCCCGACGTAGAGCGCCGGTGTAGGGCTGCCCGGCGAGCCGCTGCGTGGATCGAAGAGCACGAAGGTCAAGCCGTAGCCCTTGGGTGTGCCTGCGTCGTTGATGGCCGTGCCGGTCGTCGGGAAACTATGGACTTGCGTCCATGTCTTCGCAAAATCCGGGCTCGTCCACAAGCCCGTGCTACGCGAGCCAAAGTACAAGGTGCTGGTCAGGTTGGGATCGACGGCGAGCCGCTCGCCCATCGAGCGACCGTCCACGTTTCCGCCCATGGGCGCGGAGATGTTGTTGCGCGTCCATGTCTGTCCCATGTCCGTCGAGCTCAGAATCGAGCCGCTGCCGGCCGTGAGGTACATCCCGGCAGCCATGTAGACCCGGTTGGGATCGACCGGATCCGGGGCGATGCTCTCGATCCCAAGGAGATTCGAGTCGTTGTGCCCGACCCAATCCGTGATGGCCATCCAGCGCCGTGCGGACGGGTCGTAACGGTAGGCGCCTCCGACATCAGTCCGTGCGAAGACGAGCCCCGGAAGCACCGGGCTCATGATGATGCCGCTGACGAAGCCCCCACCCTTGATGACGACGTTCTTCCACGCGTACGGCCCAGGAGTGGTCGTGTCTTCGAACGGGATGCCCGCATCGCCCGAATACGGTACGGGGGGCGCCGATTCGCAGGTCGGCGCCACCGCCGCGGCATCCGGCCCCCCGTCCGTCTGCGCTGCATCGGAGTGTCCGGTATCGACGCATGCCACGCCACTGCCGAGCCACGCGGCAAGAGCCACAGCGACCGCCCGCCCTCCCGCACGAGTGCCGCCCATTGCACTGGTCCTATCCGCGAAATTGATGCCGAGCATGGGCGAGCAAGTTGGACTCACGTGGCTGTGCTGAAGGAGCTGCCGCTAGTGCTTTTCGACGGCGATTTCGTCGATGTAGATATCAAAGTTCTTCGGCGTTCCGGTCCAAGTGTGGAGACGGAACTCCCAGAACGAGTCCAGGCCAAACTGGGCACCGGCCCCCTTAATCAACGCGGAGATCGGGATTTCGATCTTGTGCCATTTCCCGTCGGCGAACGCCTTCGCATACTTCTCGATCGCCATGTCGGCGCTGTCCTTCTTGGTCTTGTCGCTGCACCCGAGCGACAAACCAAGGTACTCCGGCGCGGCCTCGGCGGACTTCGCATCCACGCGGATCTGGAAGGTCAGATGGCTGTAGGGACTGATGTCGACCCCCGCAGTTTCCGGGTACCACCCGAACAAGTTCCAGCCCATCCCGAGCCACCCCGGCCCCTCACCGTGAAACTTGAGACTAGTGCTCCCATTCACGCCGCTGCCCGAATCCGGTCCGAGCTTGGTCTGGCAGGCGGGCTTCTGGTCGCAAGAATCCCACCCCTTTGCGCCCGCCCCCACACTCTCGCCGTCGCCGTCCCAGATGACGAGCCGGCTCCCTGCTGCCGCGCTCGCAGACGCGACCGGGGCGGCAGCGCTCGGTGCAGCCGCTGTCGCCGCCGGCGGGGCTACACCGGCCCCAGGGCAAGGTGGGCAGAGACACCCGGCTGTACTCACAGAAGCGAGAACAGCGAGCCATGCGTATGCGGGCAACGTGTGCGAATTGGGCGTCATGGGAACCTCTCGTTTTCCGATAAGCTTCGTCTCACCTGTGCCCTGCATCGGGTGGTTTCTTCTCGCGGTAGAAGCCCAGCTTGGCGATCCAGAGCTCAAACGCCGTCTCCTTCGGGGGCCGAAGACCGAGACCATAGAGTTCGGCGGTCAGCAGCCCGGTTCCGGGCACGGGCCCAGTGTCGGTTAGGACCGAATTGGGAACCCGATTCGGGTAGGGCCATTGCGTGAACTGGTTCCACGGGATGGTGTAGAAGGCCCACTCGCTCGTCACGACCAACACGTCGTAGTAGCCGTTGCCGCGGTTGTTTCCGCACTCGTCAGGCAGCCGCGAAGTGGTGGCAGCGCCCGAAATGGTCTGACCTGTGCTCGGATCTGTCAGGGTCACGATCGTCTGACCCTGGGTTCCTCCGTCGACGCTGTAGATCTTGCAGTGGCCACCTGGCGTGCTGTTGATGTCGTACACCGTCGTGTTCGCGTCGTCGAGTGAGATGGTGAAGCCCTTGCTCGTGTTGCCGGGATCGCGCGCCCAGAACGACAGCCCGTCCCAGGGCGATTCGTCACGCGGGGAGGTCAGTTTTGTGGTGTTGTCATACGTGGCGAAGTTGTTGAACCCGCACGTGGACCCCCAGTCGTTGTTGTGTGATGCACTAAACACCAGGGCCTGCGTGCTCTTGCACACACCATCGCCATCGAGCGTCGCCGGGTTCGCAGTCGCACTGGCATCAGGGGTGATGCCGTCACCTGAGCACCACGCGTCGAGCCCCACGGGTCTGGGGTCGAAGTCATACTGGTCCTCGACCGAGCAGTTGATGGGCACGTCCCTCAGGGTCGGGTATGCGCTGCACCCGACCGCTCCGGCAAGACCGAGGAGCAGCATGCAGACCGGCCCGGCCGGGCATACAAACTGGGCTCTCAATATACGTCTGAGTCTCATGGCGCTAAGGCTACCACCAGAAGGTGCCGGACAAGGTGAAGACGTGACGGTCCGGGTTCGCAGGCGTATCAGAGCCAGGAGGATACCCCATCGGGACTTGAATATCGCTGCCGGACTGGAAGTAGGAATACTGGAGTGCGATTTCGTCGCGGTTCATCCAGCCGGTGTGGAACAGGAGGCGGGGCGAAAAAATCGAGAAAGCTTTCTTCGAGTCGCTGCCATGGAGGCGAACGTGATCGAAACGCCCGGATACGCCCAGCCAGGACATCATTAGATACGTGACCTCGGCGCCCCCCTTCAGCTTGGATACGCCGTTGTAGTCCTTGTCGTCGCTGCTTACCGCCGTCCCGACGCCGAACAGGCTGACCAGGACGTCCGCACTCTTGCCCGTATAGAGCTCGCCGAAAACCAGCCTCGAGACGCTGAGATCGTACTGCGCACCAAAGGTGGTTAGCGAGCCGTTGCCATTGCTGTTCTTGCCGAGGTAATTCGCGATGAGCTCGGGCCCTCCGCGCGCGTTCAGGATTTCAATCGCACCGGAAACCGTCGCCGCATGCGAGGCCTTGGTCCACGCCGTGCCGAAGTAGAGGTGACCTGCGCGTCCTGCGGTCAGGTTGAGGTCACCGCCCAGCACCGTGATCCGTCCATTCGGGACATTGCCGTTCTTGACGAGGTCGTCCTGCGTCCAGGCGAAAAGGTAATGGAACCCGAGGCGGGCAAGTCCACCATAGGCGAGGCCAAGATGTGCATGGTTGACCAGGGTCGCGCCCACGTTGGCGTCCGCGAAGTCGTTCCAGCCGGCCGGCACCAGGCCGACGGGCGGCCGCCCGAGCTGGCCACCGAGTCCCTGCTCCAGCACGACAAAGAACTCGCCGAGCTTGTAGCCCGTCGTGATGGTCTCTCCGATGGTGTTCGTGCGCGCGATGAGCGGCGTGGCGTAGCGCCCAGCATCGTACGCCCCCATCGCGCCGTATCGGCCGGTATAGGCGCCGACGTGCAGTTGGAAGGGGAAGTGGAAGTACTTGGTCGCGTTCACCGTGATGAACGCATCATTCACACCGAACTGCTCGACTATGTTGTAGTAGCCCGCCGCATCGCCAAGGGTCGTGGCCGCCAGGACTGTCGTGCCTGACACGGTCGAGTTGCCGTAGGTGAAGTTGAGCTGCACCCAAGGTTTCGGCACGACGGCGGTGTACTCGAAACTCCGGAGGTCCTGGGCCATGAGCGGCGGCGTGTGGAAGACCGTGCCGCCGCTCTGCATGCATTGCCCGGCTGGCGGGGTAACGGTTGGGCGTTCGTGCATACCGAGTTCGGCGGGCAGGAGCAGGTAGCCGTGGAAATCGAGCACGAACTCCTTCGACTGGGCCGGACTGACGCCGAACGGGATCGAAGGGGTCGCACTGCGTACTTGCGGCTCACCCGGCGAGAGCCCGAGTTTCGGAAGCCCCTGATCCGCGCTACCCTCCGCGGCCATCGCCAGCGAGGGCATAGCGAGCAAAGCCAGAATGATTGTTGAAATCGTTCGGGCACCCTCAAAGGGTTCCCGAACCCTCCCGCGATGGTACGCCGCCGGCAAAGCCGGCGTCTCCCCACGCGATTTCCAGCCGAGTCGAGGTGCAGAAAGAAGGGTTTGCATCGTCGAGCGCTTTCGGTTCAGAAGGTGATGTAGCCCCCGAGCGCGATCATGTGATGGTCGAGCGGCTGGGCGGAGTTGGGGTCCGCGGCGCTGCTGTAGAAGCGCCGGCTGTAGATGAGCTGTATGCGGTCCGAACTCCACCAGTCGGAGTGGAACGCAATGCCGGGATTGAGGCTGTAGACCTGCCAGGGTCCGGCGTAGGTGTCGCGGCTTTCGCCGTAGCTCTGGAAGGTCACGCTGAACAACGACGTCATCCGGTATTCGGTTTCGAGCCCTACGAAGTACCCGGTCGCACCATTGTAGTAGGGGTCGTCGCTCGCGACCGTCTTGTAGATCATTCCCGCAATAGCGACGCGTATGTCCGGGGCCGCGCCGGTGAAGTTGCGCGGGGACCAGAGGATTTTCGAGACACTGAAATCGTACTCCGCGCTGGCCACGAGGACTTTGCCGTTTCCGTGGCTGCCCGTCCCGACGAACTTGTAGATCATTTCCCGGGCGCCTTGCGTCCAATCGATGGCCCACCACACGCCGTCGCCGACTGAGGTGGCATGCCGGAAATTGTAGAGTCCGCCACTCAACCCGACCTGTCCCCAGGGGTCGCTCTGCCAGCGCGCCTCGGCGAGATAGGTGTCCATTCGACCGTCCCTCGCGGTTTCGTTCAGGAACGTGTTGGAATGCCTGCGGTCGTCCGTCCCATAGTCCCAGGCGGCGTGCAACTTGAGGAAATACTGATTCTTGTAATCAACTCCGACGTGAGCGTGGTGCACGTAGCTCGATACGCCCCTCTCGATCCAGCCGAAGGCATCGCCGCGGGCGAAGTCTTCGGACACACCGGGAACAACGAGCAGCCCATGCGTCAAGGAAAGGTGAAGGTCGGGCGTCATGTTCCAATCCCCGTAGGTCGTCTCGCCGTAGCCGCGCAGCCCCATCAGGGGCCCGTAGATGCCCCATCCCCACTGGCCAGGTCCAGCGAAGACCTCGGAGTACCCGCCCACTTTGAACTGCAGACGCAGTGTTCCGATGGAAGGTGGGTTCACCAGCAGGTAAGCATAGCCGAAGGCAGGCCCTCGCCCGGGGTTCTGATAGCCCTGGTACTCCTTGCGGTTCATGTTTATGTAGTAGCCCGCGAAGGCGGTTACCAGGGAGGTGCCATATTGAAAATTCAAGGTGGCGCCTGCGCCACCCCAAAACGGGTTCCTGCCGTTCGAAAGCGCCGGCATGTGCAGCGCCGTTCCGGAATAGCACTCCGGAGCAGTGCCTGGTGTCCTTCCAATACCGACGGCCTCCCACCCAAACAATCGGCCCCCGAGACGAAACGACGAGGCGGGGGCCGGGGTGGGCGCGCCGAATGAAGGAGCCCTCCCGCCGGGCGCGGGGGGCGCGGGCGGCGCCTCCGGCGCCAATCCCAGACCGGGCGGGACCGACGACCCCGGCGAAGAATCAGCCGGCACGGCGGGCACAGCTTCTTCGGCTCCCGCTGCACCAGCCGCGAGAAGTAGCGCGACATGCACCAGGGACGCGTAACGGTATTGCAGGCGGACCATCAAGCCTCTACCAGAATGTGGGCTTCTCGGGCCAGCCGCGTGGATCGAATACCACGACAGAAGCGATCATGTCTCAAGGGCAGCAATATTAATGCGCTCTGCGTCACGGCTTGGCATCGAGCACAGTAGCACAAGACTTCGGCGACGGATCAATGAATTCCATCAACGCCTGGGAATCGGTATCGAGCTCGCATTCGCGGGGCCGATGCCGCCCGCTGGCAGGCTCGCCCCCTGTGCCGCGAGTAGGAAGTTCACCACGGCCCAGTAGTCGCCCTGCTTGAGCTCACCCGCATGTAGCTTGGGCATGTGCGTGCTCGTGAAACTGTACAGATCCTGGGCGTTCCGGAAGGAATCGCGCCACGCCGCGCCCGCCGGTCGCGACTGCATCTCGATTTGTAGCTGCTGGGCGTCGATGAACGTCGAGTTGCCCGAGCTTCCGGCGCTGCGCGGGTACTCGGGCAGGGCGCCGGGCCCCAGGAGCGCCGGAGCGCCTGCGAGTCCTTCGCCACGCTGGCCGTGGCACTTGGCACACTCGCCCGCGAACGTGGTCGCGCCGGGTGCGGCCTGGTCTTGTGCCCGCGCAAGGTCCGCAGCAGTGGCGCCCAGCTGGGTAACCGCGCACCCGAGCAAGACCAATCCGCAGAGCATGAACGCCCCGCCGACCACCGAAATTCCTAGATGAGCAATACGAGACGGCATTGGGTTCTCTCTCTCCTTTTCTTGGGGTAACTCTATCCGCTCCGCGCCGCCTGTTGTAGCAAATTCGTCGCCATCCGGGGAGCGGACATAGGTGCCAACCACAACGTGTTCCGCGAGTCCGCCCCGGATTTCACCACAGAGAGCACAGAGGCCACAGAGGCCGGAAGGAAAGGGTTCCGGCTCCGGATCCAAACCCTTCTTTCCTCGCGTGGGGAGCCCGCCGGCTTTGCCGGCGGCGCACCCTCGCGGGAGGGTATGGGAACCCTCCCAGGGTTCCCATGATTGCGATCCGTCTCTGTGCTCTCTGAGCTCTCTGTGGTGAGACTCCGGATCGCGCATCTGGCCGGCGAATCCCGAGAAAATGGCACCTATGCGGGGAGCAGGCTCCTTACAGCTTCAGCTCCACAGCGGCACCGTCGTAGCGAACGCTCTTGTCGGCTTTGGGGGCAAATGAGAAGCCGACCGGTTTCGCCTTCGATACCAGAACGACCTCGAACCTGCGCTCTTTCTGCATGCCCGCGTACGAGCCCTCCCGCTTTGCGATGGTGAGCGTGCGAGCGGCGTCGTTCCAGCGCATCGGGATGCGCGCGGAGGCTCCTTTCTCGTAGCCGTACGTGACACCGTCGTCTTCGTACAGGGTGAACTCACCATCGGCTCCCGCGTAGACCCAGAGCACGATCGGGTCAGCAGGCTTCTCGTCCGTGTACGCGATCTCGGGACCGGTCGGGACGATGGATCCGGCTTTCACGTGAATGGGCATGGAGTCGTACGGCGCGGGCACCTCAATTGTCTGTCCGCCCGTGACGTTTGCGCCCGTCCAGAGGTCGTACCAACCGGATGCACCCGGCAGGTAGACGGCTCGACTGCGAGCCTTGTACGTGGTCACCGGGCTCACCAGGAACGCAGGCCCGAAGAGGTACTGATCGGTCGTCTCCCGCGCCTTTGCATCTGCGCGAAAGTCCATGACCAGCGGCCGCATGATGGTTCCGCCCTCATGCGTGACGGCGCCCGCGAGAGAGTACATATAAGGAAGGAGGCGATAGCGAATCCGGTCGAACTTCAGCTCGGCCTGGTAGGCGGGGTGCGATTCACCGCCCAGTTCCCACATTTCGCGCGGCGGCGACTCACCGTGGACGCGCAGCAACGGGACGAATGTGCCGAACTGGAACCAACGAACGTTGAGCTCACGCCATTCCTCTGCGTCCTGCATGGTGGGGTGCTTTGCCGCGAAGCGCGCCGGGACGGAGAATCCTCCGATGTCCATAGTCCAGTACGGGACACCCGAGACCGACAACCCGAGTCCGGCGGGAATCTGCATGCGCAGCGCTGTCCAGGTCGAGGTGATGTCGCCCGACCAGACTGCCGCAGCATAGTGCTGGTTTCCCGCAAACGCCGAGCGGGTCAAGATGAAGACGCGCTGGTCCGGCGCCACCGACCGCTGCCCTTCGTAGACGGTCTTGCTGTTCATGAGCGAATACGCGTTGAGCATGCGCGAGCCGGAGCCGAGCGCCGTCGGGTGCATGTGGGTTCGCTGTCCGTCGAGCGTGGGCGTCGGCAGAAGATCCGGCTCGGGCGCGTCCAGCCACCAGGCGTCGACCTTCTTGCGAAACAGGGACTGTTCCATCTGCGACCAGAAGAGCTTGCCCGCCTCGGGATTGAAGGCATCGTAGAACGTGTACGGATAGCCCCCGTCGCCGACCCAATCGCGCAGCCCTTCGGTCAAGTTGAGTCCGTACAGGAAGCCCTGCGAGCGCATGGCCTCGAAGTTCTCCGTGCCCGGATAGAACTTGCCCCAGACCGAAATCATCAGCCGGGCGTGCTTTTCATGGATCTTGCGAACCCACCCATCCGGATCGGGAAAGCGCAGCTTGTCGAATTCGTGCGAGCCCCAGGTGTCTTCCTTCCAATAGAACCAGTCCTGCACGATGTTGTCGAAGGGGATGCCGCGCGAGCGGAAACCGTCCACGACGTCCAGGCTGGCTTTCGCCGTCTCGTAGCGCTGCCGGCTTTGCCAGAGCCCGAGCGCCCAACGAGGAATCATCGGCGCCGGCCCGGTGATGCGCCGGTAGCCCGCGACCACCTTGTCGAGCGCGGGACCGTAGACGAAATAGTAGTCGATGCCATCGCCAACCTCGGACCACAGCGAGGTTGACTGAGCAACGGTGGATGGGATCTTCCACAGTAGTTGCACGGTCTCCATGCCTTGGTCCTTGCTCCACTCTAGCCGGATCTTGTAGCGGTGCTTGGCCTCGAGCCGCACCTTGGCCACGTCTTTCCAGGGCAGCCAGCCTTGCCGCCAATGGTTGACGACGAGCCGATCGTCCACCCAGAGTTTGATGCCGTTGTTCGAGAAGGTCTGGAAGGTGTAGTCGCCGGTCACTTCTGGCTCGACTTCTCCCACCCAGCGCACGCTGGTCGGGCCTTCGGGCAAACTGGGATGAATGAGCTGGTTGGGTTTCTTCTCTTTGCTCGACAGCGCGATGTCGATGCTGCGGTCAACGCGCTCGCCAACCAGGTGCTTGAAATCCGCGCCGCGAAAGTAGGACCCGGTCAGGCCGCCACGCTTGCCGCTGGCGTCGAAGAGGCGCTCGGGCGGGATGGGGGCGAACTCGCGCAGATCTCCGAATCGCGTGAAGGAAGTGTTGTCCCACAGGATGCCCCAGCCGCGGCTCGAAACCAGGAAGGGAATCACGATGGTGCCGTTGTGCTGCCAGAGGTCGAGGTCGTATCCCTTCAGGTTCAAGAGGCCGAGGTGGTTCTCACCGAGACCGTAGAGCGCCTCATCGGCATCGGGGATCCACTCTTGGCGCACGTGCTGCGTGTCCTCTCCCTGGACGGTCGCGGCCATGATGGTCCGGCCGCCATCCTTTTCTTCGAGGACAGGATTGCCGGCGGAGTCGAAGAACGCCACCCTGCCCGTGGCGAGGTCGATGCGGACATGGAGCTTCGACGTCTTGAGAGTTGCCGTGCCCTCTCCCTCGGTCACCTCGAACTGCGTACCCTGGCAGCGCTTCGGCTGCGCCGCCAGACTCTTGCGGGCAAAGAAGGACGGGTCCTTGGCGTACGCAACCCGGACGACGTCGCTGGCACAGACCTCGAGCTTGAGGAAGCCGTCGCCAGCGCGGAGAAGAAGGCCTTCCGGGCTGCGCGCAACGCTCACTGGAGCCGGAACGGAAGCCGGCTGGCTGGGGCAGTGCGGGGCGGCGCATCCGGCGCCAGCGCCGAGCAGCATGAGGAACCTCGCGATTCGACGCATGACACCTCCTTGAAAGGCCGCGATACTGCCACGACCGAGGTGTGGATGGCTAGCCCAGCTCCCCCGCGCGGCAAATCAATTGAGACTACCCTGGCCGGGAGTGGCTACGCCCCCGAACCGTCCATGCCTGAGTCCAGGCCACCCAGAGGCAAGCCCAGCTAAGCCAAGCTCGCTCGAATCAATCGTCAAATGGTGGGCCTAGTAGAATCCAAGATTGGAGATGGTGATGTCCACCGCGTGGGTGGCGCTATCATTGAACCAGTCAAAGGTGATGTAGAAATCCGTGATGCCCGGTCCAGGAACGGACCCGCATAGCTTGTTGTTCTTGAAGCAGGCCCAGGGTATCTTCACGGTTTGCGCTCCGGCGGTAAGAACGGCCGTATAACTAGCATCATTACCATTGGCCAAATTTATGCCTACGTACAAATGATTGCCGGTAGGGAGTGTCGTGACGTTGATGTCTAACGTTAGGCCAGTTAACGCTGTTCCGTTAATCATTTGGCATCCGGGACCAGCATCGGGGTACGTTGTATCCAGATGAGCCCCCCATCCGGCATTGCCATCCATGGTTGATGCGCTACTGCCCAAATACGAGCCCGCGATGTGCATTGAGTTGGTGGCGCAGGTCATCGTCAGAGTGCAGCTAGTGGTGGCATTGTTGCACCACGGTTGATAGAAGTATCCGGATGAGGTGTAATCGCTTGCCCAGAGACCAAGCGTGCAATTGGCATCGAAGGGAAATATTAGCGGCTTCGGCGCGCAAGGGGTCCCCGTAACTACGCCCGTGGCCAGGTTGCAATCAGGATACGAGGTCGCGGCAGGGCATACGGCGGCGCTCGCCCCCCCTGCGCTGCTCGCTCCACCCGCTGAAGTATTGCCACCCACGCTTTCGGTGGCACCACCAAGGCCGGTGGCTCCACCCGTGCCTTCACTGGTACCGCCAAGACTGATGGCTCCGCCAGTCGCGCTGTTGCCGTTACCTGAGCTTACGCAGGCCCCGGTGAAACTTGCCGCTAGTACGCTCAAGAGGCCGAGATGGGTGGCTGTACGAAAGAAACCATTGTTCTGCTGATTCGCTCTAGACATGCGTTCTCTCCGAATTGGAAGTTTCATAGTTGGGAATCGGGTGCAGTCTCCCTGGAAATACATCCCCCCGCCTGCGGCAGGACGCGGCGAGACATCGCGGTGTCCTGATGCGGCAAAAATGGTATTACAGCCGCATTGGCTTTGTCAATGACTCATCTGGGCCGGGACTAGATCGGCGACGATGGCAAGGCACAGTCGCTGTGCAGCACACCGCACGCTCACCACCGAGCAGCCGTCATCTTCCGGCGCGCAACGGCGGCAAGCCGGGCACCGCCTGGCTAGCTAGGTCGACGGACGCCTGGGCAAGACCCGTGCCGCTCGCTGTTAGCGTAATGGTCCCGGGCGTCCCCGCCGGCTACTTTGCTGGCGGACACGGCGTCCGTGATGTGGAGCGCATTGGTAACGTGCATGTTCACGTTACGATATAGGCCGCCATGGTATTGAGAACGCGAAAGAGGGCCCTTGATACGAGCAAATTCATGGCTCCCGATGCCGTGGCTTGCGCCGGCTCTACGGGGTGAATTGGAGATCGTCGATCGTGATATTGACAGGGTAGGGAGTCGCAGTGAACGGGGAGGTTGCGTAGCCACCATTTAGACTGAAAGGATCCGTGAATGTGAACGAGATTCCGGCAATCGCGTCCGGCGTTGTGACGCCCAATTGTGCCCAGGTAAAGGTGACAGTGGTCGCCGTTGCCGTCACCGGCACCGCAATGCTAGAGCCGCAAGTGGTGGCCGTGCAAGTCCCGCAATTCTTGGGATTGCCCGCCGAATCATACTTGGGTGCCAAGGTACTCGGAGTCGGGACTTGCATCGCTAACCCTACGGTGCCTGTACCACTCGAAACCGGGCCGATACTGCCGGAAATCGTGAATGATATTCCTGTATATGCCGACGCATCAATGGTGCACGCAGCTGTATAGGTGGGCGCCGCCGCGGTACCGGTCTTGCAATTCCACCAGAGCCCCAGTCCGGAATAGGCACCAACGGTTCCCTGGATGTTCCAATTCCCACCGGTTACTGTCTGGGTGAGCGGATAGGCACTCACGGTCCCGGTTTCGCAGGAGGGAACCGTCCCCGGATAGGTATAGGGGCCACCAAAGATGCTCTGGCCCCAAATTCCAAACACAACCGGCGTAGTAGTACCCGTGGGGATTGAGAAATCGGAAATCAATGCAGCCGGGGGTACGGTTCCCGTGCAATAAGTCGTCACTGGGGGGTTACAATCTACTACGGTTGAGCCACCCGTGGCAGCGGTTGAACTACCGCCCGTGGCGGTGGCCGTACCACCGGCTGCGCCAATCGAGCCACCCGTGCCCGTGGTGACGGCTCCGCCGGTAGTTGTCGTAACGGCTCCGCCGGTTGCCGTGACCACGACTCCGCCAGTACCTGGCGTGGCGTCGCCTCCGGTAGCGTGGGTGCCGCCGAGGTTGCCCCCAGCACCGCCAGCTGTACTGGGAAGACCGTGGGTCGTGCCGTTCGCGCAGCCCATCAGCAAAGCGAGCAGCACGAACGATTGAAATCCAGTTCCTGAGATCAATGAAGTGCGACGAGTAGACATGGCATGAACTCCGTTTCCGCAGGCCATCCAGAACCCAGTTGGCTCCAGAAAGGTGTTCATATCAGGAACGGTCAAGAACTCAAGGGGGCCCATGGTATTATTGCAGTGGCGCGCAAGAACTTGCTATGGTTGGACTGTGTTAGCCCTGAGCAATAGCGCGATACAGGCAATGTTTCTGGCCATCTTGTTGGGCGGTTGCCTGCGCCCGCCCAACGGTCCCGGTGCCGAGACGCTTGCTCAGAGGCTCCACGCCAACGGCGAATCCGCGGGCATCGTCCCCTGCAATGCGGGCGCAAGTTGCTCGGAGTCGGGCCTGGAATGCACGAATGTATCGGGCATCCTGTGTACCTGTGTTGGACCCAAGCGAGCCGCGTACGTAACCTGCAATAGTGCAAGAACTCCGTCTTCGTCGGTACATTCGACCGCTCTTGCCGCGGACTTAGCGCAAGTCGCCGCGGCGAACGGTTCATCGAACCCCGAAGGGGTGCGTTGCTCCGACCGCCCGCCCTGGAAAGCTGGCGGGGAACCCGCCTCTCGAATCAGCGTCGATGCGAAACAATTGGGCCCGGCATGGAGTCGATTCTACGAAAACATGGTGGCCGCCGATCACGCGAACACGGTTCTTGAGACCGCCTGGGGCCGCAATATCCAGGGCGCCTTGCGAAAGGGTCACGAGCTTGCCGGCTTCCAATACGTACGGTTTCACGGCATCCTAGACAGCGATATCGGCGTCTACACCGAGGTAGACGACAAGCCCGTGTATAATTGGGCGCGTCTCGACAAAGTGTATGATGCAATCATCGCCGCCGGCATGCGGCCATTCGTGGAAATTAGCTTCACGCCTCCGCCCCTCGCGTCGAACCCCGTAAAGACCCTACATTGGTACAACCATGCGCCCGCCAACATCAGTCCGCCCAAGGATTGGCATCGCTGGATGGATTTCATGGCGGCCTTGGTGCAACACCTGGAAGAGCGCTACGGCGTCGAAGAGGTGCGAAAGCATTGGTACTTCGAGATCTGGAATGAATCCTCCTGGATGTACTCCCGCGGAATGGGCGGCTACAACGAACTGTACGACTACACGGTGCAGGGCCTGGTTCGCGGCGACCCAGACATTAAAGTGGGTGGACCGGCGGAGTCTGGCGGAGGCTCGGCCGTCGGCATTACCAATTTGGTCGACTATTGCCGGAAGCAGAATCGCAAGCTCGACTTCGTCACCTACCACACTTACGGACAGACCAACGACACAACCGTCGCGCTTTCGGTTCCAACCCGGAGTTTCCACGAGGAGATGGTAGGCACGGTCAGGAAGATCAACTTCACCGGCGATGTCTATGTAACAGAATGGGGCGCTTCTTACTCCGGTGACCTCGCCCGCGACACGGAGATTAGCGCAAGTTTCGTCGCAAAGACAATTCACCTGCTCGGCACTGACAACGGTATTGCGCCACCCAGCGGGTTTGCTTACTGGACGATATCCGATCTGTACGAAGAGTTCGACAGTGGAAGCAAGCTCGCGTTTCGCGAGGGGAACTACGGCCTCATGCTCAAGGGCGATCCGCGCTATCCGGATTCCTACGACGTTGCAAAGCCAGCCTTCAATGCGTATCGCTTGTTGCACATGATGGGCGAGACTCGCGTAGCCACGAGCGGGGGGCGCACCGGCGACGGGGTCAATGCCGTGGCAACACTAGCCGCCGACGGCAAGTCTTTACAAGTGTTGGTCTACAACCACGTGGACGGTGGACAGGCCGACCCTCTGGCCTCCAGCTTGGTGTCCGTGCAATTCAACAATATCCCATTTGCTTCTGGCAAGATCCGCGTACGACACTATCTCGTCGATCACACGCATTCGAATGCTTACGGCGCCTTTGCTGAAATGGGCAGGCCGCCGGAGCCCACGCAAACGCAATGGGCAGAACTTCGCCGTGCCAGCGAGCTTTGCTATTACGAGACCACGGTTTCTCCCAAAGATGGGGCCTGGTCCGTGACCTTTCCGCAGAACACTTATAGCGTGGGGCTCCTGGTGCTCAGTGCTCAGCCCGATACGACGCAATGAAGGCCTGCCTCCCGGGTGACCCGGGGCTCAAGGATAGCTCGGCGATGGTGGTTTGGGACGGAGGGAAATGCTCTCGCTCTTGTGGCGGTTGCGGCGGCGCCAGAGAAGTAGTGCTGGGACTGCCAGCCAACTGACAGGGCCGACAGGGCGGCCTGGATGTGTCGCGCAGGCGCAGCCGCTAGCTTGCGCGTCGGTTCTCGTGCCTCCCCCGCTGCCAGCCATGCCGCCGGTCCCGTCGCCGCCTGCGGCCGGAATACCACCCGCGCCAGCGGTACTGCCTCCTACTTCACCGCCCGTGCCAAGGACGTCGCCACCGGTGGCGCTGCCGCCTGCGGGCGAAACGCCGCCAGCGCCAATCGTGCCGCCTCTGCCCGTGGAACCACCGCCGGCACTTGCACCGCCGCTGCCTGCGCTGCCGCCTGCGGGCGAAACGCCGCCAGCGCCAATCGTGCCGCCTCTGCCCATGGAACCACCGCCGCCGCTAGCACCGCCACGACCGCTGGCGCCACCGCTGCCCGGAGCGCCGCCACCGCCGCTGGCGCCACCACTGCCGCTGGCGCCGCCACTGCCGCTGGTACCCCCGCTGCCACCGGCACCTCCCGTGGCACCAGAACCGTGGTTGATGCCGTAGAGGTACCCGTACAGCGCCATCTTGCCGCGCATGGTTTGCTGGGGCGTGTATTCCGAGTGCGCCCAAACAAAAGGCGTGTCGAAGTAGCCTTCGCCGATGGGCCAGGTGTTCTTGAAGTCGGCCGGGTACG
>Ga0182017_10001850_pt1 | contig 16233 bp, 11 predicted proteins | sample 712E3DmetaG_FD_120492 | JGI IMG/M metagenome (GOLD analysis project Ga0182017, IMG submission 120492) | Permafrost microbial communities from Stordalen Mire, Sweden - 712E3D metaG | ecosystem: Environmental > Terrestrial > Soil > Wetlands > Permafrost | place: Sweden: Stordalen | collected... | reverse complement strand
TGATGCCGCTTGCTTGGCGCCTAACGAAGATCCCCGCCGACGTCGATCTCGTGCTCTCGAGCAGCCACTGTTGCGCGAAGGCGGTCCGCCCACCCGCCGGAGTGCCTCACATCTGTTATTGCCACACGCCGATTCGCTACGCATGGGATTTCGAGACCGAGCGACAGCGATTTCCCGCCCCGCTCAGGCCGGCCGCCCGCTTGATGATGGCCTGGTTCAGGCACTGGGATCGAGCGGTCAGCCCTCGTGTCACCCACTTCGTCGCCAACTCGGGCGCCGTCAAGGAGCGCATCGAGCGTTTCTACGGGCGCGACGCGGAGGTCGTACACCCGCCCGTACGAACGGAGTTTTTCACCCCGGGGGATGAGCGCGGCGAGCGCTTTTTGTTCGTGAGCCGGCTGACCGGCTACAAGCATCCCGAGCTGGTCGTCGAGGCGTTTGCCGAGCTTCCCTTCGAGATCGACATCGTCGGGCGCGGATCCATGCTCGAGTCGCTGCGGGCGCGCGCGACTGCGAACGTTCACTTCCTGCCACAGGTCTCGGACGACGAGTTGCGAACGCTCTTCCGGCGCGCACGTGCTTTCGTCTATCCGATCGAGGAGGACTTCGGCATCGTCATGGCCGAGGCGCAAGCTTGCGGCACGCCCGTGATCGGGCTTGCGCGGGGCGGGGCACGGGATATCGTCGAGCCGGGCGTCGGCGGCTGGCTGATCGAGAGCCAGGAGGTAATCGAGCTGCGTTCGGCCGTACGCAGAGCCGCGATCGAGGAGCTCGATCCTGCGCCGATTCGCGCCAGCGCCGAGCGCTTCTCATTCGAGCGCTTCCGCTTCGCGATGAGCGAGATCGTTGCGGGCGTGGTGGGAGACCGGGATTCCGCCCAGAACACGAGCGAATAACTTGATCTACGCTACGGTTTCCCGTCCGCTACACCGATAATCGCGGCAACGATCGTATGCCAGCTTCCAACTCACTCGCAGATCAACTTCGAATCCTCGCCCGGCGGAAGTGGATCGTGCTGGCCTTCGTCGTGATCGTGCCGGTCGTCGCGCTCGGTTACTCACTGCGCCAGTCGAAGCTCTACGAGGCCTCGGCGCAGGTTCTCCTGAAGACCGACAACATCGCGTCCTCGCTGCTCGGGATTCAGGCTCCCACCTCTCAGGACACCCCCGACCGCCAGGCTCAAACCCAGGCAGGGCTCGCGAGGGTGCCGGATGTCGTCAAGCGCGTTCTGGCCGTCACTCACACGACGGACATGTCGATCGCTGATTTCCTCAACGCTTCTTCGGTCGACGCTCTCTCGAACTCCAACCTGCTCGAGTTCAAGGTGAAGGCGTCCACCGCGACGGAGGCTGCCCGTTTCGCGACCGCTTATGCAGCTCAGTACACGGTATACAGGAAGCGGCTCGATACGGCTGCCATCGACAGCGCCGAGAAGGACGTCTCCACCTCGCTGGCCAATCTCGGGCCGAACGCCGCCAGCTCCAACGTCTATTCCCAGCTGCTGAAGACGCGGCAGGATCTGAAGACACTTGCAGCGCTTCAGACTTCGAACGCCATTCTGGTCAAGAGCGCCGACTCGGCAACGCAAGTGCGACCGCGCCCTGTACGGAACGCCGCTCTCGGGTTGGTGCTCGGCATTCTGCTCGGCTGCGGCTTCGCCTTCCTGGCGAACGCGCTCGATACGAGAGTGAGCGACGAGGAGATCGCCGACTACTACTCGAGTCCGCTCGTCGGCCGGCTGCCGAAGCCGTCCGTCCGCGTACGCAAGGCGGACCGGCTGGTGATGCTGGAGACACCGTCGAGCGTAGAGGCGGAAGCCTACCGCCTGCTCAGCACGAACCTCGATTTTCTTCTACTGACCAATCCGGCGACCGTCTTGATGGTCACGAGCGCGCTCGACGGCGAGGGCAAATCGCCCGTCGCGGCGAACCTCGCGATCGCCGCCGCGCAGCCGGGGCGCACTGTCAGGTTGGTCGATCTCGACCTCAGGCGCCCGATGCTGGCCAGCTACTTCGCGATGCCCCAGACCTTGGGGGTGACCGACGTGGCCATGGGATCGGTGACGCTCGAGCAGGCGCTCGCGCTCATTCCGGCCGATAGCAAGGTCTGGCGTGACGACGCCTGGGCCACGGGCGAGGTGATCGTCGTTCCCCCCGGCACGCCGATGCTGGAGATCCTGCCTGCCGGGAAGATCCCGCCCAACCCGAGCGAGCTGGTCGGGTCGAGCGCCGTCCATGACATCATCGCGGCGCTTCGGGAAACGAGCGATCTCGTCATCGTTGATGCGCCGCCACTCCTGGCCGTCGCAGATCCGCTTGTGATCAGCAAATCGGTCGATGCGATCATCGTCACCGCGCGTCGCACCTCGTTACGCCGCCGCACGATCAAGGAGGCGAGCCGATTGCTCGGGGCTTGCCCGGCACCGACGATCGGTCACATATTCGTGGACGCCGATGTGGAGTCGACGGCCTATTACCGATATGGCGAGCAGACGCAGCGCGGACGTAAATACGTCAGAGCCAGCTGAGCCCGGCTAGCGTCTTCGAGCGATCCGCTTGATCTGTCGGCGCCAAGCGGACGGCATTCTTCGTCCGATTCGGGTGATCAGCCAGCGAGCTTGGTCGGGAGCGAGGCGCAGACGGGTCAGCTGGTAACGACCCGTATGCGGCACGATGCCCGTCCAGCAGATCGGCGCGTCCTCGGATGTGAAGCGGAGCTTGTAGGACGTAGCGCCTCCTCCAAAGTCGAACCGGCGTTCGCCACGGGCGAAGGCGTCTTCGATCGCCGCGAACATGGCTAACAGTCCCGGCTTGAGGTCGCCTCGAGACTCGTCGAAACCGCTGTTGAAAGACAGGGTCTCCCCGCCGGCCGCAAGAAAGACCGAGACGCACAGGGGCCTACCGCCGAGTTCGACAACCCAAAGTCTCATCTCGCCTCGCTCGACGAGATCCGCCGCGGCGTCATCGAGAAGGGCATGCACGCTCTGCGCGAGAGACGATCCTCCGCGCCCCTGCCAGCGGCGGAAGTGGAGGTCGGCGAAGGCTTGCGTCGCTTGCTCGACCGTCGCGGGCTCGAGCGCTAGTCCGATCGAGCCGCCTTCCACCTCGAGTCGCCTGCGCGCTTGTGCCATCTTTCGTCTGAAGTTGCCGCTTCGTGCTGCCAGCCACTCCGCGAAGCCGCCCGCGAGCCCGAGCACGGGCGCGGCGTGGATCGAGGCGACGTAGCGCCAGGGCCTGAAGCGACCCGGCCAGCTCTCGACAAATATCTGCGGCCAGGGGGAGGCGATGTCGATCCCTTCGAAGGCGACCAGGTCGGGACGGGGACTGGAGCCGGCGAGAGTGCGGGCGACGAGCGCTGCGATCTCACGCTCGCGCCCCGGCACAGCGAGGGGCGAAATGCGGTGCGTGGTTCCCGCGCCGAGCAGGCGGTAGTCGACGCGCCGGCCTGGATTCACGAAAAAGGGGGCAAGCCCGACGAGATCCTTGTTCTCGAACACAGCGACCGCTCGCAGCAAGGAGCCCTCAGGCGCCACATGTCGCCACCAGGCGAGCTGCCAGCCGGGCAGCGCGGCAGGGCAGGAGCATGTGTGGGCCAGGTCGCGCCAGGGTCGCTCGAGCTGGACGAGCTGTTCGAGTCGTTCAATCATTTCGGTACGGAGAGACACTCTCAACCTCTTCGTAGAATGCTCTTGATTCGCTTGCTCTGCTCGGGTGAAAGACGATGGGTCAGACGCCTGGCAATCCAATTCGCCTGATCCGGCGCGAGCCTGAGCCGTGCCAGCGGAAAACGGGCGGTTCGAGGAACGACGCCGGCCCACATTAAGGGAGCGCCGTCGTTGGCGAAACGGAGCTGGTAGTTGTCGGCGCCAGTACCGGCTCGGCCGATCTTTGCCGCGAGCGTGCCGCCAGGCCGATTCCGAGCAACAAGCCGACCGTGGTAGGCCAGCGTACGGTCGTCGTGAGGAACGAGGCGGTGTAGACGGCGATCGCGAGTCCGACCATCATCGCCCCGGCGATGGTCGATTCGAGCGGTAGCCGGCGACCGAGCAGCTTCCATGCGCTCGCCGCAAAAAGGCCGACGTACGCGACCAGCCCGAGCAACCCGAATCTCAACCAGACCCAGAGGTACGAGTTGTGCAGGTAGGTGAAGCCATAGGGCTGGAAGCGGCCGTCGAAGGAGTTGTAGAAGGTCCAGTCGGTCGAAGGGCCGATACCGCCGACAGGGTGGTGCTGGACGTTTTCCCAGGCGTTGGCGGTTTCCCAGTGGCGGTAGTTGCTGGAAAAATCGCGGCCCTGTGCTCCCGTTGTGTACTTGACCGCGTGCTCGATCTGCGAGAAGGCGATGCCGGGAGAGACGAGCTCGAGCACGATCACGACTCCTGCCGCAAGCGCGACCGCGTTCCGAAAGCCGCTTCGCCCACTCCAGATTCCCGTGATCGCGAGCGCTACGACGATGTCGAGCCAAACGGCTCGTCTGAGCGAAAACACGATGACGAGGGTGGCGAGAGCGAGATAGGGGATGCGCCAGGCCGCGATATTGACGACCTGAAAGGCGACCAGGATCGAGCAGATGCCGAGCAGGAAGATCGGTGAGGCGTCGTAGTACGAGAGCGTGTGCAGGACGAAACCGTTGTAGAGGCCCTGGGGCAACAGCAGCGCCGAGGCGACAACCAGCCAAAAGAGCAGCCGCTTCGACCCATAGCGGTGGGTGAGCCAGTAACCGGCGACAATGGCGAGCAAGAGCGTTATCGATGGCTGCGTCATATGAAGTCCGTCTCTCAGCTGATGAAAGGCGATCGCCGATCCCACTCCGGCCGCGACGAGCGCCGCGGCTGCCAGTGCCGGAGCTCCGGGCCAGACGAGGCGGCTTCTCTCCCTCTCGGCGAGGCGCTCGGCGACGGCGACGACGACCAGTAACGCCAGCAGTACCTCGGCCGGGCTGATACCCGCTACAAGACCGTTCCAGGCCCTGCCGTTGGCCGGTATCAAGCTGTCGGTCGTGCTCTCGGAGAAGAGGCCGAGCAGAACGACGAGCATGGCGTAGATCGCCAGCGGATACTCAAAGGCGATCACGGCCAGGGCGGATAGGACGAGAACCCCGAGCACCATCGGCGCCTTGGACGCCGGCGACACGAGTAGCAACCCGGCGATGGTCGCCAGGCCGCAAGCGGCCGCGATCGTGATCGAGGTCTGCGGTGATCTCAGCTGGAGCATGCCGACACGGTAGATTCGCGGCGCCCGGCCTGCAAGGGGCGGTCAAGCACTTCTAGTGCTCGACTAGGCGCCGATCGCGGCGATAGCGCGCAGTGTGTCGTAGGCCGGCTTGAACGATCCGTCGGCACGAATGAGCCCGTACCAGAGCTCGCGATTCGTGCGGTCGCTGCCGTTCAGATCGGTCAGGCGGTAGTAGAAGGTCGCCGCTATGAACGATGACCAGCTCGTGCGGGCAAGCTCGTCGAAACGCGTCAGATCTTGCTTCTGTTCGGCCTCGGAGTAGCAGTTGTCGCCGCCCGAGCAGGTGGACCAACCCATCTCCGTCACCCACATCTTCTTGTCGCCGGCGCCGCGCGCCACGAAGGTGTCGTGGACGACTTCGAGACGGCGCGTCTCGAACGCGTCTCCGTTTCCGGGTGTCCAGTTGTCCACGGAGCCGTTTCCGTACGGGTGAGTGCTATAGGCATCGAAATAGGAGTTGAGATCGGGCACGGCTGCGTACATGTCGTCGACCCACTTGCGCCAGCTCCCGTCGGACGCATGGTATTGCCACTCGGCTGCGACGATGAAGCGCGCCGCGGGATTAGCCGCGCGACCGGCGATTGCGGCAGCCTTGAAGAGGCGAGCGTAGCGGGCTGGATCGACCGGATCGGAGGAACTCGGAAGCCAGGGCTCGTTCCAGATCTCGAAATTTACCGGCGCGTACTGAGAGAGGCTCGAATGTGCCTGCCAGAACGTTCCACCGGGGCCGTAGCGGGCGGTCACCTGCGCCACGAAGGCCGCGAACCCGGACGGATCGGAGGGCATCGTCTTGTCGCTGGCGCCGGCCCAGGACGGGATGCCGCCGATGAGCGGCAGGATGTGAACGCCCTTCTGCGCGGCGTTCAGGAAGAGACTGTCGGAACCGCTCCAGTCGAGATTGCCCTGACTTGGCTCGACAGTAGGCCACCAGACCTCTTCGCGAACCCAGCGCACGCCCGCGGTGAGCGCCGGGTCGAGAGCGCTCGATCCTCCACCGGCCGCGTTCACGACCGTGCCGACGATGAGTCCACTCGATACCGGCGGCGACGCCGGAGGTTCGGTAGCCGGCGGCGACGAAGCGGGCGGAGACGAGGGAGGAGTCGTGGAGGTCGGTAATGGCCTCTTCGGTTGCTTAGCGACAGTCACTACTTTGATCCTGTTTCCCGCCGTACTCAGGTTCCCGGCTGCGTCTCTCGCCGCGCCGGCTCGTACTGTTGCAACGATGAAGCCGGGTCGCGTCATGCCGGCGACGGTGACGCGGAAAGTTTTGTGATTACTCAGCCTGGCGACCTTTGCCTTCCCAGCCCTGGCGGTGCCCGAGAGCCTCACATCCGCGGCGGTGAAGCCGTGGACGGGCTCGCTGAAGGAGACAGTGAAACGAATCGCCGACTGTGAGGTCGGGTTGGGTTGGCCGGCGGCCCGCTTGAGCGTTGGTTTCGGTCGCGTCCAATCGTGAGCCCGCTTCGTACCGTAGGCCACATTCGTTGATTTGATCTGGGCTGAAGCCTTCTTGGATGCTGAGGCGGCCGTGGCAACTGTGGCCGGAAGTGCTACGAGCGCGGCGAACAGCGTGATTGCAAGGAATCGTCTCGGCATCGGTTATCCCGATGAACCGATCGGCCTTATGGCCGAGGTGCAGATCCCTCGAATCAGGGGTGGTAGGCGCGTATACCTCTAATCAGTGATCGGCCAACCCCGAACGGGGGTCGGAATCTGCTCGATCGCCGGTCGCCAGGGCTCTAATGCGGCGACCGCGTAGGATGCGAGGCGTGTTACTCGCCGGTATGAGGCCTTGATCGTTCCCCTCCAACCGGCGCAATACGTAGGAACCCAGATGCGATGACCGCCGAGGCGAACGAGCGAGCGAAGGCCCGAACCGGTGCAGCACTCGCGCCGCGAGCGATCAGCTGGGACATCGCCGTTCAGTTAACGGGCAGGTTCGCGAATCTCGCTCTCGGCATCGTCGTGACCGTGCTCTTGGTGCGGACGCTCGGCCGAGCCGGCTTCGGCGTCTGGAGCACGCTGATTGCGATCAGCTCCCTGCTCGGAGTGGTCGGGAACATGGGCTTCGAGCAGGTCGCGCTTCGCTGTGCGGTCGCGGAGCCCGAGCGCGAGCCTCAGTGGCTCGGGGCTCTCCTCGTCATCAGACAGCTGATGTCTCTGGTGGCGCTTGCGCTCTGCGTCGGAGCGGTCGTGTTGATCGCGCCCAACCGGACGGCCCTAATCGCGGGCGTCGTGATGATGCTGAGTCTGCTGACGGCCGCCGTCTCGTCACTTCGGGTCGCCTTTCAGCTGCGCGTGCGCAACTCTTACACGATCGCGGTGATGTCGATCCAGAGCGTTCTCTGGGCCGCCGTAGTCGTCTGGGGCTACGTCACCGGTGCCGGAATCGTCGCCCTGGCGGTGGGGTTCACCGTCACCACGTCTTTTGCCTCACTACTTCTGGGCGCGCTTGCGCTCAGGTTCACACCCGTCCGTTTCAGCGAGATCCGCCGTCACTCCGCCGAATTGATCAGGGTGGGCGTTCCGCTCGCCGTGAGTGGCGCGCTCGTCATCGGGTACGGCCAGATCGATCAGGTGCTCGTCTTCAAGATCGCCGGCAGCGAGGAGGCCGGTCTCTACGGGGCTGCTTACAGGCTCTTCTCTCAATCGAGCTTCGTGCCCGTCAGCGTCTCGACTACGGTCTTCGCGTTGCTGGCCGCCTCCTTCGTTGCCGACAGCGAGAGGTTCCGCGTCCTACTGCAAACGAGCCTCGAGCTGATGCTCGCGGCCTCGATCGGGGCACTTGCTCTCACCGCCGTTTACTCGGGCGAGATCGTCGACCTCCTCTTCGGGCGCGCGTTCGATCGTGCGGCCGCGGCACTGCCGGTATTGATGGGAGCCTTTGTGCTCGTCTCGGTCGGTTACGTGCAGGATTTGCTGGTGATCATCTCCCGCCAGCAGAACCGCTTCGTGGTTGCCGCCGCGCTTGCCCTCGCGCTCAACGTCGGCCTCAACGTCGCGCTGATCCCGCGCTACGGCTTCATGGCGGCCGCCTGGATCACCGTCGCCACCGAGCTCTTCGTCGTGGCAGCACGCTGGCTGATCGTGCGCTCGAAGCTACCCGCTCGCCCGGCGCTCGGACGCATTCCGCGCCTCGTGCTCGCCGGTGCGGCGTTCCTGGGCGTTTTGGTCGTCGCGAAGAAGCTGGAGCTACCGTTCGTGCCGGCGCTTCTCGCCTCTGCTTTCGGCTACCCGGCGCTGCTGTTTGCGGTGCGGGCGGTCCGCGTGAGCGATATCCGGCTCGTCCTCGCACGCGAGAACCAGGCCGGCTAGCGCGCGAGAGCCGCGAGCGAGTCTCTGATGAAGGCGTCGGTCTCGCGCAGGTAGTTGTCCCAGGAGAGGGAGCTCGCCCGCTCGAACGCTCGTACCGCACGCGCCGCCGCTTCGCCTGGGTGGGAGAGAACCGCTGCGATCGCCTCGGCGCAGGCGTCGGCGTCTCCCGGCGGAAAAAGAAGAGCCCGGTCGCCGTCTCCGAGCTGCTCCGGGATGCCGCCGGTTTTCGAGGCGACGATCGGGACACGGGCCAGCGCGCCCTCGATCGAGACGAGAGGGAACGGTTCCGCCCAGAGCGAAGGGACCACGAGCACGTGGCTACGTGCGAGCAGTGCGGCGAGATCATCGAGCTCTAGTCTCCCGACCATGCGGCAATGCTCCTGGACACCCAGCATCTTGGCCTGCCGAGCCAGAGACCGCCTCTCGCTGGTACTCGCCGGTCCCGCGAGTACGAGTTCCGCCTCGATACCGTGACGGTTGCGCAGGAGGGCGAGCGCTCTCACGGCTACGTCCGGGCCCTTCTCGAACGAGAGGCGCCCGACGTAGCAAAGGAGAGGCTTGTCGGCGGGCTCGCGAGCGATCGCCGCGAAGCGGGCGCCGTTCAGCGACGTCGAAAACACGACGCGCTCGAAAACGGGCTCCAGTATTCGCGGCGCAGGCGCGGCGTCGCGGATGAAGCGGCTGTTCCAGCCGATCGCAATCGGAAAGGGATCTCGCCCCGGATCGATTCGAAGCACAGGGCTTCGGTTCACGCTGCGAATCATTGTCGCCCAGGCGCGGCGGAGGCCGCGATCGCCCGGGAAGAGATGGCGCGCGAACTGGTCACCTGTGAGCAGCCGTCCGAACCAGTGCTCGCAGACGCGGAAGGCCGTGGGTATCCCCGACTCGAGCGCCGCGTAGACCGCCGCATGCGGGATCTGAGCACAGTTCCAGGCGAAGACGAGCTCCGGCCGGAAGGAGTCGATGACCTTCCGGGCCGTTCTGGCCGCCGAGATCGAAGCGAGCGGAGCTCGAAGTGCTCCGAGTGGCGATTGCGGCAGGAAAGGAAGTCGGCGCAGCACTCCGTCGTCGTTCTCGCCGGTACGGCCGAGCTTCGACGTGAGAACGGTCACCTCGTCGCCTCGCTCGCGCAGGTGGTCGACCACGCCTGCGCACTCAACCTCGTAGCCCCCGCGCACGGCCGGCGGATAGAGATTGGAGATGACGAGGATTCTCATCCGCTTTTCTCCCTCGTGTGGACGACGCCCAGAATCCGCTCGAACTCGGCGGCCACGTGCTGAGCCGAATGGATGAGCTCGGCGCTCTCTCGCGCTGCGCCACCTTCGCGTGCGCGTCGGTCGGGATCGCGCTGGTAGCAGGCGAGCGCGTTGGCAAGCGCGGATACGTCGTTCTCGGGCTCCAGGATCAGCCCGCACCCGGGCGGGAGCAGATCGCGTGCGCCCTCGGCGCCGGTAGCCACTACCGGGCGGCCGCAGAGCATCGGCAGGATCACCGACAGCGGCGCCCCCTCTGTCGGGCTGGGGCAGAAGACGGCCACGTCGAAAGCCGAGATGACGTTTGCGGCCTCCTTGCCGGGGCTGGGAAGGAAGTGGGCGCGCGTTCCGAGCAGCCGGGCGAGTCGCCGTAGCTCGTTCTCGCTCTCGCCCTCGCCGGCGAGGATCAGGTGCACGTCGCCCTCCAGGCGCGCGGCGGCCTCGACCAGCACGTCGTTTCGCTTCTTCGCATGCAAGCGCGTGAGCGCGCCGATCACGAACGCATCCCCGGCGATTCCGAGCTGCCTTCGGACCTCACGCCGGGCGGTCTCGCTGTAGCGGTGCTCTTCGACGCGAACGGCGTTTGGGAGCACGAAGACCTTTTGCTCCTCGACCCCGGCCGCGACCAGCGTCGCCCTGGTGCCCTCCGAGACGGCGAGCACGACCTCGGCTCGACGCGCGGCCAGGCGGTAGACGAAGTTGGCGGCGCCGCTCCGCAGCGGAGCGGGAAGCGGGCCCCACTCCGCCCAGACGCACGTGGCGCGAAGCGAGCGAGGAAGAACAAGAGTGAGAAGCTGCTCCTTCTTGAAGTGAAGAAGGAGAACGTCGTAGGGGCGTTCGTGCCGCAGCGCCCGTCGCAACTCGGCGGCGAGCCGCGGGCCCGAAAGGAGAAGTCGCTTGTAGGAAGTGCGCGAAAGCTTCGGGCCGATCTCGAGCGTGCGAGCGGCCACTCTCGTTCCGCTACAGAGCTCGGGCAGGTTGGTCAGGAGCACGGCCTCGTGCCCGCGCTCGGCCAGGGCATCGAGCAGCCAGACGGCGGCGAACTCGGCTCCGCCGCGAGCGGGACTGGTCAGTACCGAGACGATCCTCACGGCGCCGCCTCATTCGCGCTTTCGGCGCTCTCCCGGACGGCACCGAGAAAACCTCCCCAGTCGACCGCGTAGCGCGCCAGCTCGCCGGCCAGGCGCTCGAGCTCTGTCCAGCCGGCCTCCAGCTCCCAGCCCCAGTGCAGGACGATCGGAACCCAGAGGGCGGCGCGAAGCTCGGCCAGGCGGCGGACAGCCGGCAGAACCTCGCTAGCGCGACCGTAGAACGGAGGGTAGGAGGGAAGAAAGATGCCGCCCGCCAGCGCGATCGGCGTACGCCGGAAGCCGAGTTCCGAAACGGTCTCAGGTCCTGCGCAGACGACCTCGTAGCGGCGGGCGAGGAGGGGATACTGGCGCGCGTCGAAGCGGTTGAAGGGCGGTACGAAAACCGGCGCCGCGACACCCAGTCCGGCCAGGACGCCGTCGGCCCTGTCGAGCAGTCGTACCAGCTCCTCCTCGTCGAGGCCGGCCAACTCAGAGCGACGCCGCGGTTCTACCCTGCGCGTGCGATGGCACCAGCCGTGGACGGCGAAGGCGACGCCGTCTCGCCGCAGCTGCTCGATCATCTCCTTCTCCGCCGCGTCGAGCTCGCGCTCGGCCGTCTCGCTCGGGTCGAGCGGGTTGCGCGCTACGCGTGGCAACGTGGCGATTAGGTACGGCACTCCGGCCGAGCGCATGATCTCGTGGAAGCGGCGGAAGCCGTCCGTTCCGAAGCGCTCCGGCTCGTCCCAGGCGCGGTAATGGGGGAACTCATCGACCCGTACGAGCAGGCGCGGCGCTCCCTCCGCCTCCCTTCCCAGCACCGCGTGCCGGGCGCGTAAGTACGGCTGCAGACAGTTTCGCTCGAAGCCGATCAGGCCGCGTTTCATCGCCAGGCGCTCGAGCAGGCGCGTCGGCGGCTTGAGAAACCTGCGCTCGCGGGCTGCTCTTTTCAGCTCGTGGCGATCGAGCTCGCTTGCCCGAAGAGATCCTGGCGGCTCGCCCGAGAAGAGGAGGGCAGCCGTTCTCCTCTCATCCGCTTTCACTCGGACAACCGCCTGGACAATCGCCTCGCCAGCGCCTCGATCGAGTACTCGCTCTCGGCCAGCGCCCGCGCCGCTGCCCCGATCTTGCCGGCTCTCCCGCTCAGAGCCTTGACGACCGCCGCGGCGAATCCGTCCGCTCCGTCACCCTCCAGGTAGTGGACGCCGCAATGCAGACCGTCCACACCACCGGCGGCTAGCGGTGTAGCGACGATGGGAACACCGTAGGCCATGGCTTCGATCAGCTTCAACGGTGAGCCCCCGCTCTCGAGCAGCGGTACCAGCGCGCAACCGCCCGCCGCGTAGACGCCGGGCAGATTGGCGACGAAGCCGTGCAATTCGATGCGAGGATCGAGCTCGCCGGTCAGCGCCAGTCCCCGTCCCACCAACATCAGGCGCGCCTGCGGAACCCGCTTCCAAACCCTCGGCATCACCTCGGTGATGAGGAAGCGGGCGGAGTGCCTGTTGGGCTGGTAGCTGTAGTCGGCGACGAAGAGGGCCCGCTGGCTCGCAGGTGTGCGCACGGGCGTGATCGCAGCCACATCGACGACGTTGGGGATGAGACGGAGGCGCGCTTCGGGCGCCAGCTCGGCCGCCCCTTTCAGATCGCGAATGCTCGGTAGCCAGGACTCGTGCGCCGTCTCGAATAAGCGGCGCTCGAAGCTTGCTAGCTCGTCCAGGGCTTTATTGCTCCAAACTCCGAGCTGAGAGCGCAGTGTCGATTCGAGGTTGTGGGCGTTGTAGGAGATTCGCCGCTTCTTCGCGAGTAAAAGCAACGCCGCCGCCGCGGTCGGACCGTCGGCGATGATTCGATCGAAGCGCTCGTTGCCGGAACTCGCCAGCTCTGCGAGCAGCTCGCGGGACAGACCGCTCGCGAAATCCTTCGGCACTCCCCGCGCGCGCGCTCTTCGGTAGAGGAACGCACGCGTGAATCCGCGCGACGGTGTGATCTTCCTCAACTCGATCGCCGAGTCCTGTACGAGCGCGGGGTCGGGCTCGGACCCATCGAACTCGACGTATGCGACCTCGACCTTGCCGAGGAGCGCCAGCGCGCGAATGATGCTGACGGTGCGGTTGCCACGACCGCTGCGCCTGTCGGGCGTATAGGGCGTCACCACGAGCGAGTTCATCGTGTCTCCTTTAGAGCTTGTTCCAACCGAAGCATTCCACCGCCTGGGCGCGCTCGGCGGCGCGCTGGGTTGTCCTCGGTCGCGCCCGTAGCCTCAGGCTACGAACGCGACACTGCGTCCTAGCATCGCATCCACCGATCACACCCAGTCGGCGGGTCGTCAATTGGAACCAGCCCTTAGAGCTTGACCTATCTCGGTGATACGTGCCTGCCAGGAATGTCCGGCTGCCGACCGGGAGCGGGCTCGCCGCCTGTCCTCGCTATCCGAGGCGAGCAACTCGTCGAGAGCCGCGGCCGTCTCGGCGGCAGTCGCCGCGAACGAGATCCCCTCGACGCTCGCGAGCGACGGCAGCGGCGTCGAGACTATCGGTAGTCCGGCTGCCAGATACTCGTAGACTTTGATCGGAAAGATGCTCGCGGTCAGCCGGTTCAACCGGTAGGGGATGAGCGCCGCGTCGGCTCCCCGCAGCAGTGCGGGCAGCTTGCTCGGCTCGCGGTGCCCAAGCAGTTGGACGTTTGCTTTCGCGGCCAGCCTCGAGACGTCGGTGCCCGGATCACCGAGCCCGACGGGACCGACGAGGACGATGCTCCACTCCGGCCTCAGCTCGGCGAGCTCGCCGAGCAGCTCCAAATCGACCTTGACGGCGCTGATCGCGCCCACGAAAACGATTCTCGGTCGCGGCAGGGCGTCCATAGACGGGTCGATTGGCCCATCCTCGAGCGCGGTCGCGAAGAGCTCGGTATCGGCTACGTTCGGCATCAGACGCACGTTGTCCGCGAGCTCTCGCATCCGCTCGGCCAGAGGAGGCGAACTGGCGATGACGAGATCGGCGCGCGCGGCGAAAAGCTTCTCGGCCCGGGCGAAAGCGTCGGCGTCGATACGCGCGTGAGCGCCGATGTCGTCGACGCAGTGGTAGACGACGCAGCTCGGCTGCAGGGCCGCGACCAGCGTCAGCGCCTGGGGGACGTATCCCCACAAAATCGGGTGCTCGATTCCGAGCCGGCGCGCGGCCTTACGAACGGCTCGGCGAAGTAGAAACCCGTTCAGCCTCTGAATCGATCTGTGGCTGTGGAAGGGGATCACAAGCGGCGAGAGGACGTGGACGCCGTCCCTTTCGCTGAGCGGCCGCAGGCCACGCTTCAGGCGGCTCGCCATCCGGCGCAGGTCGCGCGTCGAGACGGTCGGTCGACGCAAGCCAAGCGACTCGATGAAGAGCACCCGGTTCTCGCGTGCCAGGCGCGACATCAGGTGCTGCTGGTTCGTCCAGTTCTCCGTCTCCCAGTCGGCGAATCCGACGCAGACGATCGATGCGCCGTGGAGGGGCCCTCCGCCGCTCACGACGACCCACCGCCTCGTGCGCGTAGGCGCGCGAGATGCGCAGCGCTCTCCTTCGGATCTGTCCGCTTTGGATCGATCACGCCGCGCAGCCCGCGCAGGCGCCGGGGAAGCATCCGCGCGACGACTTTCGGCCGGCCGGCGAAGACCGCGAGTGCGTCATATGGACGAAGCTGCCACTCTTGGTCGAGCGCTCTAAGGATCTCGAGCGGTGTCAGGCGACCGACCCGGCGCACGCGAAGTTGAGCTTTCTGCGGCTGTTTGTTACTCACGAGCGCGACGTCGGCGCCGCCGTCGCGGGCCGCTTCCAGCCAGGCGAGCGCCTGTTCTGTTTCGGCGCTGGACGCCAGGCCGACAAGTCGCGGCGATCCGTCGAGACGGTGCTCGACCGCGAAGTGTCCGGGGCGCGTGGAATCGGGCTTGCGGCGGCTACGCAGAAAGGTGATCCAGACGAGCGCGTCGGATGTGCAGTCGAGCCAGATCTTCAGCCAGCCGCGCCAACCGTCCCGCCAGCCGCGAAAGACGAACATGCGCGTTAAGAACTTTGCCGGCGGCCTGAACACGATTCCGACCAATGCTGCCCGCAGGCTGCGCTCGACGGTCACTTGCTCGGCCTCGAGGCGGGCATAGCGAAACGCGTCGCCGGTAGTCTCTCGCGCGGAGGTGGCGAGCAGATGGTGCAGGTCGCCTTCTAGCATCCAGACCGGGCCGCGAGGCGTGATTCCCTCGTGCACGCTGCGCGTCTCGTCGTGGCGGTAGGAACCGCGACGTAAGACGCGGTGGCGATAATCCGGATATCGGGCCGAGCCCGCGAGCGGCCGGCCGAGGAAGATCTGGCGGATCGGCATCGCGGCGATCTCGTGCTCCTTGTTCGCCGGCGAGGCGAGGTAATCCTCGAGCGATAGTCGTAGCTCGGGTGTCACGCGCTCGTCGGCATCTAGCTCCAGGATCCAGTCGCACCGGGCTCTGTCGAGAGCGAAGTTGCGCTGCGCCGCGAAGCCCGGCCAGGGGTTCTCGATCACCGTCGCACCTGCCTCGCGTGCGATCTCGCGCGTGGCGTCGCTCGATCCGGAGTCGACCACGATCACCTCGTCGCAGAACTCAACGCTGGCGAGCGCCCCCGCGAGCGCCTCCTCTTCGTTCAGAACGATCAGGCAGGCAGAGATCGTGGCACGGCGATTCCCGGTCGATTCCCGGTCCTCGAAAATTACTGGCGTGAGTGGCAGAGCCGACCTCCCTGTGGCGTCAAGAAGGACGATGACAGCTCGAAGAGCGTACAGCGATACGGTGTACGACCCAACGACGGCGTATCGGTCGTATGAATCGGACGCGCCCGCTTCAGAACCGCCTCGGATGGCTATCAAGGCGATGCCGACTCGCTCGAGACTGGCGTAATCTCATCGGAGAACCTCGTAACGGCGAAGAGAAGCCGGTTTGTCGACCGATGTCCGTGGCCGGGGAGAGGAAGGCATGGTGGAGTCGGCCGTCGAACTGTTTTCGAGCTGGCAGCTATGAGCCTCTTTCGACGCAAGCGGGAGGGCGAGGACGGGCGCGACGAGCGACCCCCGCCGCCGTCTGCCCAAAAGTCGGAGCCGAACGAGCCGGAGCCAGACGCCCAGCCGCTGCCCCGCGGTCCATGGAAGCCGGCCGGCTGGAAGCCCGAGCAGATCGAGAGCGGGGAGGACTGGCGGGAGATCGAGGAAAGCTTCGCCGGTGCGATCAACGCTCCGGCCCCTGGTGAGATCGTCTCCGGTCTGGTCGAGGTTCGCGTTCTTCCCGCCGCGCCCGTGCCCGGGCCTGTCGCGCTGCGGCTCGAGTGGTCACGCGACGAAGTGAACTGGCAAAGCGTCGATCCGGGT